>OBLW0100004411.1_pt1 | contig 10725 bp, 11 predicted proteins | sample 1520161 | NCBI WGS metagenome assembly OBLW01 (sample SAMEA3539309, study PRJEB22396) | soil metagenome | biome: tundra; feature: field; material: soil | place: USA | collected 2010-05 | depth 0.15 m
GCTGCGGCTGCCGCCTATATCGACTGCTTGAGCAGCAGTGCAAAAACCGGGACTCCGCATCGATAGTCGTCTGATGAGGCAACAGAGCCGCTGTGTCGGTCTAGTGGTAGGCCCTTCATGGTGGAACTTGGCGGTCCTTTGTGCTCCGAGCTTAAGCATTCGGCTCTTAACCGACAGGTTGTAGGTTCGATTCCTACCGCGTCCACCAGATAACAAAGCATTTAGCGGACCCTCCGGAATCGCTCAACCCCACAGAACCCCACGATAAGACTCAAGCCGCTGACTCTTCGACAGTCGTCGGCTTTTTCGTCATCACCATCTCGACAACTTTCGAGTTGGCCTGTTGCTTTGCTCGCAGTGAAGACGAGCCGTACACGTTCATTGTGGTTGAGACGTTGGCATGACGCATCAGCTTCTGCTGAACACCCATCGGAGCACCAGTCTCGTCCAGGAGCGAACGGTACGTGTGTCTGAATGTGTGCCATCCGAGTCCGGGGATGCCGATCTGCTCACCCTTGGGCATCAGAATCTGGCGCTGGATTATGCCAGAGTAGAAACACCCACCAGTGACAGGAGAAGGGAACACAAGACCCGTAGAGCGGTCACCCTTCAATCGGAGTAAGACATCAGCGAATGCAGGATCGAGCGGAACATCATCTTGTGACGCTTCGGTTTTGACTTTGCCGATTCGTCCGTTGACGACTCCTTGCTGAACCAACATCGTTCCTGCCTCGAAATCGAGGTGCTCCCAGCAGAGGGCCAGAACTTCAGAGACCCGAAGGCCGGTACACATCGCAACGATTGCCATCGTCTTGTAAGGCTCATGCAGAATCGAAACCAACTCCTGAAACTTCTCAGGAGCAAGTGTCTGCGGTTTCTTCTGCCTCTTGCTTGAGCCTTTGATCTTCACCAGTTCGATTGGATTCCTCTGGGGTTCGATCAATCCCCACAGCATGGCTCGCTCAAATAGCAGGTGCAGGAGTGCTCGTACCTGTCCCTGCGTTTTCGGCGACAGCGGTAAGGACTTCAACCACTCGGTCACTTCCAGTGCTTTGACGTCAGCGAGCGGGGTGCTACTCCATTTCGGTGTGACATGCTTTGTGAGGTAGCTTCTGTAACCGCGTGCTGTGCTGTAGGAGAGACCATCCGTCAAGGTGACCTGTCCCGGCTTTTGTTTCACAATGTCCTCGATACGCTCTTCCTTTGAGAACCGCTCGATTACCAATCCCATCGTGGGCTTGTTTTGCGTTCGATAGGCTTGTGACCCGTTGATCCTCAACACTTGTTCTTGAAGATGTATCAACGCTTTTCTTTCGGTCGGGAATTCGAGTGTGGAGAGCGTAATCTGTCGCATGGGACTGCCGGATTCCGCGTGGTTGCGGTACCTGTATTCCCAAATATCCGCTCCAGATTTGCGAGGCATTCTGCGTAGACTTCCGTTCTGATACCGATTGCGCGTGAATTTCAAGGATTCTCCTTTTCAATCCAAACGCGAAAACGGCTGGCTAGCCCGATTCTGCTGCACGGTGACCCAATGGTCAAGGGCGGAGAGACGAATTCGCCAATATTTGCCGAGACGAAAGCAGGGAAGCTTCCGTTCGCGCGCAAGCTTTTGGAGGGTCTTAACGTGAATTCCCAAATGCTCTGCCGCCGCGTCGGCGAAAAGCAAGGGGTCAGTATTTTCGATAGAAGTAGTCATTTGCTAGGTTCTCGCGCGGGTGATTTTACAGGAGTGTTCAGCAGAAGTAGGGAATTCAGAGGAGGCCGATCCGAGACCTTCTCAGTAATGCGCCTATCTTACTCAGGAATTACTCACAGAAATTTCAATTAATGGCAGGCGGAGTAGACTTCCGCCGGGGCTTCATCGCGGCGCAACGTCGGGAAACAGTCTGCTGAGATTTACCGATCTCGCGACCAATCTCCGCTTGCGACAGACCTTGCCCTTTGAGCCGCCAGATTGTAGCGTCCAGTGATTCGGGCTCGGCCTTCGGAAGGGGCACGTATTGGGACTCAAAGCATGTCCGACAATATGTCAGCGGACGCGCTAACATACCGTTTCCCTCTTGAATAATCAGAGTAACTCGCGGCTCTCGTAAGCTACCCCGGAACGAATGTCCACAGCCGGGACCGTTGCAGGCCGTAGGCAGTTCGCCGATCAATGCTAAGGACTTTAGCACTCGCTCGGCTGAGGAATAGGTTTCTCTATCTTCGGGGATCGACGAATCGGCAGTCGCGGCGATTAGGGGGTGTTTTGGATTGTCAAAGGGTATTGCGCCATGTCGAGCGAGAAGAGGCGTTGGATCGTTTTCAACCCAGCCAGCATAGTATTGGGATCGCATTCTGGACTCCTGGAATTTAGAGGCTATCTTGTAGGGATGATGCAGTGAATATGACACAACTCTGTGTGACACATCAACTTCGAGCATCGGAACGACTAAATAGCCAAGAATCTATCCGTTACCTCAAGATTATTTCAGCTTTCCACAGGCTAATTGTTCAGAGTTCCGATGGGTGGCTCTATTTGTGCGTGCCTATGCTTGAACTTTCCATTAATGGACAAGCTTTTCGTTTGGATTCGGTCTGTCAGATCGATCCCGAATGCCGTCCATTTGTTTGTTGGACTGTCCTCGATTTATCCGAAGTCACCGTCACTGGTCGGTGCACAATCCTGCGCTGGAGTTTTTTAGGTGACGGCTCAACCATTCGGAGACTCGCAAATGGGGTAGGGCCGGAATTCCCCGATCTAACACTCCGGAGGACTCACCAAACGGAAAAATCAGCGATTTAGGGCAATTGCGACAAAAAGCGATGAATTGCGTTTCGTGCTGATCTGGCGCGGGTTTCGTTGCAGTTGCATCGTGCTCCATCGCAACCAGTCGGGGCAGGCGGTAGGGCACAAAATTGGGCACAGTTTCGAACTGCCATCAAACTTATCACTTAAGCCGAGCGACTGGTATCGGGGCTCCCATCGGGCGTAACTCATGAACCGTGCCTTCCATCAGAAACAGGTTTAGGCATGCGTCGCTGGGATTCAAAAAAGCCAGCCCACCCCTCCATTAACTGATCGAAAACAAAGCTGCGCTTCGCGCCTTCGGAAGTCAAGTTATAGTATTTCTGTGAGAGGTCGGCAGCGTTGCGCAGATATTTCAAATCCTTCGCTGCAAGAATGCCGGGCAGGTTCTGCTCAGTCATAGGCCGAAACTTCTTCAACGTTGAAGAGAGCTTCCTGCACCCATCGGCTGCTTGCTCGTACATGGTCGCTCTTGATGGGTCGAGCCTCGCAAGCCGCTCATAGACATCAATAAGCGCATACTGTTGCCGAATATCCTCGTCTGCTGCTCGGAAGGCGGCGTCATAGGATTCACGGATTTGTTGGCGCAGGTCTTTGCGCTCCAGATTCACTTGCTGGTGGTGCTCGAACCACATTCGAACGAGTCCGCCGATGGCCCCTCCGATTGCTTGGCCGGTCGCGAAACCAACTTCGAATTGTCGTTGGCCGCCACTGACGTACCGCTGGAGAGCACCTTGATCAATGCACTGTTCAGTGCTGCCGTAGCTGTAACATGCCGACGAACCGCTATATCTCCAAGCGGCAGACGAAGTGGTGGTCAGTGTGTTTGCGTTGCCGTAAGAGTCGTAACTGCCTGTTGTGATGCTACCGTCGCTGTTAAGAAGGAAAATATTTCCATTGCGAATGGTGCCAGTTGTGATTCCTTTCGAATCGTTGAGGAAAACATTTCCACCTCGGACAGTTCCGAAAGTGATTTCGCCTTTGTCAGTCGATAAAAATACATTTCCGTCGCGAATTGTTCCAGAATCTGTATGCCCGTTCGAGTCGTGGAAGAACACGTTTCCATTGATGACGCTTCCAAACGCTGTGTTCCCATTCGAGTCAAATATAGTCACCGAGGCACTTTGCGCTGCCAAGATTCCTGACATAAACAGCACTGCTAGCGTCAATAATGCTGCGATGTGACGCCTATGGCCGCTCATGTGGTCTTCTTTTGCCTCTGTTCGTGCAGCACTCAACGGCACAGTGACACCACAGCGCATGGCAATTGCTCCTAGTTAGGATGGAGAGATTATCGGAGCGCCAGCGGTGAAAGGCAAGGATATGAGCCTAGACAGAAAAATGAACGAGGATCGACCATCGGCTTGCCGGGTAAACCCCCATACTGGAGCCTCATCGAAGGGGCTTCCCCCACCCCCTACCAAGCTCTGATAGGGTCCCCTACGCTATCCCCGGCAGTTCTAGAGAAACTTAAGCACTCAGACTCCGGCACAACTCAAACTCGGCAGACCAACCGAACTAACAGCCGCCGGAGCAAACCCGCTGGGGATCGAATTCAACGGAGCAGAAAGGGCAAAGGCCAAACGCCCCGCAACCCGTCCAAGAGATGGACTGTACGCGCTGGACACAACCAAGCGGGCGGCTCCGCTCATGCTGCCTGTCGCAAGACCTTCAGGACGGTGTTCGTGCTCAAGGCCAACTCAGCGGCAATCTGCCGGATGCTTTTTCCCTTCGCCCGCAACCGCAGAAGAGCTTTGGTCACTGTTGGATCGTCTTCTGTCTTCGGTCGCCCGGGGGGGAGTCTTGCCTTAGTTGTCCGGGCAGCTCCAGGCAATATTCCAACGCCCGGAATCCTCGCCGCTTCCGATTAAGCTCTTGTACTCGCTTAGGTCCATCTGGGCAGAGGTGTTTGCCGCGAGGCCAATGATATCTGAGTCACCGTTCACAACTCGGCTAAATGCGACGGGAACGCGCCGAAGCTCGAAACCATAAATGTCCATAAGAACGAGTGTGAAGCTACAAGCCTCTGCGTGCTCAGTCATGACACCAAACTGTCGGAGCGGCGAGTCGTAGTGATCGACCAAGTTGGGTGTCGCGTTGAGCTTGTAGCGGAACCTCCCCTTGTGGTCCTCGCCGGGAATCCACGATGTAGTGAGCTTGAACGTCAGGAGGTCGTGTGAGTCCTTGAATAGCTTTATGTCAAGACCGCGCCATTCCCGAGGTTTCAGGTACGTTTCGACAGGCAGAGCTTTTCCCTGGCCGCGCAAGGCGATTGAGTGGCCAGCGAACGCGAGCAGGCAGAGTGCAAGCGTGACGGCCTTCCAGTGTCTCGGCATCAGTCCACACCTTTTTGGGGGTTGGCAGCATTCTACTCGACTTACCATCCTCATGCCGCCTGCCGCAAAACCTTAAGCACGGTGTTCGTGCTCAAACTCAGTTCAGCCGCTATCTGACGGATGCTCTTTCCCCGTTCGCGCAAGCGAAGCAGAGCATTTGTGATCTTGGGATTGTCTTCTGTCTTCGGTCGCCCGCCTACCCTTCCTTGCGCCCGGGCGCGTTCCAGACCCGCCAAGGTGCGTTCACTAAGCCTTACCCGCTCCTGCTTCGCTACGGCGGCAAGGATGCCGATTACGGCCTCTTTAAATATGCCTGTGCTATCGAGGTATTGCTCTGTGAACGACCGATAGTTCACGCCGTACCCTGTGAGCCGTTGCAGATGGTTCAGCGTCTCCACGACTCCCTCCCGACTCAGGCGGTCCAAACTCCAGAACAACAGAACGTCAAACTCGCGACGAGATGCGGCGGCAAACATTCTCTGAAACTGTTCGCGGTCGCCGCGCTTGCCGGACGCTTTGTCAACAAACTCGGCTGCAATCGTCCAACCCTGAGTTGCGGCAAACTGTCTCAACTGCCTTAACTGGTTTTCCGTGTCCTGTCCTTTGTCTTTTGTTGAAACCCTCGCGTACAGTGCTGTTCGCATGGTTTTCCCCTTCGCAAGACACTGTAGCAAATAACGGTTGTTAAGTGCAACATCTATTCTCAGCCCTGAAGTGCACGTTAGTTGCGCGATAGTGAATCACCCTTTATTGAGACGGAGGCTTTGGGGACGCTGTGCAATCGGACAATACTGTCTCGTACACTGAATGAAAGATAATGGCGAATCCCGAACATCTCGCTAAGCTCAACGAAGGCGTACCGGCTTGGAACGCTTGGAGGAAACAGAATCCTGAGCTTGCGCCAGACATAAGCGAGACCGACCTTAGCGAAATGCCACTAGAGGGAATCGATTTCAGCCGGACAAATTTGATCAAGGTCAACCTTCGGTGTAGGGATTTGAGATCGGCCAAGCTGGTCATGGCAACTCTGAACCTTGCCGACCTCACTGAGGCCGATTTGAGCGGTGTGGACCTTTCAGCGGCATGGCTCAGGACTACGAAAATGCACGGCGCTAACCTCCAACGCGCGCGCCTCGCTGGGGCTCAACTGACTCAGGCGGCCTTGGAACGAGCCGACCTTACTGAATCGAACCTCTTTACTGCGAATCTGAGTAGGGCGAATCTGCGGGAAGCTATTCTCAACAAAGCGCAGCTCACGCTAGCGGACCTCATCATGGTTGACTTAAGCCGCGCGACTATGCGAAGTGCGAGTTTATATAGAGCAAACCTTCACTTAGCAAATCTTGCTGATGCAGACCTGAGCGATGCCCAACTGAGCCTCGCAAACTTGGTGCAAACGAACTTTGAAAGAGCTAATCTCACCGGCTGTGGAGTCTACGGCGTCTCCGCTTGGGACGTTCGGTTGGAAGGCGCAACGCAATCAAACTTAATCATTACGCCTGATCATGTGCCATTAATCCAAGTCGATAATCTCGAAGTTGCTCAGTTCATTTATCTCCTTTTGAATAACGAACGAATCCGTCATGTGATCGACACCATCACAAGTAAGGTCGTCCTTATACTCGGTCGCTTTACTGAGGAGCGAAAGAGGGTTCTCGATGCAATACGTGTAGAACTTCGCAGATGCAATTATCTGCCCGTCCTCTTTGACTTCTCGAAGCCAGACAGCAAAGACCTGACTGGAACAGTGTCCACGCTGGCCCACTTGGCGCGCTTCATTATTGCAGACCTCACTGATCCAAGCTGTATCCCCTATGAACTCGCAACCGTTGTGCAGACCTGCGTTCCGATTCAGACGATCATTCTCGAAGGTAAGCATGAATTTGCAATGTTCCGCGACCTGCTCAAATACCGCTGGGTGTTGCCACCATTCAAATACGAATCCGAGGAGATTTTGCTTGCTAATCTAAATGAACGCGTGATTGCACCTGCTGAAGCGAAGGTGGCGGAGTTGCGCGAGCATTTCTCCGGCCCAGTCGAGACGCTCTAACAAGCCAATCGGCACCCTAAAGCTTTGCAGATAGAGGACTGGCTATGCTTTACTCAGAATCCTCCGAAGAACACATCAAAGCCGTACGCGACATCGAGAATCGAGCGGACAAGTGCATCGGGCACTTTCAACTCACCTTGTTGCCGACGCATCTCGCCATCTGGACAGTTCTCAGCACAGCGATTGCCATAATCGAAGAGCAACAGAGGCAATTTCAAACAACCAGTCCTCAGTTCCAAGCTGCAATGATCAACTTGGGGCGACATTGCCCGATGCTCATTCGATGGCTAAAAATGGGATCAGAGTGTCATCCGCCTGATGATTGGTTGCCGGTTTGGAATCCATCTCTGGGATCGATTGCCCGAGCGGACTTGGCGACGGTTCACAACTACGATGCATTCCAAAGCAATTATCCGATGTGGTACCGGAACAGGGTCCATGCAGAATGTCTAGAACAATCTTCCGTTCGCTTTACTGTCGCCGGTGGCTTTCGAGAACGCCAACTCAGCGCCTATCAGAAAGGGCTCCGACCACTGGAGGGTGTGCACAAGACAGTTCCGGGACACCCCGTTGAACCGACTGAAGCGATCCTCAAGCGATACAAGAGGATATTGGCGGAGGCTTCCTCGACGGAACCGTTCGGCTTCAGGTACGAGCATTCTTACGAACTCGCTCGCAGATCGTTCAACAAATATCTACAGAGGCTAAACACTTTCTTTAGGCGGTCGGAGTCATTGAATCTCGGTGGCTTTTCACTGGCGATGTTCAAGCGCTTCTACGCTGCTTTGCAGGCAATATGCGCCATGCACGATTTCCTTTGCTTCTGTTGGACAAAATGGGGATATCTGTACCCGCATTCATCGGCTCTGCTGATCAAACGCAGATCTGACTGGGTGAAGCTTCTGGGTGATCTCGCGGGTCTTGATGGCGTTGTGACTGAACGTATTGTCGGCGACCTGACACTCTCCTCCAAACGCCTGCCGGACCTACATGTCTACCCTTTTGTTCCCCTAGAAGATGCACACTCGTTGCTCAGCGTAGTGCCGCACTTTGTCCTCAATGCAAATCCCGAAGACAATATCCTCCGGGTTTGCTCCTATCATCGCCCTAAAGCGTACGACCTCCTGAGCAATGACAAGGAAGCTACGATGCGTCAGACTCTGCGCGAAGAACTCAAGCGGTTTTGTTGTGCGGACCCCATCGATTTGCCGGACGGCTCGACTGATATTGACCTGGTTATTGAGGACGACGCTTCCTCGACGGTCGTCATATCGGAGCTGAAGTGGTACCGGAAGCCGACAACCTACCGGGAACGCCTCAGAGCCGACGAGCAGTTTCTGGACGGGGTGCATCGTCAACTGAAGACGGTCAAGCTCTATTGTCGAGAGCATCCAGAGTTTCTGTGGCATCGGCGGGCATTGAAGCGCCCTCTGACCGAGTACAGACATGTGTACTTTCTTCTAGTGGCGCGAGACCACTGGATTTGGGTCGAACCTGACGATAGCACCGCCGTCGTTGATTTTGAGCAGTTTCGTGCTGCAATAGCCAGGAAAGAGACACTCCTCGACGCCGTATCACAGCTTTTGACCTATGAGTGGCTTCCCGTTGAAGGTCGGGACTTTCACGTGCGATTCGATAGCAGGCCAGTTGAGGATGTGCGAGTTGAGTCAGAGGTATTTTATGGAGGCCCACCGCCCCTGGTAGCAGGTGCAATTTGATGTCTATGTTCACCAGCGAATGTGTGTGACTAAGATGCATTGAGCGCGTGTCGAAATTGAAACCGCCCGTGCAAGCAATAGTGTGTGGGATGGTGGATGGGACGGCCATTGGGTCGTCCAAACACTGCCTTTTCCGTACTGGCCTTGTTGTGAAAGCTACCGCGAGCCGAGCACACTGCCGTGGGCATTGCTTTGTTTCTTCCATTTCCGGATTGTCGTCTTCGCTTCGAACATATCGAGTGCGGCTTTCAGCAATCGGGGCGGGGTGTTGGGATCGACCATAAGACGCTCTAACAAAGCCATCGGGACCTTCATGCTTTGCAGACGAGTCAGAGCGTCAAGCCTGACTTTCACGGAACTCTTGGGGTTCTCTGCTAACCGTCGCAGAACTGCGCGTATCGATGGTGGGGAGGGCATTTGTTCTCCAATGTGAAAGGTGTATTTCGGGGCAATTTCCGGAAACGGATCATTTTCGCTTGTCGTTGATTTCAGCGGAGTTTGAATTTCAGCAGACCGGAATGAGTCAGACCGGAAATTTTCTACAAATCTTGTGGGATTTAACGAAGAGATCAACCACGTAAACCTCCCCCGGATCTTGTTGAGAGAACCACCGCTGAATTACTGGTGAAAGGTTCTTAGTACCTTGTGCTCCCTCTCATACTCCCCCACGGCATTCTAAGTAATGCCGGGGGTGGGGTACGAGGCTAAGGGTATGACTCAACTCATTCTTGTTGGTTGAGTTATAAAACAAAATTCTCATACCCCGAGCCCCTCTCATACCCCGTGGATGGGGTATGAGGCTTTGAGCCTCTTGAACTGTCTTATTGGATGGTCTGAAATGCCTTTTGCCAAGGTGAGTCGCGCTTCTTCTGCCACCCCGACACCTCGGCGAGACGCTGCACAGCTTTCATTGAACTGATGCCAAGCTGTCTTTGCACTTCCGCGTAAGTGGCGTTTGGGTTCGCATTGATTGCTTCTACGAACTTATCGCGCCGTTCCTGATCGCGCTTTGTGAACACCGGCTCCTGTATGTTTTCCAACAGCCCAAAATCCTGCGTCTCATTGATAAATGGCCGTCCCTGAATTTCAAATGGGGGAACCGGTTCGAAATCGCGAGCCTTTACGTTCTTGACCCGAATGTGCGCGAATTCGTGATTTTCGACCTTTAGGTTGTAAACGGCATCCGCCATAGCGCCAAGATCACCAGAACCGCGTAGGGTGTTTTCCAGGTCCGCTTCTTCGTTAGCGGCTCCCTTTGGACTGTGATGGACGCCCACAACCGCTTTGGCCCCTGCCCCGAGTAATTCAAAGATGGTCGTTGCCATGTATTTCGCAGACTGGCTTGCGTCATTCTCATTCTCTGCGTCACTGAATCGGATTGCCGTATCGAGAAACACGATGGGACGGAGTTCCTTCACAGCACGAATCAGGTCCGGATCGTTCAGCTTTATCGGTCCGTCTGTCATCGTGCGGCACAGAAACCGCTCGTCCGGAATGCCCATCAAGTCCATACGTTGGCGAAAAGAACGTTCCCCGCTCTCGGGGATGAGATACAACACGTTTGCAGGCTCTGGAACCTCAAAGTGTCCGAGAAACTTTTGCCCGGTCGTTATTGCCTTTGCCATGCTAAGACAGAACCAGGTTTTTCCAGAACCGGACAACGCTCCTAGAAACGTCACGCCCTCTGGCATGAATTTCGAAATGATGAACTGCATTGGCTGTGCGTCCATTTCCGAGCGCGATTTGAACAGCGCCCTCCATTTCGGCGGACGGTTAACAGCCGCGTCTCGCATCTTCCGGATTGTCTGACGGACATTCTCCGGGCCTGCG
>OBLW0100004412.1_pt1 | contig 10724 bp, 7 predicted proteins | sample 1520161 | NCBI WGS metagenome assembly OBLW01 (sample SAMEA3539309, study PRJEB22396) | soil metagenome | biome: tundra; feature: field; material: soil | place: USA | collected 2010-05 | depth 0.15 m
TGTAGCCCCAGTTCTGGCACATCTCGGACTGCGTCATGTACTGCACAATGGCCGTTAATTCCGCACTGAGAGCTGCATTCAGCTGCCCAATTACCTTCTCGTTACCGTGCATGGTCTGTCCTCCGTCCTTTTTATATTGGGGCAGGATCAAACAAGTGCGCTGTGACCCGGCGCACAGAGATCTGTTAGCAGGTGCAGCGGGAGGCTTCGATCGCGGGCGGGATTTATAATCAGCGTCTATGAAAGCCTCCCTCCGCGCGATTGTTTCTGTATGGTTGTTCTTCTTCGGTTCTTTGGTTTGCTCGTTTGCGCAAGCGGGCGCGCAGCCGCCTGCACCTTCTGGTCCGCCGCCACAGCCTGAGTTCGTCAAACAGGGGCAGCAGTTGATCCGCGACGGGAAGCCGCAGGACGCATTGGCACTCTATCGGCAGACTCTCAAGAACTCACCGGATTCGATTCCCGCAAACATCGCTACCGGGAGTGTGCTCGACTTGATGGGAAAGGGCGAGGACGCTCGGAAGTATTTCGCCAAAGCAATCGACGTTGCGGATACTCCTCAGGGCAAAACGTCGGCACAGCGCGCGATGGCGATGTCGTATGCGTTTGAGGGAAATTGTGGCAAGGCAATCGAGTACGAGCAACCGGTTTTCGATTTCTACGGCAGCGCGAAGAACTTTTTTCAGCAAGGGGAGATTGCGGATGAGGGGGCGCGCGTTTGTATCGATGCCGGCGACTTCGATGCCGCTTTCAAATGGTACAAGCTTGGCCATGACACGGGGCTGAAGGAGCCAGACATCAAGCCGGCGCGACAAGATCTGTGGAATTTTCGCTGGGAGCACGCGCAGGCGCGCATTGCTGCCCGGCGAGGCGACAAGGCGGACGCGCAGAAGCATGTGGCGGCGGCGAAGGCAATTATTGATAAGGGCACCAATCCGGAGCAGGCAGTATTCTTCCCAGCCCTCAAGGGCTACGTCGCCTTCTATGCGGGAGATTACAAGGCGGCGCTTAACGAACTGACGCAGGCAAACCGCGAGGATCCATTCATCCAGTGCCTGATTGGGCAAACCTATGAGAAGTTGGGCGAGAAAGAAAAGGCTCTGGAGTATTACCGGAAGGCTTCCTTGACGGCCGCGCACAATCCCGCGGGCGCGTATGCGGTTCCGTTAGCCAGGAAGAAGCTGGCGTAGTTCGTTCGCGTCGTAATTTTCCGCTACACTTTTCCGGACACTACGTTCATTGCACAACTTGGGGGCCGCTTGCGCCGACATCTTATCTATCTCTTCTGTTTGCTGAATCTCGTTTCTGCGGGTGCGCAGACTGTTCGTCCAGAGGTCTACGGTGGGCTCAAGTGGCGTCTGGTCGGGCCCTTTCGCGGCGGCCGCGCGGTGGCCGTTGCGGGAGTGCCCGGCAATCCAACTACATTTTATTTTGGTTCGGTCAATGGCGGCATCTGGCAGACGACCGATGCCGGCATGGTGTGGCGGCCGATTTTTGATGGGCAACACATTGCTTCGATCGGCGCGCTCGCCGTGGCGCCTTCCGATCCAAAGACGATCTATGCGGGCACCGGCGAGTCGGACATTCGCTCAAATTTGTCGTCCGGAGACGGAGTTTATAAATCGGTGGACGGAGGCCAAACCTGGACGAATGTTGGTCTGCGCGATTCCCGGCAGATCAGCCGAATTGTCGTCGATCCGCAAAATGCCAGCGTTGCTTATGTTGCTGTGCTCGGCCATGCTTACGCCGCCAATCCTGAACGTGGCGTGTACAAAACGATCGATGGCGGCGGGCACTGGACCCAAATTCTGGAAGAGGGGCCCGACGTTGGCGCGGCAGACCTGGCAATCGCCAGCGAGAATCCGAATATTCTTTTTGCCACCATGTGGCACGCGCGTCGTCCGCCGTGGAGCACGTACGCTCCGCTGGGCGGGCCGGGAAGCGGGCTGTACCGGTCGCTGGATGGCGGAGAAACGTGGTCGCGTTTGGAGGGGGCTGGATTGCCGGCTGGCGACTGGGAGCGCGCCGGGGTTGCGGTTTCGGCAAACGGCAAGCGTGTCTTTGCGCTGGTTGGTGCGCAGAAATCCGGGCTGTATCGCTCCGATGATGGAGGCGATACCTGGACGCTGCAGAATATCGATGCTCGTCTGACCAGCCGTTCGTGGTACTTCGGCGGCATCACGATCGATCCGAAGAATCCCAACGTTGTGTATGTCCCGAATGTTTCGCTCTACCGTTCCGAGGATGGCGGCAAGACGATTTCGATTGTGCGCGGCGCGCCGGGAGGAGACGACTACCACCAGATCTGGGTCGATCCGAAGGATTCCACGCGCATGATACTGGGGACTGATCAGGGCACGACCATCAGTCTCGATTACGGGGCAACGTGGAGTTCCTGGTACAACCAGCCCACGGCGCAGCTTTATCACGTCATCACCGACGACAAATTTCCCTATGCAGTGTATGGCACGCAGCAGGATAGCGGCGCTATTGCGGTCATGAGCCGCACGGATCACGGCCAGATCGACGGGCGCGACTGGTTCTCGCCAGGCGGAAGCGAGAGCGGATACATCGCGCCAGATCCGAACGATCCCAATATTATTTACTTAACCGGGACTTACGGTTCCGTGAGCCGCTTTGACCGGCGCACTTCATTCAGCCAGGACATCACTCCATGGCCGGTTCCAACCTGGAATGCGGAAATTTTCGAGCGCAAGTATCGCGATCCCTGGACGCCGGTGCTGCTGTTCTCTCCTGTCGACAAGAAGTCGCTTTACCTGGGCACCCAGTTCGTGATGAAAACGATGGATGGCGGGCTACATTGGGAAACGATCAGTCCCGATCTGACCGGGGCGGCAAAGCCAACGGAAGAAAAACAAGTCGGGCCGGCGACTGTAGAGAACTCCATGGAACGAGGATACGGAGTAGTCTCTACCATTGCGCCCTCACCCTTGCAGGGCGAACTGATTTGGGCGGGGAGCGATACGGGGCTCATCCATCTCACGCGCGATGGAGGGAAAACGTGGCAGAACGTTACGCCCAAGGGGCTGACGGACTGGAGCAAGATATCGTTTATTGAGGCCTCGCATTTCGATCCTGCGGAAGCCTATGCGGCGGTCGACCGGCATCGTTTGGATGACCAGGAACCTTATCTTTACCGCACGCGCGACTATGGTGCGAGTTGGCAGCGGATTACCGAGGGAATTCCTGCTCCATCATTTCTGCGGGCGGTCCACCAGGATCCGCAAAACAGCAAGCTGCTCTTTGCGGGAACGGAGCTTGGCATCTATGTTTCGTGGGACGATGGCGACCACTGGCAATCGCTGCAGTTGAACCTTCCTGCAACCTCGGTGCAAGACATGGCCATCCACGGCGATGACCTGGTGATTGCAACCCACGGGCGTTCTTTTTGGATTCTGGATGACATCACGCCTCTTCGGCAAGCGAACCGTGCAATGGAGGCGGGTGGAGCATGGCTCTTCTCTCCCACTACAGCCGTGCGTGTCGATAATGACCGGTTCCTGGGAACTCCGTTACCGCCGGAAGAACCGGCGGCGGAAAATCCGCCCAACGGCGCGATCATTGACTACTACTTGAAGAGCGGGGCGGAGCACCTCAAGCTGGAAATCTTCGATGCGAATGGAAAACTGGTTCGCGGCTTCTCGTCGGACGATCAGAAAGAACCTAAACGTTTGCCCGTCCCCGTCGCCCCAAGATGGTTCCCTAAACCCCCGGTTCTCGATCTGAGCACGGGAATGCATCGCTTCGTCTGGGACCTCGCCGTGGGTCGAACCAGTAATCCTGAAGAGAGTGTGGACGACGAAGAGTCAGGAACTCCCCGTGGACCGCGGGTGGTTCCGGGAGCTTACGAAGTGCGACTCACGGTTGATGGAAAAACCTCCCGCCAACCGCTCAAAGTGGTGATGGACCCGCGTTCGGTGGCGACGGCTACGGAGTTGGAGCAGCAGTACCAATTTGGCCGGGAAATCTTCGCGGAAGCGATTCGTGGCCGGCAGACCCTGGCTGCGATTCATTCTGTGCAAACCCGGCTCACGGCGATCAGCGAGAAGCTGAATGCGCAACAGTCCGAACTCAAAGCACGCGTGACGCAAGTTCAGGATGCCCTCAAGAGAATACTGGCGGGCACTGCAGCGCATACGGGCGATGACATGGGACTGGAGAACGCGAGCGCGGGTATTGCTGCCGCACTGCGAGTGGTCGAGAGCGGTAATCGAACCGTCCCGTCGCAGGCGACCGATCTATTTGAGGAATCGGAGCGCGCGCTGAAAGTGCGGGCGAGTGAGTGGAATCACGTGAAGACGACTCTATTGCCTCAACTCAACGACGAATTGAAGCGGGCGAACATGGAACCGGTTTTGATCGGCGAACAGGGGCGACCCTGAACTCATCTGCTCACGTTGACTTGCCGGTTTTGCCCACGTAAGATTCGCGCCAATGATTGACAAGCTATGATTGACGATTCCATGATCGGCGAGACCATCTCTCATTACCGCATTGTCGAGAAACTGGGCGGCGGCGGGATGGGTGTCGTCTACAAAGCCGAGGATGTCAAACTTGGCCGCTTTGTCGCCCTCAAGTTCCTTCCCGATGATGTCGCGCGAGATCCCGGCGCTCTCGGCCGATTCCAGCGCGAGGCCAAAGCGGCCTCCGCCCTCAATCACCCCAACATTTGTACCGTCTACGAGATCGACGAAGTGGGGGAGCGTGCGTTCATTTCCATGGAACTGCTCGAAGGGCAGACGCTCAAGCACCGGATCGCCGGAAAACCATTAGAGTTCGAGACCGTGCTGTCGCTGGGCATCGAGATTGCCGACGCGTTGAATGCGGCCCACTCCAAGGGCGTGGTGCATCGTGACATTAAGCCCGCAAACATTTTTGTGACTGAGCAGGGACACGCCAAGGTTCTTGATTTTGGATTGGCGAAGGTGGTGGCGGCTGGTGGTTCTTCGAGCCAGATTGCATCTGCCAATACACAGACGCGAGCCATCGACGACGAGCACCTGACTAGTCCGGGTTCCACGCTTGGCACCGTCGCTTACATGTCTCCCGAGCAGGTGCGGGCCAAGGAACTCGATGGGCGCACCGACTTGTTCTCATTCGGAGTCGTCTTGTACGAGATGGCGACCGGGGCATTGCCTTTTGCCGGCGAGAGTACAGGGGTGATCTTCGACGGGATCATGAACCGGGCTCCAACGTCAGCGCTGCGATTGAATCCGGCGCTGCCCGCCGAGTTCGAGCGCGTCCTCGAAAAGTCGCTGGAAAAGGACCGGGGGCTGCGCTACCAGTCCGCAGCCGAGTTGCGCGCGGACTTGAAACGCATTCAGCGTTCTTTCGATTCATCGCAAACTTCTTCGGTGAGCGCAAAGCACGAGACACGTCCGCGAACAAAGCGTGGAATTTTATTCGCAGGCGCCGCGCTGGTGATCTTGCTGGCGGGGGTTGGAGCGATTGGGTGGTATGGAATGCATCCTTCCCCACACTCTGCGGCCGTGGCTGCCAAGCCGTCGGTTGCCGTCCTCCCGCTGCAAAACCTCAGCGCAGAGCCAGACAGCGCTTATTTCAGCGACGGAATGACGGATGAAATTACGACCAAGCTCTCGAAGATTCAGGGAATCGAGGTGGCTTCGCATTCTTCGGTCGCCGCACTGAAGGGATCTGACAAGAGCGCCGCGGAGCTCGGGAGAGCGCTTGGCGTCCGCTATCTGCTCGAGGGAAGTGTGCGGAAGGCGGGCGATCAGGTGCGGATCAACGTGCACCTGGTCGACTCAACTTCCGGGTTCCAGGTGTGGGCCGATGATTTCGTCGGGGAAATGAAAGACGTCTTTTCGCTGCAGGAACAAACCGCCCTGAAGATTGCGCAGTCGCTCAACCTCAAGCTCAGTCCTCAGGAACAGCAGGCGATTCAGCATCGGTACACGCAAAATCCCCAGGCTTACGACGCTTACTTGCGAGGCCAGGCGGCAATCAAGCATCCAGATGTGCCGGAAAAATTGGAAGAAGCGCGCCGTTTCTATGACGAGGCGTTACAGTCGGACCCGAATTACGCCCCTGCCCTGGCGGGGTTGGCATGGGTCGAGGGGCAGACGTACCGTAACATCGATGGGAGTCCTTCCCATCTGCAACGAGCCGAGCAATTTGCGCAGCGCGCTCTGGCGATCGACCCGCGATTACCCGAAACTCACCTCGCGCTCGGAACGGTCGATGCGGACAAGTACGACTATGTTGGCGCGTCGCGAGAGTTTCGTACGGCTACCGATCTAGACCCGGACAACGCCTATGCCTGGGATCTCCTTTCGTGGTCGCTGGCCTACGAACACCCGCCACAGGCTGCCGCGTCGGAGAAGGCTGCGCGCGAGGCCCTGCGTCTGGAGCCCACCTTCTACAACCCGTACTACCACCTTGGTCGCGCGTTGATCCTCGAGCAACGCTACCCCGAGGCGATTGCGGCCTTTCAGCGCCTCAAGGAATTGGATCCAAAAAGCACCTTCCCGGATCTGGGGCTAGGACAGGCCTATCTGGCTGAGGGAGACTATGACAAAGCTGTGGACGCTATCTTGAAGGCAATGCGCCCCTCGGGCCTCAACTACTACTGGCTCGGCGCGGTGTATGCGGCGCGCGGGGACAAAGAGAAGGCTCTGGCTACGATGCAAAAAGCATTCGAGATGGGATTCAAGGATTTTGCCGTGCTCGATTCCAGCCCGTATTTCTCTGCGCTGCGCACCGATCCGCGCTTCCAGCAACTGGTCCAGCGCTACCGCAAGTAATGCGCGCAGCGATGCGGCACTCCGGATTAGTGCCAAGCGCTGCGGCTTGGGCAAGCCTCAGCTGCTGCTCCGACTCCTCAATCCGTATCGGCAGTGCCGGTGTACCAATTACAGATAAGCCATCACTTCGGGGGATTTGCCGCCGGTGGCGTGGCCGGTGCTTTCTTGGGCGCCGGGGACGGCGCGGGTGTAGTTAGAAGGTTCTTCCCCCCTATGGTGTCGCAATGAACAGCATGTTTGAAGAGCGCAGCATCCGGGGGCGCTAGAACCACATCCTTGTAGCGAATGATTTGGTCATGCCCAAAAGACTTTATAATCTGGATTTTTATTGGAAAGCCTTGCAGATCTTCTGCCTCCCAGAGCCGCAATTTGAGCGGGTGGGGCCGGCCTGTCGAGGTAACGGTAACGTCCTCAATGACGCAGGAATGACCGTCGACTGTCTCTTTGCCGGAGGGGACACGCTCAACCTTGTGGCCAGATCCTCCCACGTAGAATGGGAATACGCGGTAGGCCGGATGGGTGTCATGGAGGCATCCCTTCGCTGAAATTCCGTAGGTGTCACCTTTCGTCAGGTCGGTAACCGCGTAGCTTTCGGCAACCTCGGTGCGAATCAGATGGCCCAGGCGGTAAATGTGCGACTCGGTTTCGTCGCCCACAATGCTGCCAATCATCACTGCCGAAAAGTTCTTGAATGCATCGAGCGGATACTGCGCGTTCGCGGAAGAGGTCGCGCCGCTCGCTGCCGGCGATTCTTTCGACGGCTGTGCGGGCTCCGCGGTAGAGTTCGGCTTTGCCTGACCTTTTTCCGGGGCAGCCTGTGCGCTCGCCGCCGGCTCCTTTGGCGCTTGCGCGAGCAGCAGCGCTCCGCAACAGCCCAGCAAGCAGATTAATGTAGTCCATCGAACCATTCAATAGCCCTCCTCGATTGCGTTTCTCACGATACACAAAAAAGGCCCTGCGCGATCACTTCTGGGGACTGGCAGCTGGTGGCGTGGCCGGTGCTTTCTTGGGCGCCGGGGACGGCGTGGGTGGAGTTGGAAGATTCTTCGGCGCCAGTGTCTCGCAATGTACAGGATGTTTGAACAGTGCAGCATCCGGGGGCGCTAGAACCACATCCTTATAGCGAATAATTTTGTCATGCCCAAAAGTACTTATAATCTGGACTTTGATTGGAAAACCTTGCAGGTCTTCTGCCTCCCAGAACCGCATTTTGAGCGAATGACCACGCGGGCCTGTCGACGTAACGGTAACGTCCTCGATGACGCAGGAATGACCGTCCACCGTCTCTTTGCCGGAGGGGGCACGCTCAACCTTGCGGTCAGAGCCGGATACGTCGAATGGGAAGACGCGGTAGGCCGGATGGGTGTCATGGAGGCATCCTTTCGGTGAAATTCCGTAGGTGTCGCCTTTCGTCAGGTCGGTAACCGCGTAGCTTCCGCCAACCTCGGTGCGAATCAGATGGCCCAGGCGGTAAATGTGCGACTCGGCTTCGTCGCCCGCAATGCTTCCAATCATCACCGCCGAAAAGTTCTTAATTGCATCGAGCGGATACTGCGCATTCGCGAATGACGTCGCGCTACCCGGCGCTGGTGATTCTTTCGACGGCTGCGCGGGCGCCGCCGCGGCGCTCTGCTTTGCGTGGCCTTTTTCCGGGGCCGCCTGTTCGCTTGCCGCCGGCTCCTTTGGCGCTTGCGCGAGCAGCAGCGCTCCGAAACACCCCAGCAAGCAAATCAATGTAGTCCATCGAACCATTTCACAAACCTCCCTCGATCCCTGCGTTTCTCACGATACACAAGAAAGGCCACACCGAAAAGGCGTGGCCTTTCAGAAAATGACAAGCCGGTTCTATCTGGCCTTCTTCAGACCCCTTTGCGTCAGCGCCGCTTGGTAGGACGGCCCCAGCGACTTTGCCTGGCCGACTGGCCCGTACGCACCCGGCGGCAGCGACTTTGACAGATAACCCCAGTTAAGGAGGAATACGGAGTAATCGTCGTAATCGTTAAAGAGGATCTCCCAGCCGAAATGCGAGTTTGAGGCTTTTGTTTTGGTGAGGTATTCGAGCTGCCACCCAAGATAAAAGTCAAGCTCGGCGTCTAGAGAGTTGTCAGCCAACGCAACAACTGTGCCCGTGACGGGCAAGCCAGTGCTTGGGGGAACACTGATTACGGTGCCAATGAAAGTGCCGTCAGCAAACACACCGCAAGTTGGCTTTTGCACGTGAATGCCGGCGGCCAAGGCGGTTCCATACGAGAAATCTTCGTAGTCGCAATAGAGACCAGTCTGGGCGGCGTCCTCGTACCCGAATTGATTCCCTGGCTGTTGCCCAAACGCAACGCTGCATCCGAGCACAAAAAGTGTGATTACCACCAAACCTGTTAAACGCTTCATCGCTAATTTCTCCTTTCCCCGAAGGGGGTTTTCTGGTCGGTTGCGGGTGATCGGGGTGAGTGCCGAGCCGGCTTGCAGGATTTCATCCATCCTCATCCTCGATTAAGAGCACCACGGGCGGCTTCTCTCCGACCTATTTCAACACGTTGCGATCGCGGGAGAGAGTCTGGATCGACGAACCTCCCTTGGACGGTCCGCCAGCTTGGACAGGCCCCAGCGGCAGCTGATTTGTCAGATACCCCCAGTTGTCGAGGTATGCGTAAAAAGCCTCGTAGGTGTTAAAAAGAACCTCCCAGCCGATGTGGGGTGCGTGGATGTTATAGGCTTTCGTTTGCGTGATCGTTAGTAGCTGATCACCACTGAAGCAGTCGCACTGGGCATCGATGTCGCTGTCTCCCATCGCATAGACTGTGCCCGTTAGGGGCAGGTTGGATGCGACGAGACTGTCTTTGAAGCCAAGCATCGAGCCGTCAGGCGCACCGCACGCAGCGTTGTTGTGAATGCCGGCCGCGAGGAACCCTCCAAATATTACTGATTCATAGTCGCAATACAGCACGCTCATGTCATTGCTCAAGAACCCGAGATCGGTCTGCGCAAACGCGCTGCTGCACGCGAGCAGAACAAGAGTGATTACCGCGAAACCTGTTAAACGCTTCATCGCTAGTTGCTCCTTTCCCCGGTAGGGGGGTTTCCTGGTGGGTTGACTGCATAACTTGCTTAAGTTGAAGCGATTGTTGCGGGGCCGACTTAAACAACTTCATCTTTGTTTATTCCCCGGCTGGAAGCACGACAGGAGGGAAATTTCTCTCCGACCGTGCACCACCGGTGATGGGAAGGGCGTACCTGGATTACGTCGAAAGTTTGTACGCGACGCTCAAATGCCGCTCCCACCGCGGTGAATCATGCTACTCCGCGATGGGGTTGTCAATAGGGAATTAAGTATTTTTGTGGAAAAGCTCCAGTGCGCGTCGCGAGGCACGGAAATTCGCCACTGTTAAAGAGGGCGGCGAAGGCACTGTTCGCATTCACTCAACAGGGAAGATCAAACTACGTCGGTGCGCTTTCTCCGGATGAGATGAGTTCGATCGCAGCAGTCACGGGCGTTCTTCAAAGCTTTGACTTAATCGAACCGTACCTATCATGCATGCACTGAGATGGGGCCATGACATCGGTAACTGGATTGTCGCCCCGTTTCGGTGGTGAAATTCATGGAGAAGCGTCATGCAGAGAATGATCGTCGTCGAGACGCCGCTGTTCCACACCGGTCTGTCAAAGGTGTAGCAGAAAGATGAAGAATTCCCGAAAGCGAGACATCCCATGAAATTGAGCATGATGTGGCTACTTGTTGTGCTGGTGTTGGCCTGGAATGGGCACGTGATGACCGGAGCTTTCTTTGCGTTCCCGTGGTTCATTCATCGGCAGTGGGAGAAGACGCTCTGAACTCGGCACCAAAGCAGTATTCCCTCTCAGAAATGCTCAAGCGCGAGCTGATTCGAACCAGGAATCACGGGCTGGAGAAAATGTGGGAGAAATGTGAGGATATTCTCCATCCTA
>OBLW0100004413.1_pt1 | contig 10723 bp, 7 predicted proteins | sample 1520161 | NCBI WGS metagenome assembly OBLW01 (sample SAMEA3539309, study PRJEB22396) | soil metagenome | biome: tundra; feature: field; material: soil | place: USA | collected 2010-05 | depth 0.15 m
ACCCATGTGATAAGGCCCTGCTCATTGATCTTGTAACGATGGAACAGTGTGCCGCGCGGAGCCTCGCTCGCGCCCACACCTTCCATGCAGTTCGGCCGGGCAAACGACCGCACGTGCTTGGAGAGAATTTCAGGATCGGTAAGCAACTGCTCCAGGCGCTCGACGCAATACATGGCTTCGATCAGGCGCGCGAAATGGTTGTGGAACGAGCTGAGAACAGCGGTGCGCTGGAGTTCATGAAACTCCGCCAGTTCCTGGTCGGCCCGGGGAGTGCCGCAGCGGTTGGCGACATTCAGGCGCGCCAGCGGACCTACGCGGTAGATGCCATCGCGATACCCCTTGGGCTTGTAATAAGCGGATTTGAGATAGCTCCAGGACTCGACTTTTTCTCCGATGTACTCGGGATAGCGCGCCGGATCAAGGCCGGAAGCGATGACGTTTCCGGAGGCATCCACCATGGTGACGTTGCCGTCGTAAAAGGTCAGGCCGCCATCGCTTTTCACGATGGCCATGAAAAGCGAGGGGAAGTTACCGAAAGTTGTGATCTCTTCCCGGAACGTCTCGCGAATGCTCTTGTACCAATCGAGAGTATGTTCGACGATCTTCAGCGCTTCGGGAACGCCGGCGAGAATCGCGTCGCGGTTGGATTGGCTCAGCGGTTCGCTCACGCCGCCGGGAACAATCCAGGCGGGATGAATTCGCTTGCCGCCGAGGCGCTCGATAATCTGCTGGCCGAACTGGCGCAGGCGAATCCCGTTGCGGGCAATTTCGGGGTTTTTTTCAGCCACGCCAAAAATGTTGCTCTTGGCCGGGTCCGCGTCCATGCCGAGAACCAGATCGGGCGAAGACAGATGGAAGAAACTGAGCGCGTGTGATTGTAGAACCTGCGCCAGCCCAAAAATCCGCCGTAACTTATCGGCCGTGGGCGGAATACGCACCGCCAGCAGTTGATCGCAGGCTTTGGCGGAAGCGATGAGATGGCTTACCGGACAGATGCCGCAGATGCGGGCCATCAGCGACGGCATCTCGTAAAATGGCCGCCCCTCGCAGAACTTCTCGAACCCGCGAAACTGTGTAACGTGAAAGCGGGCGTCCTCAACCCTGCCCTGGTCGTCGAGGTGCAGAGTGATTTTGGAATGACCCTCGATGCGGGTTACGGGGTCGATCAGAATCGTTCTGTTGTTCGATTTGTCGTTCGTTCTGTCACTCATGCTAACGATCGCGTCCGCCAAGTTTATGCTCCGAATCTTGTTCTGGTGCTGACTTCAGGGTTGCGCCCTTCGAGCAATTCGCTGAGCACATAGAAAATGGTATCGGCCGATGGCGGACACCCGGGGACGAAGACGTCCACCGGCACCACCTCGTGCACAGGGCAAACGCGCGCCAGCAGCTTCGGAACCACTTCCGTCGGTACTCCCGAACCGATGCTCACGTTCTCGCAATAGGCGCGGTCGGTCACGGCCTTCACGCCAAAAGAATTGCGCATGCCGGGAACATTCGCAGTCACCGCACAGTCGCCGAGCGAGACCAGTATCTTCGTCCGCTCCCGCACCAGTTTGATCTTGTGCAGGTCGTCCTCGCTGCTGACCGACCCTTCCACGAGCGTGATATCGACGACCTCGGGAAAAATCTTGGCATCGACCAGCGGACTATAGACCAAATCAGCCTTTTGGGCTACGGCCAGTAGACGCTCATCGATATCGAGAAACGACATGTGGCACCCCGAGCAACCGTCGAGCCAGACTGTCGCCAAACGCAGCTTGCTCACTCCCAATCCTCCCCTCGCATCAGGGTCAAGTAGGGGAGAAACTGCCGGCGTTTCAGCATTTCCGCCACCGATTTTCCCTTTTCAAACAAAGCGCCCGTCGGACACACGTGCACGCACTTGCCGCAACTGGTACAGGATTCCGACGATCCCCAGGGCTGGTTGAGATCGGTGATAAGCAGCGCATTGATGCCTCGTCCCCTGACATCCCAGGTATGCGCGCCTTCGATTTCATCGCACACGCGCACACACCGCGTACACAGAATGCACCGGTTAGGATCGGCCACAAAACGATCGTGCGACGCATCCACCTGCACCTGGGGATAGCGATAGGGATAGCGAACGTGAGTAATGTCCAGTTTCTGCGCCAGGTACTGCAATTCGCAATGGCCGTTGGAGACGCAGACGGAACAGATGTGGTTGCGTTCGGTAAGCAACAACTCGATGATCGAGCGGCGATATTTCTGCAAACGCTCGGAGTTGGTCGTTACCTCCATGCCCTCTTGCACCGGGGTGACGCATGCCGCCATAAGCTTGGGCGTTCCCTTCACCTCGACTAGACACAGGCGGCACGCCCCGATCGGCGACAGCCCCTTCAATTCGCACAATGTGGGAATGAAAATATTATTCTGGCGAGCCACGTCGAGGATAGTCTCGTCCGGGCGGGCGCTGACGTCGCGGTCGTCGATCTTCAGGGTTTTGACGTTGCTGGCAGGGCTCATTGTGGCACCCCCTGCCCGGCATCCTGACGATTCGGGTTCTTACGATCTGCGTCCTCACGATCTGATTCCTGATGACCGTCGCATACTCCCGCCGGGCATTGGCCCCTCTCGATGTGCGCTTTGTATTCGTCGGCGAAGTAGCGCAGCGTGCTCAGCACCGGGTTCGGAGCGGACTGGCCCAAACCGCACAGGCTCGTGCTCTTCATCAGGTCCGACAAGTCCTCGATCAGGCCGATGTCCTTAGGGCTGGCCTCGAAACGCGTGATCCGGCCCAGCAATTCGTTCAGCTGGTAAGTTCCCACGCGGCACGGAATACACTTGCCGCAGGACTCGCTCATGCAGAAATCCATGAAGTACTTGGCCACGTCGACCATGCACGAGGAGTCATCCATCACGATCATTCCGCCGGAGCCCATGATGGAACCGGCCTTGGCCAGAGATTCGTAGTCGACCGGCATATCGAGAAATTCCTCCGGAATGCAACCGCCAGAGGGCCCACCCGTTTGCGCCGCCTTATACTTGCGGCCGTCGGGAATGCCGCCGCCGATTTCGAAAATAATCTCGCGCAAGGCGATCCCCATCGGCACTTCCACCAGGCCGGTATTTTCCACGCGTCCGGCCAGAGCGAATACCTTGGTGCCCTTGCTTTTTTCGGTGCCGATTTTGGCGTACCAATCTCCGCCATTACGCAGGATGGGCGCGATGTTCGCATAGGTTTCCACGTTGTTGATGAGCGTGGGCTCTCCGAACAGCCCTTCCTGCGCGGGATAAGGGGGACGAGGCCGGGGAGTTCCGCGCTTGCCTTCCACAGACGCGATCAGCGCCGTCTCTTCGCCGCACACAAACGCCCCCGCTCCCAGCCGAAGGTCGATTCCGAAACTGAAACGGGTTCCGCAGATGTTATGGCCCAACAACCCCAGTCGTTCCGCCTGCTTGATCGCCAGCCGCAATCTCTTGATAGCCAGCGGGTACTCCGCCCGCACATAGATAAAGCCTTCCGACGCGCCGACCGCGTAGGCCGCAATCAACATGCCTTCCAGCACGCGATGGGGGTCGCTCTCGAGTACGCTGCGATCCATGAACGCGCCGGGGTCGCCTTCATCCGCATTGCAAATTGCGAATTTCAATTTCTTCGGAGTCGCTTTCGCGACCGTGCTCCACTTCAGCCCGGTGGGATAACCCGCTCCGCCGCGCCCCCGCAGCCCGCTCTTCACCACTTCCTCGACCACTTGCGCCGGGGTCATCTCGGTAAGGGCGCGCATCATGGCGCTGTAGCCGTTGGCCGCAATGTAATCTTCAATCCGTTCGGGATCGACCACGCCCGAATTCTCCAGCACAATCTTCTTCTGGCGCTGGAAGAAGGGAACATCGGTCCGGCAGAGCAACCGGCTCACCCCTTCGCCCGCGACGCTGGCCACGATGTCGGAGGCGTCATTGGCCGAAACATGCTTGTAGAGCACGCGGGTGCTCCACTCATTCTCGTTCTTTGCGATTGCTTGAACCGCGCCGTCCGTGCTCGAAACGTTGCCAGTCGAAACGCTCTCCGTGGAAACCAAGGGCCCCTCGGAACACAGTCCCATGCAGCCCACGCCCTTGCTCTTGCAGAGGTGTTCCTGACCCTGTTTCTTGATTTCCAGGTCGATGGCGTCCTTGACGCTCTGGCTCTGGCACGACATGCAGCCGGCCGCAACGCAAACGCTGATCGTGTGCGCGAATTTCTTCTGCTCTTCGCGTTCGGTTTCCGCAATCTGTTCCAGCTCTTCCGGGCTCATGCGGACATCCATTTCACAAGGTGCTGGCGCAGATTTTGAGGTGACACTTTGCCCGCAACCTCGCTGTCATAGACCACGGCCGGAGCCAATCCACACGACCCCAGGCAGCGCGCGGTCAACAGAGAAATATTGCCATCGGCGGTAGTCTCTCCGGGCGCGATGCCGTAGTCCTTTGCCATAGCCGTGATCAACTGCGGCGCCCCCTTGATGTAGCAGGCCGTCCCCGTACAGACCACGCAGGTGTGTTTGCCGGCCGGCTTCAGCGTGAAAAAATGATAAAAAGTGGCCACGCCATACGCCCGGCTCATAGGAACATGCAGAGAAGTGGCCACGTAGCGCAGTGCCCCTTCATCCAGGTAGCCAAAGGCCTCCTGCACGGTATGCAGGGTCTCGATCAGCGAGCGAGACTGGTGGCCCAGGCGGCGCATGGTCGCATCCACTATGCGCCAGCGCTTGTCTTGCGTATCGGGCGGTACGGGCTTGGCGTAATCGATGCCGGCCGCGGTTGGCATTTCCATCTCTCCCAAGATATAGATCGAAATCTAATTCGGCGCTTCGGGCGCTGTTGAATTTTTCATCAACTGGTCGATTTTATTGCATCAACCAGTACGCTCGATGTGATCTCGGTCACCTGCAATGGTTCGTTTTTTGGGCGCGGCTCCCGGCTCAACGAAAGCGAGCAGTGTCGCGGTAGCGGCGGGATATTTCCTCGAGAAAATTCTCGGGAGAAGGGCGATCCGCCGGGGGCACATTAAGGCGCTCGCCCATCTTGTCGGCAATCTTCTTGGCGCTTGCCAGCCGCTGCGGATAGGGCAAGTCCAGCCGGCGGTTCAGGAAGGTTTCGATCAACTGGAATTCCTGCGAGGTCATGGCGGTTATAGCTTCCACCGACGCCGATGTGGGCGCTGAACTCTGCTGCGCATACCAGTATGAGTCGCTCTGCTCCTGCAGTTCGTGCACGACCACTGTGCCGGCAACCATATCTCCGAGGCGGCGATTTTTCTTGTCCACGGCAATGGCGATGGCGCCGACAACGTATAAGAGTTGTGAGTCAACGGCGCGCAGGAAATTTCGCGCGATGGCCTCAAACACCGTAATCGGGCGTCCGCTGGCGGTGATGACGCGGATATGCGCCTGGCGTTTCCCCGGCGTCTGCCCGTTCCAGAAAACCTCGAAGAGCGCGAAATATCCCCAGTATAGGCAGAAGAAAAAAAAGATAGCGATCGCGGTCATCCATTTTCCGGCGGTCGCCCAATAGCGCGATAGATCGGGAGAAATTAGCTCCACGAGCAGAAAAACGGCGATCACGGCCAAGCCCTGAATCAGACTATCGAGCAGAAGCGCCATGCCGCGGCTGCCCAGCCCCGCCACAGGAAACTCCAGTTCGATCTGCTCCGGCGTTTCAATGGTAAGCTTCTCGATGGAATCCAAACTACGCTCCTCGGTTCTGCGAGAATTTGTAATTTCTGATTGATAAATTTGCAATGGGAAGAGCCGCCGTTCTCCAATGACAAATTACCAATTACAAATTGCCCATCAACCTTACTTACTATGATCTCCGTTTCCTGGCTGAAGAAGCGACAACCGTACTGGGCACGGCTCGAGTCCCTGCTCGGGGATATCAAGCAGCACGGACTGCATGCGCTGGGGCGAGACGAGCTTCGCGAATTGGGACTTCTTTATCGCCAGACGGCCACCGATCTCTCGGCCGTCCGCGGCGACACCAGCAGTGTGCAACAATCCCGCTACCTCAATCAACTGCTCGGACGCGCGCACAACACCGTCTACTCCGGCCAGAAGAGAACCGTGGGCCGAGTGCTCGAATTCTTCTGGAACGAGTATCCGCCGATCTTTCGCCAATATCTAAGGTACACGCTGGCCTCTACGGGTATTTTCGCACTGGGCGCGCTGGCAGGAACGTTCGTGACCCTGTCGAATCCCGATTACATGCGGGAGTTTCTAGGCCCGGCGATGGTGAGCACGATCGAGAAGCACGACATGTGGACGCACTCGGTGGTGGCGGCCGCCCCGCAGGCATCCAGCTGGATCATGACCAATAACATGACCGTGTCGTTCATGACCTTTTCGGGCGGTATCACGGCGGGCCTCTGGACGCTCTTCCAGCTTTTCTATAACGGCATGATGCTGGGAGTAATCGGCGTAGCCTGCGGCATGAACCAAATGAGCGTGAAGCTGTGGAGCTTTGTCGCCCCGCACGGAGTGCTGGAATTACCCGCCATCTTCATAGCCGGAGGCGCAGGCCTGCGCTTGGCCCAAGCGCTGTTGTTCCCCGGAACGCTGTCGCGCCGAGACTCGCTGGCCGTAGGCGGCAACGAGGCCGTGCGCTTGCTGGTAGGAGTCATCCCTATGCTAATCGTGGCCGGAACGATCGAGGGGTTCTTTTCCCCGTCGTCGGTGCCGACTCCGTTTAAATTCGCGCTAGCCGCGGCACTCTTCACGATGTTGACAACGTATCTGGTGCGAGGGGGAAGCAAGCACGCCGGAGCCTCCCTGTAGTCGACGATCTCTCTGTAGAGACACGGCTTTCGCGTCTCCTGCCGCGGAGTCAAGCTCCGTCATGCTCGAAGGTAAGCGTTGACGAATTAACGCGGCTGATAAGATTTTCGACAAGACTGAACAGCCCGGACTCACATCCGGGCTGTTCTATTTGTGGCGGGTGCGCTTTCGAGGCAGGTTCGCCCTAAGCTGTTTTCTCCCGCATGCAAAATGCGATCACTTTCCCGGGTTGTGCCGGCGGAACCGTCGTCACTTTTCTTCGGAAGTTCTCGGGTACGTAGAATGCAATTACTCGTGCCATGACAGTTCCTCCTTCATCGGGTTGTAAATCTCGGCGACTCGGCCGCCGGCGATCGGTCTTCGATTTGGATGGCCTTACCATTCCCATTCCCACCCGCACCGGCAGCGAACGCAATCGCGCAATCGCAGCTTTATCATGAGTGCCTTACATACCGCGCATGATCTCATCCACATGGCATCTTCCCCGTATGCGGGGATGTTCCACTCATGCATAGAGCAACTCATCTGCCAAAGAGTGCGTTGAACAGGATTCAAGAATGTAATGCAGAGAATCGAGACTTCTGCTGAAGAGACGCCTGGCAGGCTGCGGAACAGCCAGCATTTTGGCTTTGTTTGGAGGGGCGCGGCTTCAGCCGCGCCGTAAGGCCAGCAAAATCAATGGCGGCTTGGGCCGCCTAGGGGTAGCCGCGCCCCCGCACTTCGGTTTTTTCCGCTACCTCCTGGGTCCACTCCCCACAATAGGACACGGTCTCCGCCACAGAAAGGGTGGTAATCTCCCCTCACGTGGGTGGGTGAATTCCCTTACAACCGCGTGGAGATCAATTTCCACCGCAAATTCCCTCGTAGAGACGGGGCTTAGCCCGTCTAACTCTGTAGAGCATATCCGCTCGACGCGTTACCGCCACAAATCCACGATGGTTTGCCGCGGGCCCAGGCTAACGGCTGCAGGGAAAGTAGATTTGTCCGATCTGTTTTTTGATTCCCAGATGCGCGTTCCGTGCAGCTCATGATCGTGCTGTAGGACGCAACTCACTGCCTTCGCCGAACCGTTCGTCAGCACGGTCAAGTAGTTCCTCCCGCTTTGCATCACCCGCAGCAGGCATGCCGGACTGTCATCGTCCAGTGTGAAGGGAACGGATGCATACATAGACGGGAGCGTTTTCCTCAGGTACTTCGCCAACGGCGCGGAGTCTCCCGTCCAAGCGCCCATGCCGACCGGCGATGGAATCCAGATGACGCGCCCACCGCCAGCAAGTCGTCGCTCCGTAGCAACCGTTTCGCCGTCCCAGGTTGCAATTGCCGTGGCATCCTTCGGTAATACAGAAGTCATCCACATACGCGAGGGTAGCGGCCCGCTCTGCATAGGCACGGCAATTTCCTCGCCCAGTAGATGCACTTCTTTAAGCCTCGCTCCAGTCACCTCCGACAGTAGCGACGACCCCGCAAGCGCCCACATCTTTCCGTGTTCGTCGTAGAGCCCGCTTAGTCCCGTAATCAAAAGCGTCCCACCCGTTTGCGCAAAATGCAGCAGCTCCGTCGTCTGCCGGCCGGTAAGTACGCGAGCATCGGGCACAATCGCCACGCGATTCTTGCCAGGCAAGCTCCAGTCGTAATCGTCGAAGTGCTTCACCCGTGGTGGCGGCCCGTTCTGCGTCATCGCTTTGTAGATGCCAAGGAGCTCGAGTAACTGCTGATTGCGGTCGCGCGCAACGTCGTCAGATCTGGCAAACGAAAGTTGATAAGTCATCGTCTCCAGACTCAAAAGCAGAGTTACATCCGGCACAACGGGTTTGGCATGAGCAAAGAAGTCGGAGTGAGCCTGCATAGTGTTGACGATGTCCGTCGCAACTTCCATGCGGCGACTCGGTTGTTGGTCGAAGTCCAACAAGCTCCACTCTCCAGCTTCGCGTCCCGCGCGGCGGGCATTAAGCAGCCAGAAGATCGTGCGTTCCGCGCCCGCCCCCACGCTGGTCCAAAGCCACTGCGCCGTATCGTCCACGGTCGGCTCCAGAGGCCGCAGAGCGCTGTGAATGTTATTGCCCCCCTGCAGTTCCGTGACCCAGTGCGGCTTGGGCGCGATCGCTCCATCGACCAGGTCATTGACGTAACTTACACCCAGGGCAAAGTCGTCGCGTGGCAGCAGCCCAAAGTGCCACGCAGGATGAATCGAGCATCCCAGCGTATCCAGAAAGCCCCGCCACTCCGGCAAGTTATCCGACAGCGCAGCCAGGTTACTGACCAGAGCATGCGGATTAAGATGCAGTGGATGTTGACTATCATGCCGTCTTACTTCCGCCGCCATCCATGCCAGTTGCGATGTCTGGAAACTTCGCCAATAAGCCGTCCAGTCGATCTCGCCCGAAGGATTCCAGTGATTCTGCTTAGCTGGCCCTTTCACCTCCGCGAAATTCGTATAGCTCGTGCCCCAAGCGCGGTTAAGATCCGCGACATCCGCGTATTGGTTCGACAGCCATTGTGCGAAGCCCGAGCTCGCCAACTCCGACGCCACCGGCGCTTGTCCCGGTTCGTTGAGCAGCAGCCATGTATCCAGTGCCGAGCTGCTCTTATAACGTTCCACCACCCTGTCCATGTAGTCCGCGGCCGCCGCGCGCTGCGTTTCGGATTCATTCACGCCGACGCCCTGCGAGTCGTCTCCGCCCATCCACGAGGGCGGTCCGCTGGGCGTGAGTGTGGCCACGATCGCCACATGATGCCGTTCCGCCGCACGAAACGCCGCGTCGTAGAGCGACCAGTCCCACTGATTGCGTTGCGGTTCAAGATAGCTCCACATCATGAAAAGGCGTGCCACGGGCATGCGGCTCTTCTCCAGCGTGGCGAACCAGTCGTCGATCTCCGCCGGAGTCTGCCCCGGTTCGATCCAAACCTGCGCCCCGAACTGCGGCACCATCGCGCGCATAACCTGCGGGAAGCTAAACACAGTAGTAGCGAGACCAACCATGAGCAAACGTCGAAGCCAAGATCGAAGATGCATACCAAACCCCTTTTCGAACCGCGAAGCTAGTCTGCTGCTTGCCATAGTAGAGCATGTGTCCATGACACGGGAACGCAGTTGTGTCCATGGAGGCGGGGTAACGTTGAGAGCAGCCCTAGAAGCTAGCCGCAAGTTATGGATGGGAGATGGCCTGGAAGGAAGATGCGGCAAACGCCCCGTGAAACAACAAAAGCGTCCCATGACTCATTGAGTCATCGGACGCTTTCGTCGAACAGCCCTCCCCCGAAAACTGCTCAATCCCACCCTAGCCTCTGTCCCAACTTTCGGGAATAGCCAATGCGTGCTACTTAGCGGCACTCCTGTGCTAGTACGGCGAATTTCCACTCTCTTGCTCCCGCTGCCGCAGCTGCAAGAGCGGGAAGAAGCCGGGGTCAGTTGGTCTGTAACCCGACGAAGAGCACATTGTCGGTGAGCTTTAAGTTGGTGCGCGCCACGCGGGTCTAGATACAATCAGATCAGATCAGATTCCGCTCTTTCACCGACAGGTACTGGTTGAGCACAGCCGCCGACAGTTGGTGAGGCGCAACCTCCAGGCAAAGCGCCCCATGTTCGCGAAGCCGCCCAAGAAGAAGTTCGCGGCGAAAGACCATCTCCTGCGCGGCCACGGTTTCATACATCTGCTGCGGAGTGTCGGGTGCGATGGTAGCCTGCCGCTTCACTTCAGGCTGCGCGATCACTATAAAGATGACCAGATGGCGAGAGAGAAGTTGACCGGCGGCGTCGATAACTTCGGGAGTCATGGCCGTTTCGGCCAGGTCGGTGATCCAGATGACGAGCCCGCGTTGCTTCTGTAGCGAGAGCAGAGTGGCGGCGGCGCGGATGTGGTCGGCTTCGGGAGCTTCGGTTCGAGATCGGAAGAGCGTCGTGTAGGGAAAGAGTGTAGATCTCGGTGGTCGCCGTATCATTAAAAAAA
>OBLW0100004415.1_pt1 | contig 10722 bp, 12 predicted proteins | sample 1520161 | NCBI WGS metagenome assembly OBLW01 (sample SAMEA3539309, study PRJEB22396) | soil metagenome | biome: tundra; feature: field; material: soil | place: USA | collected 2010-05 | depth 0.15 m
CGATGGGCTCGTCGTCGTTCATGCCCATGGCGCCCATGAGGTTCTTGATGCGGTCGCCGCCGAAGATCCGCATCAGGTCGTCTTCGAGGGACAGGTAGAAACGGCTGGAACCCGGATCGCCCTGGCGGCCGGCGCGGCCTCGGAGCTGGTTGTCGATGCGGCGGCTCTCGTGGCGCTCGGTGCCCAGGATATGCAGGCCGCCCAGGGACACCACCTCCTCGTGCTCGGCCGCTGTCTGTTCCCGCATCTTCTCCACGAGGGCGGAGAATTCCGGGGTCTCGAAACCTTCCGCGTCGTAGAGGGTGATCTCCTTCTTCTTGGCCTCCAGGCGGGCCATGCCCTCCGGATTGCCCCCTAGGATGATGTCCGTGCCCCGGCCGGCCATGTTGGTGGCGATGGTGACCGAGCCCTTGCGGCCTGCCTGGGCCACGATCTCAGCTTCCCGTTCGTGGTGCTTGGCGTTCAGGACGACGTGGGGAATCCGGGCAGCCGTGAGGGCGTCCGAGAGATCCTCGCTGCTCTCGATGCTGGCCGTTCCCACCAGGATAGGCTGGCCCTTCGCGTTCAGGTCCTTGATCTCCGCGACAATGGCCTTCTTCTTCCCGTTCCGGGTGGAATAGACCGTGTCGGCGAAATCCTTACGGATCATGGGCATATTCGTGGGCACCACGATCACGTCCAGTTTGTAGATGGAGTGCAGCTCCGTGGCCTCGGTCTCGGCCGTGCCCGTCATACCGGCCAGCCGGCCGTACATGCGGAAGAAGTTTTGGAAAGTGACGGTCGCCAAGGTCTGGTTCTCGGCGTTGACCTCCACGCCTTCCTTGGCTTCGATGGCCTGGTGCAGGCCGTTGGACCAGCGGCGGCCTGGCATGAGCCGACCCGTGAACTCGTCCACGATGACCACCTCCATGCCCTTGCCGTCCTCCTTGGGGCGGACCATGTAGTCCACGTCCAGGCGGTAGAGGTTGTGGGCCAGGAGGGCCTGGTTGAGGCCGTGGAGGGTCTCGATGCTGGTGGGATCGTAGAGGTTCGTCACGCCCAGCAGCTGCTCGGCGTAGTGGATGCCGTCGTCGGTCAGCATGACCTGGCGGTCCTTCTCATCCACCTTGTAGTGGGTTTCCGCCTTGAGCTTGGGGATGATCGAGTCGATGCGGAAGTACTTGGAGGTGTCTTCCTCGCTGCTGCCGGCGATGATGAGCGGCGTGCGGGCCTCGTCGATGAGGATGCTGTCGACTTCATCCACGATGGCGTAGTTGAAGCCGCGCTGAGTGAAGTCCTCCAGGTCCCACTTCATATTGTCGCGGAGGTAGTCGAAGCCCAGCTCGTTGTTGGTGGCGTAGGTGATGTCGCAGGCGTAGGCGTCCCGGCGCTGCTGGTCGTCGAGGCCGTGCTGGATGATGCCCACGCTCAGGCCCAGCCAGGTGTAGAGACGGCCCATCCACTCGGCGTCGCGCCGGGCCAGATAGTCGTTCACCGTGACCAGGTGGGCACCCTTGCCCGCCAGGGCGTTCAGGTAGAGGGCGAGGGTGGCCGTGAGGGTCTTGCCCTCGCCCGTCCTCATCTCGGCGACCTTGCCCTCGTGCAGGGCCATGCCGCCCACGAGCTGGACATCGAAGTGGCGCATCTTGAGCACGCGCTTGCTGCCTTCGCGGGCCACGGCGAAGGCTTCGGCCAGGATGTCTTCCAGCGTGGCGCCCTGGGCCAGCTTCTCCTTGAGGTAGGGCGTCTTGGCCTTCAGTGCCTCGTCGCTGAGGGCGGCCATCTCTGGCTCATACACGTTGATGGCATGGACCTTCGCCCACAGCCGCTTCAACTCCCGGTCATTCTTGGAGCCGATGAGTTTCCTGAGGAAGTTGTCGAGCATGGAACCGTCCAGTCGCGTAAACCATCGATTGTAGCGCGGTGGATTCCCATTTCCCAGCGCTGGAGCCTGCCGCCGGGCCTTCGTGGTTGCCGAAGACGGGGGTCCACGCCACACTGATCGTTTGGATTCTGGAGGAACCATGGCCCTTGAGCGCACCTTTGCCATCGCCAAGCCCGATGCCGTCAAGGACGGTCATCTGGGCGAGATCATCACCACCATCGAGCAGAACGGCCTGAAAGTCGTGGGCCTCAAGCTGACCCGCCTGACGCCCGCCATCTGCCAGGGCTTCTACCACGAGCATGTGGGCAAGGGCTTCTATGCGGGTCTGGAGGCCTTCATGTGCGAAGGCCCCGTGGTGCTGATGGTCCTGGAAGGCGAGAACGCCATCCTGCGCTGGCGCGAGCTCATGGGCGCCACCAACCCGGCCAATGCCGCTGAAGGGACCCTGCGCAAGCGCTTCGGCGCCGACATCGGCCGCAACGCCACCCACGGCAGCGACAAGCCCGAAAGCGCGCAGTTCGAGGTCGCCTACTTCTTCAACGCCTTCGAGCAGATGTAGGACAGGGTTCAGTCTTCAGGCTTCAGGCTTCAGGCTTCAGGCTTCAGGCTTCAGGCTTCAGTGAGATAAGGATGCGGCCACTCGGCCGCGTCTTTTTTTGCGCGGACGCAGCCCGCGTACCTGAAGCCTGAGGCCCGGAGCGTGAAGCCTATCCTTCCAATATCGCCTGCAAGGCCGACTGGCAGAGGCGCCGGACGCCGGGGAGCAGGTCGGCGCTCTGGAGGCCTTTGTCGCTGTACCACTGGCCCCCTGGTGGTGGCGGGGGCAGCAGGTCCTCGGGCGCCTTGGTGCGCAGCAGGTGGCTCAGGTAGAGGCGCTGCTGGCCTTCGAGGCCCTCGAGGCGCAGCAGCCAAGGGGTCGGCAGGCGACTGGTCCGCTCATCGAAGACCACCGGCAGCACGGAGTTGTCCACAAAGCGGAAGGGCATGCCCCAGGCGGCTTCGATCTGCGCGTTCAGCAGCGAGGTCGGCAGGAAGCCGGGCGACCAGGGGATCTGCGCGGGCATGAGCAGGCCGCGATGGGGACTGTGGGGCGAAGGCACCAGCAGGACGAAGGGAGTCTGCTGGCCATGGACCAGGACGCCTTCGATGAAGGTGGTGAGGTGGACCCGGCCTTCAGCCATTAGGGCCTCCCTTGAAATTGCATCAGCGTCCTCCCGCGGATTCCAGTTCCAGCATGATGCGGTCCCTGGCGGCGGAAACCTCCGCCACGGCGGCCTCGGGTTTGAGCTTGACCACTTCCTTGGTGCGGCGGTCGCGCAGTTCCACGAGCCCATCCTTCAGCCCCTTGGCGCCCACGGTGAGCCGCAGTGGAAAGCCCAGTAGGTCCGCGTCCTTGAACTTGGCGCCGGGGCTCATGCCCTCGCGGTCGTCGTGGAGCACCTCGAAGCCCGCCGCCTCCAGATCCTTCTCCACCTGGTTCGCCACGCCGGCGACCTCGGGGTTGCCCGGATCCAGGCAGAGCACCTGCACCTGGTAGGGCGCGATGGGCCAGGGCCAGATGATGCCGTCCGCATCGTAGTTCTGCTCGATGGCCGCGGCCACGGTGCGGGTGATGCCGATGCCGTAGCAGCCCATCACCATGGGGTTCTCCTTGCCCTGCTCGTCCAGGAAGGTGCAACCCATGGACACCGAATACTTGGTGCCCAGCTTGAAGACCTGGCCCACCTCGATGCCCCGGAAGGACTGGTACTGCCCCTTCCCGCAGCGGGTGCAGGTGTCGTGCTCGGCCGCCAGCCGCAGGTCCGCGAAGACGCAGCCGGGCAGATCCCGGGCGGGATCCAGCCCGAAGTGGTGGTAGTCCGTGCGGTTGGCGCCGCAGGTGAGATTCACGGAGCCCTCCAGACTGCGGTCCACCAGGATCGACACATCCTTGAGGCCCACGGGTCCCATGAAGCCGGTCTTGGCGCCGGTAAAGGCCTCGGCCTCCTCCAGGGGCATCAGCTCCATTTCCGCGGCCCCGGTGAGGTTCTTCACCTTCACAGGATTGACCTCGTGGTCGCCCCGCAGCACCGCGCCCACTAACCTGGAACTGCCATCCGTGAAAGTGGCGCGGTAGAGGAAGAACTTGCTGGTCTGGGTGATGGGCATACCGTCGTGCTCCGCATCCTTCATCCCCGCCGCCTGTTCGACCTGCCCTACGACACCAGGCGTGCAGAAGTGGTCCTTCATCAGTTCAAACCCAGCTCCGAAATGGCCGGCAGGCAATTTCGGAGCCTCCGTCTTCTCGATGTTCGACGTGTAATCACACGCATCGCAGCTGAGGATGGCGTCCTCGCCACTGCCCGCCAGCACATGGAACTCGTGGGTGAAGCTGCCACCGATGGCGCCGCTGTCGGCTTCCACGGGCCGGAACTTCACGCCCAGCCGGGAGAAGATGCGCTTGTAGGCATTGAACATGGCCCAGTACTCGCGGTCGGCGCAGGCATCGTCCGCATGGAAGGAGTAGGCGTCCTTCATGGTGAACTCGCGGCCCCGCATGAGGCCGAAGCGCGGACGCCGTTCGTCGCGGAACTTGGTCTGGATCTGGAAAAGGTTCATGGGCAACTGCTTGTAGCTGCGGACGTGCTTGCGGACGATGTCCGTCACGACTTCCTCATGGGTGGGCCCCAGGCAGAAGTTGTAGAAGTCGCGTTCGTCCGGGCTCTCGCCCCGCTTGCGCCGTTCCGCCAGTTCGGCCTTGGCCTTGCGGTCGCAGAAGCGGAGCAGTTCGTCGCCATAGAACTTCCAGCGCCCGCTCTCCTGCCAGAGCTCGGCGGGCAGCACGGCCGGCATCAGCAGCTCCTGGCAGCCGTCCTTGGCCAATTCCTCGCGCACGATCTCCTCGAATTTGCGGATGCTGCGGAAGGCCAGGGGGAGGTAGCTGTAAATGCCCGCGGCCACCTTCTGGATCATGCCGGCCCGCATCATGAGCTGCTGGCTCACCACGTCCGCGTCACGCGGCGTTTCGCGCAGGGTCTGGATCAGGAGTTTCGATTGCTTCATCGGGGCCTCGAACTCATGAGTCTAACCCAGGCGAACGGTCTGACTGGTTCGGATTCAGATCAGGCAGCCGGGCTTTGCCTGGCTGCCTGATGAGGCTCCGGGGGGACATCGCAAACGCAGTGAACAGGCGGTACCCCGGACGATATCAACCCAGCAGTGACAGCACCAGGGCGCTGGCGGCTTTGCCGTCGATGGCGCCACCGTGGGCGGACTGCAGGGCCTTCATGACCAGGCCCAGGTCCTTCTTCGAGCCCGCCCCGCTCTGGGCGATGGCCGCCTTCACGGCGGCCTCCAGGCCCGGGCCTTCGAGCATGGCCGGCAGGTAGGGCCGCAGGATCTCGATCTCGGCCTGCTCCTGGGCCGCCCGTTCGGACTGGCCCACCTTCTTGAACTGGGCGATGCTGTCCTCCCGGGACTTCACCAGCCGCTTGAGGACCGCCAGGGCATCCGCCTCGGCAAGGAGGCCCTGGGGGCTCAGCCCCTTGGCCACGGCCTCGTTCTTGTAGGCGGCGAGGGCCATGCGGATCACCCCGGTCCGGACCGCGTCCCTGGCCAGCATGGAGGTTTTCAAGTCAGCCTGCAGGCGTGTGAGCATGGGCAACTCCGGGATCAAAGATCCATGGTGACGCGAGTGTCCCAGTCCCTCAATGCCAGAAGTCAAGCGGCAGGATTCTTTAGCCGAAAGGACGGGCAGCCACACTGCTCCGGGGCCCCATGAACGTCGCTTTCATCAATCCCTTCATCGAATCCACGCTCCGCAGCCTGGAGATGATGGCGAGCATCACCGCGGAGAAGATCGGCCTGTCGGTGAAAGAGGACCTCATCACCACCTACGACATTTCCGCCATCATCGGCATCACCGGCGACACCTCGGGCTCCATCATCCTCAGTTTTCCCGTGGATGTGGCCTGCCGCATCGCCAGCAACATGCTCATGGAAGAGATCACCACCCTGGACAAAACCGTGGAGGACGCCATCGGCGAGATCGGCAACATCGTGGTCGGGGACGCCCGGCGCATCCTCATCCAGGATGGGTTCAGCCTGTCCATCTCGGTGCCCACGGTCGTGGTCGGCAAGGGCCACAAGATCAGCCGCACCGGCGACATCCCCTGCATCGCCATCCCCTTCAGGACCGAGTCCGGCGATTTCGAAGTGAACGTGGGACTGAAGGATTAGTCCTCAGGCTTCAGTCCTCAGGCTTCAGGAAATACAGAAAGGGCGCCGCGAGGCGCCCTTTCCCAGCTGAAACGGCGGAGCCGTTTCAGCCCTAGGCCTTCTCGACCTTGATGACTTCCACGGGGCAGCCGGCCATGGCGGCCTCGATGGCGGCTTCCAGGTCGGTGCCGTTGCTGCCGGAGAGGGGGCTCTTTTCGTCGCGGTTCTCGGAATCCACGCCGTCTTCGCGCACGGCGCCAAGGACATTACAGCTGGAATCGGTGACTTTGAACACTTCGGGGCACTCGGCCTCGCAGGCGTTGCACACGATGCAGCCTTCTTCGATCCACACTTTGGTGATGGCCATGTTTGTCTCCTCAAGATTCATGGGGGGCCCAGCGATGGGCGGACCCCTTCAACCTAGCATCGCCCCCGCCCGGGACCAAGCCTCCACTTCGGGTCGGATGCCATGGGAGACTGGACTTGTGACGGAGGTCCACCCATGAGACTCAAGGAGTCGGGAATTCTCGCCCGCCTTCGGGAACTGCTGCCCGGCGGGGAGGACCTTCTTGACGACTGTGGCGCCCTGCCCCCCACGCCGGAAGGGAAAACCCTTCTGGTGACCACGGATCTGATGGAATCCGACCAGCACTTCCGGCTCGATTGGCATCCCCCTGACCTGCTCGCCCGGAAGCTGCTGGTGGTGAACCTGTCGGATCTGGACGCCTCCGGGGCCCGGCCCTTCGGCTTCACGCTCACCCTGGCCCTGGGCCCTGAAATCGACGCGACCTGGCTCGACAGCTTCCTGGCCAGCCTGGGCGCGGCCTCCCGCCAGGCCGAAGTGCAGGTCCTGGGCGGCGATACCGTCGGCCGCCCCGCGGGCCTGGGCCTGGGCATCACGGCCTTCGGCTTCGCCACCCGCTGGCTGCGGCGCGACGGCCTCGAACCCGGCGATGGCATCTATGTGGATCAGCGTCCCGGCGCGAGCCTTCGAGGCCTGAGAAAATTGCAGGCGGGAGCGCGCTGGGATCCGGCGCGGCCCGATGCCGACCTGGCGGCCCACCTGGACCCACGGCCCAACCTGGGCCTGGGGTTGCAGCTGGCGGCCATCCCCGAGGTCCATGCCTGCCTGGATCTGTCGGACGGCCTGAGCCGGGATCTGCGCAACCTGGCGGAGGCCTCCCGGCTAAGCATCCTGGTGGACGCGGACCTTGACGAGGATGCCCTGCGCAGTGGCGAGGACTACGCCCGCTGCTTCGGCGCCAGTCTGCCCCGAGCGGAGTTGGAAGATCGGCTTGGCCGGGCGCTCATCCCCGTGGGCCATGCCGTGGCGCGAGGCGAGGCGCCCCTGCTCGTCTATGATGGGAATGCGCCGCGCGCCCTGCCGGACCTCGGATTCGACCACTTCGCCCCATGACTGATCCCACAACGCAGTTCATCCCCCCGCCCGTTCCGCCGGGCCCGCCGAAGGGGATCTGGAATCGGTTGAAGGCGCACATCCTCCACCCGGAGTTGAGCCCGGAGCAGGTGGCCTGGAGCTTTGCCCTGGGCCTTTCCATCGCCTGGAATCCCCTGTTGGGCCTGCATACCGGCATGGTGTTCCTGTTCTGCGTGATCTTCCGGCGCCTGCACCGGCCCCTGATGATCATGGCCATGCTCGTGAACAATCCTTGGACCACCGTGCCCATCGCCACCGCCAGTGCCTGGGTGGGCAACCTGGTGCGGGGCCACTTCACGGGCCGGAACCTAGCCAGGGTCCATTGGCACGAGATCGGCTGGCGCAGCTTCCTGACCTGGAGCGGCTTCGAGGCCATGACCACCATGCTCCGGCCGATCCTGAAGTCCTACATCATCGGCGGTTTCATCTGCACCCTTCTGGCTCTGCCTATCGGATACTTCTTCATGCTCTGGCTGGCCAGACGCCTGCGCCGCATCCACTGGCCGCCCCTGCACTCCCGCACCTATGCACCACGCGACGTACCACCCGGAGGTTGATCCCATGGATATGCGATTCCTGATGAAACAGGCCCAGCAGATGCAAGCCAAACTGGCCGAAACCCAGGCCAACCTGCGGATCGATGGCACCGCCGGCGGCGAGTTGGTGAAGGTCACCCTGAACGGTTCCAAGGAGCTGATGGGGCTTTCCATCGCCAAGGACGCCATGGATCCCGAGGATCCCTCCATGCTGGAGGATCTGCTGCTGGCGGCCTTCCGCGACGCCGCAGCCAAGGTGGACGAAGCCATGAAGAAGCAGATGGGCGGCATGGGCGCGGGCCTCAATATCCCGGGCCTGGGGCTGTAGATGGTTGTGGGCTGTGGGCTGTGGACTGTGGGAGTGCCGCTCTCCTCCACGCGTACGCCCACGTCCAGGGGTTGGAACCACCGCCCTGTTTTTCCCACAGCCCACAGCCCACAGCCTACAGACAGGGTCCGATCATGAAGCTACCGCCGCCCCTAGAGGCCGTGATTGAGAGCCTCCAGAAGCTGCCGGGGGTGGGCGCCAAGTCCGCCCAGCGCATGGCCCTGCATCTGCTGAAGGAAGGTCCCGAAACCATGGCGCATCTGGCCCACCAGCTGCAGCAGGCCGCGGAGAAGGTGGGATTCTGCGGCCTCTGTGGCGCCTTCACGGATCAGCCCACCTGTCCCATCTGTCTGGACCCGCGCCGGGATCCCGCCTGCCTGGTCGTCGTGGCCGAGGCCTCCAACGTGCTCAGCTTCGAACGCAGTGGCCACTTCCGGGGCCGCTACCACGTGCTGGGCGGACTCATCTCCCCTCTGCGCGGCGTGGGCCCCGACCAGCTGCGCATCCGCGAACTGCTGAAGCGCCTGGAGGACGACGCCATCAAGGAAGTCATCCTGGCCACGAACCCCACCGTGGATGGCGAGGCCACCGCCAGCTGGCTGGCCCGGATGCTCGAACCCATCGGCGTCCGCACCACGCGCATCGGGCTGGGCCTTCCGATCGGCAGCGACCTCGAGTACGCCGACGAACTCACCCTGGATCGCGCCATGGAAGGGCGCCGGCAAGTCTAGGCGGAGCAGTTCGAGCTAGTACTTCACGCGAACATCGCCCCGAGCCCAGGTCTGGCAGGCGAGCCGCTGGTCGGGGTTGGCTTTCAGGGCCAGAAGCACGCGGGTCTCGGCGGTGCCCTTTTCGCTGAGCTGGTCGGCGCCTTCAACAACCGTGACGATGCAGGTGCCGCAACGGGCATGGCCACCGCAGCGATGGGGCAAGGGCACGTTGGCCTTGGCGCTGGCCGAGAGGAGCGCCGTTTCCCGGTCGCACTCCGCCGCGCCCGGGGTCTTGCCATCGAATTGGATGGTGTGCATGTGTTACCTGTAAGTGATTAGAGCAAAAGGGATAGAATCAGCCCTACCCACTTTACCAGGGAACCACGCCTTAGATGGCCTGGCCGCCCCGTTCCCCCGTGCGGATGCGGACGCATTCCTTGAGGTCCTGGACGAAGATCTTGCCGTCGCCCACTTCGCCCAGGCCATGCCGCGCGGTCCGCATGATGGTGTCCACGGTGATGGTTTCGAACTCGTCGTTGCAGGCGATGGTGATCTGCACCTTCGGGATCAGGTTGGGGACGACCTTCTTGCCCCGCTGGATGCTGATTTCCTGCTGGCGCCCGTGGCCGCTGACCCGCAGCACGGTGATGCGCTCGATTTCCGCCTCGATCAGGGCCTCGCGGACCTCGTCGAGCTTTTCTTCAGGGATGATTGCAGTGATCAATTTCATCGGCGGCTCCGGTCAGTTCAGGTTGTTCAGGCCGTAGGCGCGTTCGCCGTGGATGTCGTGGTCGAGGCCGGTCTTCTCCACGGATTCGGTCACTCGGAGGCCGACGAACTTCTCCACCAGGAACGCGATGAGGAGGGTCATGCAAACGGAGAACACGATGGTGGCGCCCACCGCGAAGGCTTGCACCTTCAGCTGCGCAAGGAGGCCCCAGCCGGGCACCTTGGCCGAGGCTTCCGCCCACCAGGAGTCGCGGATGAAGAAGGTGAGCCCCAGCGCTCCGACGATCCCGCCCGTCCCGTGGATCCCGAAGGCATCCAGGGAGTCGTCGTAGCCCAGGCGGTTCTTCAAGAGGATCATGCCGAAACAGCAGCAGGAGGCGATGACCGCAAGGGCGATGGCACCGCCCACCTGCACCACGCCCGCGGCGGGTGTGATGACCACCAGGCCCGCGAGAATGCCCGAGGCCATGCCGAGGCTGGTGGGCTTGTCATCCCGGATCGTTTCGATGAGCACCCAGGTGAGGGCCCCGGTGGCCGCGGCGACCTGGGTGACGGTGAGAGCCCGGGCCGTCTCCAGATTCGACGCGATGGACGAGCCCGCGTTGAAGCCGAACCAGCCCACCCAGAGCAGCCCCGCGCCGATGAGCGTGAAGGTGAGGTTGTTGGGGGCCATGGCCGTCCTGGGATAACCATGGCGGGCGCCCAGGTACAACGCCATCGCCAGTCCCGCGACGCCCGAGGAAATGTGGACGACGGTGCCGCCGGCGAAATCGACAGCCCCTTTCGCGCCCAGGTTGAAGAAATAGCCGTCCGAGGCCCAAACCCAGTGGCAGAGCGGGCAGTACACGAAGATCACCCAGAGGAAGATGAAGACCACCCAGCCCCGGAAGGAGATCCGCTCGCCCACCGCGCCTGCGATG
>OBLW0100004416.1_pt1 | contig 10721 bp, 4 predicted proteins | sample 1520161 | NCBI WGS metagenome assembly OBLW01 (sample SAMEA3539309, study PRJEB22396) | soil metagenome | biome: tundra; feature: field; material: soil | place: USA | collected 2010-05 | depth 0.15 m
TCACTATCCAAGGTTCCGGCGTGGGCACCATCACCATCCCGGTCACCTTCATCACTTCGCCCAACAGCCCCGGCGCTGCGAACTTCAAGCAGATCGGCATCTTCCGCAATTCGATTGCGGGTGTGGGCGCCGGTTTTGTCCTGGATTCGAACGGCAACAACAACTACGATGCTTCCGACAAGGCTCGGCTCTTCGGTCAACCGGGTGACACTCCGGTGGCAGGAGACTTCTTCGGCACCGGGGTCATCGAAATCGGCGTGTTCCGTTGCCCCACTGGCGCTACGGTTTGCCAGTGGTTCATCGACGCGAACAACAGCGGCACGTGGGATGGCCCATTCGGCGGCGACCAGATCTGGAACTTCGGTATTCCGGGTGACATCCCTGTAGTCGGCGACTGGAACGGAAACGGTACCAGCAAGATCGGTATCTTCCGTTGCCCGGCGGCTGGCAGCACGACCCCCTGCACCTGGGTTCTCGATGCCGGCAACAAGCACGTCTATGATGGTGCTACCGCCGTCATCGCCTACTATGGTCTGGCTGGCGATATGCCGGTTGTCAACAACTGGACCGGAGCCGGGACCGTCGACCAAATCGGCGTGTTCCGCGGCAACGGCCTCTGGATTGTGGACAGCAACGGCAGCAACACCTGGGAAGCATCCGATGCCCAGTACACCTACGGGTTGACCGGTGACAAGCCGGTTGTGGGTAACTGGAACGGCACTGGCCGGAAGCGCATCGGCGTGTTCCGTCCGAGTGCTGGCATCTGGGTCCTCAACCTCAGCGGCACTAACGCCTGGTTGCCCATCGACGCCGTTGGAAACTTCGGCACTGTCGGGGATCAGCCGATCGTCGGTCTCTGGACCCTCCCATAGGGTTAGCTCCAGAAACCTGGTGAAGTAACTCAAAGGGCTCCATCCTTCGGGATGGAGCCCTTTTTCTGTTATAGGAAGTCAAACGGAAACGTATCGGAAAACCGCTTGCTGACGCGCGCGCCTCTGATCGGAGCCGCGACCGTGAGGGAGCGGTTGCCTCGGAATACGCAAGCGCATCTGCGAAACGGATTACTTAGCTCCCCCACTCACGTACGGATCGACGACGCCACCGTATTCCAGAAGTCCGGTAGCGTCATCGGTTGGTTAAGAGCGACGCGCGGGAAGAGTTGATTCAGCGCCAGGGCCTCCGGGGGGTTTGCGAGTTGCTGCAGTTGCCAGTTCCAGTCGACGGGCGTCCAACGGACTGTGCCCGCGCCTGCATCGCTTGTGCTGCTCACACCTGCGCTCACGGCGGCTTGCTTCAGATCCTGTAGAATCCCGTCCACGCTTCGAGCGACGGTGCTCTGCGTGCCGGATACCGCTGCTGTGGAGGCAACCTCGCTGACCCCGTCGAGCGGTTGCGCCACTTCCACTGGTTGCACTGCTGCTGCCGTCACCGCCGAAGCCGCCGCAGACGGAAGCGATACGGTTTCGGACGCCGCGGGCTGGATTGGCACGGTGAGGGGACTCGCAGTTCCCACGGGATTCACATCATACGTTACCAGCGCCACCAGCGCATTGTGATATCCCGGGGGCGCAGTGGGATCGTATGAAACGCCGGTAGTATTTGGGAATTGCATATAATACGGCAGGTACGGACGGCTTCCCACCTGGTCTGCCGTGGCCGTGATGGTCAGCGTCAGGTTCCCGTTCGCGTCGGTCTTCCCCACGGTCTGGAACGGAGGCGGGTAAACGGTGTTACTTAGCAATTGCTTTAGTTCCGTATTGGGTGGCCCACCGACAATCGATAACTGCCACTGGTCTCCCACCTGGAGGGAATCGTTGTCGTCGCCAGCCACGTTCAGGCTGGTCACTTTCCCTCCGATGGCACTCATTTCGAAGGAAACAAAGTTCCCCTGCCGCGGAGGTAAAACAGGTGCTGTGGCTGAAGACAGCACGGTGGACGGGTTCACCGTCGGAGTAGCGACAGGAGGCAAAGACGCCTGCGTCGGGGGTTGAATCGGCACGGTGAGCGGACTCCCGGTTCCCGCCGGTTGCACATCGTATGCTACCAGCGCCACCAGTGCATTGTGATATCCCGGGGGCGCCGTGGGATCGTACGATGGAACGCCCGCGGGATTTGCGAATTGCATGTAATACGGCAGGTACGGACGGGTTCCCACCTGGTCCGCCGTGGCCGTGATAGTCAGCGTCAGGTTTCCCTGTGCGTCGGTCGTTCCCACGGTCTGGTACGGAGGCGGATATGCCGTGTTACTCATCAACTGCTTTAGTTCCGTATTAGGCGGCCCACCAACAATCGATAGCTGCCACTGGTCTCCCACCTGGAGGGAATCCGCGCCGTCGCCACCCATGTTCAGGGTCGTCACTTTGCCACCGAGGGAATTCATCTCACTGGTAACGAAGGTCGCCTGCCGCGGAGTTACCACAGGTGCTGCGGCCGCCAGCGTCAGGCTGGATGGGAACAGCGTCGTGGTGGCGCCCGAAGGTAAAGACGCCTGCAATGTGCTCTGCTGGTCCAACACAGCTTCGAACGGCAACTGCGAAGAATCGGTTGCGCCGGCGGATGTGAGACGCTGGCTTGTTTGGCCATAAATCAGCGCGGAAGCGGAAGCCGTGGCAGGGGCGATTGTCATATTGCGTATCTCCATGCGGGCCGTCAGCCAGCCCCTTGCCACACCTCCACGCACGTCCAGGGCCACCTAAAAGTCCTTTGAAACAATACGACGAAAGGTCCTCAGGTGTCATGTTTCCGGCGCACCGGCAAGATCTTGACGGTCGACAGCATTCAGCCTCTCATCTCTCCCCACCTCAATCTCACCGTGGAGATACCACTGAAAGCTATCATCCGCCGATAACTCGTACTCCGTCATTCCCATCGGCGTCTGCTTTCCCCCGCCGCCTCACCACCGGTGGCGGGCTCCCGGACTACGAATTTCGCAATCCCGCGACGGAGCGCTGGTAAAATGGAGAAGCCTCGCAGATTGTCGGGGTCTGGAAGTCCTTACCTATGCAGCCAATTGGCACAAAACTAAACGGCGGGGAGACAGCCTCGGCCCCCGAGGAGATCCCGTCCGAGCCCGCCCCGGCGCCCGGCGCCCCGGGGTATTTCAGCAGCCTGTACGATGAGACGTACTATCGCTCCGGCTGTGGCCCCATCCCCTACGAACGAACCGATTATTGGCTCGGCTTCTTCGCCGGCATCGCCGACCAGATCGCGCGCAGCCTCAACCCCCACAAGGTCCTGGACGCCGGCTGCGCCATGGGATTTCTGGCCGAGTCGTTCTGGGCGCGCGGCATTGAGGCATGGGGCATCGACATCTCTTCGTATGCCATCGCCCAAGTCCGTCGCGACATCGTCACCTACTGCCGCGCCGCCTCTCTCACTGAGCCGCTTACCGGCACGTACGATCTCGTCACCTGTATAGAGGTACTCGAGCACATCCCGCCCGAAGACACCGCGCAGGTCATCCGCAACCTCACCGGCGTCACCGACACGATACTCTTCTCTTCTACGCCTTCCGATTTTGACGAGCCTACCCACGTCAACGTGCGGCCGCCGTTCTACTGGCTCAAGGCATTCAGCGACTGCGGCTTCCAGCCGGATATGCTCTACGATGCCACATTCCTGACGCCGCACGCTTTCCTGCTGCGCCGCGGTGCCCCAATTTCGGATGAAGCCCTGATGCTGTTTTCGCGGCAGGTATTCTACCGCTGTGTCCTCGCGGGCAAGGACAACGAGTGCCGCGCCCTGCACCAGCAGACCTCGGAATTGCACCAGCAGGTGGAGACCTCCGCGGCACGCGCCCGTGAGCTCGAAGGCGTCCATCAGGACGCCATAATGCTCCGCCAGCAATCCGACTCGCTACTCAATGCCATCCGCATCGTCGAGGGGGAACGCGAAGCTGCCCGCGCTGAACTGCGCCAGTCGCAAAGAGACCAGCAGGCCCTTGCCGGTCATATCGCCGAACTCAACGAACAGTCGCAAAAAGACCAACTGGCCCTTGCCGAGCTGAATAACCAGCGGCTCCCGGAACTGCGAGAGCAAAATGCCTCCTTCACCGAACACCTCTTGCAGCTCACCCATGAGCGGAATACTCTCGATACCCAGCTTCGCACGGTGCTCGAGAGCCCCGGCTGGAAGCTCATTCAGCGTTATCGCAACTGGCTCGATCACAGCATCCATCGCCACCCCTGGCTGCGGAAATCGTACGAGCCTGTCGTCTGGTGGTTCCTTCGCCGCTTTAGCGGCCTGCGCAGCCGCAACGCTCTCTCCAGCGCGCAGCCCGACAGCGGAGCCCCCGCCGCTCCAAGCAGCCGCTCGGTGGATGGTGCGGCCCGAGTTGCCTCCCTCGCGCCGCCGCTACCGCGCCCAACCTATCAGGATTGGATCGCGGAAAACGAGCCTGACAGTGCCGCTCTCGCCACCCAGCGGGAGAGCGCCCGCTCCATGCCTTATCAGCCACTCGTCAGCGTGCTGCTTCCCGTATACCGCATCCCATTTCCTATTTTGCGGGCCTGTGTCCGCTCCGTCCTCGATCAGACCTATCCTGCCTGGGAGCTCTGTATCGCCCACGGCGATCCCCAAGCCACCGAACACCGCGCCTTTCTCACCGCTCTCGCCGCCACCGATAAACGCGTCAAGCTCGTTCTCCTCGATGAAAACGGCGGCATCTCCGCCAATTCGAATGTAGCTCTGAACCTCGCTTCCGGAGAATTCGTCGCCCTGCTCGATCACGACGATACTCTCGCGCCGTTCGCCTTCTACGAAGTTGCCTGCCTGCTCGCCGTCAACCCCGGCCTCGACGTCATCTACTCCGACCACGACTACATCGACGAAAAGGGCAGCCGCCGTTTTAACCCTCTCTTCAAGCCCGATTGGTCGCCCGAGATCATGCTGTCCGCCAACTACATGACCCACCTGACGGTCCTCCGGCGCTCCGCTGTGATGGCTGCCGGCGGTTTCGATCCTTCTACCGACGGCGCCCAGGATTGGGACCTCTTCTTCAAGGTCACCGAAAACACCACCCGCATCGGGCACATCCCGCAGATCCTCTACCACTGGCGGACCCTTGCCTCTTCCACCGCGCTCAACACCGCCGCCAAAGATTACGCTCAAGCCGCGCAGTTGCGTTCTATACAGGCGCACCTCGATCGCCTCCACATTCCCTCTCAAGCCGAAGTCGCGCCCAATGGCCTGCTCCACCTCCGCTGGCTTCTTCCTCTCAAGAAACGCGTCTCCATCGTCATTCCGTCGAAAGACAAGGTTCATCTCCTGTCCCGCTGCATTGCGACGCTGCGCACCGTCACGCGCTACGACAACTACGAAATCCTGATTGTCGATAACGGCAGCACCGAGCCGGCCACCCACTCCTATTACGAGAGCCTGCGCGATGTGCCGGGCGTCCGCGTGCTGCCCTTCCCCCACCCGTTCAATTACAGCGCCGTGAACAATTTCGGCGCCCGCAACACCACCGGCGATCTCCTCCTGTTTCTCAACAACGATATCGAGATCACCCGGCCGGACTGGCTCGAAGAGCTCGCCGGCTGGATGGAGATGCCGTCCGTTGGCATCGCCGGCGCCAGGTTATTGCTGCCCACTGGCGCCATCCAACATGCCGGCGTCGTTGTCGGATTCGATGGCTTTGCCGGCCATCCTTTTGCCGGCCAGCCTCCTCTCACGTTCAACCTGTTTGGTAGCACCGGCTGGTATCGCGACTATCTCGCGGTCACCGGGGCATGCATGATGATGCGCCGCGATGTCTTCGATAAAATCGGCGGGTTCGACGAAAGTTTCGTGCTGTGCGGCAGTGACGTCGAAATCTGCCTCCGTGCCTCGCACCACGGTTACCGCTCCGTCTACAATCCATTTGCCGAGCTCGTTCATTACGAGTGCCAGACCCGCGGCACGGGCCACGTGCCGAAGCATGACTTCCTCGTGTCCTATCGGCATTACCAGCCCTATCTCCTGGACGGAGACCCCTACTGGAGCCCAAACCTCTCCGTCTGGGACAAAAACATCGGCTTCCGCGCCAGAGGCGAGCAGTCCGCCCTGGCGTTTGTGCGGGATTTCCTCCGTAAGCTGGACAGCCCTGCCCCGGCTACCGCCGCCTCCCAGAGTATTGCCGTTCAACCATCGCGCCGCCCCACGCCCTCTGCGGAAGCCACCGAAGAGGACCTCTTCGTTTCCTGGTTCGACCACACCGGCGCCGACCTCCGCGCCTCGCAAGATCTCATGGCCTCCGTCCACGGACGCCTGCCCGTGCGCAAGATCGTTTGGCTGATCCCGCCATTTGAACACGCCTTCTACGGCGGCATCTACACCATCTTGCGGTTCGCCGACGGCTGGGCCCGCTCTCACGGCGTCACCAACCACTTCGCCGTCTGCGGCTCCGCCACCCGCGAACAAATGGCTGAGCGCATCCGCCACATTCATCCCGCTTGTACCGCCGCCTCCGTCACCATTCTCGCGACTCCCACCGATGTTGACGATCTCCCGCCGGCCGACGCCTGCATCGCCACCCTCTGGACCACCGCCTATTACGCGCTCAAATTCCACAAGGCGCCGCGAAAGTTCTACTTCATCCAGGATTATGAGCCCAGCTTCTACCGCGCTGGATCGGCTAGCGCGCTGGTCGAGAACACCTACCGCTTCGGCTTCTACGGAATCGCCAATACGGTCAGCCTGAAGGAAGTCTATGAGCGCGAATTTGGCGCCACGGCGGCATACTTCTCTCCGTGCGTCGATCTTTCGGTGTTTCACCCGCCGGTCGCGCCGCTCTCCTCCACCGTCCGCACCTGGCGGCTCTTTTGTTATGCGCGTCCGCAGCACCCGCGCAATGCTTTTGAACTGCTGGCTGCCGCGCTCCGCATCGTGAAATCGCACCTCGGCAAAAACGTCAGCATCCTCTGCGCCGGAAGTGAATGGAACCCGGCCGATTATGCCCTCGACAATGTCGTGGAGAATCTCGGCTTGCTCACCTATCGCCAAACCGCCGATCTCTACCGCTCGTGTCATGCGGGCGCCGTATTGATGCTTACCCGCCATCCTTCCTATATTCCGCTTGAGTTGATGGCCTCTGGCGCGCTGGTCATCACCAACCGCAACCACTGGACCGAGTGGCTCCTCCGCGATCGCGAGAACTGCTTGTTGAGTCACACTACCGCAACCTGCCTCGCTGAAACCATCGAAGAGGGTCTCACCGATCACGCGCTGCGGCAGCGCATCACCGCCTCCGCTGGGGCCATGGTCCGTGAGCGGTATAGCAAATGGGAAGACGAAATTGCCCGCATCTATGAATTCCTCTGCGATCCCCAAGAACCGGGCAACTCGCCATAGCAGCCGGTGACCGGATGATCGCCGGGACCAGTTCCATGCGGAAAGCGCCACCGTTCTTGTCATCGAGTGCGGCGCTGCGTTACATTGCCGCGCTCGGATTTCTATTCCTGTTGCTATTCCTCAGAAGACCCGGCAGTCTGACGACACCGCAGTTCTTCGTCGAAAATGGCGCCGTCTTTTTTCACGACCAGGTCCTCTTTGGCGCTTGCGACGCGCCTTCCCGCAGTGTCAGATCGGCCGCCGCCAGCGTTTCACTTTCTCCCGAACCTTCTCCACCATCGAGAACGCCCGCTCCATCGCATTGCCGCTGCCCACGGTCTTCCCCAATTCCATCGGCTGGTGAAAGTCGATCAGCTCCTCCACATAACCGTTCCTCATCCAATATGGGTGTCGTTGCGCATTCGCGAAGCCGCCTGTCTTTTCGACCACATCCCTGAAACTGTAGCTGTTGGCTTCGTGGTTGACACTCAGCATGCGAGGCGATATCTGTCTTATGATATCCAAGTAATTACCTGCTGTTTCAATTCCATACTCGGTGAAGCCATCGACATTTACTACCAGGTCGATAGGAGGCTTCTTCGCCAGAAAAGCCGGACTTGTGATCCGCACGAAATTGCCCTGACTTGGGTCCGGCTCCCCTGTCAATACGACGCGGTCCCCACCCAGGGCGCGCATCAGGAAATAGGATTGTAGAAGGTTGGAAAGCGGCAGGTCGACAACGGTGAATTCCTGGCACCCGGACAGAACCGCGAAATAGGCGACGTAACCCATCCCGCCGCCAATCTCCAGAATGCGGCTGCCGTTTTGACCGCCCACTACCTGCAATGCCCGATACGCACAGTAGTAGCTATTCAGGCCCCGCTCCGTCAACAGACCACTTCCACTTCTCAGGCCGTGCAATCCTCTATTGAGATCGGGAATCGGCAGTGGAGTCTTCGTGCATTGCCGAATACGGCGAACAACCTCATCCTGGGGCAGTTGCATATTGTTGCCCCACTCCCCGCCTTCCGGGTTCTCCACCCGAAGCACGCCGAGAGCTTCGCCCAGGCGTACCAGAAGATCCTTGCAATGCATGGCGTATGCTTCCCGCTGGCCGGGGATCGCGTACGCCTCGGGCACATCCGCATGGAGGTCTTCAAATCCGTAGCATAGGTAATTGCAGTCCAGGTTGCGTAGGATCTGAGCGGCCTCCTCGACACTTCCTTCCAAAAGCGTCTGCACCGTTGCACGCTGTTTGGATTCGTAAAAAACCCGCCATTGAGAGTCTCGACCGTAGTAGCGCTCTATGTCGGCGCTGCGAAAGACCCTTAACGCCCTGCCAATGATTTCCAATTCATCCGCGCTAGGGGGGCATCCCACGCCGCAATCAAGCCGTTCACCATGAGGCGAAACGGCGTGGTGCTTCATCCACTCGAAGCGACTCGCTCCGCTCATCTAATTGCTGCTCCTCCCGCGAGAACGAAGCGCCAATATTACCACAACTGCGTCGGCACTTGACTGGCGTAGCCCCTACAGTGACAATTATAGAGCCAGCGCGGCTCCGTGAATTTCGCTTTAGCAGGCGTTGGCGGTGTAACGTCCGATGACTGACAATTTGGATCGACTCGACGAGCGGCAACTTATGTGCCGGGATATCGGGACTGCGTGGCTCTTGTTTTGCGCCATCGCGGCGTTTCTCTTATTCGCTGTCTGGTCTTTTGCGCTTCCAGTTTTTGAGTCTCCGGATGAACCACAGCATTGGCTCAACGCCCGGTACATCCACGACCACCTCCGCCTGCCGCCGTACAACGCGACATACTACGAGGGCAACCAGGCGCCGCTCTACTACATTGTCATGGCGCCCTTCGCGTTCCCTGATTCCGGACCGCCGCTGGCGCCGTGCGGTCCACGCCAATACCTGCACTGTTCGGCGGAGGTTGCCAAATATTGGCCCATTCGTTTCGTGCGCCTTCTGACAGCGTTGCTCTCCACCGGCACGGTTCTGTTGACGATACTGGCGGGTTTTGCGGCCACGCGGAAGATCCACCTCGCGTTTCTGGCGGGAGCTTTTGTTGTGTGTCTGCCGCAGTTTTCGGTTCGCGGATCGTCCATCAGCAATGATGCCATGGTGACCGCCTGTTCGGCCGCGGCAACGTACTTTCTGGTGCGCTTCTTGCAGACCTGCCATTGGCGCATGGCGTGGTGGTGCTCGGTGGCTTGCGGGCTAGCCCTGCTTTCAAAACTGAACGCCGCTATGTTTCCGGTGGTCTTGGCCGGAGCGGTTTTGACGGCGCCCGCGCCATGGAAGGTCCGCATAAGTCGGTTACAACTTTTGCTCTTGGCCGTAGCCATTATTCTCCCGTGGCTCATTCGGAACTGGTTCCTCTACGGCGATCCCACCGGCGAAGCGGCGATGTTAACCACCATCCCCGGCCTCGTGAACCCCCGGTCTATTCGCTCCTTATACTTTCGCACGACGTTTTTGCAGATGGTGTTTCAATCGTTTGTAGGCGTTTTCGGTTGGATGACTCTTTACATGACGGATCGGATATACCGTATCTATGCGGCTGTCGCGGCAGCGGGAGGTCTGGGACTCCTGTACGGTCTCATTCGGCGCAAGTTCAACCCAAGGGTAGTGATCGGCCTCTTTGCTGTGATGATGCTGTGCGCGTTGTTGCTGGTGAGGCTGAATCTCACATTTCCCCAGCCACAAGGCAGGCTTCTCTTCCCGGCACTCCCGGCATTCGCGGTTTTGCTGGCAATGGGCTTTGGCGCATTGCCGAAGTGGAACCGGGTTTGTTCAGTAGCTGTTGCGGCGGGGGTCGCGGCCCTTAACCTTTATGTCTTGACCAGCCTCATTTTGCCTGCCTTTTGGCAGCCCAGCGTCCCAAAGGAATATGTAGATATCTGGGTCCCGGACTCGTTGATGAAAGGACCGGCGCCAGTGCTGTCTCCTGGACATCGCTTCACGCAGTCGTTTATCTCGCAGCACAATCACTTATACGCCGTTGAAGTCGAGGTTTCAAACTATATGAAACGGCCGCGGCAAGGAACTATTCACATGACGCTCCGGGAAGGAGGGATCGACGCCGCACCGATTGCCGCTGTGGACATTCCAGCAAACAGTATTAAGAACTGCTGTCTCTATGCGCGTCTGCAGTTCAAACCCATTTCGGGATCTGCCGGAAAGCTGTATTACGTCTCACTTGAAACCGAGAAAATCCTGGACGATGACAAGGTGACGGTGTTCCTCAGCGACCATGTCGTCTACCCACCGGGACGCTTTTACCTTGATGGTGGGCCGATGGAGAAGGATACAACCTTTATTACGTTTTTCTTGGAGCCGCCGGCACTCTGCCCGGTGTGCGGCGTCCGCTAACATAGGTCGCGGCCGCCTGCCTGACCCGCAAAAA
>OBLW0100004417.1_pt1 | contig 10719 bp, 9 predicted proteins | sample 1520161 | NCBI WGS metagenome assembly OBLW01 (sample SAMEA3539309, study PRJEB22396) | soil metagenome | biome: tundra; feature: field; material: soil | place: USA | collected 2010-05 | depth 0.15 m
ACGTCTCGCCGAAGGTTTGCAGGCGGATGCGCCATGGCTTGGGAAAGTCGTTCGGGTAGGTTTGCTCCAGGTCTTCCAGAACCGGTTGCAGCACCGCTCGTATGCCGGCCAACGCCTGCTCCCGCGTTACGCCCGGTTTGAGACGGCCGAGCAGATGAACGCTGCGCTCGCCTTCCACCGTCTCTCCCTTGTGAAAGACGTCCGGCAGGTACACATCGGCGCCGCGCCACATGAAGCGCGGCGGCATCACGCCGATCACGGTGCGGACCTTGTCGTTCAGGCGGAGCTTGCGCCCCAGGACGCCCGGGTCGCCGCCGAATTGTCGCTGCCAGAACTTGTAGCCGAGAATCGTCACCGGCTCGGCGCCCTCGACCGCGTCGGAGGCAAGCGTGGCACGCCCAACGAGGGGCGGCACCCCCATCACATCGAATGTGTTCATGGTGCAGTGGTTGCCGCGCAGCCGCTGCGGTTCGCCCGCGCCCGTCCACAGAATGTCGCTCCAAGTCGAGGCGATCACCCCGCTGAAAACCTCATTGCGCCGGGCGATTTCCAGGAACTGGTCGATCCGGTAGTAGCTGAAGTTGCCACCGCGCTGCCCCAGCACCGTGACGCTCATCAGCCGGTCGGGATCCTTATAGGGGAACGGGTCCAGGATGACGGCGTGAATCACCGAGTACATGGCGGTGCTGCCGCCGATGCCCAGCGCCAGCGAGCCGATCGCAATTGCCGTGAAGGCGCGCGCCTGCCCCAGACTGCGCACGCCGAAGCGGAAATCCGCGAATACGCCCATAGCTGCTGTCGATTATTGTACAGTGGGACAGGCTTCAGCCTGTCAAAACTTGCGGGAACAATTCCGCCACGGCCGCCGTATTCCCGCTCAAGGAGAACTCCGCGTGGGTGTGCTGCTGCAAGACCTGCGTTACAGCTTGCGTACGTTTCGCAAGTCCCCGGGCTTCGCGCTGGTAGCCGTGCTGGCCTTAGCCTTCGGCATCGGCGTAAATTCGGCCATCTTCACGCTGCTCGACGCCATTGCGCTGCGGCCCCTGCCCGTGCAGAACCCGTCCGAAGTGGTCACCGTGTATCAAATCATGCAGGGTTTGCGCGAACGCAACGTTCACGGCTCCAGAGCCTTCTTCTCCTACACCGAGTACGCTGCCTACCGCGATCAGAATCACGTCTTCACCGGGCTTGCGGCGCACTCCTCCGCCCGCCTCACCCTCGGCGGACCGGGAGCGCGGCCGCTTACCGGCTTCGTGGTTTCCTGCAACTATTTTTCCGTGCTGGCACCCCCTCTCGCCATAGGACGAGGATTCCTCCCCGAGGAGTGTAGCGCTCCCGGCTCCACTCCAGCCGTCGTGCTCAGCCACCGGCTGTGGAACGGCCACTACGCCGCCGATCCACAAATACTCGGACGAACCATCGTGCTGAATCGCAGCGCCTTCACCGTCGTCGGCGTCGCACCCGAGGGCTTCGGTGGCGCCAGCATGATGGCCGGAGACGTCTGGGCACCGCTCTCCGTGCAGGAGCAGTGGATCCAGAATCAGCATCTCCTTGCCGACGCGAACCTGAGCTGGCTCGAAGTGGCCGGCCGTTTGAAGCCCGGCGTCACGCTGGCCGCCGCGCGCGCCGACATGGCAGTGATCGCCGCCGGGGTGGACCGCCAGACCCCCGGCCGAAAGACGACGCTCCTGGTAGACCCGGCAACCTTGATGAACAATCCCGAAGGACGCGGTCCCGTGCTGGGCGCGGGCGCCGTCATCCTCGCCGCGGTGAGCCTGGTGCTGGTCATCGCCTGCGCCAACCTCGCCAACCTGCTGCTGGCGCGCGCCGTGGGACGGCAGAAAGAGATTGCGGTGCGCCTGGCCGTGGGCGCATCGCGCTGGCGCCTGCTCCGCCAGTTGCTCACCGAGAGCCTGCTGCTGGCCGCGACCGGCGGCGTTCTCGGACTGCTGACCGCGTGGGGGACGCTGCGCGCCGTTTACCCCATGCTGATGGCGCGTCTCCCGGAGGAGTTGCAATCCATCGATTTGAATCCGAATCCCGATATCCGGATCGTGCTCTACTCACTCGCGCTGGCCTTCGCCACCGGCATCGGATTCGGGTTGATTCCCGCGCTCCAGGCCTCGAACCCGGACCTGAACGCGGCGTTGAAGGAGTCGGGCGCGACGGCCGGGGGGCGCTCGGCCGGTTGGCTGCGCGGCTCGCTGGTCGCGGCGCAAATCGCGGTCTGCCTGGTATTGCTGATTGCCGCCGGGCTCCTGATGCGCGGGCTACAGGCGGCGCAATCCATCGACCCCGGGTTCGAGACCCGGGGCATCGCCACCGCATCGTTCGATCTCCGCCGGGAAGGCTATGACGAGCCAAGGGCCGCGGCATTTCACCGCCAGCTGGCGGCGCGGCTGGAGGCGCGCCCAGGCATCTCGGGCGTCGCTTTTGTAGACTCGGTGCCGTTGAGCGGCTCGCGGCGCGGCACCATGGTCACGCTGGAGGGAAAGGAAGGCAACCACCCGATCACCGACGCGGAGGTCTCACCGAACTATTTCCAGCTTCTCGGCATTCCGATTGTTCGCGGCCGCGGGTTCGACCCGGGCGAGACCAGTGCCGACCAGCACGTCGTGATCGTCAGCGAGTCTACGGCACGCAAGTTTTGGCCCGGTGACGACCCCGTCGGAAAGCGGGTGTTGGTCAACGACTATAAGGTATACCAGCAGGTGGTGGGCGTATCGAAGGACATTCACGCGACCGGTCTGGCGGCGGTGGACCCCGTGTTCGTCTACTTTGCGGCCGGGCCGCGGACACATCTCGGCCTGTCGTTGCTGGCCCGCGGGGAGGCCGGAGTGCCGTCCATCGCCAAGGCCATTCGCGAGGAGACACAGGCGCTCGATTCCAACGTGCTGGTGCAATCCGGCACTCTCGAAGACAACCTCGCGCTGTTCCAACTCCCTTCGCGGATTCTGTCCATCCTGGCGTTCGCGCTCGGGCTGGCCGGACTGATGCTGGCGTCGATTGGAATCTACGGTGTGATGGCCTACGCGGTGACGCAGCGGACGAAGGAAATCGGCATCCGCATGACGATGGGTGCCGGGCGGGGCGACGTGGTGCAACTCATCCTGGCACAAGCGATGCGCCCGATAGCGGTCGGCGTCGCGCTGGGCCTGGCCGCGGGCGCCGCTGTCTCGCGGGTGTTGGCCAGCCTGCTCTACGGCGTGAGCCCGCTAGACCCCGTGGTTTTCGGCGGCGTGGCGCTGTTCTTGTCGGCCGTGGCCCTGCTCGCCGGCTATGTTCCCGCGCAACGCGCCTCGCGCGTAGACCCGATGACCGCGCTGCGTCACTCGTAGCGCTCCGGGCGGGTTGCCGGGGTACCCTCTGGGTCCGCCGCAGGATGCCATCCTGCCCCACACCGTGCTGGCATCCCTCGCCCGGATGCGCCAGAATCGAAAGACATGAGCGACCAGCAAACCTGGTGCAATCCCGTTCGCGCACAACTCGAGGCGGGCCGGCCCGCATTCGGCGTAACCATCACCACTGCCTCGGTAGAAGCCGCGGCCCACGCTGCCACGCTGGGCTTTCACTTTCTGTGGATTGAGATGGAGCACTCGCCCATCACGCTGGAAACGCTGCGCCTCATGGTGCTGGCGACGCGCGGACGGCCGGCCGCCGTGTTCGCGCGCGTGCCGGTGGTGGAGTTGTGGACCGCCAAACGCGTGCTCGATCAAGGCGTGAGCGGCGTGATTTTCCCCTTTGCCGGCACCGCGGAGAAGGCCGCGCGCGCGGCCGCCGCCTGCCGATATCCGCCCGCCGGCCGGCGCGGATCGGGAGCCGGGGCCGCCGTCCGCACTTGGCCCGTGCCGGGCAACTACTATGACTCCGCCGACCGGGAGGTCTTCACCATCTGCGTGATCGAAGAGGTATCGGCGCTCGATGAAATCGACGCCATTGCAGCCACACCCGGAATCGACGCCCTCTTCATCGGCACCAGCGACCTCTCCTTCTCGCTCGGCCTGCGCGGCAGACAGGACGAACCAGCCCTCGCGAGCGCCGTCGCGCGCATTGCCGAAGCGGCGCTCCGTCACGGCAAGTTCCTGGGCCGGCCCGGGGGAACCCCCGAGCAGGTTCGACGCGCCATGGAACAGGGCTTCCTGCTGTTTCAAATGCCCACCGAAATCGCCCTGATGGAACTGGGCGCTCGGCAACTCCTGGAGCCACTCGGCATCTCCGGCATTCCGGCCGCGCAACGCGCGCTATATTAACATCCGTGACCCGAATACTCGCCTTCCTTCTTCTATCCGTGACGCCGGCCATCGCCAGCGACCTGACGCATGCCACCGTGGTGGCGCCGGGCGACCTCTCCGGGCCGGAACGCAAAGCCGTTTCGCTGCTCATCGATTCCGTGCGGGGACGCACGCGCATCACGTGGACCCTGGCGGCGGCGAATCCGGGCGCAGGCCATCCGGTGGTGAGGGTTCGCCGCGCCCCGCCTGGCAGCGCGCTGCCGGCGGAAGGGTACCGGCTGCGCTCCTTCGACAACGGCGGCGCCGCGGGCGTGGAGATCACGGGCAATGACGAGCGCGGCGTCCTGTTCGGCGTGGGCGGCCTGTTGCGCGCCCTCGAAATGCGCCGCGACTCGGTCATCCTGCCCGGCACGCTGGATATCGAAACCGCTCCGCGCTACGCCCTGCGCGGCCATCAATTGGGCTACCGCCCGAAGACCAATTCCTACGACGGGTGGGACGTACCGCAGTGGGAAAGCTATATCCGGGACCTGGCGGTATTCGGCGCCAACGCCATCGAGTTGATTCCGCCGCGCTCCGACGATGCGGCCGACAGCCCGCATTTTCCGCTCCCGCAGATGGAGATGATGGTGGAAATGTCACGCCTGGCGCAGGAATACGGCCTCCAGTGTTGGATCTGGTATCCGGCGATGGATCCCGATTACGCGAACCCCGCGACGGTGGCGGCCGCGCTGGAGGAGTGGGGCGAAGTCTTCCGCCGCCTGCCCCGCATCGACGCCGTCTTCGTGCCCGGCGGCGACCCCGGGCACACCGAACCGCGGCACCTGCTGGCCCTGCTGGAGAAACAGACGGCCAACCTCCGCAAGTTTCACCCCAAGGCGACGATGTGGGTCTCGCCGCAAGGCTTCAACGCCCAGTGGATGGAGCAGTTCTTCGGCTTGATGGACCAGCAGCCGCCGTGGCTCACCGGCATCGTATTCGGGCCGCAGGTGCGCGTCAACCTGCCGGAACTGCGCGCCCGCATCCCCAAGCGCTACCCCATCCGCTTCTATCCCGACATCACCCACTCGGTGAACGCGCAGTTCACGGTGAACGATTGGGATGCCGCCTTTGCGCAGACCGAGGAGCGGGAAGGCATCAACCCGCGCCCGCTGGACGAGGCGCAGATTTTCCGCGTGCTGCAACCGTACGCCGACGCCGGCTTCCTGAGCTATTCCGAAGGCTGCAACGACGATGTCAACAAGGCCGTCTGGAGCGCACTCGGCTGGAATCCGCAGGCCGATGTGACCGGCGTGCTGCGCGATTACGGCCGCTACTTCATCGGTCCGGACATGGCCGATGCCTTCGCGCAGGGCCTGCTCGCTTTGGAACGCAATTGGCGCGGTCCGCTGCTCTCGAACGCGACCGTGGAGGTCACGCTCGCACAGTTTCAGGACCTGGAGCGCCGGGCATCGCCGCAACAGAAGCGCAACTGGCGCTTCCAGCAGGCGTTGTACCGCGCCAACTATGACGCCTACCTGCGCGCCCGCCTGATTGACGAAAGCGCGCGCGAGCGCCGCGCCATGGAGTTACTGGCAACGGCGCGCACCGGGAACGTGCTGCCGGCGCTAGGGGCGGCGGAAGCAGCCCTCGCGGTGGACCCCGCCGCCCGCGCAGGCGGCGCCCTTCGCGCGCGCGTCTTCGAACTCGGCGAAGCCCTGTTCCAGAGCATCCACATGCAGCTCAGCGTGCCGCGCTATGCCGCCATCGACGCCGGACGCGGCGCCAATCTGGATCTCATCGACCGGCCCATCACCAACGCCGAGTGGCTCCTGCAACGTTTTGCCGAAATCCGCGCGCTGGAAAACGACGCGGCACGCCGCGGCGCCATCGAGCAGCTCTTGAACTGGAGCGACCCCGGACCGGGCGGGTTCTATGACGATCTGGGCGACCCGGCAAATCGTCCGCACCTGGAGCCCGGCGTCGGGTTCGAAAAGGATCCCGCATTCTTCCACACGGCGCGGACGGGTTTCGGGTCGCGGAGGAATACGCCGTGGCGCGTCTCCTGGTACCGCCATGCCGAGGCCCTTTACGGCAATTCTATCCAATTGCGCTATGCCGGCCTGGACCCCTCGGCGCGCTACAAAGTGCGCTTCACCGAGGCCGGCGACAGCGGGCCGCGCGCCACCCGCCTGGTGGCCAACGGCAAGTTTGAAATCCACCCCATGCGCCAGAAGGAACGCGAAGTAAAACGCGTGGAATTCGAGATTCCGGCGGAGGCAACCGCCGGCGGCAGTCTGCTGCTGGAGTGGCAACCCAACCCGGAGGCGAGCGGCAACGGCCGCTTTGTGCAGGTCTCCGAAGTGTGGTTGATCCGGGTGCAGTGATGGCAATCATTCTCGCAATCCACGCGCATCCCGACGATGCGGAGATCCTGGCCGGCGGTACGCTGGCACTGCTGGCAGGACGAGGACACCAGATCACCATCGCCACCTTCACGCCGGGCGATTGCGGCTCCAAGGAAATGGGTCCCGAGGAAACTGCCGCCGTGCGCCGGCGGGAAGCGGCCAACGCGGCGGCGTTGATTGGCGCGGCCTACATGTGCCTGGAGATGCGCGATCTGGCGATTTTCGCCGACGATGCGTCGCGGCGCCGCGTCACGGAAGCCCTGCGCCAAGCCCGTCCCGACCTGGTGTTGACGGCGTCGCCGGCGGATTACCATTGCGACCACGAAGCCGCCGGCGCCCTGGTGCGCGATGCCTGTTTCGCCGCGCCGGCGCCCAACTACGACACGCGAACCCCGGCGCCGGCGCCGCCGCTGCTCCACATTCCGCACCTGTACTTCATGGACCCCGTCGAAGGCAGAGACCGCGAAGGACGCCTGGTGACACCGGATTTTGTGGTGGATATCGCGGCGCCCTTCGCCCGCAAGCGCGCCATGCTGGCCGAGCACGCGAGCCAACGCGTCTGGCTGCGGCAGCATCACGGAATGGACAACTACCTGGAGGAAATGGAACGCTGGACGCGCGCTCGCGGCGAACTCGTCGGCGTGGAATACGGCGAGGGGTTCCGCCAGTACAAAGGTCACGCTTACCCGCAAAGCGGACTGCTGGAGGAATTGCTCGGGGACGCCGCGATGAAATGTGGGGCAGGCTGGTAGCCTGCGGCGGACCCAGAGGGTACCCCGGCAACCCGCCAGGAGCGCCGGTAAGCAACCGGCGCGCAGCTTGACAAGCTGCCCCACAAGCAACGTTACGTGGTCACGATGCTAGATCCGTAGAACGCCTTAAGGATTTCGGTCTGGATGTCGCGCACCGTTTCCTTGAGGTCGTCAAACTGGGCGCCGTTAGATAAACGCCATCGTCTTGACGCCGGAAATGTCGAAGGGACGCCGGCAGCGCAGGTTCTTGCACGATGCCTTATCGTCCAGCAGCACCATGTAGCTCTGCGCCTTGGCGAACTTGGCTCGGTCCCGTTCGTCCCCGCCCGGCGGCAGGCGATCCTTCTTCTTGCGCACCATCCAGCGCAGTTCGTAGGTCTCCGCGCTGCGGCAATACGGGCAGTTCAACACCGCCGGCTTGGTGGTCTGCGATTCCGAGTAATACGCGCGTTCGTCCATGGCTAGCGCTCCCCGATCGGGATCCACGTCTGCCCGTCCGGGTTGCCCTTGTATTCGGCGCGCGGACGGATCAGACGGTTGTTGCGGTATTGCTCCAGCACGTGCGCCGTCCAACCCGACATGCGGCTGACGGCGAAAATGGGCGTGTATAGATCGATGGGAATGCCCAGCGAATAATATGCGGAAGCCGAGTAGAAGTCCACGTTCGGATCGAGCTTCTTGATCTGCTTGACGGTCTCTTCCATTCGCTTGGAGAGCCGGTACAGCTTCTCGTGGCCGGTGCGCTTGCCGAGTTCCTCGCTGAGCACGCGCAGGTGCGTGGCCCGCGGATCTTCGGTGCGGTACACGCGGTGGCCGAAGCCCGGAATCTTGACCTTGCGCGCCAGCGTGCCTTTGACCGCCTCCACCGCCGCATCTTCATCGCCCAGGCCGAGCAGCCATTTGATCACGTCCTGGTTGGCCCCGCCGTGCAGCGGACCCTTGAGCGCGCCGATTCCCGCCGTCACCGCCGAATAGATGTCCGACAAGGTGGCGGCCACCACCCGCGCGGCGAAAGTGGAAGCGTTCAGTTCGTGGTCGGCATGCAGCGTCATGGCCACGTCGAACGCGTGCTCCATGATGTCGTCCGGTACCTTGCCGGTCAGCGTGTACAGAAAACTCGCCGCGAAGGTCAGGCTCGGGTCCGGCTCGATCACCGGCTTGCCGTTGCGTAAACGGTCATAGGTGGTCACGATGGACGCCGTCTGCGACATCAGGCGGACAGCCTTGCGGTGGTTCGCCTCCGCCGACATGTCCTGCGCCGAGGGGTCGTACAGGCTCAGCATGGAAACCGCCGTGCGCAGCACGTCCATCGAGTTGGATTGCGGGACCGACTTCAGGAAATCGACCACCGCGCCCGGCAGTCCCCGCTCCGCCGCCAGTTCCTTCCTCAACTTGTCGAGTTCGCCCTGCTTGGGCAGCCATCCGTTCCAAAGCAGGAAGATCACTTCCTCGAAATTGGCATGATCGGCGAGGGTGTGGATGTTATAGCCGCGATAGCTCAGTATGCCGGCGTAGCCGTCGATGTAACAAATCTCGCTCTCGCCCGCAATCACGCCTTCCAGACCTGCCGTAGGTGTTCCCATAGCGCCGTCTCCCTGAACCAGATGTGACTTCAGAGCCCCGCGGGGCAGCCCTGAACCGGCGGAAATCCGATGCTCATATCCCGCCGCTCCACCCAGAGTTTCTCCTGCCGATTCTTGCCGAAATCCACCGTCAGCAGAACTCCGCTGCCGCACGAACGGCTGCGCGTGATGCGCGCTTCGCCGAAACCGGCGTGACCGCTGTTCGGGCCCCAGTCTTCCATGAACTTGTCGAACGGATAGTAGCGGCACGGAGAAGCGTCCGTGCAGCCGAACAAGGCGTACGCGGCCTTGTAATCCCGAGCGTCCAGGCGGCTCATGAACTGCTTCACCTGCCGCTCTTCGCGGAAATTGTGGAAATTGAAGAAAAGGCCGCCGCCGATCAGGATCGACGCAGCCAGCGTGATCACCGCAATCTTGATGATCTTTCCGCGCCGCTCTTCACCGGCGCCGTATTGCTCCAGATAGCCTGCCATCTATCCGATTATGGCTCACTTCTTGGGCGCCGGCGCAGCCGCCGGATACGCTTTGTCAAAGGCGGCGATCAGATCGGGGGTGATATCCAGCGCCGCCTTGAAATAGGGGGCGTAAGGGGCGTCCACCACGATGTCGTAGCCCTTCTCTTCCGCCAGCTTCCTCAACACGTCGGTCATCTTCACCGCGCTCTTCTGCAGGATGTCGTTGCGATCCCGGTCGACATCGGCCTGCAGGTCGTCGCGCAGCCGTTGCACATCGCGCTGCTTCCTCTGGCCCTGCGCGTTCAACTCGGCCTCGGCTTGCTGCGTCAATTTGCCCGCGTTGGCCTGAAGGTTCTGCCCGATCGCGGCGATTTCTTTATCCAGCGTCTCGATCTGCGTAACCCGGGGTTTATACTTCGCCTCCATGGCGGCGGAAGCGGCTTTGATCTCCGCCGATTCCAATACCGCCTTCTGAAGGTTGATCACCGCCACTTTGGCTTGGGCGGCCGCCCCATGGACGAACACGAAAAGAGCGGTCGAGACCATCAGCGGCCTGAGCGCCATCCGGAAAGACATGAAGAACTCCTGGTTTTGGTGTGTGATCTTTTAGACTAACACAGGGCTATTCCAAGACCGCGAGGATCTCGTCTTCCTTCAGGATGAGGTACTCCTCACCTTCAATCTTGATCTCCGCACCCGAGTACTTGCCAAACAGGATGCGATCGCCTGCCTTCACGTCAAGCGCCACGCGCTTTCCTTTTTCCAGCAGTTTGCCGCTGCCCACGGCCTTTACCAGCGCCTGTTGCGGCTTCTCTTTGGCGGTGTCGGGAATGATGATTCCGCCGACTTTCTGTTCGCCTTCATCCAGGCGCTTCACCATCACACGGTCATGCAAGGGACGTAAATCCATGCCTCAATTATACAGCGCCCTGCTAATTGACCAACATTTCCGTCAGCACCCGCCCGATGGAACCGCTCGGCGTCTCGATTTCCAGCATTGTGGCCAAGGTGGGCGCGATATCGTTCACCGCGATGCTCCCGTTGTATTGCCCCGGACGAATCCCCGGGCCCAGGAAGATTACCGGTACGTGGGTGTCGTAACTGTAAGGCGCCGCATGTCCGGTTCCCTTGCCGGCGCCTAATATCCAGTAGGGGTCCAGAATCACTTCGACATCCGGGCCGCGCCGCCAATGGAAGCCGTTGGCCACTTTCTGGCTCACCGCGTCCCGCACTCCCCCGACCCGCGTCATCTCGCGCAGCGTGTACACCCGGGAGACGTGCGGCAGCGCCTGAATCGCCCGCGCCGCCTC
>OBLW0100004418.1_pt1 | contig 10718 bp, 9 predicted proteins | sample 1520161 | NCBI WGS metagenome assembly OBLW01 (sample SAMEA3539309, study PRJEB22396) | soil metagenome | biome: tundra; feature: field; material: soil | place: USA | collected 2010-05 | depth 0.15 m
AGACCGCCGATGCCATCCGTGCTGCCCTGGAGATGGAGCCGGAAGAGAAGCAGTTGCGGGTGCAACGCATGCGCCGCGTGATCAAAGAGAACAACATCTATCGCTGGGCTGGCAATCTGATCACCGAGCTTTGCGAGGTTCGCCTGGATGCGCAGACCGACACGCAACAGCAATACAGCGCAAAGGCAACCGTGGCATCAGGAAGAACGGCTTGAATAAAGATGTAGCGCCGGCATCCTGCCGGCTGTCCCGAGGGCGTCTCGCCCTCGGCGCGGCGGCTGAGGAGGCGCTGAGCGGCCGCCAAGATAAGCAGAGAAAAGTCGAGCAGACAATAGGCCTCAGGCTAAGGAGCAGCGAAATGACGCCGGAAGCACGATCCGCCCTCGAACTGTTTATGCGGACCGTCGCCCTTGCACCTCAGTCGGCATTGCTGCTCGACTATGACGGGACTCTCGCTCCCTTCCACACTCAACGCGACCAAGCCTTTCCGTATCCCGGTATTGCTCTCCTTCTGCAGGAGATCGTGCGCGACGGTTGCACCCGAGTGGTCGTAGTCTCCGGCCGGGATGTGACCGACCTTCCTCCCTTACTCAACATTCATCCCCGGCCCGAAATTTGGGGAATGCATGGATTGCAGCGCCTGCGGATTGATGGCACCGCAGAAATGCCGAATCTCGACCAGCAAACCCTCAATGGATTGTCGGACGCCGAGTGCTGGCTCAGTTACAAGCACCTCCGCCATCGGGCCGAATTCAAGGCCGGAGGGATCGCCGTTCATTGGCGAGGATTGACCGCGTTGGACGCGGCCGATCTGCGCGCTCGCGTGTTGCTCGGCTGGCGCCCGATCATTGCACAGAGCGGCCTTAATTTGCTGGAGTTCGATGGCGGCATCGAGATCCGCGCCCCCCAGGCGAACAAGGGCGACGCGGTTTGCTCCTTCCTCGCTGAGATCAGCCTCGACATTCCAGTGGCGTATCTCGGCGATGACAACACCGACGAATCCGCCTTCCATGCCATCAGCGATCGAGGCCTCAGCGTCCTCGTGCGTCCCGAATGGCGCCCGACCTCCGCTCAAATATGGCTGAAGCCTCCGGAAGATGTCATCGATTTTCTTGGATTGTGGCTGCAAAGCTGCGTTGAAGACGATGCCAACAACGGTGGCGCAGCTCACGCGGTGAACGGATGAGGCGGCGAACCGGCAGCAGTGAATGGATGAACAGACCCACACGTCCCCGGAGAGGCGTCCCATCGTAGTCACTTCGACCCCCGCCGCCCGTTCCCGTATAATGAAAACACAGTGCTCAAATATTCAATCGTAGTCCCTCTCCATAACGAACAGGAGAACGTCACTGACCTGTACGCCCGGCTGAAATCCGTGATGGAAGCGAGCGGCGAAACGTTTGAGATGGTGCTCGTCGATGATGGCTCGATCGACGGCACGTTCGCATTATTGCGGGAGATTGCCGCCGTCGACAGCCGCGTGACCGTCGTCAAGCTGCGCCGCAATTTCGGCCAGACTGCGGGCCTCGCCGCCGGATTCGACCACGCCCGCGGGGAATACATCATCGCCATGGATGGCGACCTGCAGCACGACCCCGCCGACATTCCGCTCTTCCTCGAAAAGATCGCCGAGGGCTATGACATCGTCAGCGGCTGGCGCAAGAATCGTGTGGACAATTTCTGGCTGCGCCGTTTTCCCTCGCGTTGCGCCAACTGGCTGATGGCCAAGTTGAGCGGTGTCGACATTCACGACTTCGGCACCACCTTCAAGGCCTACCGCCGCGAAATTCTCGGCCAGGTTCCGCTCTATGGAGAGCTGCACCGTTTCATTCCCGCCCTCGCCTCCTGGTACGGTGCTTCTATCATTGAAGTTCCGATCAAGAACATAAACCGCGAGCGGGGCGCTTCGCATTATGGAATCTCCCGCACCTTCCGGGTCTTCTTCGACCTGATGACCATCCGCTTCCTGCTCAAATACCTTTCGCGGCCGCTCCACTTTTTCGGCACGGTTGGAATGTTCAGCATCATGGCGGGATGTGCCGTTTCCTTCTGGCTTGTGCTGGAGAAGATCCTCCATCATTCGGATGTTATGTCGCAGCACGGCCCGCTCATAATCTTCACGGCAGTACTTCTCCTGGCTGGCCTGAACATGCTGGCAGTCGGCCTGCTCGGCGAGATGCAGGTTCGTCACTACCACGAGCCTTCGCAGCGCGCCCCCTATTCGGTTGATCGCATTCTGCGGGCGCAGAGCGAAGAGAGCACGATTTCGGAGTGAGGCCGGTCTTGGGCCGACCCTCGGCTGCCACAGTGAATGTCAAGCCACAGGCCAAGCGGTCGCGATTCAGTCTCAGAACACTGCGCGCACCACTTCGGACACCACTTGGCGGATGACAATGGAAACCACATGCCAGGCGATGCAGGTCCCAAACGCTAAGAAGGGCGCTGCAATCAGGATCATCAGCAAGTAGCGAGGGCGGATGTAAATCGCGTGCATGGGTACACCTCCATTGTTGAGTGATACGCACCCGGGGACTGGTTGGTTCCCTATAGAACGTATGGAACCGAGGCAATGCCGCCAAGCCAGCGAAGCGTTATAATTTCATCACCACCATGCCAACCATAACTCAGCTCGAATTACGTCTTGCCAGCCGTATGTCGCGACTCGGCACCGAAACCGCCTTTGAAGTCCTGAACCGTGCCCGCGCGCTCGAAAAGCAGGGAAAAGATATCATCCACCTCGAAATCGGCGAACCGGATTTCGACACGCCGGCTAATGTCGTCGACGCCGGCGTTAACGCCCTGCGCAAGGGCTGGACGCACTACGGTCCCGCCGCTGGCCTTCCCGATCTCCGCCAAACCATTGCCGAATACGTCAGCCGCACCCGTAACGTGCCGGTCGCCAGCGAGGAAGTCGTCGTCGTCCCGGGCGGCAAGCCGATTATTTTCTTCACGATCCTGGCATTGATTGATGAAGGAGATGAAGTCATCTATCCCAATCCCGGATTCCCAATCTACGAGTCCATGATCAATTACGTGGGCGGCCGTGCGGTACCGATTCCGCTGCGCGAGGAGCGCGACTTTTCTGTTGACGTAAAAGAGCTGGCGTCGCTGATCACCGACCGCACCAAGCTGATCATCCTGAACTCGCCGCATAACCCGACCGGTGGCATGCTCACCAAGCGGGACATTCTCGCGATCGCGGAAGCGATCGGGGACCGCAACATCATGGTCCTCTCGGACGAGATCTACAGCCGCCTTATCTACGAAGGCGAAGACTTCTCGATCATGAGCGTGCCCGGCTTCAAAGACCGCACGATCCTGCTCGACGGATTTTCCAAAACGTATGCCATGACAGGCTGGCGCATGGGCTACGGCGTGATGCGAGCCGACCTGGCAACGCACGTCGCGCGGCTGATGACCAACTCGAACTCCTGTACGGCCAGCTTCACGCAGATCGCTGGCATCGAAGCGCTGCGGGGCGACCAGAGTTCCGTCGGCAAGATGAACGCCGAGTTCAAACACCGGCGTGATGTCTTCGTCGCCGGTTTGAACAAGATCAAGGGATTTTCCTGCCGCATGCCAAAGGGCGCCTTCTACACGTTCCCCAACATCACCAAGACTGGCTGGCCCTCGAAGAAACTGGCCGACGCGCTGCTGGAAGAAGCCGGAGTCGCCTGCCTCTCGGGAACAGCGTTCGGCGCCTACGGAGAAGGTTATCTCCGCTTCAGCGTTGCCAATTCACTCGGGAATCTAAACAAAGCACTGGCTCGGATTGAAGCCTGGGTGGGAAAGAATCTGCGCTAAGCCAGCCCTGGCGCGAGATCTTATCGTCGTCAGCCCAAGAACTATTTGTAACTCACTTGTCATCCTGAGCGAAGCGAAGGACCTGCTTTCCTTGACAGCGCTTTCCGTTGATCTTACGGCCTAATCATAGGCACCAGGAGAGAGCTAGATGAGAAAGATGGTTTTGTGGCTGTGTTTGACTGCGATGCTTCTCGCGGTAGCTACACCGCTAGTCGCACAGAGTCCCAACTTCAATAACGGTCCGGTTTGGCGGGTCATGTATGTAAACGTAAAAACGGGCATGATCGACCAATACTGGAACGACCTCAAACAGAATTTCCGGCCGCTTTACGATGAGTACAAAAAGCAGGGTTGGATCGTTGATTACAAGTTCTACACTAATCCGGTTGCGGAACATCCCGATGACTGGAATGTTGCCCTCGCCATCGAATACAAGAACTGGGGCACCATGGATGAGATGGCGGAGAAAGCCACTACGATTACAGAAAAGCATTACGGCAGCCACCAGGCTATGATCGATGCCGGGAAAAAGCGTGCTGAGTTCTCCACGCTCGTTAAGAACTCACTGGCCCGCGAAGTAACCCTGAAATAGGGAGAGCAAGATTCGAAGGTAAGAAGATTGAAGAGAAAGACGAGAGCCGCCGACGTGTGGGCGGCTTTTCTGTTGCATCCAACGGTACTCGTGACCGTCATCATCCACTTCCAGGAAGTCGCCCCACTGGTTCGCAGCCCTTGCGGTCACATAACACGATCACGTCTGACCCAAGGTGAAGCTGGAAAAATTCCGTAAGAATTCATTGCTGGGAATTTACGCCGCGAGAGTTAAGCCTGTTTGCTCAGAATGGACCAGAAAATCCCGCCAGAGATTTTGAACCGGCAGGAATTCGCGCTCATAGGTCAGGTGGAAATGCACCTCACATTGGCTTACGGTGGACCATGCATCCCGTTCAATCGTGTATACGCTAGTCTCATTCATGGATGGAGCCCCTCATCACAACCATGCTAGCAACGGCGATTCCGCTAGTCTGGTCAAGATTGATCGTTCCTCGAATGTAGGGTGGAAACCAGTTTTGCGGTTGGAGTGACGATGCGAGCCTGCAAACCATAGCCACTACCTTGACGATGCCCCGGAAAATTCTCTTTGCCACAGGCAGCATCGTAAGCCTGTTCCGAAAACGATAGCGGTTCGCGGGAAAGACCTGATTCCAAAAACTCAGCGATCTCAGCGGTGAGTGCTTCTTGTTTCATCTCCCGGTGACACCCGGCACGCCCGCCTTGGTGTAAACTCACTTCGCCATGACCAACATCGACAAGCATCTCGCCGGATCGTTTTGCTGGATCGAGCTCGGCACCACCGACCAGTCCGCCGCCAAGAATTTCTACGGCTCCATCTTTGGATGGACCGCGATCGACCATCCCATGGGGCCCGATGGGGTCTACACGATATTCCAGTTGGAGCGCCGCGACGCCGCTGCAGCCTACACGCTCCGTGCCGATCAACGCGCTCAGCATGTTCCTCCGCACTGGATGCTCTACATCATGGTCGATAATGTCGATCTCGCGGCCGGCAAGGTGCCGCAATTGGACGGCAAGGTGATCGTCGCGCCCTTCGACGTCATGGACCAGGGTCGAATGTCCGTTGTCACCGATCCCGCGGGAGTTCACTTCTGCCTGTGGCAGGCAAAGAACAGCACCGGTACCGGGATCGGGAACGTCCATGGCACCCTCTGCTGGGCTGACCTGAGCACGCCGGACGCGAAGAGCGCCGAGAATTTCTATTCGGGCCTTTTGGGGTGGAAGTTCACGCGCGAAGAAAAAGACACCTCCGGCTACCTGCACATCAAGAACGGCGAGCACTTCATCGGAGGCGTGCCGCCCGCCGCGCATCGCCAGCCCGGAGTCCCTCCACACTGGCTCGCCTATTTCCAGGTAGACGATGTGGACGCGACTGCGAACAAGGCGAAAGAAATGGGAGCGAAGCTGTTCCTGCCACCGATGAGCATGGAAGGCGTAGGCCGCATGTCGGTGATAGCCGACCCGCAAGGCGCAGTGTTCGCAATCTTCAAGTCCGCACGCTAGACCTGATTCAGTTGCACCAGCTTGTGTAGGGACGGGCGCCCTCGCCCGTCCAAGCCGAGCGAAGCTCGGCCGCTGCCCGCGTCACAACAATTCTGGATTCGATCTAAGCTCTGGCCTAAATCACCTCCGCCTGTGATCACGCTCACTGCCCAATGCGACATGCCCAGCTACCCTCAACTTGCAAGCCTATGCGCCGCTTTTCGCCTTGCCCAATGACCGGCGCCCGCGAAGGAGCAACCCCATGTCTATCCAGAATTCGACCACCGGCAAAGTTCTGCGTACCTACAGCATTGACGAACTGAAGCAGCAGGCTAACTTGATGCGCGGCTACGACCTGGTCGCATTGTGCGCAGCCGGCTCCGGCCATGCCGGCGGAACCCTTTCGATCATGGACATCGCCGCCGCGCTCTACCTTCGCGTGGCCAATCACGACCCCCAGAACCCGAACTGGCCGGATCGCGATCGCATCATCTGGTCCACCGGGCACAAGGCGCCCAGTCTCTATCTCGGGCTCGCCTTCGCCGGCTTCTGTCCCAAGGAAGATGTCGCGCTCCTCCGGAAACTGTACTCGGCTTATCAGGGACATCCGCATTGGCTTAAGCTACCGGGCGTGGAAGTCTCCACCGGATCTCTCGGCCAGGGCCTGAGTATCGCCGTTGGCATCGCCCTCGCGGCCAAGCTAAACCAGAAAAATCACCGCGTCTTCTGCCTCATGGGAGACGGCGAGCAGCAGGAAGGCCAGATCTGGGAAGCCGCCATGGAAGCCGGTCACTTCAATCTCGACAACCTGATTGGCATCGTCGACCGTAATCGCCTGCAGATTGACGGCTGGGTCAAAGACGTCATGAACGTCGAACCGCTCGAGGACAAGTATGCAGCCTTTGGCTGGGAAGTCATCACCATCAACGGGCACAACATGCGCCAGGTCGTTGAGGCGCTCGAAAAAGCCAAGGCCGGTTGCGGCAAGCCCACCGTCATCATCGCCGATACGGTCAAGGGCAAAGGCGTCAGCTTCATGGAAGACGTTGCCGGATGGCACGGCAAGACGCCGAACGTCGAAGAGTTACACAAAGGTTTGAAGGAGCTCGGCCTGGATGAAGATGGCCAGATTCCAGTCGACCGGATGTTCGCGCACGCGAAACAATATCAGGCCGAAGTCGAGCGCAAACTCGATGCGAAGATGCCAAAGTTCCATCGTAATTACTGGTGGAATGCCGATGCCAACATGAAGGTCCAGATGAAGCCCACGCGTCTCGGCTTCGGCCAGTCGCTGGCGGCCAACGGAGACGACCCGCGCGTGGTCTGCTTCGGCCTCGATATCTCTGGCTCCATCACGATCAGCGAGTTCTACGCCAAGAATCCTGAGCGCAAATCGCGCTGGATCAGCATGGGCATCGCCGAGCAATCCGCAACCTCAGCCGCTGCCGGCCTTGCGAAAGAAGGGAAGCTACCCGTCTTCGGCACCTACGCCACATTTGCAGCGGCGCGGAATCTTGACCAGATTCGCACTTCCATCTGCTACGGTAACTTCAACGTGCTGATCGCGGGCGCGCACGGCGGCGTCAGTGTTGGCCCGGATGGTGCGACCCACCAGGCCCTCGAAGACCTCTTCGCAATGTGCGGACTGCCCAACATGAACGTCGTTGTGCCGTGCGACGCCATCGAGACGCGCAAAGCCACCGACTACCTGCTGCTCAAGCTCGTGGGGCCGAAATATATTCGCTTCGCCCGGGAAGCGACCCCGATTGTCACCGACGAGAAGACGCCATTCGTCTTCGGCAAAGCGAATGTCATTCGTCTTCGCCGCGAGACCCCAAACTTTATCGATGCCTTCGAAACCAGGCTCGAATCCGAATACCGCACCGAGGGCGAAGACCTCACCATCATTGCCTGCGGTCCCATGGTGCCCGAAGCGATGCGTGCCGCGTGGATTCTGAAGTCGGACTTCGGATACGAAACCCGCGTCCTGAATATGCACACCATGAAGCCGCTCGATAGGGAAGCGATTGTTCGAGCCGCGCGCGATACCAGCGTAGTCCTGACCGCAGAGGAGCATCAGATCGGCGCCCTGGCATGGCCGGTAGCCAGCGTAATCACGGAATCTCCTGCGCTCTATGGCATGCCGGTAATTACAGGCGCGATTGGCGTCAAAGACCGCTTCGGCGATTCCGGCGCTCCATGGGAGTTGATCAAGGAATTTGAGGTCTCCGCCGAACACATCGCCGCCAAGGCCGTAGAGTTGATGGGAGTGAAGAAATCGCGATCGGGAGAGCCAGCGGTCGACGTGCGGTTGGTGGGCGCGAAGTAAGTTGGCTGCGCAACCGTTCCAATGGTGCAACCCGCGCGCAGCCTCCGCATAGAACTAGTCACCCGCGCCTGTGCCTCTTGTCACAGATCGATGACAGTCCCCGGCAGCACAATAACCTTGGACAAGTCTTGTTGCCGTCAGAGAGGTGGAGGATGCCCGACGACCTCCCTAAGCCGTCGTTCGCACCGGAGGGTGTAACCGCGGTCCAGGAAGTTGTTCCGCCCCCTGATCTCGACCCGACGCGCCACGGCGAAGCCACGCGTGATTTCGAGGGCTTCCTCCGCAATCGCGTCGTTGGGCAGGACGCGGCCATTGAGGCAGTGACCGAGATCTACCAGATGTTCCTGGTCGGCATGACGCCGCCCGACCGCCCAATTGGAAACCTGCTGTTCCTGGGTCCGACCGGCTCGGGCAAGACCTACCTGGTCGAAGTGGTTGCGGAAGCGCTCTTCGGCAACCGGCACGCATTCATCAAAGTGGACTGCGCGGAATTCCAGGAACACCACGAGATCGCCAAACTGATCGGTTCGCCGCCCGGCTACATCGGCCACCTTCAGACCCAGCCGCTTCTCAACCAGGAATCAATCGATCATTGGCACACCGAGAACCTGAAGCTCACGCTGTTGCTCTTCGACGAAATCGAGAAGGCCTCCGAAGCGCTATGGCAACTTCTGCTGGGTATCCTCGACAAAGGCACGCTGACTCTTGGTGACAACAGCCACGTCGATCTTTCGCATTGCCTGATTTTTCTGACCTCCAACCTCGGCGCGTCGCAGATGAGTGATCTGGTGCAGGGAGGAATGGGCTTTTTCCCGCATGATGCGATCGGGGACAAGGACCTGGACGCCAAGATCGAACGCACCGCCAGCGAAGCCGCGCGCAAGAAGTTTTCCCCGGAATTCCTGAACCGTCTCGACAAGGTAGTCGTCTTCCGCACGTTACGTCCTGAACAACTGGAGCAAGTCCTGGAGTTGGAGCTGGCCAAGGTGCAAAAGCGCATCATGGACGCGATCGGCCAGAGTCATTTCACCTTCCGCTGCGTGCCGGAAGTGAAGAAATGGTTGTTGAAGGAGGGCACCGATCCCAAGTATGGCGCGCGCCATTTGAAGCGTGTCATCGAGCGCCGTATCGTCTACGCGCTGGCCAACCTCGTCGCAACTCGCCAGATATCGACTGGCGACTGCATCGATATCACTCTGAAGGCGGATGGAACGCTGGCCTTCACCAAAGCTACGACGGCTGCCGGCAAACCGTCGGCTGCCGGAGAGGAGGTGCGCCATGAAGAAAATTCTGGTGGTTGATGACGATCAGATGCTCTGCCGCTTTGCCTGCGACATCCTCCGAACCGAGGGCTATCACGCTGTCCCCGCCGCCAATGCCACCGAGGCGCTCGCCGCTTTCGACCGCGAAGAGTTCGATCTGCTGGTGACCAGTTCCCACATGCCCGGCATGAGCGGCGTGGAACTCGCCCAGGCCGTCCGGGGCAAGATTCCCGGCTTCCCCGTGATTGTGATGACTTCGTATGAGCCGGTGGAATGCGAGCATGTCAAACTCTGGCTTCCCAAGCAGTACCTGTTTCCGTCGCTCGTCGATAAGATTCATCTCTGCCTGTCGGAAATCGAAGCGAGCGTGGAGAAACCTGTCGTCACGAAATAACGTTCCGTAGAGACGCGGCTTGCCGCGTCTCCCGCCGTTTGCCCGACCGGCCTCACGGATGGTACAAACCTCCCGAGGCCTCCGACAATGCAAAAGATTCCCGCCGTCTTCCTCGTTGCCCTCTCCGCCGTTCTCGTAGTGTTCGTGGCCGCACGCGCCGCCGACCGCTCGCGCAAAATTGATCTTCCAACCGGCAAGACTTTGACACTCCCCGTCCCCGGCTACATCGCCCGCACCAACAGTTTCCCCGCGACCATCGCCCTCAGCCCCGACGGCCGTTACGCCGCGCTGCTCAACCAGGGATATGGCACGCAAGAGAGCGGCGTGCGCCAGTCGATCGCGATTCTCGACCTCACCAATAATCAGTTGCGCGATTTTCCTGACGATCGCCTGCGCGCCGACACGAGTTCGACCCGGCAGAGCTACTTCATCGGACTCGCCTTCTCGAGCGACGGCAAACACCTCTACGCGTCGATGGGATCGATCACCGATCCGACGGGCGAGAAACCGGCAAGCACAGGAAATGGCATCGCCGTCTACACATTCGCGGCCGGCCACGTTACACCTGAGCGCTTCATCAGAATCCCGCCCCAGCGACTGGCGGAAGGGAAGAAAGTTGCCTACGGAGTGCGCAAGACTCCAGCGGGAACCGCGATTCCATATCCGGCGGGATTCGCGGTTTTGCCGGGCGCGAAGGGCGACCGACTGCTCGTCGCCAACAATCTTTCGGACAACGTCGTGCTCCTGGACGTCGCGTCCGGGCAAATTCTAAAGTCCTTCGACTTGAGCCGTAACCGCTACGTGCCAGCTGCATATCCCTACACCGTGATCGCCAACAAGGCGGGGACCAAGGCGTGGGTCAGCCTGTGGA
>OBLW0100004420.1_pt1 | contig 10718 bp, 16 predicted proteins | sample 1520161 | NCBI WGS metagenome assembly OBLW01 (sample SAMEA3539309, study PRJEB22396) | soil metagenome | biome: tundra; feature: field; material: soil | place: USA | collected 2010-05 | depth 0.15 m
CAGACGTGTGCTCTTCCGATCTGGGCGATCGCACGCCCGATTGCCAGCCAACGCGAATTTGCCACTGACGCTCCGAAGGTTCTAAGGTTTAATCCTTGCACACAGCAGCTAGGACTCTAGCAGCGGCTGAGGGCGATTTATGGGAACAATAATGGCAAACTACCGCGCAATTATGGCAGCTCGTTTGGGTGCGATCGAACCTCAAGGAGTAGCGCGATGACCAGCAGCTTTATCTGGTATGAACTGTTGACGAGCGACCCCGGCGCGGCAGCGAGTTTCTACGGCGCGGTGCTCGGCTGGACCGCAAGTGATTCCGGACAAGCAGGCATGGACTACCGGATCCTATCCATGCAAGGCGTGGCTGTCGGTGGCCTGATGGCGCTGCCGCCCAGCGCCGCCAAGTCAGGCATGCGACCGGGCTGGTTCGGCTATGTCAGCGTCGCTGACGCCGATGCGAGCGTCGCAAGCATCGCTGCCGCCGGAGGCACCGTACCTATGCCCGCCATGAGCCTGCCCGGCATTGGACGCATGGCGATGGTCGCCGATCCGCAAGGCGCGAGCCTCTACGTAATGGCACCGGTCGGCAGCGGTCCCCCCACCTCGTTTGCGCCCGGAAAGCCCGGGTTCGGTGGCTGGCATGAGTTGCATACCAAAGACTGGGAGGCGGCGCTCGCTTTCTACAGCGCACAATTTGGCTGGGCAAAGACACAGGCAATGGATATGGGCCCCATGGGCACCTATCTGCTGTTCAATTTCGGCAGCGGCGCGATAGTCGGCGGGATGCTCAATGACTCCAACGCTGCTCGGCCCTACTGGCTCTATTATTTCAACATCGAGGATATTGACGCGGCCAATGGACGCGTAAAGGCGAATGGCGGCGAGGCGCTGATGGACCCCCATCAGGTGCCAACCGGTGATTGGATCATTCAGGCGCGCGACCCGCAAGGCGCGAGGTTCGCGTTGGTCGGCCGCAAGCAATAAGGAGCAGACAATGTCCAAGATTGCGCCCTGTCTATGGTTCAACGGCGGCGCGTCCACTGAGCCCGTCCCCCGCGCAGCGCGGAACCGGGGATCGGTGTGTGTTTTCGGGCATTCCGGAGTATGCTTAAAGCTGAGTCGTGGAGACGCGTACTTGGCGGCGAGGGCCGGTTTTGTGCGCATTTTTTCAGGTTCCATGGATTAGGGTACAGCATGAGCACAGTCATTCCGGACGTCGCCCTCATTGACAACAGCGACGAACGCGCGCCGCTCGTATTGGTGCTGGATTGCTCCGGCAGCATGCAGGAGGAAAACAAGATCCAGCTGCTGAACGAGGGCCTCAAAGCACTGGGAGCGGATCTCAAGGCCGACTCGATCGCAGCGCGCTGCGGCCGGGTGCTGGTCATATCCTTCGGCGGCGACGCCAACGTGGAAATCATCGGCGATTGGACCGACGCCATGGATTTCACGCCTCCGGAATTGCTGGCCGGCGGACTCACGCCGCTCGGCGCCGCCATGCGTTGCGCGCTCGACGAAGTGGAGTCGCAAAAGACCCAGATGCGCGTGGCGGGCGTCTCGTACAAGCGCCCCATTGTCATGCTGCTCTCCGATGGGGAACCCACCGACGAGTGGCGTCAAGTCGCCGCCGAGTGCAAGACCGCAGAGACCGCGCACAAGGTCAATATCATGGCCATCGGGATAGGCGACAAGGCCAACAAGGAAACCCTCGGGCAGTTCAGCAACAAGGGTGCGCTGAGCCTGAGCGGGCTCAAGTTCAAGGAACTGTTCATCTGGCTGAGCCGCAGCATACGCGCGGTCTCGCGCGCGCCTGCGGGCGGAACCGTGCAATTGAACCCGGTCGACAGCTGGGCACAATTGTCCACCTGAAAATCTTGCGCGCCTACCCGCGCGGCGCTCGGCGACGGGTTCAAGATATATGTGGAGAGTGTTCTCTGCCTCGACTACCGGCAAACGCAACTTCGACGAAGGCGCGGCCGGACAGGATGCCAGCCACTGCCTCGTGTCGGACGACGGACTGGTGGCCATCGTCTGCGATGGCGCCGGGTCGGTTAGCGAAGGCCGGATCGGAGCGGATTTCGTCGCGCGCTCGCTCGCCGAACAGCTATCGAGTACTCAGGACGACGGTAGCGCACGCCTCGAGGCGAGCATCCATTCCGCGATCGAGGACGTCCGTATCCGGCTCGCAGACCTCGCTGCCTCGCGCGAGCTTGCGCTCGAGGATTTTTCATGCACGCTCATCGGGTGCGTGGCCTCACCCGGCGGGGGCTGCTTCTTCCATATCGGCGACGGATTCGCGATTCAGCAGAGCGCGGCCGGCGACGCCGTGCTGTCCCTTCCCGAAAACGGCGAGTATTCCGATGAAACGTATTTCGTGACCGACGAGAATTGGAAAAATCACCTGCGATTCACGCCGCTACCCGCACCTGAGCGCGGATGCGTGATCGGTCTGATGTCCGACGGCACCGCGCCCTTCGCCGTCAATCGCGCGCGCAGCGGCTTTTTCCGGCCCTTCATCGATCCGATCGCCGCGTTTCTGCGCGAAGCCACGGCGCCGATCGGCAACGAAGCGCTGGGGAATTTGCTGGAGAGTCCCCGGGCCTGCGAAATCTCGCGCGACGACAAGACTCTGTTGCTCGCCTTTTACCTCTGAGCGGTGATCCAGCGTGCGGACCGATCCCGTGCCCTCCCCCGAACACACAGCTGCGAACATCGTCGAGCTCAACTGGCCCGGACGCGGCCCGGAGCGGGTAGTGCTGCATGCCACCGGCAAGTCGGGGGGCGCCGGCGAAATCTTCTCGATCGACAGTCAACCGGGAATGGTCGCCAAGATCTATCACGCTGCGACCTCGCAGGCGAACCTGGCCCAATACCGCCGCAAGATCCAGTGGATGGTCGACAACAAGCCCGCGCTGCCGCAGGTCCCGGCCGAGTATCAGGACATCGTGCAACTTGCGTGGCCCGTCGCGTTGATCCTGCGCGAGTCGCGCTTCGTCGGATTCGCGATGCAGAAGATCGCCTTCGATCGCACGCTCGAACTCGACTACCTGTTGAACCGCCGCCAGGCCGCGGAGGAAGGATTCGATGCCGACTACGGCAAGCTGCTGACGATCTCGTTCAATCTCGCCACGATCATCCATTGCCTGCACGAAAAGCGCATTGCGATCGTCGACCTCAAGCCCATGAATGTGAAGGTCTTCAAGGCGGAGCTCTATGTATCGATCCTCGATTGCGACGGTTTCCACATCGCCACCGACGAGTTCCGCTCCGACGCCCCGCAGGTCACGCCCGAATACCTGGCACCGGAATTCCATGACAAGGCGGTCGCGCACCCCGAGGTGCAGGACCGCTTCGCACTCGCCACGATCATCTTCCGCTTGTTGAACTACGGCATCCACCCGTTCACCGGCGTGGCGTCGGACCATAAGAACTATCCGCCCGAATTGGCGGGCCGCATCCGGCAGGGGCTCTACCCTTACGGCAAACTTGCGCACAAGCGCGTGCGCAAGGTGCCGGCCAGTGTGCACGAGACCCTACCGGACAGCCTGCGTGAACTGTTCGACCGCGCCTTTGCGTCCGTCGGTTACAACAGGCCGAGCGCGCACGAATGGGTCAGCGCGCTGGCGATCTACGCGAGCAAACATAGCGAGCAGATGTCACCGTGCGGCAAGGGGCATCTGCGATTCTCCGGCCGACCCTGCCCAACCTGCGTGCGCGATGCGCTGATCCAAGGCGCCGAAGTGCGCCGCCGCAGCTTCCTCGCGCGCGTGCAGGCGGCACCTGGCAGAACCCTGCAGTACTTGAAGAAAACGCTGCGGCAAACCCACAGCTCTCCGTTCCAGGCCGCGCTGGCGCAGACGCAGTACGCCTTCGTGCAACTTGCACCGCCCGCGCCGATCTCCACGCGCAACCGGATTGCCCTGGAAATCCTCTGGATCGGCGGCCTGCTGATCACCTATTGGTGGACGAGTTGAGCCCGATGACCGCCACTGCATTGTGGGTCCTGCCGCTGCTGATCGCCTGGCTTTGGCGGCCGCGTCAGGCGGCGAGTCCCAGTGCTTGGATTTTGTTGATCGCGTTTGGCGCACTCGGCGCCTGGGCAATCTGGTTCGGCCTCTATGCCCATCCCGGCGAACCTGCGCGTTTCATGATCTGGAAACCCACGGTTCTGTATTGGACACTTGCCGCGATCATGATCATGGCCCCGCCGCTCGGCTTGGGCTACCCGGCAAAGATCATTCTGGGCGCTTACTTCGCGCTATCGACGCGTGAATGGCGCTGGATCAACCGCGGCTTCGCCGCCGTTTACTCGATCATGGGCGGCGTCAATCTGTTGGTGGCCTCCGAGGCCTCCTACAAGGACTGGGTCGGCTTCAAGTACAGCTGCATGATGAACCTGCTGATCATCGTCTTGTTCCGATTGAATTTCGTATGGCTACCCATCCTCGCCGATGTGTCGATTTACCTGTATCACCGCGCGACCGCGGCCTACCGCTATCTGTCGAGCGTGTTCTAGGCGACGGCCGGTACATTCGCATCGCTGGTCAGCGCACTACGTGCGGTAACGCCCCGACTGGCTGCCTCGCTGATGTTCCAATGAGCGCTCGGACATCACTAACGGAGAAATTTATGTACATCGGTCTTGGAACGATTCTGATCATCTGTCTGATCGTCTATTTTGTGCGCCGCGTGTAACAAAGCGTCCAATGACTCGGCTTTTGACTTCGATTGCCATGAGTGCCGCGATATTCGTGGCCGCGCAAGCGCTCGCCGTCGATGCCGGCCCTAAGTCGGCGACGGCCAAACGTCAGCTGATCGCACGGGTGAGCAGTTGCATGACGCAGCGAATGTCCGTCAACAGAACCATCTCGTACAATGAAGCGATGAGAGCCTGCAAGGATAAGCTTTTCAAGCAGATCGACGCGTCGGCGTCCGGCGCTTTACTGGCGTCCGCTACTCCTGCATATCCCTGACGGATGTTCAGCTGTCGGCCGCGCTGCGCGCGGTCGTAGGCGGCAAGCGGTTCGTGACTTATACTGGCACGCAGCACACCATTGCATCAGGCATCGATGTCAGCCACGCAGGTAATTCATTCGCGCGAACGTGACCTCGGCGGCTTTGTGGTACGCCGCGTGTTGCCATCGAGCGGCCTGCACATGGTCGGGCCGTTCATATTTTTCGATCACTTGGGGCCGGCGCAATTTGCGCCGGGCAAAGGGATCGACGTCAGGCCGCATCCGCATATAGCGCTAGCGACCGTCACTTACCTATTTTCCGGATCGCTTGTGCATCGCGACAGCTTGGGTTCCGTGCGCGAGATCAGGCCCGGCGACGTCAACTGGATGACCGCCGGACGCGGTATCGTGCATTCCGAAAGGACACCGCCGGAGGCGCGCGCCGCAGGTGTGGAGATCCACGGCATCCAAAGCTGGGTCGCGTTGCCGGACGGCGAAGAGGACATCGATCCGAGCTTTGTCCACACTGCGGCCGCCGCGCTGCCGCGCGTGAAGTCGGGCGACGTCGATCTTGCGGTGATCGCCGGGAGCGCCTTCGGACTCACATCGCCGGTGCCCACGCGATGGCCGACGTTTTATGTGGACGCCCAGATGCCGCGAGAGGCGACGCTCGAAATGCCGGCCGAGTATACTGAACGGGCCGTATACGTGGCGCAAGGCGGATTGAGCATCGGCGAGACCAGCTTGAGCGAAGGTCAACTCGGGGTTTTCAAGACCTCCGCAAAGGTCTCGTTGCGCGCGACCACCGCCGCGCGTGTCATGTTGTTGGGTGGCGAGCGCTTCCCAACGCAGCGCCATATCGATTGGAATTTCGTGGCCTCCACGCGCGAGCGCATCGAGCGAGCCAAGCAGCGCTGGGCCGCTCAAGAATTTCCGCGGGTGCCCGGCGAAACGGAATTCATTCCATTGCCAAACGTCTGAGAGAACTTCGTTAAAATCAGGAGGCACCATGGCCGATAAAACAGCGAGCGTACATTGGGAAGGCCGAGGCAAGGCAGGTGTGGGCAAGATCAGCACCCAAACCGCGGCATTACAATCCTATCCCTATGGATTCCGCAGCCGTTTCGAGGATGATCGTCGCGGGACCAATCCCGAGGAACTATTGGCGGCGGCACACGCGGCATGTTTCACGATGGCATTTTCGTTTGCCTGCGATGCCGCTGGTTACACGACGAACGCCATCGACACGACGGCCAGCGTGCGGCTGGTAATGAAGGGCAGCGGATTCTTGATCGACCACATCGCTTTGCGCCTGGAAGCCAGCGTCGCCGAAATCGATGAAGGCACGTTCCAGAAGATCGCAGCGGCGGCGAAGCAGGATTGTCCGTTGTCCAAGGCATTGGCGAGCGTACCCGAGATCTCGCTTACGGCAGTGCTGAAAAAATAGCGCTCGCTGCGCGAGATTCCAGTTCGGAAACTGTGCGCTGTCAGATGCACCCTGAGCGGTTGTTCAAAGAGTTGGCGTTGGGCAACTAACCACCGCGAAGGGGAAATAGAGACGATGGCAATGTTGGGTTACTGCACAGTAGCTTCGAACCGCCTGGAGGAAGTGGATGCCTTCCACGCGAAGGCTCTGGCGCTTGGCGGCGACGATGAGGGCGCTCCCGGGTATCGTGCCCCAAAGTCTTATATGTCGTACTTTCGCGACCTCGACGGCAACAAGCTTTGCGCCTGCTGCATGGGCTGATGTGTATAAGCTTGGACTCGATCGGACAGTCATTGTCTGGGAGTTTCGTAACTGAATGACCGCTTTGGAGCGGACAATCGGGCAGTTCACGGCCAAGCGGGCGCCCACGGAGTCGAAATGGATGGCACTAAGCGGCCGCTCGCGACCGGGGCGGTCTGCTTACTAGCAGAGTACCGCAGGGACAGTCGCAACCTTTCTATCGTCAAGCATTTCATGCGTAATTGGCTTTCGTTGGGATCGCTCAAGCGCCGAAAACGCGATCCGCTTCTTTGCTTTGAGGCGCCGTCGAGGCTAGCGTGGATTACCAGGAAGACCATGAAATGCAGAAAGCAATAATGCTAGGGCCGCTGTTGTCGTGTGTTGCGGCTGCTAACGGAGCCGACGACCCACGGTCACGGCTTCTAGCAGCACGAAGCCTTTAGTCAGCGTGCCTAGTACTTGGATCTCCGGTCCGGAAGCTCAAGCAGACAAGTATCGAAGCATGCCCCCGCTACCAACAACCCGCGCCCTGACGACTACTCGCAGACCCAAGGCGCCCGGTTCGAGGTTCACATCGAAAAGGCGCGGAGTGTCTACGGACCGGGTTGATGACGCCTATGCCATTTGCGTCATTCTACTGTTTGTCAAAGACCAGCACGTCGTCGTACGGGGTGCCGTTGACGCTCGTTCCTTTGCGCAATAATGTCATGACCTTGTCGTCCTTGGAGACCGTGCGGGTTATCGTACCCACGGCCTTGCCCGCCTTCTTCTGCGTGCTCTTGACAGTATTGCTGTCGATCCGCGTAAATGCCAGAACGTCGTAGTCGGGGGACCCCGTGATCGGGTAGTCCTTGCCATCATATTTGAAAGTCGACTCCCTGGATATCGGCGCGCCGTCCGCAGCGACCCCGGTGAACCGGAGCGCAATCCCCTGTGGCGTCTCAGTGTACGTCCGCGTAAGAGACTTAGGTGCCGGGCCGGGGCTGAATTTGGACTTCGCTAGATTCACTTTCCAAGTACCAATGATCGGATCTGGTAATGTTTGCATGGGCGCTCCGTTTGCTAACGATATGTTCTTCTCATGACTAACGTTGGCGTTTACGCTGCGCCTAAAGGCTCGATCTGGCAATACGTAGAATATGCAGAAACGCCGCGCATGTGCGTCCCCACCGAAACCTGTTCCTCGGAGAGATTACTGATCGCAATGGACGCCTAGCGAACCGATCGGCTATGTTTGACGGGCGTAGCCGGCTGGGACGGCCGCTTATAGTTTGCCCAATAACATTGCCAAGCGCCTTGAGGCTGCGGAATTAGGCGTGTCCGCCCCTTTGCTCCTTAACGGGAGCGCCCGATAGCGGTCACTGGTGTCCGGCTGGTTGGGGTCGACATTTACCGGATGCCGAAGCCTGGCGAATATTTGACCGCGAATTGGCGCAGCCGGCCAACTGCGGAATTTCGACTCCGCGAAGTACCCGTCCGAAAGCCGGGGCAACTTCAGCATGCGCGCACGCCAGTGATCACACTGCACTCCGAGCCAACAGTTTCTCGACTCCTTTGGTGGAGCAGATGATCCGCGGGCATGTGCTCGTCGAGGTTGAAGGCGTAAAACAGTCGGTCTTGATTGCCGCTGTGTTGTCCCATCATGCAGGTGCGCTCCCTTCGCTTCTCCCGCAATTAAGATCTCGAGAACGAAAAACTGTTCAATAGTTTTTCAACACAATAGGTCGTGAGGAGCCTGTGGGCGACGCCAACGTCCGCCAGCGGCGCTACCCTGCCAACAGCCACCTGTCGGGTGCTCCTACTGCGTGGGGAAAAGCCGTCATTCGCAATCAGCGGCAACGTGATCGGCTCGGGCGCGGGCGCGGGCGCGGGCGCGGGCGCGCCATGATTTGGACACGATCCTTATTTCACAGAGTTTCACCGCCCACGTGCACCCCGGTATATTCCCTGTTGGTTACCCGACTATGGGAGTCTTGCCTATGGAAATATCTGCGGCCGTCGTAAATGGCTTAATGGGAAACACGGTGACGGCTAAAACGAGCAGTGTGACGCAGTCTCTGGTGATACCTGCAAAGGGTAACGGACGAGGATCGAGCGTAAACGGTGGGGAATTTCTCATGCTCGCGCTGGCAACATGCTTTTGCAATGATCTATATCGTGAGGCAGATCGGCTCCAAATACCCGTGGATGGTGTCGAAGTTGAAGCGACTGCGGACTTCCCAGGAGTGGGATTGGTTGCTCAAAATATTACTTACCGTGTGCGCGTGAATTCCAAAGCAGGTGCTTCCGTAATCGCAGAGCTACTGCGCCAGACTGATATGGTAGCGGAAGTTCGAAATACCGTCCGCGCCGGAGCCCGTGTGATGCTTGTCGGCTAGAGCCGAAACTCAAAATTAAGTTATTCCCGCACGCCAACGTGCCTGACGAGCAGAAACGACCAGTTGGCTCACGACACCATTGCTGTGGCAGACGCGAAATGGACCGCGGTCGCCGCCAGAGCCACCGTATTAGCAAGCCCCTAGTCCAATGGCCCGCCACTCTCGGCCCAGTCCTTGAAGGCGCCGAGGTTATAGACGTTGCCGTAACCCATGTCTTTAAGTACCTTACCGGCAAGTGCCGCGCGCCCGCCCGACCCGCAATACAGAATCAGCGTTTTGTCCTTAGAGAAATGTTTGTCGTGGTAGGGCGATTCGGGATCCGCTCGAAATTCCAGCATGCCACGTGAAACGTGGATACTCCCGGCGACCTTACCGCTCTTCTCCACTTCCGGCGCATCGCGCACATCTACAACGAGCGCGTCGCCCTTATCGATCATTTCCCGCGCTTGGACGGGTGTGATCCGCGGCACCACGGCGTTGGCGGCCTCCATCATCTGCTTGACACTAGTTGCCATTTTTGTTCCTCTTCACGGAAGGATTAACGATGCTCCTGATTGTAACGCTGGATGCTTATCCACGAAAGAAACCAATGATAGTCCGTGAAAATCAACTCAGGGGTGAGACCGTCTTCGACTATAGGTCATCGTTCGAGATAATCTGAGTCAACAAAGCGGTCAGTCATCACAGTCAACTTCGGGTCTATTGTGTTGAAAAACTAAATTCCTGCGCGCTGAGGTTTTTGTCAATAAAGCAATTTGCCGCCGAAAACAAGTCATAAACAGGCGGTCTGGCATCTAAGGAACAATTGAGCCTAGAGATCGTGGGAAGTCGCTCGTCCTTCCGCTCGTTAAAATTTCGGCCTTTCTAAAGCCTTTTACCATTTTAGCCAAATCTCCACATGGAGTTTTTCAACACAATAGGTCGCAATAACCCATTCGACGCCACTGTCTGACCCGTCTGCCTATCGGAGCCCACTAACCAGTTCCCGGACCACGAGCTGCCACTCAATTCAATTCTGCAACGTTGACCATAGAGCTGACGCCCGTAGATTCCTACGCTAGGATTTGCGGACGCCAAGAGCGCCAGGGGGACGGATATGAGTATTGAGCTGGTCGGAGCACGGTGCATTGTCCGCCAATTCGTCGTCGCCGATGCGGCATCTGTCGCCTCGGTAGCGAACGACCGTCGCATTTGGCTCCAGCTGCACGACCTTTTCCCCCATCCGTACCATGTCGCCGACGCCGAGCGATACATCTGTCGCGTGGCACCGGTGGACCCACCGCTTTCACTGGTGATCATTGTCGACGGTCGTGCCGTCGGCGGCGTGGGACTTCAGCCGATGACTGACGTTAATCGGCGAACCGCCGAGATCGGGTACTGGATTGGTGCGGCTTTCTGGGGACGCGGGATTGCAACCGAGGCCGTCACCCTCGTCACGGATTGGGCATTCGGTGCGCATGGCTTTCTTCGAATATTTGCCCAGCCATTCGCGGGAAACTTGGCGTCGCGGCGGGTGCTCGAGAAAGCCGGATACGAGCTGGAGGGCACCATGAGGTGCAGCGCCGTCAAGGATGGGGAGGTTCGCGATCAGTGCATGTATGCGCGTTTGAACCCTACTCCGAAGCGCGCCGCGGCGTGAATGCCGCATCATAGAGCGCACAT
>OBLW0100004421.1_pt1 | contig 10717 bp, 9 predicted proteins | sample 1520161 | NCBI WGS metagenome assembly OBLW01 (sample SAMEA3539309, study PRJEB22396) | soil metagenome | biome: tundra; feature: field; material: soil | place: USA | collected 2010-05 | depth 0.15 m
ACCAGCAGTACCTGAACGATAAGGACGAGAAGATGCGCGCCGCCGCCGCCGAGGGATTTGCCCGGCTGCGCGATCCCGCGGATTCCGCCATGCTCCTCAAGGCGTGGACCGATGAAGGCAAGCCGTCGCCGCGGATATCGCTGGCCTTCGCCATGGTCATGCTGGGGCGGACCGACATCAGCGAATTCAGCCCGCTGCAATTCCTCATCAACAATCTGAATTCCAGCGCATACAAAGGCGAAGCCATGCCGTTCCTGACGGAACTGGCGCGCGACAGCGCCACCCGCAAGGCGCTCTATGGACCGCTCCCCACCGCCACCAAGGACGAGAAAATCGGCCTCGCGCGGGTCCTGGCGGCGAGTGGAGACAAAGAGAGCGTGCCCTACCTGGAGAACCTGAGCAGAGACACCGATCCCGAGGTCGCCCAGGAAGGATTGCGTGCGGTGAGGAACCTGCAGGCCAGACTGTAGGACAGGCCGGGAGGCCTGTCCCCTAGGAACGGAAAACTACTTCGCCTTCTTCTGCTTCTGCTGGCCCACGCGGACCTTGGTGTGCAGCGTCTTGGAATCGTTGAACGCCTTGTGATCGTGGCGCGCCACCGCGTCCGCCAGATACTTCTCGACATTGGCGCCCTGCGGCAGGACCGCCATCAGCGTGTAGCTATCGTTGCAGGTCGGGCAGAAGGGCCGGAACCGCTTAACATTCGGAATTGCCATAACTTTTACAGTCTAACACGGCGGGGCGGTTAAGCGTCCTGGTTGTGGGGCAGCTTGGTAAGCTGCGCGCCGGTTGTATACCGGCGCTCCGGGCGGGTTGCCGGGGTACCCTCTGGGTCCGCCGCAGGATTCCATCCTGCCCCACAATACTAGTCCGCCATATCCGATGGGCTGGTGGTCGGCATCTCCAGCCAGCCCTGCTGCGGGACGGCGTCCACGGGCAGCCCAGACTGCCACAGGGAAAGCTGGAAACGCACGCCGCGGCCTGGCGTGACGCCTGCCCCGGCCAGCGGCAGGCGCACCTCCAGAATGCGCAGGAAAGCGCACTCCACCGGGTCGCCGCTGGCAGCGCCGCCGGCAGCCAGCCTCACGGTCACGGACTGCGGCGGCGCGTTGTCCAGCGATTGCAGCGTAATCCGCGCTTCCATGCCGGGCAGTTCGGGTGCCGTCCCGGGGCGGAAGTCCACGCGCACGAACAGGTTCTCGCCGTCGCTGCCGAACAGCACCTCGCTCACCAGGAACTTCTTTCCGTGCATGGAGCCGGAGCGCTCGTCGACGCGGTAAAGGCCGGCGCCCAGCCACTCGAAGTACGACGTCACATCGCCATCGATGGTGGGGTGGATCGCGCCCGTGGGAGCCACCCGGACATCCGGCGTGGAAACGCGCAGAATGGGCCGCGAGAGTTCCTCCGGCGGCGTCAGGTTCAGGAAACGGTAGACGTTGGCCAGATGGCTGCGGTAGAGCTGGTCGAACTCCGGGCGATTGGCGGAATCGTGTTCCGGGCCGTACCACCAGCACCAGTCGCTGCCTTCGGCGATGAGCAATTCCTCGTATGCCATGCGGCGGCCTTCCTCGGGGACGCCGGTGGTGGCGTCGTAGGTGGCGCGGGCGCGCAGCAACTGGGTCCAGGCCTGGTTATCTTCCTCGGCGCCGATCCAGATATCGAAATTGGCGTTGATCCAGGAGCCCGGGAAGATGTGGTCCAGCGGCTCCGGCGCCATCAGGCGGAAGGCCTCGCTGGCGGTGACGGCGCACATGCCTTGATCCTCGCTGATGCGCCGGTAGAGTTCGCGCAGGAAGGGACGGCCATTCTCGTGATAGTATTCCCAGGCGTTCTCGCCGTCCAGGATGATGGGCACCAGGGCGTCGCGGCCGGCGGCCAGAATACCGGCGCAGTTCTGGCGGATACGGTGCAGGAAATCCTCGGCCGCGTGAGAGGCTTCCATCTTGGAATACACGAAGCCGATCAGGTCGCTCATGAAATGGTCGCGGAAGATCAGCCGCATGCGCCTGCCGTTCTGGCGCCACTCGTAGGGACGGTACAGCCCTTCCACCGGCACGGCGCGCTGCTGAGTGCGGTCCAGCACCCCGCTATCGGTGGCGGCCCACTCGAAGCCCAGTTCGCTCGCCAGGGTGAAGACTTCGTCCGACACGGAGCCCTCCGAGGGCCACAGACCCACCGGCGCCACACCGAAGTGCCGCTCCACGTATTCCCGCGCCAACCGGAGCTGGAGCCGGGCATCTTCCGGATAGCGGAAGCGCGGCGGCAGCGGCACATTGGCGTGCGCTACCCCGGCGATATTGGAATCGCACAAGAGCGGCAGGATGGGATGGTAGTACGGCGTGGTGGAAATCTCGATCTGGCCCGATGTGGCCAGCCGCCGGTATGCCGGCATCACCCGGCCCACAATCTCGCGCTGCTTTTCGCCCATGCGCCGCTGGTCGTCCAGGGTAAAGTTGCGGCCGCGCTCGATCCAGCCGCGCACCTCGGCGTCGCCGGACTGAAACTCTTCGTCGAACCAGGCGAGCTGCGACCACATCTGCACGTCGCGCAGTTCCTGGGCGCTGAACAGGCTGCGCGAGCCGGAACGCCGCTGCGCGTTGCGCGCATCGAAGAGCTCGCCGTAGCGCGGGTAGCGGTAGATCATGTGCGCCGGATCGGAGTAGAACGAGTGTTGCAGCAGGTAGTCGCGCTCGTCGGCGGTCAGGTGCTCGGCCGGTTTCAAAGCCAGATCGAGGAACGGGTCGCGGGCCTCGCCCAAGGCGTACTCTTCCACCTGCGCCATCATGGAGGGCACCAGGTTGAAGGTCTGCTTAATTTTGGGGAATTCTTCGAGGATGCGCACCATGCCGTAATAGTCTTTGAGCGCGTGCATGCGCGTCCAGGGGAGTTTGTACTCGCCGGAAGCAAGATCCTTATAAAACGGCTGATGCATGTGCCATAAAAAGCACAGGTGGATTCGAGGCATTGTTTCTCAAGGGGGCTACCCAATTCTTACTTATCGGCCAAAAATGCTGCGCATCGGCGGCGGTGGCGCGTCTTTGCGGATGGCGCGCCAGAGGATGTCGTTCAGTTCGTCGTCGTCGTTCTGGTCAGCTTCCTCGAAGTTCATGCGCGCCGCGCGCGCCGCGGCGGCCCCAGAGGGCACCCCGGCGGCCGGGTTCTTCTCATCGAGAGAAATGCGCGGCTTCTCGGCGGCGTACGGGGCCGCGTTGGGCTGGCTCTGGAAGGCGGCGGTCATGGGGCGCGCGCCGGCATCGAAGTGCGTCATGGGCTTCATGCCCAGCAGAAACTCCATGGTACGCAGCATGGAGGTGGTGTTGTACATGCTGCTGTCCACGGCGTGGCGCTTCACCCAGGGGGAAATCACGAAGGCCGGCGAGCGGTGGGAATCCACGTGGTCCGGGCCGTTTTGGGCGTCGTCTTCCAGGATGAAGATCGCCGTGCTGGCCCAAAACCGCGACTTGGAGACGCCTTCCACCAGTTGGCCGACGGCGTAGTCGTTATCGGCGGCGGCGGAGAGCGGAGCGATCTTGCCCGCGGCGGTCCCGGAGGTGTGGTCGTTACCCAGGCGCATGACGATGAGTCGCGGCATATTGCCGGTTTTCTCATACTCGGCGAGTTCGGTGAGAAACACCTTGGCGCGCTCTACGTCGGGATAGTTCAGGTCGAAGCCGCGGTACAGCGGGTTGGTGACTTTGGCGAGCACCGGGTCGCGCACGCCAGAGATCTGCTCGGCGCCGGGCGCGGCGTTGGGCTTGTTGTTGACCATGTAGCCGAAGTTGCGCAGGGGAATGCCGGCCGCGGCGGCATTGGTCCAAAGATAGCCGGCGGGCGGCAGCGAGGCTGGGTCCTGCTCTTCGAAATCGTAAGGGACGCGGCGGCTGGCGTACTTGTTGGGCCACATCTTCTGCACGTAATCGGGGGCGATGGCGGCGGTGGACCAGTTGTGGCCGTCGGCGGAGACGTCGCTGTTGACGTAGAAGTTGTCCAGCAGGACGAATTCGCGCGCCAGTTTGTGAAGGTTGGGGGTGGAGTTCTCGCCGAAGAGGACCAGCGAAGGGTCGCCATTGCCCTCCTTGAGGTCGCCCAGCACCTGGTCGTAGCTGCGATTCTCCTTGACGATGTAGATCACGTGCTCGATTTTGGGGAGGGGGCTTGGCTCGTCCAGTTTCTGGTCGCGGTAGGGCGAGTTGGCCAGAACCCTGGCGGTCCAGGCGTTGAGCTGCTCCACGGTGAAAGGTTCAATCCACGAAGCCGTGCCGGTCTGCATCCGCCCGACGAATTGAACGGCGGGCGGGGAGGGTTCGCCGGCATGCACCGGGTTGGGGCGTTTGGAGGGGTTGGGGCCGTTCTCCGCGTTGGGGTAAGAGCGCAGACCCCTGCCATTGAGGATCACCAGGGTTCCGTTGGCAAGCGGGCGCACCGCGGTGGGATACCAGCCGGTGGGGATGAAGCCTTCCACCAGGCTGCGCCCTCCGGAGATGTCCACCACGGCGGCGGCGTTGGCATCCGAGCAGGCCACGAAGAGGCGCTTGCCATCGGCGCTCAGGCCGAGCGCCGACGGGGTCATGCCCATGGGCTGGCGCGGGGTCATGGCGATATTGATGCTCTCCACCAGGCTGACGTCCTTGGCGGCGGTCACGCCGAGAGAAAAGACGTTATTGGTATTGGCGGCGGCCACGAAGATGCGCGCGGTGTAGGGGGGGGCTTCGCCCGGGGCGGGGCTAACCTCCGGGTCCGGCCCACCGTCACGCCACAGCATGTCGCTGGCATGCGCGCCCACCCGCACCGCCTGCCCCATCGGCGTGCCGCCGGCGGTTTCGTACTGGCCGAGCGTGCCGTCGGCCCAGTGGGTAACGAAGAAGCTCTTGCCATCGGGATGAAAAAGGATGCGGTAGGGGCGCCGGCCGGTCTTGAATTGACCGATCACCATGCCGGATTGCGGGTTGACCACCAGGATGCTGTCGCGATAGAGGTTTGCGGCGTAAAGCAGGCGCCCGTCCGGTGAAAAGGCCACGTCGCCGATGAAATCCTGCAGGCCGCGCTGCTCCGGCGGGACTACTACGAAAGTCCGCGCCGGCGTGAGCACACCGTTGGCGAAGGCGAATTCGAAGAGGGAAGCGCGCGAGCCCCCACCCACGTAGACCATGTCGCCCTTGGGCGAGATGGCGAGCCCCAGCCAGCCATCGGCCACCGGGACGCTCCCGGTGACGCGGCCGGACGCGGTTTCGATCACGCTGACCGAGGGCGGCCTATATCCGCCGTTGAGCACCAGCAGGTACTTGCCGTCCGGGGTGAGCGCCGTGGACATGGGCAATGTGTCGAGCGCCACCTGGCGGCCCACCGGGTCCAGACGCCATCCGCTGTTGAGCAGGAAGCCGCCGCCCGGGAGCGGTCCCACCTGTTCGCGCGGCGCCGGTTGTGAGCCTAGCAGGGCGGCCAGGGAGAGTACGGCGATGGCCAGGGCGATGCGATATTTCAGCGAACCTGAAAGCGGTGTCATGGGCACCTCTCATTGTAAGGGAAGTGGCCGGGGTTAGATGGCAGCGCTTGAGGGCCGCAGGACAGGCTCTTACGCCGTTCCGGTCTTAAACGGAATCACCGTGGCCGACGGCGGCTCGATGAGCCGCAGCACCCGCTCCAGTTCTTTTTCCTGGAGCGGCTTGGGCAGGACGAACCGCCCGTCGCCTTCGAAGTCCGCCGAAAGCTCGGCATCGTAGCCGTCGGAGAGCAGGATAAACCCGCCAACGCGCGAATGCATCCGCTCGGAGAGTTCCACCCAGTTCAACCCCGGCGCGTGCAGCGAGCAGAACGCCGCATCGAACCGCATGCGGTTCGCTAGATCCAACGCGGCATCGGAGTTCGTCACCGGCACCACGCGGAAACCGTGGCCGGCCAGCAGCACCAGCAACTGGCGCTGCGCGGCATCGTCGGGTTCGATGACCAGCGCCGTCATCATGCGCCGCCCCGTGTCGCGCGCCGCGGCGCCATTTGCCGAGGCTGTCGCGCGGTCCCTCGCCATGGCCGGCAGTTCCACTTCGAACCGCGGGTCGGAGTTGCCTTTTTCGATCAACCGCACCTCGCCGCCATGGCCCGCAATTACGCTGCGCGTCAAGCCCAGCACCGCCGCCATATCCTCCGGCTTGCGCAACTCGGCGGGCGAGGTGAACGAGATCTCCACCAACAGCCGCCTGGCCAGAAGGCTGGTGCGGATGGTGATCGATTTCTGTTCCGCGCCGGCCAGCGATTGCTCCGCATGCACAAACAGATTGAGGAACGCCTGCTCCAGGTGCCCCTGCGAGCCCAGCACGGAAATCGATTCGCGCGACATCAGGTCCCGCACCTTGATTCCGGTTGCCTTCCAGTCGCCTTCCCGGAAGTCGATCAGGGTGCGCAGTAGCCCGTTGATTTCCACCGGGCGCGCTGCCCCCTGTTCGGCCGCGGCGAACGAAACCAGGCGCGAGACCATACCGCTGGCCTTGGCCGCTTCCGTCCCGATGGCCGAAACCTCGCGCTCCGCCGGTCCGCCGCGCGCCTTCTCCAGCGCCCGGTGCGCCAGGTTCATGATGGAGGCCAGCGGTGTTTGCAGTTCGTTGACGACGCCGGAGATCAGCCTTCCCACCGCCGCCGTCTTCTCGGTCCGGAATAGCTGCTCCTGCACGGTTCGCTGATCGAGCAGCCGGATAGCCACGCCGATCTGGTTGCCCAGATGCTGCGCCAGCGCCTGCTCATCGGCGCTGAAATCGCGCACGCGGTCGTCCTGGTCCAGTTCCAGCACGCCGATGACTTCGCTTTGCGCCATCATCGGCACGAACAGGAGGCTCTTGGGGGCGCGGTCCCCGGGCTTGGCGGCCACCGGGAACGGGCTCCGGTCGATATCCGGAATCACCAGCAGCGTCCGGTAATGGAAGCAGGCCACGGCGCCCGCCGGCGTGCCGCCCGGCGGGGAGGAGAGCGAGATCGACTCCGCTTCCACGCCTTCGTCCTCAATCGCGTCGAGCGTCTTGGCCGTGCGATTGTGCACGTATAGCTGCACCCCCGTGACGCCGATGATACCCGGCAGCGCCTCCGAGATGCGTTTCAGAATGGTCGCCGCCGAAGAAGCGCCCAGAATCTCTTCGCCCAGCTTGTAGGTGCGCCGCAGCCGCTTGCGCTGGGCGCGCACCCGGCGCTCGCGGCTCCACAGGAAGAAACTGACCAGCAGGATCACGGTTATGCCGCTGGCGATCACCGGTTGGGGCACCACCGGTGGCCGTTCGATGGGCACGACGTCGCCGATATCCCTGACCAGCAGCTCGTAGCCCGAGTTGTACGGCGTCGTCGGGCTGTATTGCAGAGCGATGCCAGTGACCCGGACCGTGTACCCCTTCTGGATCGACTCCAGGTTGGCCTTGGGCGTGCCCGGCGCGCGCGGGACGAACAGTCGATAGGGTTCCTGCTGCCCGGGCAGCAGAATCATTGCGCCGCCCGTGTTGTAGGCTGGTTTTTCCTGTACTACGCCCTGCGTCCGCACCAGTTCTCCCAGGTGCGCCCTGCTCTGCAATTCGCGGGGGGAGAGTTCCTTGGGTTGAGGCGCCGCGGCGTGCCCGAGCAGGGTGATTTTCTCAAGCGCCACCATCGTCATCCCGTATTGCAGGACGACCGTGCCCTGGGCTTCGATTTCTTCCCCCGGACGGTAGCGGTCCAGCGATTTGTCCGCCTGCGGGAGCTTCAGAACGCCGCCGTTGTGACTGTCCTGAATGGCCAGCGTATTGTACTCGGCAAAGTGGCAGGCGGGGGAGGAAACCACGCCGCGCACGATCACCTTCTGCCCGCCATAGGTCGCCGTGAAATCCGGCCCCGAGCGGAATCCAAGCTGCGCCAGTGAGATTCGGGTCTGCGAACGCAGGGGATGGCAGGCCAGCGCCAGGCACACACCCAGCACGGCACCGCGCCAGCGCCTCAAGTAGATCGCATCTGCGCTTGCAGCCATAACTCCAGTTCCCCGCTGAGAAAATTATCGGTGGTAAATACCGTTCCAGGCAAGTTAACGTCGGTAGTACGAAGACCAATAACCCGCATTCCGGCAGCCGCCGCGGCGGCGACGCCGGAGTGGGAGTCCTCGAAAACAATGCAGTTTGCCGGCTCGGTTTCCAGCAACTCAGCCACCCGCAGGTAAACTTCGGGATGGGGTTTCGGATGGCGCACCTGGTGGCCGTCCACCACCGCCCGGAAATACCGGCGCAGCCCGGCTTCTTCCAGCACAAACGCCACGTTCCGGGGCTCGGCGTTGCTCCCCACCCCCATCGGCAGATCGCGATGCCTCTCCAGGAAGGCGCGCAGGCCCGGTACCAGCATGGTTTCGGTCCGGCCGGCAATCATCTCCCGATACAACCGCTCCTTGGCCCTGCCGCGCGCCTCCACCTCCTCCGCGGTGATTCCGTCGCCATAGAAACCGCGCACGATCTGGTCGTTACGCTTGCCGTACATGAACTGGTGCATCTCTTCGGTGGTTTCCAGACCGTACCGGCGATTAAAGGCCACCCATGACTCGCGGTGCATCGGGTTGGAATCGATAATTACGCCGTCCATGTCGAATATCAGCGCGGTCATTCCGGCGCTCCACGCAGGTTGCTCTCGAGCCAGCTCAAATAGTTTTCGGCGCCGGCCACTACCGGCAGGGCGATCAGTTCCGGCACCTCGTATGGGTGCAGCTTTTCCATTTCCTCCTGCAGCGCGGCGAACAGGTCGCGTGATGTCTTGACGATCAACAGAAACTCCCCGGCGCTCTCGATGCCGCCCTTCCAGTGATAGAAACTACGCGCACCCGGCACCACGGTGACACAGGCCGCCAGGCGTCCGGCAACCAGGGAGCGCGCCATCCGTTCGGCATCCGCCTCGGCGGCGCAGGTGGTAAGAACCACAATCTTATCGGTCATCTGAGAGTAATGATGTTAATATTATCTTCCAGGCCTTATCGTCGCATGAAAGCCTCGCTGACCAGATTCGCATATGTACTTATATTCCTGGTGGCGGTGGGCTACGCCTTCTTCGCCTTCCCGCAAGGGGTGCGCGCCTGGCAGGACAAGCAGCGCCAGATCCAGGAAATGGAAAAGCGCAACGACAGCCTGGCCCGGCAAGTGGAGCGGCAGAAAGATTATATAAATCGCCTGCAGAACAACCCCGCCGCCCAGGAGCTGGAGATCCGCAAGCGTCTCAAACTCCTCCACCCCGAGGAGAAGCTGTACATCACGGGCGACCCCGATTCTCCCGTGCAGCCTCCCGCCAGGTAGGACAGGCCGGGGTACCCCCTGGGTCCGCCTGTCCCCCGGACCGCTCCGCTATAACTTCAGCGTCTTCAAATACTCGCGGAACGGGCCGCCCAGGTCGTGCCGGCGCAGGGCGAATTCCACCGTCGCTTTCAGAAAACCAAGCTTATCGCCGGCATCGTAGCGCGTGCCTTCGAAACGGTAGGCGTAAATCGGGCGCTGCCGCAGCAGATGGCGTAATGCGTCGGTCAACTGGATCTCGCCGCCGCTGCCGGGGTCGATCGCCTGGATGGACCCGAAGATCTCGGGCGTCAGCACGTAGCGTCCGATGATGGCCAGGTTCGAGGGCGCTTCGTTCTGTTTGGGCTTCTCCACCAGGTCCCGTATGCGGTAAACGCGGTCGCTGTGGCCGTTGTGCGTCACCGGTTCGCCGTCGATCACGCCGTAATTGGCAATGCTCTCCGGCGGCATTTCCATGACCGCCAGCACGGGAGCGCTGAAGAAACTATAGATGTCGAGCAACTGGCGGAGACATGGCGTCTCGGCATCGATCACGTCATCGGCCAGGACCACCGCGAAGGGCTCTTCGCCCACCAGGTCCGCCGCGCGCAGCACCGCATGACCCAGCCCGAGCGCCTCCCTTTGGCGCACGTACGCCACATCGATCATATCGGAAATGCTGCGCACGATGGCCAGCAAATCCTTCTTCTTGCGCGCTTCCAGCAGGTATTCCAGTTCGAAGCTGACGTCGAAATGGTCCTCGATGGCGGTCTTCCCCCGGCCGGTCACGATGATGATGTTCTGAATGCCGGAATGAATCGCCTCCTCGACACCGTACTGAATGATCGGTTTATCGACGATGGGCAGCATTTCTTTCGGCTGCGCCTTGGTGGCGGGCAGAAAGCGGGTACCGAGTCCCGCGGCGGGGAAAACTGCTTTACGGACTTTAGCCGGCATAAACTCCAGTTTGGTGCAGCGGAGAGCCTTTGGCAACCGATCAATTGTTTTTCCCACTCCGCTGTGTTATGTATTGGTACCTGGGAAAAAAACGCCAATGGCATACGTAATCGCTGAACCTTGTATTGGAACCAAAGATACCGCCTGCGTCGACGCCTGCCCGGTCGATTGCATTCATCCGAAGAAGGACGAGCCCGCCTACGCGGACGCCGAATTGCTCTACATCGATCCCGTAGAGTGTATCGACTGTGGGGCCTGCGTTCCGGTGTGCCCCGTGTCGGCCATCTTCGCACTGGACGATCTGCCGGAGAAATGGTCGGAGTTCACCGCCAAGAACGCTGCCTATTACGGAAAGTAGGACAGCCAGTGGGACAGACGATCGTTTTGTGTCGTCTGTCAACCGCCAGCGGTTTAGTCAGGCGAGACAGACCACTAAACCCGATGGTCTGTCCCACTTTGTCCTACTACTTTTCGCGGTAGGTGGCGCTTGCCGTGTCGGTTTCCCAGAGCTT
>OBLW0100004423.1_pt1 | contig 10717 bp, 6 predicted proteins | sample 1520161 | NCBI WGS metagenome assembly OBLW01 (sample SAMEA3539309, study PRJEB22396) | soil metagenome | biome: tundra; feature: field; material: soil | place: USA | collected 2010-05 | depth 0.15 m
TGCGCGCGAATAACGTATCGCCGGCAATCAGCATTTTTTCCGCGGGAAAATAAAGACAGACGCTGCCTTCGGTGTGGCCGGGAGTATGCATCACGTTGGCCTTCAGGCTCCCCGCCTGCAATAGTTCGCCGTCCGCGATACTTGCCTCGATCGCAACCTCGCCGGGCGTGGCCATGCCCAGCCACGAGGCCTGCACGTCGAGCATCTTCAGCAGCGCGTAATCATTCTGATTGAGCAGGATGGGTGCGCCGGTCAGCGCGCGCAGCTTCATGGCTCCGCCAACATGGTCGATGTGGGCGTGGGTGATGACGATCTGCTTTACCTCCAGCTTGTGCTCGCGGAGGATGGCGACAACGTCTTCGATGTCGTCGCCGGGGTCGATGACCATGGCTTCATGCGTGGTCTCATCGCCGATGATGGAGCAGTTACATTGCAGCGGGCCTACGGGCAGGATTTTGTGGATCATTCCGTCATTTTCGCTCAGGGCGGAGGATTTCACCAATCGGGACGCCACGGTGGACTCGAGTTATACGTACAACGTTCCACTGCTTCGTTTTGTCGGGATAAATTGGTAGCGACCTTCTAAATCCCGATAAACCGCTGCGGCGGGTTTCGCCTGCTCACTGCAGCTTCGCGGACTCGGCCCTGGCTTCCTTCAGAATGGGAATGCCGGGATCGGCGTCTTTCCAGAGAGTAAGGAAATCCCGGTAGGCTGCGAGCGCACGGGTACGGACTGCGGCGGCATCCGGACCAGAAAGGGTTCTCGACTGCAAAGCATTAGCCCGAGCCACTCCGAGATGCGCTAACGCTCCGGTCCAGCAATTCCAGACAATGCCACTGTGGTCGAGAATCTTCTGAAACTCCCCGGCGGCCGCACCGCCTTGCCCAGCCGCCAGATAGGCCTGCCCGCGGATATATAACGGATAGAGACAGGAAGCATTGACGAGGTACGGCATTGCCGCCAGCTCCAGGGGGGCACCCGCTTGCGGAGTATTGAGGGCCAGAGCCGGGTTTTTTCGATCCAGCGCCAACTGCGCCTGAATCGCGGGCAGCCAGAGCGACCGGGTTCGAGTGTCGAGTGGAAAGCGTTTCGCTAAGTCTTGCGCTAAAGACGCGGCCCGCGCCGTGTCTCCGGCCAGGGCAAACGCCAGGGCGGCTTCGCTTTCCACGCCCTGGCTGGCGGGAGCGAGAGCCAAAGCCGCCGCCGCCGAACGTTGGGATTCTGCGCGGTTGCCAAAAGCGGCTTGTTCGAGCGCGGCATTGGCCTGCCATATCGCCCCAGTTTCTTTGCTGTCCGCTCGCACCGCCGAGTCCACCGCGCGTTTGGTCAGTTCACGCGCCTTGCCCAAATGACCCACATAGGCTTCCGTGTCGGATGCCAGAGCCAGTCCATAATTCTCGTCGTTGGGTTTGGCCGCAAACCATCTTTGCTGCTCCGCCAGGGCAGCCGAGTCCGCTCCGAGAAAGGCCAGAGCATAGAGAGCATTGTGAACGATCGCATCATCCATCCCTCGAGCCTGCGCCGCGCCGATCATCTGCCGTGCTTCATCGAAACGCTGCAAGGCGAGCGCGTAGTTGGCAATGTTCGAGTAGATTTGGGCGCGCTCCGGGGCTAGGCGCGAGGCTTGCCGGCCGATCCCGGCGGCGTTCTCATACTGGCCCAGTTCGGAGTACGCGATGCTCAGGTTGTTGTAACCCCGGATGTCTCGCGGGTATCTTTCAACCTGCTCCTCAAGCGTCTGCACCGCTTTTCCGACCTCTCCGGTTGCAATCCGATAGTAGTCGGCCATGATCATCAGCTTTTCTCGTTCGCTGGCGTGCTCCCTCAACTGAAAGGCTCGAGTTAGATACTCGCTGGCTCGTACTTGCTCACCGAGATTGGCGTACTCCACCCCAACGGCATGGTAGCCCATGGCAAAATTCGGATCCACCTCGATGGCGTGTTGATCGTAGGGCACCGCCGATGCGATCCCTTTCGTGCTAAACACTCTTCGCGCCAGACTGTAGGCCTTGAGCGCTTCCAGGGAAGGCGTAGTGGCTTGTTCGAGGGGCACATCGAACTTCTGCACCGTCGCCAGCGATTCGCCCAACTCCGTACGCAGTTTCGATGCCGCATTGCCCAGTGCGTTGAGCACTTTCTCCTTGGCCGCCGCCGTCACTTGCTCTTGCGCGAGCGTGTTTCCGCTCTCGCAATTCACCGCCTTCAATTCGATCACGTATTCGCTGCCCATACTGCCAATCGTTCCGGCCAAGTAGGCCTTGCTGCCCACCCGCTGGCAAAGCTCGCGGGCCACCTCGGGCGTGAGCTTCGTGCCCGGCGGAAGTGTCATCAGACGCAGCGTCTTCGCAACTTCGCTGTCCGAGAGCACATTGAGGAAAGGCGATTGCCGCAAGGAAATATTGAGCGCCGTTTTTAGCGTATCGTCGAATATCGCATCGCCCGTGGTATTCGCAAAATCGGCGAGCACGATGGTGTCTTTTTCGCTCAACCGGCGGACAGATCGGGCCTGCCACAACCACCACCCTACTCCGGCCACGGTCATCGCGAGCAAGGCCACCGCTCCCATCCTTTTCCAGGAATAAGTTTCGGAATAAGGGCGGGGTGGCGCCGGACCTGTCTCTTTGCCGGCCTCCGGAAATGGCACCAGGACGGGACCGGGCAAGGGTGCGGCGTTTCCCCCCGCGCTCCCGCTCACGGAAGCGATAAAGCGGTAGCCGCGCTTGGGTACAGTTTCGATATAGCGCGCGGAACCAACCTCGTCCCCCAGCGCTTCGCGCAGTTTCTTGATCGCGTTATAGAGACCCTTGTCAAAATCCACAAAGGTATCGGCGGGCCAGATCCGGTTCCGCAGTTCGTCCCGAGTCACAATCTCACCCGGGCGTTCCAGCAGGATCTGAAGGATCAGGAAGGGCTGTTCCTGGAGCTTTACTTTGACGCCCTTTTTGCGCAACTCACCCCGCGCAGCGTCGAGCTCGAATGGGCCGAAGCTGGGGACGAGTTTCGATGGCTGGGCCTCGGGCAAAGTTGAGTAACTCCGTTGGCAGCGGAGCTTATCACAATCCCGTTGGATAATCACTCCCTAACTAATGTGCTGAGAATCACTTACTAGTTAGAGAAAGGAATAGAGACAGAACAGGCGCGGGTGGTTGTTCGCTCCGCCTCTCCGTGCGATAAGTGCGCTATATCTGGCTGATCATCGTATATTGGGTTGCGCGCAATTTTGCCGACTCCGGAGGTCATTTGAAATGAGATTGACGACAAAGTTTCTTACTACCAATCGTCTCGCTGTTGTTCTTCTTGCCCTAAGCACATTCACCTTCGCCGAGACGAACCTGATTCCTCGCAGCGTGCTCTTCGGCAATCCCGAGCGCGCGGCTCCGCAAATATCTCCCGACGGAACGATGCTCGCCTTCCTGGCCCCCGATCAGGGAGTGCTCAACATCTGGGTGAGAACTCTGGGCAAAGAAGACGATCGCGCTATCACCAGCGATCGCAAGCGCGGCATTCGCAATTTGTTTTGGCAGTTTGACTCCAGGAATATTCTGTATGCGCAGGATCAGAATGGCGACGAAAACTGGCGCGTCTATCAAACCAACATTGCCAGCAAGCAGACACGCGACCTCACGCCATTCGATAAGGTCCGCGCCGACATTGTCGCGCTCGAGTCTTCGCATCCTGACGCCGCGCTCATTCAGTTGAACAAGCGCGATCCCAAAGTATTCGATATTTATCGTGTGAACCTCCAATCCGGCGAACTCGCGCTCGATACGGAAAATCCGGGAGACGTTGCGGGGTTTCAGCCCGATCACGATCTTCAGGTGCGCGCCGCGCAGGTCACGACCGACGACGGCGGCGGACTGATCCGGGTGCGGGACACCGTGAAATCTCCGTGGCGCGAGTTCCTCAAGTGGGGACCGGAGGAGACCATCGACGGACAATCCGGTTTTTCCGCGGACAACAATTCTCTCTGGGTGATGACCTCGCTCGATGCCAACGCGGCCCGCCTGGTATCGATCGACATTGCCACCGGCAAGCGCACGGTGATTGCCGAAGATCCTCAGTTTGACGCATCGTTTGTGGTCACCCAGCCTCGCACCAGCAAATTGCAGGCGGTGGTTTTTCTGCGCGAGCGCCGCGATTTCCAGATTCTCGATCCTGATTTGCAGCCTGATTTCGATGCTCTTAAAAAAGTGCGCGATGCCGACATCAGCGATATCAGCCGCGACCTGGCCGACGACAAGTGGGTGGTGACGTTTGAAGGCGACGACGCGCCGATCTACTACTACCTCTATGACCGGGCGACGAAGAAGGCGACGGTTCTGTTCAGCAACCGCCCCGCGCTCGAACATTTCAAACTCGCGAAGGTGAAACCGATCCAATACAAAGCACGCGATGGCATGACCGTCTACGGATATCTGACCACTCCCGCAGGTGTCGATCCAAAGAACTTGTCCATGGTGATCTTCACGCATGGCGGTCCGTGGGGACGCGATCTCTGGGGATACGATCCTTACGCGCAATGGCTCGCCAATCGCGGATATGCCGTGCTGCAGCCGAACTTTCGCGCCTCCACCGGCTACGGCAAGGCTTACCTGAACGCCGGCGATCGCCAATGGGCGGGGACCATGCGCACCGATCTTTTGGACGGCAAGGATTGGGTTGTGAAGCAAGGTATCGCCGATCCGGCGAGAGTTTGCATCATGGGCGGCAGCTACGGAGGTTACGCCACTCTCGCCGGAGTCGCCTATTCGCCCGATGCTTACGCGTGCGGCGTCGATATCGTCGGACCCTCCAACCTCAACACTCTGCTGAAAACGATTCCTCCTTATTGGTCGACTCTGCTGGCCGTCTTTCACAAGCGCATGGGAGACAACGAAGAGTTTCTGAAAACCCAATCTCCCCTACTCAAAGCTGACCAGATCAAGGCGCCATTGCTGATTGGCCAGGGGGCAAACGATCCGCGCGTCAACAAGGCGGAGAGCGACCAGATCGTCGCCGCCATGCGCAAGAACAACAAGCCCGTCGAATATTTTGTCTTCCCGGATGAAGGCCATGGCTTTGCGCGTCCCGAAAATAAAATGGCGTTCAATGCCGCAGCGGAAGAGTTCCTCTCGAAATATCTGGGCGGAAGGTATGAGCCGCCCAGCGATGCAGAGAAGAAGTTGCTGGACAGCGTGAAACAGTGAACAAAGAAACTGTGTGCCCCAGGTTCGCGCCCGTTTTTTGGGCGCTAACCTGGGTTCGTACAGTTGGCCGCCATTAGTGACCCACGACCGTCGCCGTCTCTACCGGCGTCGTCTTCTTCTTCGCGAGTTCCATCTCTAGTTTTCCCTGGAGCAGTTCCCATCCGGCTTCCTGACCGGGCGTCCAGACTTTGGCCAGAAAATATTCGCCGCCATAGCGATGGAAGATGAAGTGGGCTTTTTCCTGCGTCACCGTGCCCTGCGTGGGCATCGCCAGGAAAACGGTTGACACACTGCCGTCGTTATTGTGAATCCTTAGGCGGCCATTGGCGATGCGCTCGATCGTATAGTCCCCCGCCTTCAGGTGATCGTTTTCGACGGCAAAGTCAAAAGGAACCGTTACCTTCATCGGACCGGCGTATTGCGCGAAGGTCGGAATCGCCAATGCCAGCACCACAACCATCCCCGCCATCATGTTTGCCAGATTCTTTTTCATAACTTCCTCCTTGTTTTGTGGCGACCTTGGTCGCGCTCACACATGTATTGAGCGGCAGGTCAGAAGGAATGGAAATAGTCTGGAGGTGAGATCGGGGCGATTTGCGGGTGACTAGGCAAACGATTGAAAGCGCAGCTCTTAAAGGCCCAGGTGACCGGAACAATAAACGGTATCGCGCTTCCTTGAACGTGACTAACGCGTCGAATCACAGCGATGGCCAGTCGTTGATCCACCCGAACTCCCGCCGAAGGAGTGTTGTGTGCTGTTTGCGATCCTGCTCGATTCGCGATGGTAGACTTTCAAAATATTCTGGAAATCCTGAGAGCCCGGTTTTTCGTGTGCCCATAGAAGAAACTAATCCGGCCAGCCCACTGAAGCGTTTTTCGAGTTTCGAGCTCGATCTGCGCGCGGGTGAACTGCGTAAACATGGGCTCAGGGTCAAGTTACAGGACCAGCCGCTGCAAATCCTGACGTTGCTCCTGGAAAAGCCAGGCGAGATAGTAACGCGTGAAGAGCTCCGCGACCGCCTCTGGCCGGCGGACACGTTCGTCGACTTCGATCACAGTCTGAACAGCGCGGTAAAAAAGCTGCGCCAGGCATTAAATGACGATCCCGACGTGCCCCGGTTCATCGAAACGCTGCCGCGCCGCGGCTATCGCTTCATCGCCCCAATGATCCCGATCGCGCCGGCTACGAGGCTTACCGCCTCCGCCGAATCGGGCGAAGCGGGAAACTGGAGTGAAGGGCCATCTGTCGGCGAAGCGCCCGCAATCCCATCATCGACAATTCCGCCAGCCGTGCCGGCAGCCCCGCGGATGCAGCATTGGAAGCTGTGGGCAGCGGGCGGCGCGGGTTTCGTCCTCGCGCTGACGCTGGCTGCATGGTTTGGGTTTCGCCCGACGAATTCAATCAGCCCCGCCGCCCCCATCCGCCTGGCACCCCTGACAACTTATTCCAACGGAGGGTCCAAATCGTCCTTCTCCCCCGACGGCAACCAGATCGCATATTCATGGCAGTACAAAGACCAGAATGGCGTGGATATCTATGTCAAAGAGATCGGCGCCGATAAGCCGCTGCAACTTACGCACGATTTCGAATACAACTTCTTTCCCGCCTGGTCTCCGGATGGCCGCTATATTGCGTTCTCGCATGGCAAATGGGGAGGAGTTCCGGAAATCTACCTGGTGCCCGCTCTGGGAGGCCCTCCGCGTAAATTGATCGAGTTACCCCATGCTAAAGACTGCAAGATCATTCCGAACTGGTCGCCCGATGGGAAATTTCTCATCTTCAGCGACCAATCGACATTCGCGTCCACATGCGCGGTGTATCAGCTCAGCCTCGAGGATCTCAAGACCCGCCAACTCACCGCGGCGCCACCGGGCTCCAACGGCGACGGCTCGGCCGCGTACTCTCCCGACGGCAAGACCATCGCCTTTGTCCGCAATACGAAAGACGTGGAAGATATCTACCTGATGCCGACCAGCGGCGGCGAGCCTCGCCGCCTTACTTTTGACAATCGTTTGCTGCTGGGACTGACCTGGACTCCTGATAGTAAGGAAATTATCTTCTCGTCAAATCGCGGAGGAGCGACTTTCGGACTATGGCGACTTTCTGTGAACGGGGGCACACCGGAACGCGTGCCCGTCGGCTCCGACCGGGCCTTCGCACCCTCGCTCAGCCTGAAGGGACATCGGCTCGCCTATGCCATGGGATACTGGAATGAAAACATATGGCGCACGCCGATCGGTTCCGATCACAAGATCGGCCAGCCCGAAAAATTGATCTCGTCCGACGATCAGGAGGAAGGTCCACAGTATTCGCCCGACGGAAAGCACATCGCGTTTCAATCGACGCGTTCGGGAAATTTCGAAATCTGGCGCGGCGACGCCGATGGATCGAACCTGGCGCAGTTGACCTCCTTTGGCGGCCCGCTTACCGGCACGCCCCGGTGGTCGCCGGATGGGCGTTCCATTTGTTTTGACTCCCGCCCCGGTTCGCACCCAAACATCCACATCATCAGCGCCGACGGTGGTCCCGTTCGTCGACTGCTCAATGAAACTTCCGACGATGCGGTCGCCAGTTGGTCGCACGATGGCCGCTGGCTCTACTTCGCCTCCAATCGCAGCGGCACCTGGCAGGTGTGGAAACGAACTCCGGATGGCGGACCTCCGCTGCAGATCACCAGGAAGGGCGGATTCGCGGCCCTGGAATCGCCCGACGGAAAGTCGATTTACTACACCAAGTCCGACGCGCCGGGAATTTTCCAGGTCCCAGTCGAGGGTGGAAATGAAACCCAGATTGTAGAGGAGCCACCCAACACTTACTGGGGATATTTTGCGCTGGGCGCCGACGGCATTTACTACCTGGGAGATATCGGTACATCCGCAAAACACAAGCCTGGATTCAAGTTCTTCGATTTCGCTACGCAGAAGATCAGGGCGATCGGCGAGATGGAAAAAGATCCGTTCAACGGCGCCCCAGGTATGTCGATTTCGCCCGACGGCCGCTTCATCCTGTCTGTGCAGGTCGACGAGGCCCGCGACACACTAATGCTGGCGGAAAACTTCAGATAGTTTCCGAAGCCTTTCTTACCGCCGAGACGCAGAGTGCGCCGAGAAAATCAGGCTTTTGATCTTAGCTGTTTACCCTCGTTCTTCTCGGTGCGCTCTGCGTCTCGGTGAAATCCGGACTTGCCTACGAAGCAACCGCGATCTGGCCCGTCTTTTGATCGGAGCGGAAGCGCAACAGCGCCGCGATGTTGCCGGCGCGGTCCAGATCCTCGTGTTCTTTGAGATAAAACATCTCGATGTCGCGGTGAATGGCGATCGGAATGATCGCATCGCAGACGTCGGCGAGTTCGCGCGTGGCGTGTCCGCAGGCTGCGCAGGACGGAACCAGATGCGCGTCCATATGACCGCAGTTTGGGCACTCGACCGCCTTCGCCGAATAGTTTTCTCCCAAACAAATGCTCTGGACTTCTCCAGCCTCAAGCGCTTGCAGCACGCGGCGCAGGCCGGTCACGCCGCACCCGTGTCCTTTCGCGAGATCCACGGCTTCGCTCGCTTTGGCCGCCGCGCGCTGCTTGATCCATTGATTTAATAGCGACGCCGCGTGGTCGTGTATTTCTTCATTCGAAACGCTGGCCACATCGGCGGAGAAGCGCCCGATCAAACGCTGTTTGACGTAAGGGTGAAGCTGAGGCTCGAACTCGGGCCAGTTGGCATCGTGGCAACCCACGATGAGCCGCTCCCAAGTGCCTTTCTCGAAGTCAGTGCGCAAGCGTTCGGCAACCGCTTTAAAATGTTGCAGCGCCTCCTCGGCAACGCGGCGTTCGGCGTGTCCGGCTTCGTAGCCGTTGTAGCCATAACTCGAAGCGCTGCGCGAAAGCATGTGGACGATGGCTCCTTGCTCGCGCAGGTCGTCGAGTCGCAGATCGAAGAATCGGGCGCGCTGGCGATCGACCATGGCCACGCAGAGCGCCGGCTGCGCGCCAAGCAAAGCGGCCAGCGGCTTCAATTGAAACCGCGGCTGGAGATAAATGTGCGTGCTGCCAAGTTGAAGAGGGAGTTCGTATTCTTTCCAAAAGTTCTTAGCGGAACAAGCGAACACGGCCTTTCCGCGCGCATTGCCGCGCAGGTTCGTGGCAAATTCCAGCACCCGATCGAGATCGGCATGCAGCGAGCCGTTCTTGCCCACCGCGGCCGCGCTTTTCAGCGCCTGCTTTACGACATCTTTGGCGACAATCGCCTCGCGCCGGTGCGAACGATCCTGTGGAGGATCGGGCTGAAGGTAGAAACTCACCGCACACTCTCCCTTTTTGTCGTCGGCTTGAAAGGCTGCCAATTCCCGGATTTCGTCCCGCGTCATCATGTCCAACTCCTTTTTAGGCCAGAGGTTAGATTGCAGAGGTAAGAGGTCAGATTGCAGAAGTAAGAACCTCGGGGTTAACTTCTGCAATCTGACCTCTAACCTCTGACTTGGTGGAACTCGCTGGCGATGGAGGGAGCGTTGCGCACACAGTCGCGTGCCCGCTGCACGGATTCGCGCACGGCCTCCGGATGCCGCCCGGTGATGGCGGCCACTTCGTTGAGGGAGAAGCCCTCCATCCCATAAAGGAGAAAAGCCTCGCGATCGGTGCGATCGACGCCGCGGAGCGCGGCTTGCACCAAAGCAGTCATTTCGTCGGAGTATGCCTCTTCCTCCGGAGTGGACACGCGCCGATCGGGGATCGCGCTTTCGCGCGTGAAACCCTCGTCGGGCTGATGAAACTGCAATCCCGCTTCGTCCGAGGCCTCGACATTCTGGCGCCGGCTGCTGTCCTCGAGATGCAGATTCGCAGGCGACTCCAATTCTTCCAGGCGCGCGATCATCTCATTCAAGGCTTGCAGCGCCAGATGATAAAGCCACGGCTCGAGCGTCATCTTTTCCGGACGGTCCGTGTCGCTGAGCGCCCGCGCGATGACTTCGTTTACGACCTCAGCGGTGGAGAGACCGTCGTCGACGTTTGGAATCTCATCATCAGTATCAGTGCGGCGGAAATAGAGTTCGCGCTCGACGAAACGTTCCAACCGCGACAGATTCGCGTTCACGTACGAGCCAATGTCGTCGGCGGAAATCGTCGGCGGCAGAACCGCGGCCAGCGTCGTCTCGAACGGAACTCCCGGCTCTTGCGATTCCTCTCCGCCGCGCCAGCGCCGCCATTTGTGGCTGGAGCGCAGCAGTTCTTTGTGGCGGCCGATCTGCTGGATGAGTTCGTCAAAGGCAGCCTTGATTGCCGCCGTAGGATTCGCAGCCGTCGATTGCGCCGCGAGCTGCCCCGAGGGCAAGCGCAGATTCAAGGACACGTGCGTCCCCTCGCGCGCTGAATTCTGCTCGATATTGGCCTTCAGGTGGACCAGTTCCGGCCGGAAGACTTGCAAACGCTTCTGGATTTTTCCGGTCTGGTGGCTGATTTCTTTTTCGATGTCGGGTGTTTTGTGAATCTTGTAGCTGACGTGAACGTTCATTGTCGAGCCTCGAACGCGGGAAAAGAGTCCC
>OBLW0100004424.1_pt1 | contig 10716 bp, 9 predicted proteins | sample 1520161 | NCBI WGS metagenome assembly OBLW01 (sample SAMEA3539309, study PRJEB22396) | soil metagenome | biome: tundra; feature: field; material: soil | place: USA | collected 2010-05 | depth 0.15 m
TTCCAGCCGAACAGCGCGGCCCGCGCGCTCTCCGATGGCCGGGCCGGGGCCTTCGGGCTGGTCATCGACCGGCCGCCGAACATGCTCGGGATAGAGCCCTGGTTCATGCAGCTCATGGCCGGTATTCAGGCGGAGTTGTCCGGGGATCATGCCGCGCTCCTGTTCAGCACGGCCGAGGACCAGGCGGCCGAGATCGCCATGTACCGCTCGTGGTGGGCCCAGCGGCGGGTGGACGGTGTGTTCCTCGTCGACCTGCAGATCGACGACCAGCGGGTGGCTGTCCTTGAGGAACTGCGGATGCCGGCGGTGGTGATCGGCACTCCGCTGGGCGCGGGGTCGCTGACCGCCGTGTGGCAGGATGACGCGGCCGCGACTCTCGCCACCGTCGAGTATCTCGCCGGGATCGGGCACCGGCGGATCGCCCGGGTGACCGGCATCCCGAGGTTCTGGCACACCAAGATCCGGACCGATGCCTTCGCCGAGGCGGCACGGTCCGCGGGGGTCGAGTCGGTTTGCGTGGAGGCCGACTACACGCGCGAGCGCGGCGCTGAGGCTACCCGGACTTTGCTGCGCGGCCGCCTGCGGCCTACCGCGATCATGTATGACAACGACCTCATGGCGATCTCGGGGTTGATCACCGCCCAGCGGATGGGCGTGCAAGTGCCGGCGGAGCTTTCGATTGTGGCCTGGGACGATTCCCCGCTGTGCGAGCTCGTCCACCCGCCGCTGACGGCGTTGAGCAGGGACATCCCAGCGTATGGGGCGCATGCGGCGCGGACATTGGCGCAAGTGGCGAGCGGCGAGGCGGTCGGGCATTTCCAGGAGGTGCCACCGGTGCTCACCATCCGCGGCAGCACGGCGAGCCCTCCGCTGGTCGCCGCCTGAGCTGGCCGGCCCGCTGGCTGCCGCCTGCGTCGGCTGGTCCGCTGGCCGGACCTTCGCGGAGCCAATGGTCAGCCCCCTTCTTAACCGCGCCGACATGGGATCGAAACCCGAACGAGACCAGGTTTCTGCTTCACCTGGGGTCATGAAGGGTTGACACTTAACCGGTATAGTGCTTCGCTCAGTCGACCCGGAGATCCCGGATAGCCGATTGCCGCAGGCAAGGTCCTGAACTGCATAACCGAACATCACGTCGATTGACCGGTGGCATGACAGCCGTAGTTCGCGCGCTACGGCGAGACGTGCCGCTGACGTATTGGCGACCTAAGTGACCCCAGGGCGAAAGAAAGAAGGAATCACCAATGTCGTTGAGACCCTGGCGCGTGCGAACGATTGCCGCCGGTGCCGCCGTGGTAACCGCCGGCGTGCTTGCTGCCTGCGGGGGCAGCAGCGGTGGTAGTAGCAGTACCTCGTCGTCCTCTGGCCCCTCCGGAGTACTCACGGTCGCCACTGGGGCTCCCGCCTACGTCGATGACTTCAACATGTACTCCCCGAACCAGCAGGACGCGACCAACGGCATGATCTACGAGCCGATGTTCTTCTACAACACGGTGAAGACCGGCGATATCAAGCCGTGGCTCGGCCTCAGCTACGCGTGGTCCAACGGCGGCAAGACGCTGACCGTCCAGCTCAGACACAACGTCAAGTGGACCGACGGCAAGCCGTTTACCAGTGCCGACGTTGTCTACACCTTCGATCAGGCGCTGCACAGCACGGCACTCAACAAGTTCGCGCTGCCGCTGGCCAGCGTCGCAGCTGATGGCACCTACGGGGTGACCATCAACTTCACCAAGGCCGCCTACACGGACGCGTACTACGCGCTCGGCCGGGTGGAGATCGTGCCTCAGCACATCTGGAAGTCGATCAGTAACCCGACGACATTCCTGAACGAGCACCCGGTCGGCACCGGTGCCTACATCCTGACCAAGTTCTCCCCGCAGGTCTTCGAGCTGACCGCGAACCCGCACTATTACCTGCCGGGCCTGCCGCACTTCAAGACCGTCCGGTTCATCGGCTATACCGGTAACACGACGATGGACGCGGCGATCGAAGCCGGCCAGCTCGACTGGACCGGCGCCTTCATCCCGGACATCAAGAAGACCTACCTGGCCAAGGACCCGAAGTTCGTGGTGAGCGACATTCCGCTGGCCACCAACTTCCTGGTGCCGAACATGTCCACCGGCCCGACCACCAAGCTCGCTGTCCGCCAGGCGATCAGCGCGGCGCTCGACCGCACCTCCATCAGCAACACCGTCTACAACGGGTACGCTCCGCCCAGCAACCCCGAGGCGCTGATCACGCCGAACTACAACTCGGTGCTGGACCCATCGCTGGCCAGCGCCAAGTTCCCCAGCCCGGATGCGGCCGCAGCGAAGAACATCCTGACCAGGGCGGGCATCGCCACGCCGCTGACCCTCACGGTCAAGATGGTCGCGGGCTACACCGACTACCTCAGTGCCCTGCAGATCATCCAGCAGGAACTCAAGCCGGCCGGCATCAACCTGGTCATCGACCAGGAGGCCTACACCGCCTTCACCTCGGACCAGGACAACGGCAATTTCCAGCTGCTGATCGCCGGCTTCGGTTTCACCCCGGACCCGTGGTCGTACTACTACTCGCTTCTGGACAGCTCGATCGCGCCGGCCATCGGCACGGCTGACACGGTCGGCAACTACGGTCGTTACCGGAACACGCAGGTGGACTCGCTCCTTGGCCAGATCGCCGACACGACGGACACGTCAGTGCAGAACCCCGCGTTCTACAAGATCGAGAACATCTTCGCCCAGCAGTTGCCCCTGATCCCGCTCTACGAGGCTCAGAACGAGATCGAGTTCAACGGCCACCACGTCGGCAACATCCCCACCACGGCGAACCCCTACGGGGCGCCAGCCGTTTACATCCAGCCGGACATCGGCTGGATTTCCGCGCGGCTCCTCCCGGTGAACAAGTGACCCCGATGGCCCGCGGCTGACTCAGCCAGAGGCCGGGAAGACGCCCGGCGGAGGGGATGCCGCGGACCGCAGACCGCGGCATCCCCCGCCGGGCGGCAGGGCAGTACCAGCCATATCGGGAACACCGGCGCCGGCGCCGGAGAAAGGAGGGCTGGGGGTGCGTTACGTGGCCCGCAAACTGGGGTTCTACCTGGTGGCCGCCTGGGCGGCGCTGACCCTCAACTTCCTGCTGCCCCAGCTCATCCCGGGGAACCCGGTCGAGGTCCTGCTCAACAAGATGTCCCAATCGGGCCCGGTCCCGCCCGGCGAGGCGGCGGTCCTGACCAAGCTGCTCGGCCTGGGCACCGGGAACATATTCCAGAAGTACTGGCAGTACCTGGACGGGCTGGCGCACATGCGGCTCGGCCTGTCCATCACCCAGTTCCCCACCCCGGTGAGCACGGAGATCGGCCAGGCCATCTACTGGACGCTGGCCCTGGTCGGCACGGCGACGATCATCAGCTTCGCGCTCGGCATCGGGCTCGGAGCGCTAGCCGGCTGGAAGCGGGGGTCCCGGCTGGACGCGATCATCCCGGCCACCACCCTGCTCACGGCCATGCCGTACTTCTGGCTTGCGCTGCTCCTGCTGTTCTTCTTCTCCAGCAACGTCTGGCACGTATTCCCCCTGGGCCAGGGGTACAACACCAACTCCGAGCTCAACGAGGGATGGAACCTGCCGTTCATCGCCTCGGCCGTCCAGCATGCTCTGCTGCCCGCGCTGACCATCGTGATCAGCTCAGTGGGTGGCTGGCTGCTCGGCATGCGCAACATGATGGTCTCCACGCTGTCCGACGACTACGTCGTCGCCGCTGAGGCGAAGGGGCTGCGCCAATCCCGGATCATGATCAGCTATGCGGCCCGTAACGCGGTGCTGCCCAGCGTCTCCGGGTTCGCGATATCGCTCGGCTTCGTGGTCAGCGGGGCGATCGCGATGGAGTACGTCTTCTCCTACCCGGGCGTCGGCGAGAAGCTGGTGCAGGCGGTGACCAACAACGACTACCCATTGATGCAGGGGATCTTCCTGGTGATCACCTTCGCGGTCCTCGGCGCCAACATGATCGTTGACCTGCTGCACGGCTTCATCGATCCGCGGACGAGGCTGTCGCGGTGAGCGCCACGAATGTTGTCGCTGCCGTGGCCGCCGAGACTGGCGGCGGGGACACCGGGCGCCTGGCGGGGAGGCTGCGGTCGGCGTTCAGGTCGCCGCGGCTGGTCGCGGGCGTCGGCATCGTCGGATTCTTCCTGCTGCTCGGGATCTTCGGGCCGTTCTTCCTGTCCAGCCCGAACCATCTGGGACCCAGCGACCTCGCGGCGCCGTCGCTCAGCCACTGGCTGGGCACCACCCAGATCGGGCAGGACGTCTTCGCCCAGCTCGTGGTCGGCGCGCGGGCCACGCTGGAGATCGGCTTGGGCGCCGGGCTGCTGGCCACGATCGTCTCGATCGTCGTCGGCATCGGCGGCGGCTACGCGGGCGGTCTCGTCGACGAGTCGCTGTCGCTGCTGTCAAACGTGGTCCTGGTCATCCCCGTGCTGCCGCTCGTCATCGTGATCCTTGCCTACGTCAAGGCCAGTGGCCTGCTCCCGCTGATCGCGATCATCGGCCTGACCGGCTGGGCGGCGGCGGCGCGCGTGCTGCGGGCGCAGACCCTCTCGGTGCGCAACCGCGAGTACGTGCTCGCGGCCCGGGCGTCGGGGGAGCGGACCTGGCGGATCGTGCTCATCGAGATCCTGCCCAACGAGCTGCCGATCATCGTGTCCAACTTCATCTTCGGCGTGATCTTCGCGATTCTCACCCAGGCCGTCCTGGCGTTCATCGGCCTGGGCGACCCTACGTTGCTCACCTGGGGAAACATGCTCAGCCTCGCGTACAGCGGCGAGGCGCTCTCGGTCGGCGCGTGGTGGTGGTTCATCCCGCCCGGCTTGTGCATCGCGCTGCTCGGCATGGGCTTCGCGCTGATCAACTTCAGCCTGGACGAACTGCTCAACCCGCGCTTGCGGGTCTACCGCCCCGCTAGGGCCAGGCGTGCCCGGGCACAGGTGAGCGAGGTATGAGCGGAATACCAGAGGCCCAGGGGAGCGGGCAGGACCTGGTCCTGCGGGCGGAGCACGTCAGCGTTGAATACGCCGGGCCGCGCCCCACCCGTGCCGTGCGTGATGTCACGATCGAATTGCGCCGCGGCGAAGTGCTCGGCATCGCGGGGGAGAGCGGGTGCGGTAAATCCACGCTTGCCTACGCGCTCACCCGGATGCTCAGGCCGCCCGCGGGGATGACCAGCGGGGCCATCACCTTCTTTCCCGCTGAGGGGCCGCCGGTCGACGTGATGGCGCTGGACGGCGAGGACCTGCGCGCGTTCCGGTGGAACAAGATCTCGATGGTCTTCCAGAGCGCGATGAACGCGCTCAACCCGGTGACCAGCGTGGCCCGGCAGTTTGATGACATCTTCCAAGCTCACCGGCAGCATATGGACCGGGCCGCCCGGCACGCGCGGGCGCGGGAGCTGCTGGACATGGTGGGCATCGACCCGAAGAGAATCAACAGCTTCGCGCACGAGCTGTCCGGCGGCATGCGGCAGCGTGTCATGATCGCGATGGCGCTCGCCCTGGAGCCGGAGATCGTCATCCTGGACGAGCCGACCACCGCACTCGACGTCGTGGTGCAGCGGGAAATCCTCGACGAGATCGAGCGGCTCCGTGAGGAATTCGGGTTCAGCGTCATCTTCATCACCCACGACCTGTCCATGCTGCTTGAGGTCAGCGACCGGCTCGCGGTCATGTACGCGGGTGAGGTGGTGGAGCGGGCGCCGTCCGAGGTGGTCGGTACCGCCCCCGCGCACCCGTACACCCTGGGCCTCCTCCGCTCGTTCCCAGACATGCGCAGCGCGCGGCGCGAGCTGCGTGGCGTGCCGGGAATCCCGCCGGACCTGCGCGACGACTTCGCCGGGTGCCCGTTCGCGCCCCGCTGCGACTACCGGTTCGAGCCGTGCCAGACCATCCACCCAGTGCTGGAGGCGCCCGCCGAGCGGCTGCTGGCTGATGACCCGGCCCTGGTCAAAGGCTGGCGGGTGGCCTGCCATCTGCATAATCCGCAGCACCGTCCGGGGGGGCCGCCGGACGAGCTCACGGCGGTGCCGGGGGAGCGCCCGGCCAGGGCGGATGACCGAGCCGCCTCCGGCGGCCCGGACGGCCCGGACGGCCCGGACGGCCCGGTCACCGCCGACAGTGCGGGAGGCGAGTAGTGAGCGTCCTTGATGTCCGTCACCTGACCGTCGAGTTCGGCCAGCGTGGTGGTGGCGGGAAGCTGCTGGCGGTGGACAACCTCTCGTTCGAGCTGCACGAGGGGCAGACGCTCGCGCTGGTCGGCGAGAGCGGCAGCGGCAAGTCCACCGTGGTCCGGGCGCTCGCCCAGCTCGTGAAGCGGACCTCCGGCGAGATCCTGCTGGACGGCGCGCCCGCCGGGCGGCACGGCAAGGCACTGCGCGGCTACCGGCACCGGGTGCAGCTGGTATTCCAGGATCCGTTCGCCTCCCTTAACCCGATGCACACCATCCGGCATCACCTGATCCGGCCCTTGCAGCTCCGGCTGGACCACCCCCGGGGCGAGGCCCTGGAGCAGGCGGTGCACGAACTGCTTAGGTCCGTCAACCTCAACCCGCCGGACGAGGTAGCCGGGAGGCACCCGCACGAACTGTCCGGTGGCCAGCGCCAGCGGGTGGCGATCGCGCGCGCCCTGGCCACCAACCCTGACGTGCTCCTCGCTGACGAGCCGGTGTCGATGCTGGACGTGTCGATCCGGCTGGAGATACTCAACCTGCTCGACCGGCTCAAGCAGGACCGGAACCTGGCCATGCTGTACGTCACCCACGACCTGGCCACCGCCCGGCACTTCTCCTCGGAGATCATGGTGATGTACCGGGGCGAGATCGTCGAGCACGGCCCGAGCGACGAGGTGATCCTGCGGCCCTCGCACCCGTACACCCAGATCCTGGCCGGCTCCGCGCCTGACCCGACGGTCTCCCGTGAGGCGCTCGCCGTGGCCAGGCGGGCCAGACAGGCCGCGCGGGCCAGCCGGGACGCCGAACGCCGTGAGGTCGCGGTGGACACGGGCTGCCGGTTCCGCTCCCGCTGTCCCTTTGCCATGGACGTCTGCGCGACGCATCCGCCCGACCTGGAGGTCGCCCCGGGCCACCTGGCCCGGTGCTGGCTGCTTGGCGACGACGCGGCGGCGGCCGGCGTGGGCGCGGAGGGCACGGCGCCCCGGCGGCGGGCGGGGCAGTGACCCCGTGGCCGGGTTCCGTTTGGTAGCTGGGTCTGGATTTCGGCTACACTGCACAGGCGCGTGCGGGCCTGCTGGCTCGCCGCAATGGGGTATGGGGTAATTGGCAGCCCGACGGGTTCTGGCCCCGTTAGTCTAGGTTCGAGTCCTGGTACCCCAGCAGTTCAGCTGGCGTAGTCGAGTTCTGGTGCGGCTACGCGAGTCGCGGCCAGGGTCCGCGGCCGTCCCGTCGCTAACGGCGCCGGGAGCCGCGGTTCGCGCCGAGCAGGCGCAGCAGGAGCAGCAGGATAATGGCGCCGATGATCGAGCCGATGAAACCCGTGGCATGCGGGTGAGTGAGATCGAGCTTGTGGTAGTCGAACAGGTTCTGGACGAAACCGCCTACGAACGATCCGATAATTCCGAGGGCGATGGTGGCGAGCAGTCCCATCGAGTCCCGGCCCGGGACCAGCAGCCGGGCAATGGCACCGGCGATCAGGCCGATGATCAGCAGGACAATCACGAATGCGAGCATGTCGCGAGAGCTGCCCATATCAGCGCAAGCCATGCGGCCGCGGCGTGGCGAGTCCCGCAGGCCCGGCGGCGGCTCTCCCGGTGTCCCGGATCTGGCCGGGTTCCCGTTTGGCGTGCCCCGCTGCGGTGCGCTACGGTTCAGTGTCTGGCCCCGTCGTCTAGTGGCCCAGGACGCCGCCCTCTCAAGGCGGTAGCGCCGGTTCAAATCCGGTCGGGGCTACTCATGAAGTAGCAGCTCAGAGGCCCGGTCCCCTGCCCAGGGTGACCGGGCCTTGATCATCCGTCACTGGTTTCTCATCGGGTTCTGCCGTCACTGGGCAGCATCAGGTGCCATCGGACGATGATCATCAGCTCGATCCGGCACGCCAGGTCGTAGACGGGGTGAACATGAGGTGGTGGCCTAGCTCTCAGCAGGGTGCTGTACTGGCGCACCACCCATGGCTCGCGGCCGTCTGGCCGCCGCCCTCGAACGCAGCCGGCAGCTCGCCGACGACAACGCCCGCCTGCGGCGGCAGCTCGCCCGCGCCCCTCGGCGACCAGCGTTCGGCCCGGTCGACATTACCCGTCACCCGCGATGACCATCCGGCATGAGCCGGAGCGTATCTATGCGTCTCTCCGCCTGACGACGAGGAACGTGACCGCGATCAGGGCGGCGGCGAGCGCCAGGAAGATCCCGGTCTCGATGAACTGGAACGGCCAGTAGTGGCTGGCAGGCTGGTAGGTCAGTACTCGTGGTACCCCTGTGCGCTGATGCAGGAAATCATGCGGTGAATCGGCCCAGTGCCCGCGAGGCTCCGGCAGGCAGCCGGGATTGGGATGGCATTCCCGCCCAGACCGATCGCCGGCCCGCCTGCTGACTGCGGTATGGCGCCACCGCTCGCGGTGACGATACCCGAGGTGAGCTGCCAGTAGGCGCCCTTGGGGGTCAGGGTGCCGGCCACGCTTTGCGTCAGGGTGAGCGCGGTCATGTAATGCGGGCGGATGTAGTTCGCGATGACGAAGCGCGCCGCGATGAAGACGCCGAGCGTGATCGCCAGCGCGGGCAGCGTGCGGCGCACGATCGTGCCGGCCGCGATCCCGAGCGCCACCGCGAACACCGCATAGCCGACCGGCACGATCCCCTGCACGTCGAACACGTTGAGGTTGAACCTGTCCAGGCTGACCGCGTTCTCCGGGCCGGACCACCAGGTGACGAGAGCGGCGACGGCACCGCCCCAGATGGCGGCGGCGAGCACCAGCCAGCCGGCCTTGACCGCGAGCCACCACCTGCGGGTGACGCTTTGCACCCAGGCGAACTGGCTGGTGCCGGCCTCGATCTCCCGTGCCACCATCGGCGCGCCCCAGAACAGCCCGAGGATGGCGGGTATGCCGATGCTCAGCGAAACGAAGGCATTACCGGGGTTGGCGCCGAGGTTCAGCGTGCTGTTGAGGTCACTGCAGGTCTTGGTCGCTGTGCACGCTTGGAGCGCGTTGTGGTACTCGGTCGCCGCCTGCAGGCCGGTGATCAGCAGCAGAACGGCGAAGGCGGCGAGCGCGGCGGCGGCGACGATCACCGGCGTGCGGTACAGCCGCCAGACGACCCAGGTCATCGCTGACCTCCGGTGGCGGACAGCTCCGCGATCGCCGGGGCGGCGTCGGCGCCCATGTAGCCGAGCACCAGATCTTCCAGGCTGACGTCCTCGGCTTCCCACCCGGGGTCGGGGACCGGGCCGTTCAGCCGCACCAGCATCGTGGTCTGACGGGCGGTGCGTTCCGTTTGCACAACCGTGTGGTCCCGCTCGATCGCGGTTGTGTCCTTGCGGGGTCCGACGAGCACCTGGTGCTCGGCCAGTAGCGTCTCGATATCCCCGCAGAGCTGCACCCGGGAGGCTGACAGCAGGATCAGGTGGTCGCAGACTCGCTCGATGTCCGCGACAAGATGCGAGGACAGCACGACGGTCAGCCCTCCCTCGGCCACCGCGTCGGCGAGAGTGCCGAGGAAATGCCGGCGAGCGAGCGGGTCGAGCGCCGCGACCGGCTCGTCCAGCAGCAGGACCCTCGGGCGCTTAGCCAGCGTGAGCGCGAGGGCCACCTGGGCGCGCTGGCCCCCGGACAGCGTGCCCACGGCCGCGTCCAGCGGGATGTTCAGCCCGCGCAGCCGGTCCCTGACCGACTCGCCATCCCACCGCGGGTTCATATGCGCGCCGATACCGATGTGTGCCTCGGCGGACAGCCGCCGGTACAACGGGATCTCCTGGGCGAGGAACCCGATCTCCGCCAGGAACGCCGGGTCCTGGCGCGGCGCGCCGCCGAGGATCGCGGCCGAACCGCTGGTCGGGCGGGCCAGCCCGGACAGCAGCCGGAGCAGCGTGGTTTTGCCCGCGCCGTTCGGCCCGACGAGGGCGGATATCCGGCTCTCGGGGACGGTGATGGAGCAATCGGACAAAGCGGTGACCCGGCGGTACCGCTTGGTCAGCCCAAGGGTCTCGATGGCGGTGCTCAAGCGATTTCCTCCTCGTCCGCCGCGCGCAGCGTGACGCGCAGCAGCGATTCGATCGATTCGTCGTCAAGTCCCGCGGCGTGCGCCTCGCGCACCCAGCGGGCCAGGCTGCGGCCGAGCCGCGTGTGAGTGCCGGGCGGCGGGCCGTCCGGCCGCTTGGTCACGAATGTGCCGCGGCCCGCCGCGGCGGCCACCAGGCCTTCGCGTTCCAGGTCGCGGTAGGCCTTAAGCACCGTGTTCGGGTTGATGGCGGTGGCTGCGACCACCTCACGGACCGACGGGAGCTGGTCGCCCACGTCGAGCACGCCCATCCGGAGTGCCTGGCGCACCTGCTGCACGATCTGCAGGTACGGCGGAACCGCCGACCGTGTATCCACCCGGAACCGAATCACGTCACAGCCTTTCAGTATCTTAGTTACCTAAGACACTAAAGCAGGGTGCCGCCCGCCGTCAACTCGCCCGTCCGGCGGCTGGCTGGCTGGCTGCGCCACCTGCGTCGGCTGGCTGGCACCGGACGG
>OBLW0100004425.1_pt1 | contig 10716 bp, 8 predicted proteins | sample 1520161 | NCBI WGS metagenome assembly OBLW01 (sample SAMEA3539309, study PRJEB22396) | soil metagenome | biome: tundra; feature: field; material: soil | place: USA | collected 2010-05 | depth 0.15 m
GAGATGCCTAAGTGACTGGAGTTCAGACGTGTGCTCTTCCGATCTGCATCAACCTTCACTTCGGGGTGCGGACGCCCGTGGCGGCGCATGCGGACGAGTTTCCGGCCGAGCCGCCGCTAGCGCCCCAGCCCGATGCGGTCCCTGCCGAAAGCTCCTCTGGAAAGGGCGTACTGCCATGATGCGCGCTCTGAAATGGATGGGCGCCCTGGTGGTCCGGAACTTCGGCTGGAAGCTGCTGTCGCTGGCCATCGCGTTCACCATCTGGGCGCTGGTGGCCACCGAACCGGAGCTCAACACGGTTACGCCGGTGCAACTGGAATTTCGGAACATCCCTGACGACCTTGAGATCAGCTCCGAACCCGTAAGCACCGTCCGGCTGGAGCTGCGCGGCCCTTCCGGAGCGTTGCGCGATCTGGGCTCGAGCGGCGTGGCGCGGCCCAGCATCGTGCTGGATATGGGCGGCGTTCAGCCGGGCCAGCGCACCTTCACGATCGACGATGGCGCCGTCAAGCTGGCGCGGGGCGTGCATCTGGTGCGCGCCGTTCCCTCGGAAGTGCGCTTCGAATTCGACCGGCGCGCCACCCGCAGCGTGCCCGTGGTGGTCCGTTTTGAGGGTCAAGGCTCGAACGGGTATGTGGTGGCCCATTACACCGTCTGGCCCAAGCTGGCGCAAATTGTCGGACCGGGCAGCCATGTGAGCCGAATCGCCGCCGCGACTACCGATCCGGTGGACGTCTCAAGGATGGTCGGCTCGTCGGAGTTCCACGTCAACGCGTTCGTGAGCGACGATTTTGTGCGCTTCCAGTCTCCCTCTCTTGTGACGGTTACAGTCACCATGAAGAAAGAAAAAGAATGAGTACCGCGGCCAGACAACCGGAGGATTGAGTGGGAAAGCAGCTTTTCGGCACGGACGGAATTCGCGGGGTGGCGGGCGAATACCCGCTGGACCCTGAGACGATCCACGCTTTCGGCGTGGCGTTGGGGGAGGATGCCGCCGGCGCCGCCGCCAACCCCGAAATCCTCATCGGCGCGGACACCCGCGAATCGGGCCGCTGGATCGCGGAATCGGTGGCTGGCGGACTGGCCCATGGCGGCGCGCGCGTCCGCTACGCGGGCATCGTCACCACCCCGGGAGTCGCTTACCTTACCCGCACGGGTCCTTTTGCAGCCGGAGTCATGATCTCCGCGTCCCACAATCCGTATTTGGACAACGGTATCAAGGTTTTCGGCCATAACGGCTTCAAATTGCCGGATCCCGAGGAGGTTGCCATCGAGAAGCGGATCTTCGGCCTTCGCGAGGAAGGGACCGCGCCGCGGCCGGCCATCCTGGGCGTCGACGAGAGCTTGGACGGCGCCTACCTGGAGTCTCTGGCATCCACCGCTTCGGTCCGGTTCGATGGCATGAAGGTTGCCATGGATTGCGGTAACGGTTCCGCGTACCTGCTGGCCCCGGCCCTGTTCCGGCGCCTGGGAGCGGAGGTGATCGCCATTGGCGCCCAGCCGAACGGCCGCAATATCAACCAGGGCTGCGGAGCGCTGCACGTGGAGAATCTGAGCGAGACCGTCGCGCGTCATAGCGCCGATTTCGGAGTGGCCTTCGACGGCGACGCCGACCGCGCCATCTTCGTCTCCCGCGCCGGCAAGATTGTGGACGGCGACGGTGTGCTGCTGGTCTGCGCGCGTGCGCTAAAGGCCGCCGGCAAGCTTCGCGAGAGTGTCGTGGTGTCCACCGTGATGGCCAATCTCGGTCTGGAGTTGGCCCTGGAGCGTGAAGGCATTCGCATGGTCCGCACGCCCGTTGGCGACAAGTACGTGCTCGAGGAAATGGTGCGGCTTGGGGCCTCGCTGGGCGGCGAGCAGTCCGGGCACGTGATCTTCCGGGAGTACGCCACCACCGGCGACGGCATCCTGACGGCGCTACGCCTGTTCGAAATAGCGCGCCAGGCCGGCGTGGGGCTGGATGAGCTGACCGAGGACCTGCGGGTGCTTCCGCAGAGACTCGTGAACGTGCGGGTGCGCGAGCGCAAGGATCTCGCCCAGACGCCCTCGGTGGCCGAAGAAATCCGGCGCGCGGAGGACTCCCTGGCCGGCTCGGGCCGCGTGCTGGTGCGCTTCTCGGGGACCGAACCGCTGGCGCGTGTCATGGTGGAAGGCCTCGACGCGGAACGGGTGGAGCGCTTCAGCGCCAGCATCGCCGAAGCCATCCGCAAAGAGATGGGATCGTAGCGAAGCCCTTTCGTGGCGCAGCCTTTCCAGGCGGCGATGCCCGCATTCCTGCGGGCATTCTCGTTACCCCCCTGCAACCTTTTTGGGGGCGTCATGCGTCTTACATAGTGCAGGGTTTACGCGAGTGGTCTCGCGGGAATGCGTTTTCGCCCCGCGCGGACCGGACCGGCGGACGTTATCCTCCGAGCGCTCGCCGGTCTTATCCCCCGGTTCCTTACACCCTGTTCAAGACCAACGCCGAATTCTTGCTTCCGAACGCGATGCAGTTCGCCACGGCGTGCTCGATCTCCAGCTTCCGTCCCACTCCCGGCACGTAATCCAAATCGCACTCGGGGTCGAACTCGTCGACGTTGATGGTGGGGTGTATGAAGTTGTCGCGCATGGCCAGCAATGTCGCCGCCACGCCGGCCGCGCCGCAAGCTCCCTGCGGGTGGCCGATCAGGCTCTTCAGCGCGGAACCGGCCAGCTTATGCGCGTAGCCGTCGAATGCCAGCTTGACGGCGCGGGTTTCAATGCGGTCGTTCAATTCCGTGGAGGTGCCATGGTAACTGATGTATTGCACTTCCGAAGGCGGAATGCCGGCCTCCTCCATTGCCATGCCCATGGCGCGCGCGGGTTCTTCGCCGCACTCCTCCAGACGCACGCGGTGGAACGCTTCGCAAGTGGACCCGTAACCGCCAATCTCGCCGTAGATCCGCGCGCCGCGGCGGCGGGCCTTCTCCATTTCCTCAAGGATGAAGAACCACGCGCCTTCAGCGATCACGAAACCGTCGCGGTCGCGCGAAAACGGGCGGGACGCGCGGGCCGGCTCCAGGTTCCAGTGCGTGCTCATAATGCGCATGAGCTGGAAGCCGCGCAGGATCAGAGGCGCGATGGGCGAATCCACCCCTCCGGCCACCATGGTTTCCAGCATCCCGTACTTGATATGCCGGAAGGCGTAGCCGAGGGCGTCGGTGGAAGAAGTGCAGCCGGTGGAAACGATATGGCTAAGTCCGCGGAACCCGAAACGCATGGAAACTTCGCTGGCCAGCGTGCCGATGGTGCTGGTGGGGATGGTGTACACGCTGCACTGCTTTTGATGGCCGGTATAGAAGAGGCGATATTGTTCTTCGGTGAAATCCTGGCTGCCGCCGCCGGAACCGACGATCACCCCAATCCCGCGCAGTTCGTCGCGCGTCATGGCGCCGGCGTCGAGGCCCGCGTCTGCCAGCGCCTCGGTGACGCTGGCCACCGCCAGCGGGGCCGCCCGCGAAACGTGGGGCCGGTCCTTCACGTTCACGTAGGCCGTCTCATCGAACTCCTCGGGAATCTCGCCCGCCACCTGCACGAGGAATCCCGACGGGTCGAAGCGAGTAATCCGGCCAACGCCGCTCACTCCTTCCCGCGTAGCCTTCCAAAAGCGCTCGCGCCCAATTCCATTGGGGCTGATGGCGCCAATTCCCGTAATCGCGACACGTCGCATGAATTTGTCTTTGCCTTTGGTCTAGTCGTCAGTATAGGCTGAAATGGATGGAGCCTGCCACCGGGAGCCGCTCTCCCCATGCTTTCCTTATCATGTTTCTGGCCGGGCTGGAAGCCGGCATGCTGGCCGCGCTGTGCTTTCTGGCATGGATGGGAGCGACCGCCGTTCTCGCGCACCGCAGCTTTTGGACCTCGGAGAACCTGCTGGCCAGCGTGTTTTACGGCGGAGACGCGATTCGCGGCGGCTTGGGGGCCAGCACGTTCTCCGGCCTGGCGCTCTACCTGCTGCTGTACAGCCTCCTCGGCGGAGTGTTCGCCATGGCGATCGGAGACCGCCTGCCCCGCCTGCGGCTGACCCTGGTTGGCGTCCTGTTCGGTCTCTGCTGGTATTCACTTTCATTCCGGCTGATCTGGAAGTCCGTTGCGCCGCTGGTGGCCCTGTTGCATATCGCGAGCCCGACCATCTGGGGCCACGCGATCTACGGCGCGTTGCTGGCGCGTTACCCGGTGTATGCCGCGGGCTGGCGGAAGCCGGCCCCAGCGCCGCCGCCGGAATAGCCATCCACGTCTACTTGGAGCGGACGCCTTCGAGCGCCATGCTCATGCTGCGCTTGAGTACGGGGTCTGTCTCGTTCCTTTCCATGGCCTCCAACGCGGAAAAAGCCCTCCGCTCCGACAGGGCGAAGACAATCGCCCCTTTCACATCCGGATCCTTTTCGGAGGAGTACGCCGCAACCAGCGCGCGGTCTGTCGATTCGTCCCCGCCTTGAGTGAGCCCGATGGCGCCGGCGCGGCGCTCCCGTGGACCCCGCTCGGTCCGCAACGCCACAAGTTGCTCGGCCACCCATTTGTGCAGATTGGCGAGGCGGGTCTCGATCAGCATCTTCACATCCGCCGCATTCTCCAACTGGAGCGATTGCATCACCTGGGCCTCGCTCCCCACCTCCACCAGGCTGCCGAGAGCCTGGTACCGCAAGTCGTCGGAGTTTTCGCTGGCGGCGATCCGCATCAGCCGCGCGGTCTCGCGATTAGACATAAACACGGCCAAAATGAAACTCTTGACGTTGTTGTCCACCAACTTGTACAGGTCGAACACCGCTTGCGGATCGGTCTTGCCAAGCTGGCTGATGGCATAGGATTGCAGGTCGGGATTGGCGGCCCCGCGCGCGACCTGGAGCACCGTTTCGCGCGCTTGCGGAGAACTATCCCGGCTCAGGGAGTAAAGGGCCTTTTGCCGGACTCCCGGCAGGTCCACTCCAAACGCGGTCTCCCGCAGGATGGCCACCGCGTGGGTGGGATCTTCGCGCACACGGTGCGCCAGCGCGCGCTGCCGCTCGTCCGCGGAGCCCTGCTTCCTGGTGGAAGTGTCCGCCCCGGCGTTCTGCGAGATGGCAGTCGCCAGTCTATCCGCGTCCGGCAGCCAGCCGCTCTGCGGAAACGATTTGCGCAACTCGGCGATCGAGGCGAGCGCTTCCCTGCCCTGTCCCTGCATGTAGAGAGCGAAAGCCTTCCAATACAGCGCTCCCTCGGCCTGCGCGCTCCCGGCAGACAGGCCTTGGAAGCTGCCTATGGCCTTCTGCCATTGCAGATTATCGAGAGCTGTCCGGCCATCTTGATACCCCTGAAGATCCGCGTTCTGCGGCTGCGCCAGCGCCAGGACGGGCGCCAGAGCGCAAACCAACCACAGACGGCACATCCCACGCGAAAGCCTCATAGGGGATTTCCCCAACCTTCAATCAGGCTAACAGGCGTAACATCGCGAAGCAAACGCGCCTATCCCCGAATCTTCGGGAAGTACAGCCACAAATGGCCGCCGTTGTCGTTTTCGCCGAAAATAAGCTCGCCGTCGCGGCCGGTCACGGCGTCTGCGAATTCGTAGCCGTAGCGACGCCGTTCGAATATCGACGCGGCTACGCCCAGGTTGGTCACTGCGCGGCTGGCCGGATCGTAGCAGAACATCTTGGCCATCTCCTCGCCGCAGAACCCGAACAAACGGCCATCCAAAGTCACCGCCATAGTTCCCACCGGCGCCAGCGGGGCCGTTCCAAGCGGCCCGCTAAAGCCCTGTTTCTCGTCGAACGAGAAGAGCTGCCCCTGCTTGTCCGCGGTGAATAGCGTCCCGTTGCGCGGGTCCCTGCCCCACACCAGCGGAAGGTCCCAGGAACCAGCGGGAAGTGCCACGGCCTGTCGGCCGATGGCGCCGGCTTTCGGGTCAAACCGCCATAAATGGTCCGCCCCGTCGCGGCCATAGATGCCGGCGGCGGCCAGTGCGATTCGTCCCCCCGCGGGCGTCTCCCCCACCACCTGGATCTTCGAGGAAGCGATGTCCACCGTGAAAAGGCGGCGCGGCGTGACTCCTACGGCCATGGTGCGTGAGGCGTCCGCCACCGCGTGCGTCACCGGTTCGCCAGCCACGCACTCGCCCAGATCCTGCAGTGCGGGACGGTTGATGGTCCACTCCTGAATCAGGTCCTCCGCGATGCGGGCCAGCGGCGCGCCAATCGCCCTGCCGCCCCTCGGCCCGTTCACGAACGCGACCATGCGGGACGCGCCGCAGCACACCGCCGCGCATTGCGTTGCACCCGCCGGCATCCCGGTGTCGAAGACGATCCCGGTGATGCCGTGCATGCTGGCCACGAAAAGGTGCGTCTGCCGCCCGCTTGTACCGCCGTAGATTACGCTCGCGGGAGTGATGTCCAAAGCGGTAATCCGGCTTTCGTCGAGGGTAATCGGGAGGGTGACGCCGGGGAAGCAGGTTGGAAAAGCAACCATCGTCCCTTCGCGGGTAAACGCCCCTTTTCGCATGTCCGCCGCCAACGCGATGGCTTCGGGAGAATTCGCATCCGCTCTCGTTCTCGCCTGTGGCATATTCTCCCCCTTACCCCCACATCCGAATGGGCAGGTGAGCATTCGGCTTTTTGCGGTCCGCCGGCATGATTACTTTGAAAATGCCGGATGGATGCTGGCCCACATGGCCAAAGAAGAGGTCGCCGTTGTGGTCCACCGCGCCCCGCGTAACGTACTGCGAGGGACCCGTGGGATGCTCCACGCGCGCCACCTCTTCGCGCTTCAACGTGTCCGGGTCCAGCCGCCACACCACGCCTTCACGGTCCTTGTGCGACGCGTCCATCGGGTTGTAGACCGGGTCGCGCCAGCGGGAGGCCACAAAGTACAGCTTCCCGTCGGCGGCGAACGTCAGGCCGCCGCAGTGGTCCTGGAACATGCTCATCGGGAAGGTCTGGTCGCGCGGCTGCGTCGCCGGCCCCAGATCCTCGATGCGCGGCCACTCGCCTTCGTTGGGCCAGATCCGCATCAGGTAGGCGTTCGGACTCCAGGTGACCGCGTAAACGCACTCTCGGTCGGGCGACGGCGCCACATCGTAGAACACGCTATGCCAGCCGGTCTGATAGACCGGATTGTGGGGCAGGGTCAGCGGGGCGATCTCCAGCCGGTCCGTCTCCGGCGTGTAGCGAACCAGATGGCCGTAATCGTCGGTGGTCCATACGCGGTGCTTCTTGTCCAGGAACAGGGTTTGGCCATTGATGGAACCGATGCGGCCAATGTCGCGCCGCGTCCGCGTTTTGAGGTCGTAAATGATGAAGTGATCGCGCGGATAGCTGATGGCGTAGAGCAGTCGCCGTTCTTCGTCGTGCGCCAGGCAGCGGCAGCCTTCCTTAGGAATCAGCGTGTCCCACCAGGCCACCTCGTCGTTCCTGGTATTGAAGGCCAGCAGCGCGGACCCGCGAAAGCATCGTTTCGGGTCGTGCCAGGAATACCACGGCGAGTACGACCGCATATCGATAGGCGGCCCGGAGAGGTGCGTCGCCATGTAGAGGATGCCGTCGGACATCGACGGCGCGAAGCTGTAATGGATTTTGCATTGCGACGCCCGGCCCGAATTGCCGGGGTCGTCGACTTTCGCGCCGAGGTCGAACAGGTAGTCCAGATCGTCCCGCTGCTCGTTGTAGCGGACCGGCTCGACCACGCCGCCCGGCACGCCCTCCGCGCAGGCCGCCGCATAAATCCGCCCGTCCGGACCCACCGACAGCGCCCAACACGTGTCGGATTCGGGCTTCTGCGTGAATGGATACCACTTCACCGCATACGGGGCGGTCTGCGCCGCCGCGGACGAGGCCGCCATCCCCGCCGAAACGGTCTTGATAAAGTCGCGCCGGTGCACCTTCACTTGGCTCACAATCGCTCCTTTCACCTGCAACTTCCGCGCTTCAGCCGGAGTCTAGCACCATTGCTGGCGCGACCGTGAGAATGAGGTTACAATATCTGACATGGCGAATTGGCAGTTTTCGCGAAGACATTTCTTTTACGGCAGCCTACTGGCCGGCGCAGTCCCCACAGGCGGATTCGGAAGCGTACCCTCATTGCCCAACGTGGGCTACAAGTCGCCCAACGAGAAGCTGAACATCGCTTCGATCGGCGCCGGCGGACAAGCGGCCGTGGGGATTAGCGCATTCACGCGCCAGCAAGAGAACATCGTGGCGTTGTGCGATCCGGATTCGGCGCGTGCGGCTGCCGCTTTCGCGGCCCATGAGAAGGCGCCCAAGTACGCCGACTTTCGGAAGATGCTCGAAAAAGAGGAAAAGAACATCGACGCCGTGCTGATCGCCGTCCCCGACTTCATGCATGGCACGATGGCCATGTGGTGCATGGAGCGCGGGAAACACGTCTATGTCCAAAAACCCATGACGCGCTGCGTCTGGGAAGCGCGCCAGTTGAAGGAAGCCGCCATCAAGTTCAAGGTCGCCACGCAGATGGGCAACCAGGGCTATTGCCAGGAAGGCCCGCGCGTGTGCTCGGAGATGATCTGGTCCGGCGCCATTGGCGACGTGACCGAATGCCACGCTTGGACCAACCGTCCCGTCTGGCAACAGGCCATTGCGGAAATGCCCAAGGAAGATCCCGTTCCGTCTACGCTGGACTGGGACACGTGGCTCGGCATCGCCAAGGCGCGTCCGTTCAGCACGGACTACGTGCCGTTCCAGTGGCGCGGCTGGTTTGACTTCGGCTGCGGCGCCCTGGGCGATATGGCGTGCCACGTCCTGGGCGCCCCGAACATGGCCTTGCTGCTCAGCAAGCGCGCGCCCAGCAGTGTCGAGTGCATCAAGCAGGAAGGCAAGAACAGCATCACCTTCCCCAAGAGCTCCATCATCAAGTTCGAATTCCCGGCGCTCGGGACGTTCCCCAAGCTGACGCTGTACTGGCACGACGGCGTGACCAATGGACTGCCGCAGGAGTTTTGGCCGGCGGACATTCCGAAAGACGAGAAGCTGGGCGATCCGCCCCGCGTTCCCGGCGGCTTCGGCGGCGGCGCCGGTAGAGGCGCTGGCGCGGCGGGTCGGGGCGCGGGCGCTCCGGGAGGAGCCGCCGGTGCCGGCAGAGGAACTGGCAGAGGCGCTGCCGGAGCGGGCGCCGCAGGGCGCGGAGCGGGCGCTCCGGGCGGCGTGAACGCCTTCGCCGGCAACGACGATTATAACCGCGCGGTACAAGCGCGCATTGCTCCATACAACACTCCCGCCAACAGCGGCGTCCTCTACATCGGATCGAAGGGTTACATGACCACCGGCGAATACGGCGGCGGTCCGCGACTGATCCCGGCCAAGAAGATGGACGATTACGTGTTGCCGCCCCAAGTCATGGTCCGGCATCCGGAAACCTACATCGACTTTGTCCGGGCCTGCAAAGGCGGCGAGCCGGCGGCCTCCAACTTCAATGAAGCCGCGCCGTTTACCGAGTGGATCGATATGGCCTGCCTCTCGCTGCGTGTGGAAGGCAAGATCGAGTGGGATTCCGCCAAAATGCAGATCACGAACAATAAGGCGGCTAACGAGCTCCTGAAGCCCACCTTCCGCAAAGGCTGGTCCTGGACTTAGCTCGCCGCGGCGCCTGTCGTGCCGGAGACCGTCTCAAGCGGGATCGCGAGAACGGGAGTACAATATCCGGTATGGCAGATTGGCAGTTCTCACGAAGACATTTCTTCTACGGCAGCCTGCTGGCCGGTGCGGTCCCCGCAGGCGGATTCGGAAGCGTACCCTCGTTGCCCAACGTGGGCTACAAGTCACCTAACGAAAAACTGAACATCGGTTCGTTCGGGGCGGGCGGCCAGGCGGAGGTCGGCATCCGAGGCCTTGCCGCCACCGGGTCGAACATCGTGGCGCTGTGCGATCCCGATGCGGCGCGTGCGGCGGCCATGTTCCTAGCCTACGAAAAGGTCCCCAAGTATACCGATTTCCGGCGGATGCTCGAAAAAGAGGAAAAGAACATCGACGCCGTGCTCATCGCGGTTCCCGATTTCATGCACGGCACCATGGCGATGTGGTGCATGGAGCGCGGCAAGCACGTCTACGTGCAGAAACCCATGACGCGTTGCGTGTGGGAAGCCCGCCAGTTGAAGGAAGCCGCCGTCAAGTTCAAGGTCGCCACGCAGATGGGCAACCAGGGGTACTGTCAGGACGGCCCGCGTGTGGCCTCGGAGATGATCTGGTCGGGCGCCATCGGCGACGTGACGGAAGCGCATGCCTGGACCAATCGGCCCCTTTGGGGGCAGGGCTACTCGGAAATGCCTAAGGAAGATCCCGTCCCGAAGGAGTTGGACTGGGAGTCGTGGATTGGCATTGCCAAGATGCGCCCCTTCAGTTGGGCCTATGTACCCATGCAGTGGCGCGGCTGGTATGACTTCGGCTGCGGCGCTCTGGGCGATATGGCCTGCCACGTCCTCGGCGCCCCCAACATGGCGCTGATGCTCAGCGAACGCGCTCCCACCACCGTCGAATGCACCATGCAGACGACCAAGAGCCCGTACAGCTTCCCGATGAAGTCCATCATCCGTTTCGATTTCCCGGCTTACAAGACGTTCCCGGCGCTCAAGCTGTTCTGGCACGATGGCGTACCGGGCGGATTGCCGGCTGAGTTCTGGCCTGCCGAAATTCCGGAAGCGGACCGGCGCGAGCCGAGGCCCGTCAGGCCGGGAGCCCCGGCGGGCGGCAGGGCCGGCGCTCCGGGAGCGGCGGCCGG
>OBLW0100004426.1_pt1 | contig 10715 bp, 10 predicted proteins | sample 1520161 | NCBI WGS metagenome assembly OBLW01 (sample SAMEA3539309, study PRJEB22396) | soil metagenome | biome: tundra; feature: field; material: soil | place: USA | collected 2010-05 | depth 0.15 m
GCTCTTCGCCGACGGCGCCATCGTCTCGCAGCTCATGCAGATGAAAGATGGCTACACCGACGGTCACCACGGCGAGTGGATCATCCCCCCGGAGGAACTCGCTCGACGGGCAACGTTTTACTGGAACGCCGGCTATCAGATACACACTCACGTCAACGGTGATCTAGGGCTCGAGGTTGTCTTGAACGTTCTGGAGAAGCTGATGCGCGATTCACCGCGCCCTGACAGTCGCAGCGTTATAGTGCACTTTGCGAACTCCACCGAGGAGCAAATCGCGCGCATTGCGCGGCTGGGTGCGATAGTCAGCGCCAATCCTTATTATCCCGTCGGATTTGCCGACAAATACAGCGAGGTTGGCTTGGGGCCGGAGCGTGCCAACTTGATGGTGCGTAGCGCCTCGGTCGTCAACCGCGGCATCCCGTACTCATTTCATTCGGACTTGCCCATGGGCCCGGCCGCCCCGCTTTACCTTGCCTGGTGCGGCATCAACCGGATCACCAACGACGGCCACGTGTCTGGACCCGAGCAGCGTATATCCGTCAATGCCGGACTGAGAGCCATTACCATCGAGGCCGCATATTCATGGCGGCGGGAGAACACGCTGGGCAGTATCGCACCCGGCAAGATCGCGAACTTTACGGTCCTTGAGCAAGACCCCTATGCTGTTGCGCCGGAAAACCTGAAGGACATTCCGATTTGGGGCACGGTGTTTGAGGGACTCTTGTTCCCCATCCGTGAAAGCGCCCGTACCGATGCGAGCTGCGATGAGCTTGAGCGCGTTGCGTTATGCGCTGCGCCATAGACCCGGCCAGAGCTGGAGAGGAAATCATGGTGCACGGCAAACTTGGATTCGTGCTTCTCGTCGGAATCGTTTGCGGCGGGCTTGCTGCCGCGTCGGCTCAACAGAAGGCGCAATGGATACCAGGACAAGATGGCCTTAATGCCGGAATCCTGCCCGGTCCGGGACTCACCTATGCCAATCTGGCGATTAACTACTCCGCCGACACTCTGAAAAACGCTAAAGGTAGATCCATACCGGTGGATGGTACGTACGGCTTCTGGGTCACCGAAAACGTCATTTACTATGTGCCCAAAATAAAGGTGCTGGGGGGAGAACTGGCTACCCAGATCATGTTGCCAGTGGCGAATGGTTCGGCTACCTTCCCGAAGTTCGGCATCGATGCCGGAGGCGCCGGCTATGCCGATACCTGGGTGCAGCCTCTGACGCTGGGCTGGGACTTGAAGCGGGTCAATACCTGGGTTGCTTACGCCTTTATGGCGCCTACCGGGCGCTTCACTCCGGGAGCCACCACTAACGTCGGCTCGGGCTATTGGGGCAACAATCTGGTGAGCGGCACGACCGTGTATTTGACGAAGAACAAGAAAACCACCGCCAGCCTCACCACAGATTGGGAGATTCACCGCAAGAAATCGGGCACCAACGAAACGCCCGGCCAGGCTTTCACGATGGAATGGGGCGTTGGACAGCTTCTGCCCCTTGACGCGAAGATGACGAAGCTTTTGCAGTTGGGCGTGATCGGCTACGACCAGTGGCAGGTGACGCCCGACGGAGGTACTCTCAGCGGCGGTATTCCAGCGCGACTCGTCCCGTATTATTCCGTCCATGCGATTGGGTTTCAGGCAAACTTCATGTTGCCGGCCAGGAATTTAAGTTTCTTCTCCAAATGCGAGCCTGAATATCTCGCCTATGCTCATCCGCAGGGACGCACCATAGTTTTCGGAGGTTCGTGGACGTGGGGCTTCCCTAGGATCCAGACCCCAAAGTCGTGAATTTGCGAGGCAGCTCTTGGAACGCGAGTCCGCAGCGACCGGCCCTGGAAAATGAGTGGCATTGATTGATGTCCTATGGATTCTGGCCGCCTCGAGACAGGGAATCTGAACATAGGAGTGTTGCATGACAACGGCCGCGACTATCACGCCTTTGGTCCAGACATCGACTGTCGGCAAGCGGGGCGCCGTGTTCGCTCTGGCTGCTGCCTCGCTCGCAATGTCTGTCGATCCTTCCGTGCACAACATCGCTTTCGTCGGCGCCGCTAACGAACTGGGAATGACCGGCGATCAGCGATCCCTGGTGGCGAGCATAGGAACGCTTTGCATCGCCGCCAGCATTCTTGCCACCGGCAGCCTGGGCGACCGCCTGGGGCGAAAAAAAATCATGCTGGGTGGATTGCTGCTCGCCATGATCGCCTCCGCAGTGACCGCGTTAGCTCAGAACACAGCGATGTTTACCTTGGGACGCGTGCTGGCCGGGATCGGCTACGCGGCCTCTTTCGGATTGGCATTCGCTCTGCTGCGGACGGTGGCGCCGCAAGAAGCCCAGTTGTCGCGAGCGGTGGCGCAGTGGCTCGCGCTGCAAACCTTGGGAGTCGTCGTGTTGGGGCTGTGCGGCGGCTATCTGGCCGGAGTCGGCTGGCGCATCGCTTACCTGCTTCCGGGCGCGATTGCCGCGTTGTCATTCTTTTATTGCCTGTTCGCATTGCCAGAGGCCCGCGCCGACGATGTCGGCCCGTTCGACGCCGTTGGGCTGTTACTGGTTGCCCTCGGTCTGGTCAGCACACTCTACGGCGTGAGCAACTCAGCCTCGGCTGGATGGGGCAGCGCGCGCGTTCTCATCCCACTCGTCGCCGGCGTGGTCGTGCTCCTGGCGTTCGCGCTGTATGAACTGCGCCTACAGCACCCCGCATTTCCTATCCGGCTGTTTGCCGATCCTGAAATGGCCATGGCCGGTTTGACCGGCATCGCATTCAATCTGGGAAACGCAATCGTCGTCCTGCAGTTATCTTTACTGTGGCAGTATCTGTACCGTTACTCCCCATTCAAAGTGAGTCTTGACCTGATGCCGTTCAGCGTCGCCAGTATTCTCGGCGCGGCTTGGGTCGGTTCGCTGCTCGCACGCGGCATAGCCAACCGCGTCCTGATACCCGCCGGGCTCTTTGCCGTGGCGGCTTCGATCGCTTTCATGGGCTTCGCTTCTGCATCAACGCCCTATCTTTTCTTCCTGGCGCCGCTGATGCTGGCGGGCGTCGGCCTGATGTTTGCGCAGACTCCTGCAGCACGGCTCTTCGTCAGCAAGTCTCCTCCCGATCTCGTCGGTGCGTTGGGGTCGTCGCGGACGTTCTTTGGACAATTTGGCTTCGCCTTGGGGCTGGCCCTGAGTTCATCGATTCTCTACGGCCTTCTCGGTCCCACGCTGCACTCACGACTCGTGCTTGCGGGTGCGGCTCCCGCTGAACTGACGCAGGCGGTGGGAATCGTGCAGTCGTATGTCCACGTTGGGAGCGCCCGGGGGTTCAACCCGCAGATTGTCTACCAAGTCCTCAAGGAAGCCAGCGCGGCCTACTTGTCGAGCTACCGGATCATGATGCTGACTATGGCGGGTGTCATCGCGCTGATCGGCGCGTTCATCTATTGGCGGCTTCCCAGTCGCCAGTCGCACGCGTAGCCACGCGCTGTCAGGCCTGAGAAACCGAAAGAGGAAGTCCAGTGGCGAAGGGCAAGAAAGCCAAGCGAGCCGATCAACCAGCGCTCAAGGTGACCTATGACGACGGCCATTGCGAGCAGTTCTTCGTTACGCTGCAGTTCGACGTGAAGGACTGGATCTCGCTCGGCACAACCAAGACCGGAATGGTTTACCGCATGAACGGCAATGCTCCGCAAAGTGTTGAATGAAGGTCTCGTACTCCGGAGCGACGGACAAGCGACTTTCCAGCAGGCAGAACAAGGAGAGCTTATGACAACAGGCACTACGATTATCTCCGACATGATCTACCTAGGCGGAGACATTATCACCATGGATGAGAACAACCCGATGGCTGAGGCGGTTGCAGTCAAGGACGGTTTAATCTTGGCCGTCGGCCCGAAGGATGATGTGCTGAAGACGAAGGGAGCGGCGACGCAGATTGTTAACCTGGGCGGCAAAACCATGCTGCCCGGCTTCATTGACGGTCACAGCCACTTCTTTCAGGCAGCGATGATCGCCGATTACGCCAACGTTTCCGCTCCTCCCGTTGGGACGGCGAGCAGCATCGCCGGAATCATCGCGGTCCTGAAGGAGCACGTTGCGCAGCAGGCTTTGAAGCCGGGCGAATGGCTAATTGGCTATGGCTACGATGGCTCCGCGCTGACGGACGGGCGCGATGCCACACGCGACGACTTCGATCCATATTTCCCCGACAATCCGATGGTCCTAGTCCATGTCTCGGGTCACGGGTGCGTCCTGAACTCGGCAGGATTCAAGGCCGTGGGCATCGACGCCAACACGCCGACTCCTCCGGGAGGCGTGACCGTCCGCAAGCCTGGCAGCAATGAACCGGCGGGTCTGCTGATGGAGAACTCGATGTTTCCGATTCTCATGGCGCTGCCCAAGCCGTCTCCGCAGGTGTTACTTGAGCACCTAACGACGGCGCAGCAAATGTACGCCAGTAATGGCTACACCACCGTACAGGACGCGCCCATCGACCCCAAGGTAATGCCGCTCTACCAGAAGGCAGCCGACGAAGGCCGCTTCTTCCTTGACCTGAATGGATACTGGGAGTCGCACCAGTTCCTGGCGACCGCCAAACCTGGCACGGACTATCGCTCGCCTCGGGCAGGCCACTATCGTCTTGCCGGGGTGAAAGTCATTGCCGATGGCTCGCCACAGGGCCGGACGGCCTACTTCACGAAACCCTATCTGACCGGCGGTCCGGGCGGCGAGAAGAACTGGCGTGGCACTCCCATCGTGCCTCCGGAACACTTGAACGCGGTCGTGAAGCTGGCATATGACTGCGATGCCCAGGTCCTTGTCCACTGCAACGGCGACGCCGCCATTGACATGCTGCTGGATGCACACAAGGCGGCTGGCGCGCCACACGGCCGCCGGACCACGGTCGTGCACTCGCAGTTCGTGCGCCGCGACCAGCTCGATCTTTACGTTCAGTATGGAATCAATGCCTCGTTCTTTACCAATCATGCGTTCTTCTGGGGTGACGTTCATATGCAGAACCTGGGCCAGGAGCGCGCTTACTTCCTGAGCCCGATGAAGACGGCGCGAGCGCTGGGTTTGCGCATGACCAACCACAGCGACTTCCTGGTAACGCCTTTGGACCCGATGTTCATCCTCTGGACGGCGGTCAATCGCACCTCGCGGTCTGGGCAGATAATCGGTCCCGACGAGAGGATCTCGGTGCTCGACGGCCTGAAGGCGCTGACTATCGATGGCGCGCATCAGTACTTCGAAGAGAACCGTAAAGGCTCAATCGAGGTGGGCAAACTCGCCGATCTGGTGATCCTGACTGCCAATCCGACAAAGGTCGACCCGGCGGCCATCAAGGCCATCAAGGTGGCGGAGACCATCAAGGGAGGGAAGTCGGTATTCAGGCGCGCAAGCCCTGCAACCACACCTCCCATGGCACAGGAGGTGCTGATAGGCGCACGGTGAGCCGTAGTAAAGGCTGTGCCTTTCGGCGGGAGGAAACACGGAAAGTGGGGAATGACGACTGAAACCCCGGCGATTCCCGTCACCATCATCGGCGGCTACCTGGGCGCCGGCAAGACAACGCTCCTCAACACGCTACTGCGCGGCGACCACGGCTTGCGTCTTGCCATACTGGTGAATGACTTTGGCAGCATCAACATTGATGCTGCCCTCATTGCCATCCACGACGGCGAGACCATCAGTCTGACCAACGGGTGCGTCTGCTGCAGTATGGTGGACAACCTCGCGATTACACTGCTGGAACTGCTTGGCCGCGAGCCGCCGCCGGACCAGATCGTGATCGAGGCGAGCGGAGTCGCAGACCCGCACCGGATCGTGTTCTATGGCGCTGCCGACCCTCGATTGCGGCTGGATGGTTTGATTGTTGTCGCCGACGCCGAAACTCTCCCCTTGCGCTTGCGGGACAAATACATCGGCGAGTTGGTCATGCGACAGCTGGTCGCCGCGGACCTGATCATAATGAGCAAGGTCGACCTGATCGACGAAGATCAACTGGGGGGAGTGCGCGAGTTAGTCCGCGAGATAGCGCCACGAGCGAAAGTCGTCGAGGCCATTCGCGGGGATCTCCCCGCAGACTTGCTGCTCGGTATAGGCGAAACGCGAGTGGCGGCATCGTCGCCATTCGAGGTGCAGCACGGGCACGATCCCCCTGCTACACGCCAGGAACACGATGATCTGTTTGCCAGGTGGAGCTTCGTGAGCGGGCGGCCGTTCGATCGGGAGCGCCTGCTGACCACAGTTGAATCGCTGCCTCCATCCGTACTGCGGGCCAAGGGCCTGCTCTACGTGGCCGGGGATCCCGCTCATTCTGCCGTCTTGCAGTTAGTCGGCCGACGCTGGACACTGGAAGTGGGAAGCCCCTGGAGCGGAGCGGATCGACGCACGCGCCTGGTCGTGATCGGCCCGTCTGGGAGTCTCGACACGGCGCAACTCACGGAAGACTTCAGTTTCGCATTAGCCGACGATCTTCGGAGCTAAGCAACCCGGAGCTGTGCGCTACATTATTGTCGAGAGAGCAGCCTCCAGAGTTAGGAAGAGTGGTGGATGTGCAAGGTTTTGACGACCCACAGGTGGTAGTCAACCCCTGGCTGAGAAGTATTTGGAGGCCACCCAGCAGGAACCCAAAAACAGCGGCTGCGGTTGTCGGCCGCCGATCATCTCCTCTGGGTCTGACTGTCCCGTATTTGGGCGGAATGGAGATCGGCCCTTCGTATCGTGCAGCGCGAGACGGTCATCGCCCTAGCATCGCAAAGGCTTTCGGTTGTACTGGTCTTGGAAGAGTCGCGCTGATCAAGGTCGCCCGCCAGTCTCGATGGACGTGCGGGAACTGATTCGACGACGTGCTGGGGGCGGGGTTGGCGGCGGCAGAAACCTGGAAACCGTTGTTTCCCATAGATCAAAGCCCAGCATGAGCAACTCACCGTGAATGCGTGGCGCTCCCCACGTTGGATTCTCAGCAGCCATTTGAAAAATCTAGGCTCGAATTTCTTTGCTCACAGGCTTGCGCCCTCCCCTCGACCGGGCCCTTGAAAGCCATTTCCAATACAGCCGAAAGCCGGCACGATGCCAGCCGAGAACCGTTTCCGGGCGTGACCAGGATGAGAGGTTCTTTCCATCGAGCCCATAGCCTACGCAGTACGACCCAGAACAGCGTCTACGAAGTGGTGAGTCGCGGGCGAGGCCGTTGGGCGTGGAGAGCCAGCAACTGCTGACGCAGAGCAGAGTTTTCGAGGATGAGATCCTGGCGGGCACAAAAGGCACTGCGAAGCCAGCCGAGGAAGTGCCGGAGCCACACGATCCTGGCTAGAATCTTATCCGACGTTGCCAATCCGGCCATCGCATAAGTCATTGCTATTGGCGATGTACGATGTTTTGCTGAATGACAGGGGTTACTGAACTCGGTAACAAACACCAGATCGCCAGCCTCCTGACATTCGCTACAATGATTTGTGCGAACAGTCATCCTTCTCCTCATTGTGCTCGTCATCGTGTTGCCGATCGCGTTTGTGCTGGCGCGATCAGCAACGCCCGTTGTAGAGCTGGCATCTCCAGTCACTGTCCTCGGCCAAGCCACTCTCATTACCGCACATGTACGCGATCCGCATGGTGTCCGCAGGCTCACTGCATTTGTCGAGCAGAACGGCGCCCGTTATCCCGTTTGGGAAGCAGCACAACCCTCCACCGAGGCGGACAGTACATGGAACTTCACGGCAGGAGTGAAGATCACACCGCAGCTGCGGGACGGCAAGGCCAAATTGATCCTTGAAGCAACCTCCAACGACTTGCTTCGGAAAACCGGCCGCTGGGAACGCGAAATGGCGGTGGTGACGCAACCGCCAAGTGTAACCGCCGATTCAGACCAGCACTACCTGTACTTGGGCATGGCTGACCTGGCGACGTTCACTGTCTCAGGCAACTGGACAGAGGCTGGTGTGCGTGTCGGCGACGAGAAGTTTCGCGCGTGGCCTATGCCGGGCGGCAAGCCGGGCCTGTTTTCCCTCTACGCCTTTGCCTGGAACATGCCATCGGGAACCGTGCCGCTGGTTTACGCCTCCAACGGAGCCGGAAGCGACGTGACCAGCCCGCTGGTCGTCGAGTTTCCAAAGAAAGAACAGCCGAAATACAACACGCATGATTTGCAGGTGAGCGACGCGTTTCTGCAGAAGGTGGTTGGCGAGCTTGACCCGAATGGCTCCAGTGATCCGGTGGTGCGGTTCGTAAGGATCAATAGCGAAATGCGTCGAGCTAATAACCAGACACTTTCCGATCTGCGCTTCAAAACCGCGGACAGGTTCTTGTGGTCGCGGCCTTTCATCAGGCAGCCGCATTCCCAGGCCGAGGCGACCTTTGCGGACGTGAGGAACTACATTTATCACGGAAAGAAGATCGATCAGCAGGTTCACCTCGGATACGATCTGGCGGTGACGCAGCACGTCGGCGTGCAGGCGTCCAACGATGGAAAGGTCGTCTATGCGGCTCCGCTCGGCATCTACGGCAACTGCATTGTCGTCGACCATGGCTACGGCCTGCAGACTATCTACGGCCACCTCAGCAAAATCGATGTACACGAAGGCGACATGGTAAATCAAGGCGAGGTCATGGGACAGAGCGGCCAGACCGGCATGGCCGGCGGCGACCATATTCACTTCGCCATGCAACTCGACGGCGTCCAGATTGACCCGAAGGAATGGTGGGACCCGCACTGGATTAAGGATCACATCGCGAAACGAGTCGAACTCCACGGGTTCAGCAAATGATAGATAAGCGGGTGTGCTGGCCAGGTGACCCATGAGGAGTTTGTTCCGCTGCGTCCAGCAGGTTTTGCCCGTTGTGCTGTTCCGTGCGGTTGGCCTAGCGCTTTTTCGTATGATCACAGTATGGAGAAGGATCTTTTCGAGGTACTTCTGCACCAAACAGTCACATATCAAAGTGAATGCCGTCGGCTTTAATATAGACATTAAAACCAGCCAGCGAACCGGACGCTTCAATTCCGAGGGGTTTGTTCAACTTGTCCTTAGTGAAGTGCTGACTGGTAAGCGACGTACATTTGTTCGACGTAAGGACCAGACTCCCTCGATCTTCTTTGAAATCTCTTGACGCCATCACTCCCCTCTGTCGGAATCAGTGTCCCGCTGTAATCAAGGAGAGCATCATGCCCAAAGCTGAACGTCCCAAATACCAAGCCTGAGTCTAACCCGCGACTGATGGTGGCTGGGAAGCCGTAGGAGCATCGTGGCAAACCGGAACTCGTCGGACGGGCGATTAAGGCAAAGCGCGATCAGGTGTTCCTCGCCACCAAGTTTGGTATAGTGCGCGATCCGGCCAATCCAAACGTCCGAGGAGTCAACGGCAGCCCTGGGTACATTCGGAAGGCAATCGAGGGCAGCCTGAAGCGACTGGGTGTGGACCATGTTGACCTCTATTACCAGCACCGAGTCGATCCCGAGACACCGATTGAGGAGACGGTAGGTGCCCTTGCAGACTTGGTCCGCGACGGCAAGATCCGCTATATCGGATTGTCTGAAGCTTCGCCCCGTACCATCGAGCGTGCCCACAGCGTCCATCCCATTACCGCTGTGCAATCGGAGTATTCGCTCTGGACCCGCGACCCCGAACCTGAGGTGCTGCCCACGTGCCGAAGATTAGGCATCGGGTTCGTGCCCTACAGCCCATTGGGACGCGGATTTCTCACCGGAGCGATCACCAGCCCCGAGGATTTCGAGGCTGACGACTACCGTCGCCAAAGTCCGCGCTTTCAGGGAGAGAACTTCGCCCGCAACCTGGAATTGGTCAACAAAGTGAAGGAACTGGCGGCTTCGATTGGCGCGACTCCAAGTCAGATGGCACTCGCCTGGGTTCTAGCCAAAGGTGACGACCTGGTGCCGATTCCCGGCACGAAGCGCCGCAAGTACCTGGAAGAGAATGCGGCAGCGGTGGACATCACGCTGTCCGCTGCTCAGGTTCATGAATTGGACGGCATCTTCCCACCCGGTGCGGTTGCTGGCGAACGCTATGCTCCTCACATGATGGCATTGCTCAACAGGTAGCTGAGATCAGTCGTTTGTTGCGGGCGGCGAAGTTGTCGTGGGCCAATTCGGAAAAGGGTTTCTGCTTGAAGTTCTGAAATCTTCGATTAGCTTGCGGACAATGCTGCGTCGCCCCAACAAGCAATTCAGCAAGCGTTGCAGTTGTGCGCGTTCGCCATACCACTCGCATGGGATCTCGTCCGCAATGCCCTGCAGCTGCCGCGCGGAGAACCGCTCGATCCGCTCAAGCCAAGGAGCAAAGTCGTCCCACGATTCGATCCGCTCATAGACATTATTGAGGGCATAGACGCCCCGCAGCGACGCGTCGGGAAAACTCCATTCGCCAGCATTAACAGCAATAGCCAAAGTCGATAAACGATGCGGTGTATTTCCGCTCGCGCATCTCTTTGTGGAATACAACCTGCCGGCCATCGGCATTGCCGGTCCATTTGTCGAAAGCGAGGAGACCAGCAAATTCCCTCAAGTTTCTGACCCGCCCCAGCATTGATCCTGGCGGCCAGTCCCAGACTTCGCCAGTCACCAAGGCAGAGCCGAATTGAAGCCTAGGACGCGCAGCAACAGCCTGACCAGCCCGGACGAAAGTAATTTGCTGCAAGAGAATTGTCTTTCGTCCACAAGGACGACAATGACCGGCTCCGGCACGCTGAGCCCGATCATCCGCGCCAGCCGGC
>OBLW0100004427.1_pt1 | contig 10715 bp, 7 predicted proteins | sample 1520161 | NCBI WGS metagenome assembly OBLW01 (sample SAMEA3539309, study PRJEB22396) | soil metagenome | biome: tundra; feature: field; material: soil | place: USA | collected 2010-05 | depth 0.15 m
GAAACACCGGCGTGTATTCAGCCGGCTTCAACACGACGGTGTTTCCTGTCGCCAGCGCCGGCGCAATCTTCCACGCCAGCATCAGCAGCGGGAAGTTCCATGGAATGATCTGACCCACAACTCCGCAGGCCACGTACTCGGGGAATTCCCGCTCCAGAAGTTGGGCCCAACCCGCATGATGATAGAAATGTCGCGCCACCAGCGGAATGTCAATGTCGCGACCCTCGCGGATGGGCTTCCCGTTGTCCATCGTCTCAAGCACTGCCAGCAGCCGGGAATGCTTCTGCACCAGCCGCGCGATGGCATAGAGGTACCGCGCACGAGAATGTGGAGAGAGCGCCTGCCATCCAGAAAACGCAGCCCGCGCGGCTTTGACCGCGGCGTCAACATCCGCCGCCGATCCTTGCGCAACCGACGCAAGCTTCTCTCCGTTCGAAGGATCGACGGTGTCGAAGTACTCTCCCGCCGCGGGCGCCTGCCATCCGCCGCCGATGAAATGTTGGAAGCGGTAGCCATGACGCTCCAGCCAAGCCGCTGCTTCTTTCGGATCTTCTGGAGCGGGCCCATACTCCATGCTCACGAACTTTTCGGCAATGCTCATTGGCGTTTGCTCGGTTCCTTCTTTCAGATTCTGTTTGAAACCCGCCAGTCCTAAGTTTGGGCGGACCTCATGTCGGGTCAAACCTCGCGACTGTCGAACAAAAGTATGTACGGAGGATCGGTTGTGAAGGTCTGCACGTCCGCCGCTGTGGCTTGTCCCTCCGGGCTCGCGAAGGCCTTTTGGATTGCCGTCATATCGTCGAAGTGCAAGGTCGCGACCAGATGAAAGCCGGACGGCCCGGCTGGTGATGCAACAGGACCTTGGCTGACCTCGTACTTCCTAAGACCGGGGATTTTCTTTGCGAGTGGAACGTGCGTGCCGAAATAATGTTTGTCAAAAGCGGCTGCATCCTTCGGAGTTTTGTAGATCACCACCAGTCGAGCCATTGCATTTCTCCTATCTTGAAGTTCTTTTCCGCCAATGTTCCAGCGGCGATTGCCGGTTGTCGATCTGCTCGGAATGTCCGTTCAGACTCATGCCAGCGGATGCCGATACTCCGCCGAATACCGCCCCGTCGCATAGTGCTCCAGTTGCCGCTCGATGTCGCCTAACAATCCGCTGGCTCCGAAACGAAACATTTCCGCCCGCAGCCACGACGAGCCAAGCTCCTCTTTGATCATTGCCAGCCAATCGATCGACTGCTTCGCCGTGCGGATGCCGCCCGCTGGCTTGAAACCCACCGCCATTGCGGTTTGCTGTGCATATTCGCGGATGGCGCGCGTCATCACCAAGCCGACCGGCAAGGTCGCGTTCGTCGGCTCCTTACCCGTTGAGGTCTTGATGAAGTCAGCGCCCGCCATCATGCCCACCACGCTCGCTCGCCCCACGTTGCGCAGCGTCAGCAAGTCGCCGGTGCCAAGGATCACCTTCATGTGAGCTGATCCGCAGGCTTGCTTGAAAGCTGCCACCTCGTCGTAGAGCGCCTGCCAGCGGCCGCCGAAAACATGCGCCCGGGTAATGACGACGTCGATCTCATGAGCGCCCGCCTCCACCGATCGGCGAATCTCCGCGACCCGCTCCGCCAACGGCGATAGACCTGCGGGGAAACCGGTGGACACGGCAGCGACATGCACCCCACTACCCTCGAGCGCGTAAAGAGCGGTTTCAATAAACGTGTGATACACGCAGACGGCAGCGACCTTAATTTGCAATTCTTCAATCCCAAGCTTCTGTTCAATTTCCTGCTGGATGGGGTGCCGTGCCTTCGCGCACAAACGGCGAACCCGTTCATCGGTGTCATCGCCGGAAAGAGTGGTCAGATCCATGCACGTGATCGCCCGCAGAAGCCACGCCGCCTGCCATTCTGTCTTCACCGTTCGTCGTGCGACTTGCGATTGAACGCGGCGCTCGACCGCGCTGGTGTTGACCCGCACTTCCCGGACCCAATCCAGGTTGAGAGGAATGCCGATATTCGGCAGCAGAGGCTGCCCGGAGAGAATCGCAATCGCATCGCTGCCGTGCTTCTCGCGATCTGCGACGCTCCGAAAGTCGTTGTGTTCGACCGGCATTGAGTGTTTTCGCAGGAAGCTTGCTTAAGACGAAGGAATTGTCATCCCGAGCGAAGCGAGGGATCTGCAGTTGATCCGCAGAGGCCCATTATGCCGTGCAATTGTACGGCAGATCGAGCTCAATGTGCATTCACCTTGACACTGGGGACTTTGCACGGCTACGCTACGGCGCGATTCCTACACAAGGAGAAGCGATGTTCACGCCCCACAGTCTAAATATTGCATTGTTCATGATGATCACGAGCGCCATTTGCTGGGGCTCCTGGGCCAATACCTACAAGGGCGTCAAGAATTATCGCTTCGAGTTATTTTACTGGGACTACGCCGTCGGCATTTTTCTGGTGTCGCTGATCCTCGCGTTTACCATGGGAAGCACAGGCAATGATGCCTCCAGTTTCTTGAACAATGTACGTTCCGCCGACACCAACAACATCGTCTCCGTCATGGTTGGCGGCGCCATCTTCAATCTTGCGAACCTGCTGTTGGTAGCCGCGATTGATATGGCTGGGCTCGCTATCGCATTTCCGGTTGCCATAGGAATCGCGCTCGTCGTCGGCGTGATTTCGAGCTATGCACTCCAGCCGAAGGGAAATGCAGCGCTCCTTGCCGCGGGCGTCCTTTGCGCCCTCATCGCCGTCGTCCTGGACGGAAAAGCCTATGGCAGCCTGGCGATTGCCGGTCGCCAGGTTTCGAAGAAGAGCATCATCGTGTGCGTGGTTTCCGGTGTTCTGATGGGGCTCTGGGCTCCCTTCGTGGCGCGAGCCATGACCAATGGCAACACGCTCGGTCCCTACAGCATTGCCGTGTTTCTCACGCTGGGCGCGCTGCTCTCGTGTCTGATCTGGAACACGTATTTCATGAGGAGACCACTGGTCGGTGAGCCCGTAAGTTTCGCCGGCTTTTTCAGCGGGCCCATGTCCGGCCACGCGCTCGGACTGCTCGGTGGATTCATCTGGGGCATTGGCATGGTTTTCAACCTCGTCGCGGCCAGCTTCACCGGCGTAGCAATTTCGTATGCCATCGGGCAATCCGCGCCGATGGTCGCCGCTCTGTGGGGCGTCCTTGCCTGGAAGGAATTTGAAGGCGCACCCGGCAAAGCCAAGATGTACCTGGTCCTGATGTTCGTCTTCTACTGTCTGGGGATCTTGCTGGTGGCCAGGGCAAATGGCTGAAGTCAGAAACTTCCGCCTGTAGAGACGGGGGCTTGCCCCGTCTCCGGAGACGCCGCAAGCCGCGTGCTCTCACCGGCGACTTCGACAACGACGGCTGGCCCGACATCTTTGTTGCCTGCGATTCCACTCCCAGCCTGCTTTCGCGACATCTCACTCGATTCCGGCGCCGGCATCACCACTCCCTTCAACAGCCACGGCGTGGGCGCCGCCGATTTCGATAATGATGGAGCCGTCGAGATCCTTGTGAACAACAGTCATGATCGTCCCAGGCTGCTAAAAAATCTTGGCGACCGCGGGAACTGGATTCTACTGAAATTGGAAGGCACGAAGTCCAATCGCGACGCTATCGGCGCCAAGGTCACCATCCGCGTGGGCGATCATCAGCAGACGCAGGAGGTTCGCAGCGGCGACGGATACATCTCGCAAAGTGACTTCCGCCTGCATTTTGGGCTAGGCAAAGCCACCAAAGCCGATGCCGTCGAGATTCGCTGGCCGAGCGGCCTCGTGCAGCGCTTGGAAAACGTCGCAGGTAATCGGGTTGTGAAAATCCGCGAAAGCATAGGCATTATGGAAAAGTGAATTTGCCAGCTCGGCGCACAACATTCGCGGAGTCGGCACAAAAACTCTTGACTTTGCATTTCTAATCTATTCTGATGACCCATTCGTAAAAAAAGGGACGCTCCCGGTTTCTGTGACGAGGTTTCAGCCGCAAGGGAGTCGAGCCCGCCAAGGCGGAGACCGATGCTGAAAAGAAAAGCGCTGCTCGTAGCGGTTCTGTGTTCCGTGTTTTCCCTCTGTCCACTTCTCTACAGCCAGGCGAACGGCAGTCTTTCCGGAACGGTTACCGATAAAACCGGGTCCGTCATCTCCGGAGCGACGGTGAAAATTACCGCGCGGGACACCGGTTCCGCACGCGAAGTGAAGACCGACGGATCGGGTCACTACCTTGCGCCTCTCCTTCCGGTAGCGTTTTACACCATTCGAGTGGAGTCCCAGGGTTTCCAGACCACCGAGCAGAAAGACATTCGCCTGCAAATCGACGAGCATCTCGAAATCGATTTCTCGCTCAACCCCGCCTCGGTCAACCAGAGCGTGGAAGTCAACGCCACCGAAGTAGCGGTGGAGACCGCCAACTCCACCCTCGGCCAGGTGATCACCTCGGAACAAGTGGCGGACCTCCCGTTGAACGGACGCGACTTCGTCCAGTTGGCTACCCTGACTCCGGGCACAACCCAGCAGACCAGCCCGAACAGCTTCTTCACTCAGGCAGCCAGCAGCGAAGTTGCGGCGCGTGGCACGTTCTCGCTTTCAGTCGGCGGTTCACGCGAGCAGAGCACCGATTGGCTGATCGACAACAACAGCAATGCCGAGCTCAGCTCGGGCGGTATTGCGATTCTGCCGACGATCGACTCCATCGAGGAATTTAAAGTTCTGACTTACAACTACTCGGCTGAATATGGAACGCGCGCGGGTCCGACCGTGCTGATTACCACGAAGGCGGGATCGAACAAGCTGCACGGGGCGCTGTATGAGTATTTTCGCAACACCGATCTCGATGCCAAGAGCTATTTTGCGGCTTTCAAGGAGCAGTTCAATCTCAATCAGTTTGGCGGTTCGCTGGGCGGCCCGATTCAGAAGGACAAGACTTTCTTCTTCGTGAATTACGAGTCGAAGCGGCAACGGCACGGCATTCCGTACACAGGATTGGTGCCGACGGCGGCGGAAATGGGCGGCGATTTCACTAATGACCCGTTCATTGTTAATGCCGCCAATCCGGGTTTCCTCGCCAATCCGTACGCAAATCTCCCCGGTGCCGTCGCGCCCAACGAACCGACCACTTTCCAGTGCAACGCGGGGGTCCCGACCGCTGTGTTAGCGGACGGAAGTCAGGTCGCAGGCACACCTTGCAATATTATTCCGACGACTGGGGGGCCAACGGGCTACGGCGATGCCGATCCAATCGGCCTCGCGATGATCAATCTCTATCCAGTTGGCAGCTCCACAATTACTAACGGGGTCAACTACGCCAATGTGCCCGTCAGAAGACTGAATGAGGGCAACGCCACTATCCGAGTGGATCACAACTTCTCCAGCAAGGATTCGGCCTTCGCCAGATTCAGCTACGATCAGGCCAACTCTTTCGTGCCGGGTGGTTCGCCGACCTGGGCCGAGCAGAATCCGTTTGGCAGCAACCAGCTCATCGCCAATCACGGGCGCAACGCCGTTATTTCTGAGACGCACATCTTCTCTTCCAACAACATCAACCAGGCCTATGCGGGCTACAACCGGATCTTTAACCAAATCACATCGTGGGGTGGGTTTGGAGGGCAGCTCTGCGAGGCGGATAAGTTGGGCATTGTGGGTGCGGATCTTAACAGCCAGTGTCCGAACGCTCCTCCGGGCCTGACCCAGTACACGAAGGCCTGCCTCAGTTGCGGCTTGAGTTCGACGCAGCTCAGCAGCTACTGGTCATTGGGCGATCGCGGGTTCGCTCCTTTCGTGGGTGGTACTAACGTTTACACATTCAGCGATACCTTCGACATGATTCGCGGCCATCACAACATTCGCACTGGCATCGGAATTCGTATCAATCAAATGAACGTCATGACCAACGGATTTCAGGACGGCTATTTCCTGGTTGGCGGTGGGTTCACGGGCGATGCAGCGGCCGACTTGCTTGTAGGCCAGCCTTACGGTGCGATCCACGATCAAACGTTCGACGGAGCGACCACCGGCCGCCGTTGGAAGATGTTTCGTCCTTTCGTGCAGGACGACTGGCGTGTCTCGAGCGACTTGACCTTGAATCTGGGCGTGGCATGGGCCCTGGTGACTCCAATAACGGAGGCGCAAAATCGTCAGGCGAATTTCGATTGGACGACGCAGCAATATCTGGTCGCCGGAAATGCGCCGTTCAGCGGTTGCACCAACTGCGTTCGCTCCAATGCAGACGTGGGAGTTCACTTCGACAAGACGGCGATCGAGCCACGCATTGGATTGGCGTGGAAGCCGCGTGGCAGCCAGCGCACGGTGGTTCGCGCGGGCTACTCGATCTACCACGACTCTGGTTGGAGTCAGGGTGCGCAGGGACTCTGGCAGAATCCGCCGTATTACGCCGAAACCGACCAGTTCACCTACGGCCCGGCCAGCTCCTTTGGTCCAGTCAACCCGTGCCCGTTTGGCAATTTTGCTGCCGGTGCGGGTGCGGTAAACTGCGGGCTGAAATACGGCTTGACGCAACCCGGCCTCCAGCCGTTCACCGCGCCTCCGAACCCGGATAACTTTACCGGAACCTCGCTTTCTCAAGACCCGAACTTCAAACAGGGGATGGTGCAGCAGTTCAATTTGAACGTTGAGCGTCAGCTCCCTGGAAATATCGTTCTCACCGCGGGATATGCTGGAACTCGGAGCACGCACATCTTGTTCTACGGATTGAACATGAATGTCAATTCGCCGTCGGCATGTATTGGCGGATCGAACGGATATTTCCTTGGTTGCGGGCCCGGGGGAGCGGCGTTCAATGCTCCCTACCAGGACAACCAATTCATCAACATTTCAAATATTACGGATGGAGCCAAGGCCCGGTACGACGGCCTGCTGATCAGAGCGGAGACAAAGAGCGCGCGCCACGGCCTATATGCCCTGCTCAGCTACACCTGGTCACGGACCTTCGATTCCGGCATGTCGGATGGAGACGGCACTACGCCGGGCGCACAATACTGGCCGCTGCCGGGTTCACAGAAGGCCGATTGGGGTCTTTCACAACTCAATCTCGACGATCAATTCACCGCCAGTGTTTTGTATGAATTGCCCTTCGGCAAAGGCAAACGCTACGGTGCCGGCTGGAGTTCGATCCCCGACGCTGTTCTCGGCGGGTGGCAGGTGAATGTGATTGAGAAGGCGACCTCTGGCTTCCCATTGTTCCTTGTCGACACCGCTAACAACTCTGGCGTCAATTTCGAGTGGAATGGAACTCCGTTGAACCGCCCAGACGAGGTGGGTGACCCGTACAAAGGTGGAACCGTTGCGGCGAACCCAAGCTGCGTGGCGCCTGCCCAAGTCCATAACAACCAGTACTGGTTCAATCCCTGTGCTTTTGTACCGGCGCCCGCCGGGGAACTTGGTACGATCTCTCGCGCGCCACTTTCCGGTCCCCGTTTCGTCAATACGGATTTTTCTGCGTTTAAGAATTTCCACGTTCACGAGAGATACTCTCTTCAGTTCCGGGGAGAATTCTTCAACCTTTTCAATCATGCTCAGTTCGGTCTGACCGGCAACGGAGTTTTTATGCAGGATATCAACAGCCCTTCCTCGTTCGGTGTCGTCAACGAGACGGTCAACAACCCGCGCGTGATTCAGTTTGCTCTGAGGCTTGATTTCTAGACGAAGCTGAGAACGGGAGGAAATATCGGCTGAGGCAAATTTCGATTTGCCTCAGCTTTCTTTATGCGCCCAGCTCGTCAGTTGCCGGCTGTCACGGCAACTCTGGAATCCGTTATAGTGATAGGCATTCATGAAACGGATATCTCCTTCTCTTGCGATATTCATCGCTGCAAGCATCCTCTGCACAAACAGTTTTTCATTTGGAGATGAATGGAAGCCGCGGCATGACCGCGTCTCCCACACCGGAGTCATGAATTTGACGGAACTTCCCCCGCCCAGCGAGGTGTTTTTTTCTGGACCGGCTTCCCCTGCTGACCAACCGATCTGGCTGGAGGGATTGAAAGCATGGCGCCACGATCGCCGCACTCTTCTGCGCTTCGATGCCTCGCAATACGAGCGCACCGACCTGCAATGGACACAGCACATCTTCTCCCAGGTGCAGTTGCTGATCTGGGACCGCAGTCTTTACGATCCGGTGGAGGGCGAGTACACCGTCGACCGGTTCCTGTCCGAAACCGAGAGCCGCATTGGCCCAATCGATGCTGTTCTGATCTGGCATGTGTATCCCAACCTGGGTGTCGACGATCGCAATCAATTTGATATGCTGCGCGATCTCCCCGGAGGCATCCCCGGAGTGCGCAGCATGGTTGGACAATTTCACAGCCGCGGCGTGAAGGTATTTTTTCCGCTCCTGGCCTGGGACATGGGAACCCGCAATGAAGGCTCGGCTGCATCGGCGGTCATGGCGCAACTCCTCAAGGACATCGACGCCGATGGCATCAACTTTGATACCCTGGAGAGCGTTCCGCCAGGCTTTCGCGAGGCCTCCGACGCCATCGGCCATCCGCTCGCGCTTGAGCCCCAATTTCAACCGCGCGACGCCTCCATCGCATGGACCAACCTCAGTTGGAACGACTGGGTGACGTGGGAAGGGAAGCAGTATCCCTTCATTCCGATGGTCAGCAAAAACAAGTGGCTGGAATCGCGCCACACCGCGAATGTTACCGACCGTTTCACACGCGACAAAACCGACAGCTTGCAGCATGCCTTTTTCAACGGGCAGGGGTATGCAACACTCGAAAATCTCTGGGGATTCTGGTACGAAAATAATCCCCGCGACGCCGAGGCCCTGCTGCGGTTCACCCGCGTCGAGCGCGCCATGGCCGATTACCTGCTCACTCCCGACTGGGAACCGCACACACCAGTCTTGCAAGCAGGCGCATTCGCGAGTCGCTTCCCCTTGGCGAAGGGGACGCTATGGACGATCGTCAACCGTAACGAATACGACCTCTCCGGTCCTGAGATCGAGATCGCAAGTCGGCCAGGCATGCACTTCTACGACCTTTGGCACGGGACCGAATTGACGCCCGTCCTGGCGAACGGCAAAGCCACCCTGCGCTTCGATCTCGAAGGCCTCGGTTACGGAGCTGTTCTCGCCACGGAAGAGAAAGTGGACGCGAGTCTTCAGAACCTGCTCTCCTACATGGCGGGACGTTCCAAGCGCCCTCTTGCCGGCTATTCGCGGGAATGGAAAGCCGTGCCTCAGACTCTGGTTGAAATACCGGCTACCAGCCCGGCTCCATCGGCGCCGGATGGAATGGTGCGCATTCCCGGCGGTGACTTCGACTTTCAGGTGAGCGGCATTGAAATCGAGGGCGGCAACGATCCCGGAGCGGATGTGCAGTATCCGTGGGAAGACACGGCACGTCGTTTCCATCGGCAGCAAATGCACATTCATAGTTTTTATATTGATCGAACGCCGGTAACGAATGCTGAGTTCACTAGATTCTTGAACGCGACGCACTACCATCCAAAAGACGATCACAACTTTTTGCGGGCATGGCAGAACGTGAAGAATGGCACCTTCCCGCAAGGCTGGGATAACAAGCCTGTGACATGGGTTTCAATCGAGGATGCCCGCGCCTATGCCACCTGGAGCCACAAACGCCTTCCCCACGAATGGGAGTGGCAATACGCAGCGCAATCCACCAACGGTCGCGCGTACCCTTGGGGGAACGACTGGAACCCGCAAGCTCTTCCGCCAGTAGATTCCGGGCCCGCCTTGCATCCACCCGCCGACGTAACCGCCTTCCCAAACGGTGCCAGTCCATTTGGCGTGCTAGATCTGGTCGGCAACGTCTCGCAGTGGACAGACGAATACCGCGACCCGCATACCCGCGCGGCGATTCTTCGTGGCGGCGCTGCTTATCAACCGATAGGTTCCATCTGGTACTTCCCGCAAACTTACCGGCTGGATGAGCACCAAAAGTACCTCTTGATGTCTCCGGGGCATGACCGAGCGGGGACGGTTGGCTTTCGATGTGTGGTCGATGCGCCATGAATCCCAAATTTCCCTATACCTGCTCGCAAGTTTTGAGACGCGGCAGCTCCAGTTGACTGGGACAAGGAAAAATTCATCGCATGTCGAGAGCCTGATGAGCGCCCCCGCGCCCGCCCGGTGATTGGTTCAATTCTGCGGCGGCGAAACCGAATTCTCGTTCTTGAGCGAGATCACAAACTCCTGAATATTGCGCCGCTCACGCTCTGCATTCTCCTTTGTTTTCTTGACTAATTGATGGTGGAGTTGAAGCTGTTCTTGAGCCCTCGCTTTGTCGCCGCTTCGCAGGTAAGCCCGCGCCAGCCGATAGTGCGTTTCTTCGAGTGTCTGATCGAATTCCGGACTGACTTCTTCCGCACTGGCTTCGATCGCCTTTTGATATGCGGAAATTGCCCGCGAAAAATCCGCGCGCTGCGAATAGAGAATTCCCAGTTGCAGATACGCGGCACCGAGCTTCGGATCGAGATGCACCGCCTTCTGCAGCAGCGACTCCACGCGCGCGGAACGCTCGATGTCATGCCCACTGTCACGCTGCGTGTCCACCGACCCCGCCGATTGTTTCCCCGATTGTTTCCAAAGACTGACGGCGTAATAGTAGTTCGCGAGCGCACTGTCCGGTTGCAGCTTGGCGAAGCGCGCCAGTTTCTCCACCGAGGCTTCTGATGGAGTGCTCTCCACACTTTGCATTCTTCCCAGCAACAGATACGGAGTCGGAT
>OBLW0100004429.1_pt1 | contig 10713 bp, 15 predicted proteins | sample 1520161 | NCBI WGS metagenome assembly OBLW01 (sample SAMEA3539309, study PRJEB22396) | soil metagenome | biome: tundra; feature: field; material: soil | place: USA | collected 2010-05 | depth 0.15 m
ACGCTCTTCCGATCTAACGGAATGGAACCGTTGCTGGTGTCTTGCGCAGGAGCCCTCGAGGAAATCGCGAAGTCGATCGCGTCGTTCGTGCATTACGAGCTCTGCGATTTCGTGAAAGTATCTTCAGTGCATCGTGTGCAGGCCGGTATCCCTGCATGGCGGCCTTGCAACACCAAAATATGGCTTCGGCACGGTCCTTGGGCATCCCTTTGCCGAGCGCATACATCAGGCCCAACTGCTCCTGCGCAATAGCATCGCCTTGCTGGGCGGCTCTATGGAACCAATATGCGGCCTCAGCATCGTCCGGGGGCACGCCTTTGCCCATGGCGTACATCAAGCCGAGGTTCCGCTGATCAGCGGCATCACAGTCCCCGGCTGCCGTCCGATACCAGTGTTCAGCCGCTTGGGCATAACCCCGGGCTATGCCTCGACCGTCGTCGTACAGCTTGTCCAGGTTGAACTGCGCTATAGCCAAACCCCGTCCAGCAGCATGGAAGTACCACGCAAATGCTTGCTCGTAGTCCTGATCGACTCCCAGACCATGCTCATAGAGAAACCCAAGGCTGTTTGCGGCGTGTGCGTGCCCCTGCCCAGCAGCCCTGCGAAACAAAGCGGCTGCGCCGCAATAGTCCAGAGGCAGTCCCAGACCGCGCAGGCACGCGCGCCCATGTGGGACATGCGACGGCGCGTGATCATTGCTTGACCTGAACCCCGGACGAGAGCCGCAGTCAGCCTCTTCGTGTCCACCATCGCTTTGGATTAACAGACCTCTCCTTTTCCAATCTTCCGCTGCTTCTTCTTCGGTCCTCAGATCCATTAATCCCCGCGTGACGAGTGCTGCCGATCTATGGCTATTGAGCGTCACGGGCTCTCGCGCTATTAGCGCTGTAGGCCACTCGTCGGCCGCGGTTACAGTGTTCCTTTTCCGGGATGAGCAGGCCTCCGAGAGACTGCGCAGCAATTCAATTCGCAAACCAAGCCCTTGAGCTAGCTCATCCAGCAATTCTCTTCCCTCTGTCTTGGCTACCTCCACCTTGGCTCTTAGCTTCGCAACGTCTAGATCCATCAAGACCGCAGTTTCCATTTCAATCTGCGACAATCTGCTCTTAACTTGTCTCATTTGCAGGTTGGGGTGCGCCAGGTCGGAACAAATGACATTTCCTCGCACAAACGTACGACGATTCCTATATTCGTCCAGGGTTCGCTTACGGGGGTCTGTATTGCTGCTCTGATTCGCAGCCTCTGATTCTGCCTTCGGTAGCTCGCACTTGAGGTGATCATCTGCATCGGTGGCGAGGTCGCGATGACGTCGAGCGGCCACCTCCCGATACATAGTCTTCCTCTCGACCATCGAAACGAAGTCTTGCGAGGCAGGGTTTTCACCGTGGACGGCAGCACTGAATTCCCCTGCCCATGCGCGAGGTACGACAGCCACTGACTGAGCTTCCTCTGTGTCCTCTGCTGTCGGCACATGAAAGCAGATCCTTATGGTCAATTCGTCAAGCTTTGCATAGAGCATTCCTATCTGGCGGATGTACTCTCCTTCAAATGCCGAAAGTTCGCCGCTCAGATTTGCAAGGAATAGTTCGCGCTCGGTAAGTTCCGCCAAGAGCGACAGTAAACTCTCCCGAGTCTTAGCGTGGGCTTGTTCTGACCTCGATCCTCGGATGGTCACGGGTACGGGGGCCGGTTTGATAAACACCCCCACGGGGTCTCTTCCTCGTGCCCCGACGCTCTCTCTGGTTCGTTGTTCTAAGGTCGCATTTGGATGCGGCACGCCGTGGTAGCAGAATTCGCACAGCCCGATCTTATAGACGGGTTGATCTGGCCGTCCGCGTTCGACACATGCCTCACAGGCGCCGGTAGCGACGGGCAATTTTAGGGCGCTTGCCACGCGAGCAGTGTAGTTATGCGGGAAGAGTAGGGTATTCCACTATTCTATTTGCATTTATAAAATACCGCCCGAATGCGGCCTGACATGAATCCTGTTGATGTCACGACGACAAACGATTTCCAGCGACTGACAAAATGAGGGCCTCCAAGAAAAGGGACATGACCGATAGACACTCTCGACAACTTACTGCTCCTTACGCACACTTGGTGTGAGTTCGAAAAGGAGAATTCGGGTCTGGGAGGAGCCGCGAGGCATCCCGAGGCGCCGGGAAGGACGCCAACGGATGGGCGTGACCCTCGAATTCACAAAGCGGGTTGAGCTATCTTTGACCGCTGCGACCGCTGGCCACCCTCTTCGCGTTCAAGACGTTCTCTCGGTAAATCAATGGGGTGACGCCGATCATCTCGCTAAACGCCTGTACAAACTGAGCTTCGGTGTCGAAGCCGGAGTGTTGAAATGCCATCGCGACGGTGATGTTGTTCTGTTTCAATAGATTCAGGCTGCGTTCGATACGCCGCCGAAGAGCGTATGTGTGAGGGCTGAGGGCTGTGGAGGCGCTCAAAACGCGGGCTGAGCGGCTCTCAGGTGGTTCTTTTGACGAATAAGGGGAGCCAACGTCGCCAAGGCCACAGCAGGGGGGCTGGCCAGAAGTGGACACCAGATTTGTAAAGCCTGCCGGTTCATGGGACGCCGGAACGAGGGTTTTGCGGCGCATAGGTTTACATTATTCGTCCTGCTAAAGAAACTGAAAGCTCTCAAATCACTGTTCCATTACGGAAGTAACAAAAAAGTAACCAGTCTCGGGGGGGCAGGCGAAAATTTGGCTCGCGTGACGCGCCGAACCACATGAACCATTAGGTTACTCCGGCGATTGGCTGATGGAACGGGCGGCTGGCTGTAACCAGGCTCGTCGAGCTTGGATCAGGGCTTGACAATCGGCAAATGCGGGGATCAATCGGTAGGAAAAGAACTGGCCGTAAGAAAACTGGATCCTGCCACCGTCGTGCTGTGCTCAGAATTCTATATGGAGATCGCACATGTCAACCACCGGAATATCCGGGTAATTGCCGTCCAGCCACTGCTTGGCATACTGGCGATCTTCGACAGCGCCATCCCCTAGAAGCACCTTGGAGAAGTCCACCTCGAGGGATAGCCCTAGCACTCCGTCGGTGCCCAGGACGGTCGTGACGTCGTACCCCATCTCCAGCAGCGCGAGTTCGCAACTCACCAGTTGGGAAAATTCGAAACACACGTAAAGAATCTTCTGACCAGCCATGCTTTGACCTGATGATCGGAGATAAGCGTGATTTGGGGGCACAAGCCGATCCAACTCTCGCAATGGATCAAATATCCTCGTGGCGTTACTGCTGCGGGACTGGTACTCAGCCCATCGGCCACACACTACCCGTGCGGCGCAGTCGGATTGCGAAGTATCGTCATGACGCTCAAGAGCACCGCCGCAGCAAACATCGTCACTTCCTTGTACCTGACCGCGTCGTGAAAGGCGCCCAAGCCCGCGGTTGAGAGTATCGAAACTAATTGACTTACGGTAAGGCTCTGCTGGCCATCCGCCAAAACCAAATATAAGCCGATGGCCAGCAAAGGCATCAGAAGCAGCAAAAACACGTGCCGACTGGTTCTTTGCATTACGAAAGACTCTACGCTGCATCGCGATACCTTTCTAGATCACCAACAGGGTAAAGGATTAGCGCACGATAAGGCCAAAAGAAAACGCATCGCGCCAGCACTTACGTAACATTTTTAATGGCCATATAGTGCCGTATGCAGAACGGTGGTCTCTGCACAGGCAGCGTGACAAACGGTGCGGGAGTGCGGCTTTTTCTGTTTGTATTGGCACTAAAGTTTTATTTCATCCGCCGTTTTCATGTACGAATGTCGAAAAGCTGGCAAGATCATGGAATACGGGGCCAGAGCGATACCATATGGTCAAGTTTACGGAGGCGTCGCCGACCAGGAGCACAAATGAGCATCCCATCGTCACACACGTTCACTTGCAGGGACAGTTCCTCCGTGACGAGCCAGGGGCAGGATCTCGGTGAATGCGTATTGGTCGCAGCGCCGAGTGCTCACAGAGCGGTCGCCTGGAATGCTGTCACCGGGATTTCAGTTTGGTTAAGGGGCGATCATTGCGCTTCCACACAGTGGGCGAAGAAAACGTATGCCGACTGCCGCAAGTTCCAGGAACAGTGCGATGAGCCAGTGTCGCTGGGAGACGTCACTTGAAGTTGTCGTCACTGTTTGATGGTCAGCGCAGTGGTTCGGGGTTATTGGATCAAGTAAGACCAATTATTGCTGTTTGGACTTTAACTTTACTGGCCGGCAAGGAGCTATGCAGAGATCTGTCGTAGTGATTGATCGTGATGTTCGCATTCTGAGTTATATACGCACGATTCTGGCGGATGCGAATTGTGAAGTGATTGCTTGCGATTCCGGCGCACACGCTCTGGAGTGCATCCGCGCTGGTCCCCATCCCAAGGGCGTACTCGTATCGACCGACGTATCCGATGTCCACTATTTGGACCTGATCCGACAAATCCGCAGCATGAATCCTCATATCAGCATCGCAGTAATGTCTGACCTCAATCGGTACGAGGACATTGTGGACGCGATTGGTGCCGGGGCGCGTTGGGCACTACCCAAGCCGTTCCTTGTCGAAGACCTACTGGAACTCGTGGGGCGCTTAACAAATGAACACACAGCAGCCTTGGACCGCGACATCGTGGAAGTGCGAGTCGGCCATAACATGTCGATGGTCTATGCCAGCCCTTCCATGCGCGACATCCAACAGCAAGCCGCCCTGGTTGCGCGCGTTAACCTATCCGTGTTGATACTCGGGGAGAGCGGAACGGGAAAAGAAGTTCTGGCTCGCTATATCCATAGCATGTCGCCGCAGGCTCAGAACGCATTTCTTAAAGTGAACTGTGCCGCAATGCCCGCCGATCTTCTTGAGAGCGAATTATTCGGTTACGAGCCAGGCGCATTTACGGGGGCGGGCCGCGCCAAGCCCGGCAAGTTCAAGCTTTGTGACAAGGGCACGATGTTCTTGGACGAGATAGGCGAGATGCATCCCAGCTTGCAGGCAAAGCTGCTGCAGGTTCTGCAGGACGGAACATTTTCGCCACTGGGCGGCCGAACCACAGAGAGAGTCAATGTTCGCATCATCGCAGCGACCAACATCGACATGAAGAGAGCGATAACAAGCAAGTCCTTTCGTGAGGATCTGTACTACAGGCTCAATGGATTCTGCGTCAGTTTGCCTCCGCTACGCGAGCGTAGCGAAGATATCCCAGTGCTGCTGCACCACTTTCTGATCAGATACTCTCGAGAACTCGGCTTGGCGGACTTACAACCTCCACTCTCAGCCCGTCTACAGAGAGCCTGCCAGCGGTATAGCTGGCCTGGCAATTTGCGGGAGTTGGAGAGTTTCGTTAAGCGTTATTTGGTGTTGGGCGATGAGAAGTTGATGATGGACGAGTTGACGCAGGAAATCAGGGATGTGGATCGAGTCGTCGACGTCACGCCGGAGACGATTCTTTGTGCTCTTCAGTCGGCTGGCGGTAACAGGAGAGTTGCGGCGAAAACCCTGGGAGTCAGCTACAAAATCTTGTTGCACAGGTTGCGCAAGTTCGGGATGGAGCCCGCCTTCGCGGAGGCGTCTCTGGTCTAGCGACATCGTGCGCGACTGGGGACCAAGGAGTGGCAATTGGAATTCGATGAGAATTGTGGCTCTCCAGCCGAAGGCGCCATCCGGAAGGACCTGGCGGTTCTGCATAGGAAAGACGGGACCCTGATAAAAGGAGTCCTGCACTGGCGTGTCGCTGATGGCAATGCCGCTGCGCTCCCGAGATTGCCAGACGTTGTTCACATACAGCACCTGCAGGGGGGCACACACTCGATGGTCCGGGTCGAGGATGTCAAAGCAGTCTTCTTTGTAAGAACTCCAGAGGGCAATGCTGAATACGAGGAAGTGAAATTTTTCTTCGGAGCTCCGACCTCTGATCTGTGGATCCAAGTTCGGTTGTTTGATGGAGAATCGCTAGAGGGTCGAGTTGAGAACGACATCGGGCTGCTGGTTGAACCAGGATTCTGGCTGCGCCCTACCGACAGCTTCGCCAATAACTTAATGGTGTACGTGCCCAAGTCGTCGGCTGTCGAATTCCACGTGATGGGCCTCGCGACATCTCCGAAGCAACGTGACGCGGATATACTCGTAGCCCCAACAGCATGCGACCGAGTTTCGGGCTTACAGAAGGTCAACCCGGTGTGAGAGCGGGTTCCTGGCGAAATCAGGGGACCGGAAGCAGGGCGCTGGTTCGAGTGACACCGGACGAGTTACCTCCGGTCGATTATGGGTAAGTGTAGCCCGATAGTCATCAAGCGGCACGCCTCGTAATAAACCTACCCTTTGCAGCAAGACGCAGTACGCGCTTAACAAGCGCACCACAGACCAAAAAAGAATTTTAGTCTCTTCCTCTCGCCTCGCCACTGTCACGGACTCACTTCGCTACCCCCGCGATAGTTCTTCGCATATAGGAACATTGCGACCCGTGCCAACCCGCTCGGCATTTACGTTCCGTTCGGCCAGAGTTGCGTGCCGCAATGCGTAGAGCGGCTGTGATGGTGGTCACTCATCAATGGTTACCCATCACAGCCAAAGTCCGTTTGGTGAATGCTTCCTTGCTTCCGATCATGCAGGTTAGTGGATGGAAAATCCGCTAAATTGCGGCATTTCATAGCCGATTTATGTTTCAGACAAGTCCTGTCAGGTCCTCCGCCAGAAGAAGATTCCCAAAATAGGAATAATCCATCGAAATAAGACTTTAGTGCCTAACTGAATGGCCCTAACGACTGAGATACTAATGGCACTCAGGTTCTCAATTTCTGGCCGGCCATCTTGGCCCACTATGTGTCGTGGATGTTGTATATGGCAATTGAGAGAATTACCCTCCAACAACGTGGTACGCAACGAATTATTCCGGCGGTCTCGGAAAGTCAACTTCACGAACCTCAAGTTCCTCCTCCGTGGCTAGGGATGAAGCTTGAACATCACACCGTCTGCGCCACCTCACGTGCAGCGGCAAGTACGTCTTCCTACCTGGCGGCAGTGTGCTTATCTGGCTTCCAAGAAGTGGAGTACGCCGGGGGAGCTAGCCGGGGTGGCTTCAAAGTAAGGTCAACGCCGGGGGACGTGTTCCTTACCGGTCCCTCCGAACTTCCACCCCGGTCATCAACGGGCAATGCTGAGTTTATTCTGGTGGAAGTTGCTCCCAAGTTCATGCTTCATGTGGCGGAGGACCTGACAACTGGTGGGCCATTCGAGGTTCGGCAACTCTGGTCGCAAAAGGAAGAGAGCCTTCGCCACATTGTGATGACCTTGCACCACGAGATCCTTGCAGGATGCCCCTCAGGCAGATTGTTTGCTGAATATATAGGGTTGTCATTTGCCACGGCGATATTGTCAAAACATACGCTGTCTCCGGTCCGGCTGAACTACCACGGTGGGCTGTCCCGGGCCAAACTTCGCCTGGTTACGGAATTCATCCGGGAAAATCTATCCGGCAACCTGGGGGTCGCGGACATGGCCAATCTAGTACAAATGGGTCCCTGCCACTTCGCTCGTGCCTTCAAGGAGTCTACGAACATGTCTCCGCACCAGTACGTCTTGCGCCGTCGCATCGAAAGGGCTCTGCAGATGCTCAAAGAGTCTCAGATGAGCCTGGCTGGCGTAGCGTACGAACTAGGGTTCTCCAGCCAGGGTCACTTCAGCACGGTGTTCCGCAAAGCGGCGGGCGTCTCTCCCAGAGAGTACCGCCAGGATGTCACCACCATGCGAGATCTGCAAGGGAGTGTTATGGCGACGGGGTCATAGAATGCATCGACAGGCTGCCGCCAATAGGGACCCGGCGGACACGGATTTGGATGCCGGCCCATATCCCTTTCGAATTCACTGGCAAGAATATGTAAGCCGAAAGTTGATCCTGGAATATTCCTGTACGCCCTATCCCCTACTCTCTACCGTGGTTACTCAACCAACGCTACGCGGGAGCGGAGTGGCAGCGCTCGGTTCCCTGCGTCTCGGGCTGTCGGACTGTAACACGGGTTTCGGATGCCCCGAATTGGGTATGGAATACTACAGAGCAACCTCAGTTCGCGCTTCTTCTGCCCACCGGGATAGGCGGTCCGGCGTCGACGGGTTCATCGGTGCAGAGTGGAGAGCCTGGAGATTAAAGCACTGCTGGTCGCGATATCGCCAGCGAAGCGAGAACAGTTCCGGTTAGGAGGTAAGCAATGACCAGACGCGAACTAAGCACACGAGATGCTGGGCGTAGCCGTTTGTTTGGCAGAATTATTGCCGACTTCACCGCGATTTTAGTTGGCTACAATCTACCTCGCGAAGATGCAAGAAGAGTCGCCCAGCAAGCGGTCGAGCCAGTGCAGCAGTATCTCTCCACCAGCGACACTGTACTCCGGGTGCTTCGACTCCGAGATATACAGAACTGACGAGATCCGTTGGCTCCCGAAAGAGCTAGGTAAATCATGCCCGCATCGAAGCAACCAGCCTGATCCAGTCGGTATTGATGCTGTGCGATCCAGTTCCTGTCACTGGCGTCAGCTGCAATGGCTCTACACTGCCTGCTCACCTAAGTCTGCGATCAGTCTTCAACGCAGGCGTATTGACCGCAGTTTAACATTTCGACTGGGCCCCACTGGGGCAAAGCGGGCGACGCCACTGCGTATTGTCAGTAGCATCCCCAACCTTCTCGTGTTAATGGAGTATGCCGATTCGAGGCCGCCACGGGCATTCTCTATTTCCACTCCAGGAGCCGATCGGCTGCAGATCGCAGGTCGTGGCGCGTTGAAGATGTCACTCAAGCCCAACGCGAAGACCCGATTGGTGAAGGCGCTGGCCTGAGTCGCCGGCGGGGCTGTCACAGCTTCGGGATGGAACGGCTGGCAGTGGGAATAGCCTGCTGGAGAATCGCATCCGGCTGCCGGAGTTTGACCTTACCGGAAGCCAATGCGCCGCCTGCCGCAATTGCAGGCGATTACTGTGTAGCCAGACCAAACCGGCGAGGCAACTCGACAAAATAATAATGAAGGTGACCGATTCTGAGGTTCTTGGGGTAACTGGTTACCGGCATACAATATGGGGTCGTGCACCACTCGGTTCAGCAACGGGTAGCAGGGTTACTTGATGCAAATCTTTTCACTATTTGGCGGGAATGTGGCCGTGTTCCTGCCCTCCAAGTTGAAAAGTGGCGCAACTTCGGAGCCAAAAGGGCGCGACTTTAGATTGGAATCCAACTTGCTCACTAATACAAGCGATGAGAGATTCCCCTGAACTTCCTGGTAATGACAGATATGGTGACTTGCCGCCCGATTCGGTGATGTTTGGCAGTTCCGAAGCCATGCAGCAATTACGCCGCAAGGTGATGCGCATCTGCCCAACGAATGTGTCGGTCCTGTTGCAGGGAGAGGCTGGCGTGGGCAAAGACCTACTTGCCCGTTTCATCCATCACCACTCGACTGGTATCGTCGGACCTTATGTGACCGTGAACTGCGCCGCGCTCTCCGGTCAAGCGGTGCACAACGATCGTGATGCGTCGTCTGAGGGTGGAGCGGGAGTCATCTACGTTCTTGGACAAGACGACGTCGCCACCTCGACCATGGGCACGTTGTTTCTGAATGAAGTCAGCGAAATGACGCCCCAGATCCAACAGCGTTTGTCGATTCCACTGGCTGATTACAATGGGTTCGAGGGCGCGGAGCAGGAGAGCGATGACGGCAAGCTGCGCATCATCTGTTCCAGCACGCGCGATCTTCGACGGGAGGTGAAGCTAGGCCGTTTTCGGCGGGAGCTGTTTTACCGGCTGGCGGAGGTGACGATCAACGTGCCGCCCCTGAGGAATCGCACCGAGGACCTCCCCATCATTTCGGAGTACCTGCGACTTCGCTGTTGCTCCCGACTCGGTGTTGCGGATACACCGTTTCCAACTGGCCTGCTCGCACGCATGTCGCGCTACTCGTGGCCCGGAAATATCAGGGAATTGGAGAATTTCGTTTGCCAGCACGTGCTGCTCGGCGTCGACTGCGTTGGCTTGGAAGAGGACGCCGTAGTCATGGAGGTCGGTCTTGATTATGATTGGCACGATCCTTTTCCAGGCAAGAGCAAGCAGAATTGGCCAAACTAGCCACGGGCTCATCGTTGTCCGGCGGCCGTGCATTTCGGCCGCTACGTGTGTGCTGGCCATGTCGGTTGCCGCCCGCTGAAGGCTTCGCACCCAACCATTCAGCGCTTTGCGCTTTGCGCTTTGCTGCGACCCATGGCCATGGTTCTACCGTGCATCGTGGCACGGCGCGCTGTTGGGGAGACGCGGGCATTTCTCCCTTATCTCGACAGTGAATTCATGTCTCTTTCTGCGAGTCGGTGCGCAAGAGTGCGACCGGCTTTTCCGGATCGCCGCCGCGCTTGATGACCAGCGCCAGGTGCCCTTCGGCCTCCGAATATGCAACTTTCGGAACAAAGAACGACACGTCTCCGGCATACGCTTCGATTAATTCACGCACGCGATTACCCAGGACGGCCGGTGCCAGAATATTAGCGTCCACCACCAACGCTCTACTTGGCGTTCCGCTTCTTCTCGCGGCCAGCCTCGACCATCGTGGAAATAGCGGGCGTGGGAATTACGATCGCAAGTATGATACCGAGGGCAGTGGGCGGGCAGTCCGTCCCAAACGCTCGGCAGTTTGCCGGCAATGTGGCGCAGCAGGTGCGCCAAGAACTGGATGACCTGCGG
>OBLW0100004430.1_pt1 | contig 10712 bp, 11 predicted proteins | sample 1520161 | NCBI WGS metagenome assembly OBLW01 (sample SAMEA3539309, study PRJEB22396) | soil metagenome | biome: tundra; feature: field; material: soil | place: USA | collected 2010-05 | depth 0.15 m
TAGGTTCTGGGTGACTGATGGCCGGTCCAGGACAGCGCGCAGAAATGCTGCTCGCCCTCCTGCATCCGGGTCCGGGCCATCGCCCGGCCGCCCTCAAAGCCGAGGCGCATATCGGTGGTGAGCGTCAGCCAGACCCCGACCTCCGCGTCCACCGCACGGCAGACGGCCTGCGAGTAGGACCCGTCGGTGTACGCCCAGGCGCCGGGGTGCCGCCCGTAGTCGAATACCGGCTCGCAGTCGAAGGTCACCTGCACCTCGCCGGTCACGCACCGGATGGTGCGCAGCAGCACATGGTCGGCGTCGTAGTCGGTGGGCGTGCGGCGGTGCGTCTGCGACAGTTCGCTCTCGTGATGCCACGGGCCCATGAGCAGCGCGTCGCGCACGACCAGCCACCCGGTGGGAGTGGCCCAGCTGGTCTCCAGCACCATGGTCCCCGGCAGGTAGCGGCGGGCCGCCGGGACCGTCACGCCTTCCGGGGAGAGCCTGAATCCGCCGGCTGACCGGTCCAGCAGGGCGCCGAAGACACTCGGCGAGTCGATCCGGGGCAGGCACAGCCACTCCACGTTGCCGCTCGGCGCGACCAGGGCTGTTGTCTCGCAATCCGACAGGAACCCGTACTCGCCGATCGGCGGGAACAGCGATTCGTCGGCAACCATGGGGCCCTCGCCGGGCGTCACCATGTCCAGCCCATCCCAGTTCTGCTCGATGGTGAGGCTGTTCCGGTGCTCCGCAGTGGGACTCATCTGGCTGGTATACCCGCTGAGCGCCAAGGAAGGCGCGGGATACCGGCAAACGCGCCCGCTGACCTGCCAATTTGCCGCACCTACGGGCCCGGGTAGGCTGCGGTTCAACGACCGGGAGAAGGCGGCGGCCTACGCCGAGGCCATCGCCTGGCGCCAGCCAAGCGAGGACGCCCTCTGGGAACGCCTGCACCAGCACTTCACCGAGCCGGAACTCGTGGAACCCGGCTACTTCATCGCGCTCACCTTCGGCCAGCAGAGCTGGCTACGGCTGCTCAACATCGATCATCACCAGGTGCCGGCGGGGACGTCGGCCTCACTGGCCCCCGGGTTCGAGACGGCCGAGGCCATGGCGGCGACCAAGGAATCTGGCGAGTACTGGGCCAAGCACTGAGCGCGGCTGAGAGCCCCCTGGCGGCCAGCCGGTGAGCCCCCGCGCCATGCCGGGCTGGCCTGCTTCCGGGCCGCCTGGGTCCTGGTACCCGGCGTTCACCGCGGGCGAGATGGAGGGCCGCCGCCGCGCGCTGGCCGGCCTGCTCCGGCAGCGGGGCATCGATCACGCTCTTCTCTATGGCGCGGACCGTTCCGGAACGGCCATCCAGTGGGTGACGGGCTGGCCGGTGACCCGTGAGGCGGCGGTTGTCGTCTCCCCCGGGGAACGTGATGTGCTCTTCGTCTGCTACAACAACCACGTTCCCAACGCACGCCTGCTCGCGCCCGACACCGACGTCCGCCCAGGGGGCGGGTCGGCGCTGGCCGCGGGCCTGGCCTTGCTGGCCAGCCGGGCCACGGCGGGGAGCCGGACCGGAGTCGTCGGCCCGGTGCCCGCACGGTCGCACGACCGGCTCCTGGCCGCCGCCGGCCAGGTTGAGTTCCTCGACGGGGAGTACACCCGCCTGCGGCTGGTGAAGTCCGCCGAGGAGCTGGCGTGGCTGCGGGCAGGCGCGGGTATGAGTGACGACGCCGTGGCTGCGCTCGCCCGGGAGGCCGGGCCCGGGCTGACCGAGGCGGGTGCCTGCGCCATCCTGGAGAGCGCGTACATCGCGGCGGGCGGCCTCACGCACATTCACTACCTCGCGGCCACCGCCATGGCCCGGCCCAGCCAGTGCGTGCCCGCGCAGTGGCCATCGCAGCGTCCCCTGCACGCCGGCGACGCGCTGAGCTGCGAGGTCAGCGCGAGTTACTGGGGGTATCCCGGGCAGTTGCTGCGCACGTTCAGCGTCGGGTCGCAGCCGTCGCCCCTGTACCGGGACCTGCACGAGGTCGCCGACGCGGCGTTCGACGCGATGACGGCCCGGCTGCGTCCTGGTGCGACCGCTGATGACCTGGTCGCGGCCGCTGGCGTCATCACCGCCGCCGGGTTCACCGTCTACGACGATCTCGTCCACGGTTACGGCGGCGGTTACCTGCCGCCCGTGCTGACAAGGGCGGACCTGGAAAACCAGCGGCCCGCGGAATTCACCTTCGCCGCCGGGATGACCGTGGTCATCCAGCCCAACGTCATCACCCAGGACGAGCGGGCGGGTGTGCAGACCGGGGAACTGGTCCTGGTGACGGAGGACGGCTGGGAATCCCTGCACGGGTTTCCCCGGGGGTTCGGCCAGATCGGGTAACCGGCGCCTCCGTCCGGTATATCTGGAACGTGCGCACCGACCTGCCTATCTGCCGGACCTGCGGCATCCAGTACGCCGAGCCGCGCGGCGACTGCCCGGTCTGCCTGGACGAACGCCAGTATGTCGGCTGGGACGGGCAGCAATGGACGACGCTCGCCGCGCTCAGCGCGGCTGGGCACCGGGCCCGCGTCGCCGCCGAAGGGCCGGGGGTGACCGGCATCGGCACCGACCCGCCGTTTGCGATCGGCCAGCGCGCCCTGCTGATCGCGGCCGCGGCCGGGAACGTGCTCTGGGACATGATCACCTACCTCGACGACGACCTGGTGGCCCAGGTCCGCGCGCTCGGCGGGATCAGCGCCATAGCGATCAGCCACCCGCATTTCTACGGGACCATGATCGAGTGGGCGCACGCCTTCGACGCGCCGGTGTACATCCACGCCGCCGACCGGGAATGGGTCGGCCGGCCCGACCCTTCGGTCGTCTTCTGGGACGGCGAGACCCGCGAGATCGGCGATGGGCTGACCCTCATCAACGTCGGCGCGCACTTCGACGGCGGCCAGGTGCTGTACTGGGCTGGCCAGCACAGGGCCGGCCAGCACAGGGCCGGCCAGCACGGAGCCGGGCCGGACGGCGCGGGCGCCCTGTTCTCCGGCGACATCGTGCAGGTCGTCGCGGACCGGCGGTGGGTGAGCTTCATGCGCAGCTTCCCGAACCTGATCCCCGAGCGGCCGCGGGTGATCCGGCGCGGGCTGTCGCTGCTCGAGCCGTATCCGTTCGAGCGTGTCTACGGCTCATTCTGGGGACGCGTCGTCGAGGCTGACGGCGCGGCGGCAGTCCGGCGCTCCGCCGAACGGTACCTCCGGTACGCGCTGGACGACGGAATCTGACCAGCAGGATCCCAGGTCAGGCACCGGGCCTGCGGTCAGTGCATTACCCACCCACCATCAACGACAAGCAACTGCCCGGTGATGAAGGACGACTCCGGAGCGGTGAGGAAGAGCACCGCGTGGGCGATGTCCTCGGGCACGCCCCGGCGCTTGACGGACTGCCGCTCCAGGATTGATGCGCTGTAACCCTCGGGATCGGGGTGGATCGCCTCGGCCGCCGTCGGGAATGCCCCCGGCGCCACGGCGTTGACCGTGATCCCGTCCGGACCACACTCCCTGGCCAGCGCGCGGGTCAGGCCGACCAGGGCGCCTTTCGACGCGACGTAGGGCGCCAGGAACGGCGTCCCGCCGAAGAACGTGACGCTGGAGACGTTGACGATACGGCCGAACCCAGCGGCACGCATCTCAGGCAGCACGGCCTGCACGCACACGAACGCCGCGTCCACGTTGACCCGCTGAACGTCCTGCCACTCCTGGATGGTGTAGTTGGCGACCTCCTTCCGCGGGAAGATGGCCGCGTTGTTCACCAGGACGTCGACCCCGCCGTGCGCACCGGCCAGGCCCCGCACGATCTGGGCGGTGCGGTCGAGGTCGGCCAGGTCACAAGGGACGAAGAAGGCACTGCCGGCCACGCCCGATGTGTTGATCTGCTGCGCCACCTCGCCACCCAGGCTTCCGGGCAGGTCGATGATCGCGACGTTCCCGCCCTCACGGGCGAAGCCGGCCGCCATGGCCGCGCCGAGCCCGCGCGCCGCACCGGTCACGAGGACCGTCTTGTCGGCAAAACGCATCTATCCCCACTCCCTTCGATGACACCGAGCCAGTGTCCACCCATGCTCGCCAGGCACCGGGCCATTCCGCTAAGGTCCGTGGTCATGCTCAGCCTGATCGCCGCCCTGGAGGTATGGACAGCCCTGGCGCGCTGCGCTGGATGAGCAGCCGGGCCGAGAGCCAGACCATCTACGCGGCCGGCCTGGTCCAGGGCATCGCCCTGGTCACCTTCCCCGCGGCCAGCACGATCCTGACCGCGCCGGGCTCCTACGCCCTGACCAGCAGCCAGTACGGGTCGATGTTCATTCCGCAGGTCATCACTGCGGTGACCACGTCGCTGCTGGAAGCCAGCCTCGGCCGGCGATTCGGCCGCAAGCGCGTCTACCTGGCCGGGCTGGCAGGCGACCTAGCCGCCATGGTCCTGCTGATCGCCAGCTATTTCATGGCATCCGATCATGGCGCCGCCTACCGGCTGCTGCTGGCCGCCACGGCGTGCCTGGGCGCTGGCTTCGGCCTGACGGTGCCGTCGATCAACACGTTCACCGCCGCGTTCCACCCAGCGGCGGTGGATCGCTCCGTGCTGGTACTCAATGCCCTGCTCGGGCTCGGCACGGCGCTGGCGCCGGTCTTCGTCACGGTTTTCGTGGGCCTTGGGTTCTGGCTGGGGCTGCCGATACTGGCGGCGGCGCTGCTGGTGATCCTGTTCGGGGTGAGCGCGCGCCTGCCGTTGCGGACGGACCCACCGCCCCGCCCGGTCCAGGCGGCCGGGGCTGCCCAGGTGGGCGGGGCTGCCCAGAGGGGCGCCCCGCGGACCCGGACACCGGTCCCGGCGCAGTTCTGGATCTTCGCGGGCTTCGCGGTCCTCTACGGCTTCTGCGAGACGATGAACGGCAACTGGTCGCAGCTGGACCTGGAGTCCCTGAAGGCATCCGCAACCCAGGCTTCACTGGCTCTCACTGCGTTCTGGGCGATGACGACCGCCGGCCGGGTGCTGTTCGCCGCCATCGCCCGCTGGTTCCCGAGCCGGCTCGCGTACCATCTCCTGCCGTTCCTGCTCGCCGGGGTTTTCGTGCTGATCGCCGTCCTGCCGGCCGGAACCCCGGGACTGGGCATCCTCGCGTTCGCGCTGGCCGGGCTCGGCTGCTCGGCGCTGCTGCCGCTGACCATTAGCTTCGGCCAGGAGAAACTGACCGCCATGTCGGGCGGGGTGGCCGGCGGGATCATCGCCTTTTACCAGCTCGGCTACGGCATCGCCGCGTTCGGCGTCGGCCCGCTGCGAAGCGCGGGCATCACCCTGCCGGCCGTGTTCGGGATCAGCGCGGCGGTGGCGGTGGCCATGGGCGTGGCGGCTTTCGCCGTCGCTCATCGCCGCCCATCGCCCTCCTCCCTGCACCCCCGGCCGGGCGGGCAGCTCGTCAGTGGATAGCCGGTGCAGCGCAGTCCAGCCTCGGTCAGCTTCCCGCCCATCTGGCCATGGCCGCCACCCTAGGCGAGCGTTCCGGCGATAGACCGCGAGGGTGCTTGGGAACAAGGCTGGCCATCCGCTGCCGGGCAGCCCAAGATAAGGCGGGTGACCGTTCCTGACCTGACTGAGCCGGAACGGTTGCTCTGGGCGGCCTTCCCCCGTGGCGCCTGGACGGACCTGCGGCCCGGCGATCCACCGGCCAGCGATCCACCCGCCGGCGATCCACCCGGCACCAGCCCGTCGGCCGATGATCTTGAGGATGCCGCGCGCTGGGGGCCATCGCGGACGATACGCGCCGAGGTGATCGCCGCCCTGCTGCTCGGCGCCTGCGCCGCGGAACCCGGCCGCGCTCCCGCCGTGCGGCTGCGCGGTGCGCGGATCACCGGCCGGCTGGACCTCATGGGCGCCACCCTCAACTGCCCGCTGGTCTGTGAATACTGTCAGTTCGATGCGGAGCCTCGTTTTGTCGAATCGTCCGCGAAAACGGTGCGGATCGTGGCGTCGCGCCTCCCGGGCTTCAATGGCACCCGAATGCGCCTGGACGGGATCCTGAACTTCTGGTCCTCCGTGGTGGACTCGGTCATCCGGCTCGATCAGGCCAAGGTGACCGGGCAGGTGTGCCTGCGCGACGTCACCACCGGCACCGGCGAGGTCGCGGTGGCCGCCGATGGTCTGGCCATCGACGGGGACGCCGAATGCGCCGGCCTGATCGCCCGCGGAACCATCCGGCTGGCGGGCGCCCAGGTCAGCGGAACGGTCGACCTGGCCGGCGCGCGGATCACCGGCCCGCGGCGTTCCTGGTGGCTCGGCGCCAGCAGCCGCACCGATGCCGCCGGCATCGCTCACCGCGGTGGGATCGCCTGAGCCTGTTTCCGGGGGCCAGACGGTCGTTAGGCGGTCGCGGCTGCGCCTAGCCGGGGGAACGTTTCGGTGGAAAAGATCACCTCGACCGGGACCTCGAAGTGCGCGGCGATCCGCAGCGCCAGGTACAGGCTCGGGCTGTACTCGCCGCGCTCCAGGTAGCCGACCGTCTGGTAGTGCACGCCGAGCGCGTCGGCCAGCTCGCGCCGGGAGATCCCGCGCTCGGCCCGCAGCATCGCGATCCGGTTATAGATGACCTCACTGCTCATCTTCGCATCGCTTTCTCGCGGCGGGCCGCGACATTCGAGCCGGACTCGCGGCGCGCCATCCGCCGCAGCACTACCGGCGCCAGCACGAGCCCTGCGATTGCCCACGCGGACAGGACGCCGAACGTGGCCAGGTGGCGCCAAGAGTGTCCGACTTCCACCGCCGCCATCGCGTTCGGCAGTAGCGCCGAACGCATCCCGAGCCCCAGCCAGTACATCGGGAACACCTGCCCGGTCCATTGCAAAAACACGGGCAGGTGCGTGATCGGGTAGAAGATGCCGGAGATCGCGGCAAGTCCGGCCAGCAGCAGCAACCACCAGGGCCCGGCGCTGCGCTGGCTGGGAAACAGCGACCCGAGCACGGCGCCCAGCGGCAACGTGGCGAGCAGCCCGAGCACGAGCACCCAGGCCAGCGTCAGCCAGCTGCCAGGCCTGTCGATCGCCAGGCCGGTGAACAGGAAAGCGCCGGTGAGCAGCGTGATCGCGACAGCGAACGCTATCTGCCCGGAGATGTTGACGACCTTGCCAAGCAGGTAGCCGAGCATGCCGTTCGGGATGGCCTTGGCCCGCAGCAGCGTGCCGTCCTCTCGTTCGACCACGAGCAGGTCGCCCATTGTGACGACTCCGTACACCCCGACGTTCAGGCCGAGCACGCTGACCAGCATCGTGGTGCCCAGCGAGAAGTGCGTCCCTGGCACGTGCGTGTGCCGGGTCCAGATCATCGCGGCGAGGAAGCCGCCGGTCGGGATCAGGATCGCGATCAGGTCACCCGGCGTGGTCAGGGTCTGCTTGAACTCGATCCAGCCACGGGACAGTCCCGCTCGCGCCGCCACCAGCGCGGGGTTCATGCCGCCACCGCCGTCAACCTGCGCGGCGCACCGTGCTCCGCCTGGCGGACCAGTGCCATGTACGTGTCCTCCAGGCTGGCCCGGCGCACCTCCAGATCCTCGACCGACTCGCCGTACTGCCGGAACAGCTCCCTGACGAACGCTGTCGCGTCGTCCGCCGCGTGCACGAACCGCTGCCCGTCCTGGCTCCAGCGCACCTCGGACTGGCCCGACATCGCGCGGGCCAGTTCATCGGCGGAGCCGTCCGCGATGATCGTGCCGCCGGCCAGGATCAGGATGCGATCCGCGAGCCGTTCCGCCTCGTCCAGGTCGTGCGTGGTGAGCAGGATCGTGGCCTCCTCCCGGTCAGTGAGCCGGTGCACTACGTCATGGAAGTCGCGCCTTGCCTCGGGGTCGAAGCCGGCCGTCGGCTCGTCGAGGAACAGCAGCTCGGGCCGCCCCACGATGCCGATCGCCACGTCGAGGCGGCGCCGCTGCCCGCCGGACAGGTTACGCACCCGCTTGCGCGCGTGCGGGGTCAGCCCGACGGTCTCGAGCAGGTCATCCACGTCCCAGGGGCGCGTGACGCTCGGCGTGGAGTACGGCGCGTAGTAGCGGCCCAGGTGCGCGAGCAGCTCGCGGACCTGCCATTTCGCGTGGTCACGCCAGGACTGCAGCACGACGCCAGTCCTCGCCCGCCACGCCTCACCGCCGTGCGCGGGGTCGGCGCCGAGCACGCTGACCTCGCCCGCCGAACGCATCCGGAACCCCTCGAGGATCTCGATCGTGGTGGTCTTGCCCGCGCCGTTCGGCCCGAGCAGAGCGAGCACCTCACCGCGGCGCGCCGCGAAGCTGACACCGTTGAGCACGTCGGTTTTGCCGTACCGCATCCGCAGATCACGGACATCCAGTACATCACTCATGCATCGGAGGATAGTACATGTACTACATCTCGTATAGGTCTTACGGCTTGAGTGCCGCCAGGATCTCGGCCGCGCGGGCGGCGGCGGCCTCCGGCGCGACATCGGGGAACCGAGCATCAGGTGCCTGGCGGAGATCTTGCCGCCGTCACCGGCCGCTGCGGGCTGGGCGAAGCTGAGGATCATGTTGGCGCGTGGTGTCAGCGGAATGGTTCCTTCGGGCTTGGCCCGGGCTCATCGAAGAGCTGAGCGCGGAAGAGATGGTCAACGGGGCGTACGTTTGCTTTGGATGCCACCGGTGGAGCCGGTGTGCCGGTCCAGCTGGCGCTCGCTGGGCGTGCCGTCGCCTCGACGGGCTCAGCGACCGAGGAGGCGTCTCAATCGGGGATCGTGCATCGCCGTAGTCCCCGCCAGCCTCTCAGAGCCTTGAGTGATGCACGACGATGAGTTTGAGGATGCGGGTGAGTTCCGCCCGGTCGACCTCTGACAGGGGGGCGAGGAGCTCTGCCTGCGCGTCCGCTATCAGTACGTCGAGGTGTTTCAGGTGGCGGCGGCCCTCGTCGGTGAGGGTGATGGCGTTACGGCGGCGGTCGGCCGGGTCGGGGGCTCGTACGACGAGCCCCCGCGCGGTGAGCTCGTTGATGGTCGCCACCAGGTCGCTGCGGTAGATGCCGGTTCGGTCGCTGAGTCCCGACTGGCTGTCCGGGCCGAACTCCTCCAGCGCCGCGAGGGTGGCGTAGTGCCACTTGCGCGAGCCCAGGGTCGCCAGCCTCTCTCCCACCTGCCGCTGCGCGTAGCCGGCTGCCAGGTTGAGCAGGCGGCTGGGCAGTGCCCGTAGCCGCTCGGGTGCGTTCGCCTCGTCAGGGCTGTGTCCGCCTTCCATGCGCCCGATCCTACCTCTTGCGTTAGTCGAACTAACAGTATAATTTCGTTAGTGCAACGAACGTTAGAGCCTCTAACGTCATGATCAGGGAGGTATCGCATGCCCGCAATCACGCCCTTCCGCGTCGAGATACCGCAGGCCGACATGGACGACCTACACGACCGGCTGGACCGGGTCCGCTGGCCCGACGAGCTGCCCGGCGTCGGCTGGGACCTCGGTATCCCGCTGGAGCGGGTCCGCGAGCTGGCCACCTACTGGCGCGAGAAGTTCGACTGGCGCGCTCAAGAGGCCGCGCTCAACCGGTACCCGCAGTACACCACCGAGATCGACGGCCAGAACGTCCACTTCCTGCACGTCAGGTCGGCCAACCCCGACGCGCTGCCACTGGTCCTCACCCACGGCTGGCCCGGTTCGGTCCTGGAGTTCCTCGACGTGATCGGACCCCTGTCGGCCGACTTCCACCTGGTCATCCCGTCCATTCCCGGCTTCGGCTTCTCCGGCCCCACACAGTCGAAGGGCTGGGACATCCACCGGGTCGCCCGCGCCTGGGCCGTCCTGATGAAGCGGCTCGGTTACCAGCGCTACGGAGCACACGGCGGCGACTGGGGCTCCGGCATCTCCCGCGCCCTGGGAGCCGTCGCGCCCGCGCACGTCGCCGGGGTGCACCTCACCTATCTGGTCACCCCGTCGCCCGGCGCCGGCGAACCCTCGCTGTCCCCCGGCGACCAGGCCCGCCTCGCCAAGATCAAGCAGCTTCAGACGCGCCAGCCCGCCTACCAGGCGTTGCACGCCACCAGGCCGCAGACGATTTCCTACGCCCTGACCGACTCGCCGGCCGGACTGCTCGCCTGGATCGCCGAGAAGTTCACCGAGTGGGCCGATCCCCGCTCCACAATCACCCTCGACCAGATCCTGGCTGACGTCTCGATCTACTGGTTCACCGCCACCGCCGGCTCCTCGGCCCGCCTTGCCAACGAATCCCCGCGCGGGATGGTGCCCTGCCCGGTGCCGGTCGGGGTGGTCGTCCTGCCATACGACATCCTCCAGTCCGTCCGGCCCTTGGCCGAACAGGACTACGACATCGTGCACTGGACCGAGTTCGACCGCGGCGGACACTTCTCCGGACTGGAGGTCCCCGACCTGCTGGCCGCCGACATCCGCGACTTCTTCCACAAGCTCCAGGTGCCTTAGAACGGGCCGGGCGCCAGCGGCGGCAGTGCGGGCCGGGCGCCAGAACTGGTTCGACGCGGCACGGCCCGACAGCCGATCATAGGGACGTGACGGAGCCGATCGTGATCAGGGGCAGGACGATCCCTGCTGACGAGTTGTCGTGGCGGTTCTCCAGGTCCTCCGGCCCGGGCGGGCAGTCGGTGAACACCAGTGACAGCCGCGTGGAACTCTCTTACGACCTCGCGGCGTCCTCTGCTCTCGGCCCGGCGCTCAAGGAGCGCGCGCTGCGGGCGCTGGCTGGCCGGCTCG
>OBLW0100004433.1_pt1 | contig 10709 bp, 4 predicted proteins | sample 1520161 | NCBI WGS metagenome assembly OBLW01 (sample SAMEA3539309, study PRJEB22396) | soil metagenome | biome: tundra; feature: field; material: soil | place: USA | collected 2010-05 | depth 0.15 m
ATGACAGCTTTGATGCTAATGCTATAGTAATGGTTACTCTGCGACAGGCCACTAGCGACTCTGATGTGCCAATGTCAGTTCCTAATTTACAATGTCTCATCGGCTGGTGGATTGCATCCCTTCGCAGCGACTCGTTGTCTATCGGCAGCTCGCTGGAATAGCCGGGGTAGGTGTCAGACCCGGAGGTGGAGTTGGAGGACCGTTGGCATGACGAGTGAGGACCAACACAACGATAGGAATGCTGGAACAGATCCCAGTAGCGATTTAGCTAGAGGATCAGAAGTTCGCCAACGCCCCGAGCTGCCCAACGCCTATGTCGCACCGCAAACTACCTTGCAGGAAGTACTGTTGACCGTCTGGGCAGGCATTCTCGGTACGGAGAAAATTGGTGTCGAGGACGATTTCTTTGAATTAGGCGGCGATTCTGTACTAGGCACGCAAATCGTTTCTCGTTTGCGTGAAGTGTTCCGGATGGATTTGCCTCCGATCCTCTTGTTCGAGGCCCCCACCATCGAGAAGCTTGCAAATTACATGATCGCGAACGAAGCACGGCCTGGCCTGGCTGAAAAGACTGCGGGCGTCTTGAAACGAATCGAAGGCATGACGGAAGAAGAAGTAACCCGCAGTTTGCTTTCAAGGTGAGAATTGGTGTGGGAAGGTCATGAGTAGCGACTGGTTCAAGAACCGCGGCTTCTCCGACCAGAAGCTCGCTTTATTGGCCAGTCTCCTCGATGAAGAAGGGGTTCGGCAGGCGCCTGCCCTGAAGCGTATCTCTCGCGACGGCGAGTTGCCGCTTTCCTCCGCGCAGATGCGCCTGTGGTTGTTCGATCAGTTGGAACCCGGTAGCTCCGCCTACAACATCCCCGTCCGCCATGACTTCACAGGTCATTTTGACCTGGCGGCCTTCGAGCACAGTCTGAGTGAGATCGTGCGCCGGCACGAAGCGTTGCGCACATATTACCTCAGAGTCGACGGACGCCCTGTCCAAAAAATTGCCCCGCCGGAATTACTCCGCGTTCCCGTGCTTGATTTGCAGGATCTGCCGCAAACGGCCCGCGAGCAAGAAGTGGCTCGCCTCGCTTCGGCGCATGCCAGGCAACCTTTTGATCTTGGAAATGCGCCGCTCCTCCGAGCCCAATTGTTGAAGTTGTCGCCGGAAGAGCATGTGCTGTTACTGAACGTGCATCACATTGCCTTCGATTGGTGGTCGTTTGGTGTGTTCGAGAAAGAGCTGGCGGCGCTCTATGGCGCTTTTCTCCGCGGAGAAGAACCCTCGCTGCTGCCTGATCTGCCCCTTCAGTACGTCGACTTCACTGCCTGGCAACAAGAGCGGTTGCAGGGAGAAATTCTGCAGGAGCAACTGGACTATTGGCACAAAAAGTTAAGTGGCGAACTGCCACCGCTCGAACTCCCCACCGATCGACCGCGCCCTGCCATTCAGACTTACAACGGATCTTTCCTTTGTTCGGCGCTTTCCAAGAAGCTAACTGAGGCGCTCAAGACCTTGAGCCAACGCGAAGGCGTCACCCTGTTTGCAACCTTGCTGGCAGCCTTCAAAGTTCTGTTGCAGCGCTACACGGGAGAAGACGACATCCTCGTCGGAGCGCCAATTGCGGCCCGGAATCGAGCCGAGATCGAGGGGCTCATCGGATTTTTTGTCAACACTATGGTTCTCCGCACTGACCTGTCCGGCGATCCAACATTCCGGCAGTTCTTGCGACGAGTGCAAGAGACGACGCTAGGCGCTTACGCGCACCAGGATCTGCCCTTCGAAAAGCTAGTGGAGGTGTTGAATCCGAAACGAGATAGCAGCCGCAGTCCGATGTTTCAGGTGATGTTGTCGATGCTCAACACGCCCATGCAGCCCTTACACCTGTCCGGACTACAACACCGGCGCACGATGCTCGACAGCGGCACATCCAAGTTTGACCTGACGCTGTACGCGATCGAAGAGCCCACCGGAATGAGCTTCACCTGTGAGTACAACACGGATTTATTTCACTCCGATCGGATCCAGCGAATGCTCGGACACGTCGAGGTTCTACTGGAAGGCATTGTTGCCGACCCCGACCGGCGACTGTCGGAGTTACCACTCCTGACTAAGGAAGAACGTCAACAGATCCTGATCGATTGGAACGACACGCGACTCGCTTACCCGCAGGACGTCTTGCTCCACGAGTTGTTTGAAGCCCAGGTGGAGCGGACCCCCGCAGCTGTCGCCGTGGAGTATGCCGGCAATCGGTTGACCTACCTCGAACTCAATCAGAGGGCAAATCAGTTGGCTCACTACTTGCGAACCCAGGGCGTTGAATCGGAGACGTTGGTAGGCATCTGCATGGAGCGGTCCTTGGAGATGGTGGTAGGGCTTTTGGGCATCCTCAAGGCTGGCGGGGCGTATGTGCCACTGGACCCAGCGTACCCGAAGGAGCGGTTAGCCTTCATGGTCGAAGACGCTCAAGTCCGTGTGCTGTTGACCCGGGACGGGGCAATCGCCGGGCTTCCCGAGGCCAAGACGGTGCGCATCGACTCAGACCGCGAAGCGATTGCGCGAGAGAGCGACGCGAATCCGGCCAATACAGAGACATCCACGAACCTGGCGTATGTGATCTACACTTCGGGGTCGACGGGGAAGTCTAAAGGAGTTCAGATTCCGCATCGCGCGGTGGTCAATTTTTTGACCGCGATGCGTCGGCAACCGGGGCTGGTCGAACAGGATGTACTGCTCTCGGTAACTACCTTATCGTTTGATATTGCCGCGCTCGAAATATTTCTGCCGCTTACCGTGGGCTCGCATTTGGTGCTGGTCAGCCGCGAAGTGGCTTCTGATGGAGCACGGTTGTCAGAGCAGTTGGCCAACTCCGGCGCTACGGTTATGCAGGCAACTCCAGCTACCTGGAGACTGCTTCTGGAAGCGGGGTGGCAGGGTAGCCGCCGACTCAAGATCCTGTGCGGCGGCGAAGCCCTGGACTGGAAACTGGCGAATCAGTTGATGAAAAAATGCGCTTCCCTCTGGAACCTGTACGGCCCCACCGAAACCACGATCTGGTCGGCAACTTACAAGGTCGAGTCCGAGTCCGATTCAAAGTCAGCGTCAGATAATGGCCCGGTCGCCATCGGTCGGCCCATCGCCAACACGCAGCTTTACCTGCTCGACCGCCACCTGCAACCTGTGCCCATTGGCGTACCCGCAGAACTGCACATCGGCGGCGACGGTCTCGCCCGCGGTTACCTGAACCGGCCCGAGCTAACCGCTGAGAAATTTATTCCCAACCCGTTCAGCGACGAGTTAGGCGCCCGCCTCTACAAGACAGGGGACTTGGTCCGCTGTCGGACGGATGGCGCCATCGATTTTCTGGGTCGCAACGACTATCAAGTGAAAATCCGCGGCTTCCGTATCGAGTTGGGTGAAATTGAAGCGGTGCTCGGCCGACACCCGTCCGTGCGGAAGGCCGTCGTTCTTGCCAGGGAAGACGCACCTGGTGAGAAGCGACTGGTGGCCTATCTCATCCCGAACCCCGAGCAAAAACCCTCGGTAGATGCCCTGCGCAACTTCCTCAAAGAGAAGCTGCCCGCTCACATGGTTCCTCCATTCTTCGTTGTCATGGAGAAGATGCCGTTGACCCCCAACGGCAAGATCGACCGCAAGGCGCTGCCTTCTCCCGACCGTGTTCCGGGCCATGAACGAACCGAGGTCACGCCCGGGTTCATTGCGCCCCGTGACCCGCTAGAGCAGGCACTGGCCCAGATTTGGTCCAAGATCTTGAAGGTGAAAAGGATTGGCATCCGCGACAATTTCTTCGAGTTAGGCGGCCATTCCCTCTTAGCGGTTCGCATCATGGCCGAGATCGAGAGACTACTCAAAAGGAGCTTGCCCCTCGCCACCTTTCTCCAGGCGCCGACCATCGGTGACCTCGCCGACGTGCTCCGAAAAAAAGACTGGAAGCCTTCATGGTCCTCTCTTATACCCATACGGGCGGGCGGATCGAAGCCTCCTCTCTTCCTCATGCACAGCCATGGCGGCAATGTGTTGGAATATTATCCGCTGGCGGAAAGCCTCGATCCGGATCAGCCCGTATATGCTTTTCAGGCTCGCGGTCTCGATGGCCATATCATTAAGGATCAATCATTCGAAGACATGGTTCAGGCTCACCTCGCCGAGTTGCGAAGCCTGCAACCGGAGGGACCCTATTTCCTGGGAGGCTATTGCCTTGGCGGGCTGCTGGCTTTGGAAGCCGCACGTCAGCTCTTCGCATTGGGTGAGGAGGTGGCGTTGGTTGTCTTGATACAGACCATCAACCCCGCCTATGCTCGCTTTAGCCCCGATCTCACAATATGGCAGCGCGCCTGGTATCGTGCCACCAAGCGCCTCAATCTAGAGTTGGCATATCTTCGTCATAGGGGAGGGAGCCATATCCTCGAAAGGGGGAGACGCGCGAGGGACATAGCGCTGGCCAGGACTGCAATCGCTTTTGAAAATTGGATGGGCAATGGCCATGTCCGGCAAAAACGCAGGTCAATGGCACAAACGCTGGAGATGCTCGCAATTGAGCATGACCGGGCGCGCATACGCTATGAGCTGCGTCCATACAATGGCCCGGTGCTTCTCTTTCGTTCAAGCACGCAGATTTCTGGGCTCATGGCGGATTTCACTCTCGGGTGGAAAAATGTTCTAACTGGCAAGCTGGCGGTCTGCGAGGTACCTGGCCATCAGGAGACTATGCTCCTGCAGCCGAACGTTTCCCATCTTGCGAAGGAACTCACCGCTCAGCTCCACGCTGCCCAGCACAGCTCTGTACCCGCCTGACGCGTTATTGACTCGGCAAATTCCGTTGGCGTAACGTAAATGCTGACCGAGTAGCAGGCAGACTTAAGGACCTTCGGAGCAGTTTGCGGTGTCGGAAGTCAGCCCACACGAAACGTTGGCGAAGCTCGTTAACGAAGTCGGTTAGCGAAGTCCGTCAACAAATTCCGTGAACAGGAAGGACTCGATTTGGCGATCGGAACCGGTTGGTCAAAGACGTGGACATTCTTCCAGGGGGATTGGCACGAGGGCAACATCGGAATCATGGGCCCACGCACGCATGCGGCGTGGCTGTGCTCGGTGGTGTTTGACGGCGCCAGGGCTTTCGAGGGTGTAACCCCGGATCTCGATCTTCACTGCGCGCGTGTGAATGAGTCGGCAAAGAAGCTCTTCTTGAAACCTACGGTCTCTGCGGAGACCTGGATCCAGCTTGCACGCGAAGGGATCGCACGATTCGAGAAAGATGCCGCCCTTTACATTCGACCGATGTATTGGGCGGAGAAAGAAAGCCCGTGGGTCCAGTCTCATGACCCCGAGTCGACGCAGTGGTGTCTCTGCATCTACGAAGCGCCCATGCGCCCGCCCAAGGGCTTCTCCCTTACGCTGTCTCCTTATCGACGGCCCACGCTTGACACCATGCCGGTCGATGCCAAGTGCGGATGTCTTTATCCCAACAACTCCCGTTCCCTGTTCGAGGCGCAAGCGCGGGGCTTTGACAATGCGATGGTTTGCGACATGCTGGGCAATGTAGCCGAGCTCGCCACGTCCAACGTCTTCATGGCGAAGGGTGGCACGGTCTTTACGCCGGTGGCGAACGGAACCTTTCTCGCCGGCATTACCCGCCAGCGAGTAATCGGGTTACTGCGTCAAAATGGCGTAAGCGTGATCGAGAAAACTCTCACCTACCCAGACTTCGAAGCGGCGGACGAGATCTTCGCGACCGGGAACTATTCCAAAGTCGTCCCCGTAACGCGGATCGGCGATCGTAAGCTCCCATTCGGTCCCCTCTACACCAAAGCGCGAGAACTGTATTGGACATTCGCACATTCGTGACCGGCGGATATTCAGAAAGCGCACAGATTCGGACGCCATCCACCGATTCTGTGCGGCCTATGATCCTCACTCTGTTTTTCGGAAAGAGACTGCCTACAGTGTGCAAGAATATGCACAACAACCTGATTTTCAGCCGGATTTTAGTCGCTTCAGTCTTGACTTTGGCGCCCCGTACTGTATCTTAAGACCAATGCCTTTGGTCACGTACTAGGGCACTCCCCCCAACATTTTAGCCGCAACAAAAATTAGGAAATTTCCAGGAGAGACTCCTTTGAATAAGATCGCACGCGCGTCATCGGTTGCTGTGATGCTATTGCTGGTATCGGTGTTCTGCGGCGCGGCCACCTGCACTGGTGGCGGAAGCCTCTCTGGTGATTACGGTATGCTCGTGAGTGGGACCGGAAAATATCTCGCCGGCGCCCTGTATTTCGATGGCAACTGCAATCTTTCCGGCAGTAACATCACTGGCGGCAGCAGCGGACAATACGTCACGACCAGCGTTACTGGCACCTATGGGCAGAATTCGGACGGCACTCTCACCCTCACGATGAATTTGGCCGGCCAGTCCGCCGCACAAACCTATGTCGTCGGCGTGAGCGAATCAGGCATCAAAGCGCGCGGCATGGAGAGCGACGGCACCGTCGAAGCTACCATCGATCTGCAGTCGCAGCTAACGACCCTGGTTTCGGGGTACAACGCTGCGAGCCTCAACGGCACCTACGCCGCTTCCTGCTTCGGCTCCGCGGCCGACCTCAACTATGTAACCTTCGACGGCAAGGGCAACCTCACAGGCGTTGATCCCTTCGACAACGGCGGCACGGTGGGCAATAATCCGTACGCCGGGACCTATTCGGTGAACTCGGACGGCACTTTCTCTGGTGCCCTGGTCGGCAATTACAGCGCCTACACCTTCAACGGCGTCATCGACAATGGGGTGTCCGAGATCGAATACATTTACGATGCGTCCGGGTCTGGCGGTGTCCTGTCCTGCGTCGGCAAGCAATCTACTACTGCGAACCTTCTCGGCTATTACGGCATCGTCGTGAGTGGAACCGCGCAAACCGGCGGGGGCGGTAAATATCTCTCGGGCTCAGTCTACTTCAATGGCGCCGGCGGGCTCAGCGCCACGAACCTTAATGGTGGCATTAACGCAACCTACGGCAATACGACCGCCACGGGAACCTATACCGTGAATAGCGACAATACGATCTCAATCACGATGAACCTCGCTGGCCAGTCGATCGCACAAACCTACATCGTCGGCGTCAGCGAAGCTGGGAACGAAGCAGTCGGCATCGAGACCGACGGCACCGCGGTCGCCACCATCGACATGCAAAGTCAGCTTCAGCTCCCATCCACACCCTATAGCGCAGCGAGCCTTAACGGCACCTATTCAGCCTCCTGCGGAGGCAGTGAAGTCGACCTCAACTATGTGACCTTCGACGGCCTGGGCAACCTCTCGGGCATAGATGCCTATGACAATGGCTCTTACGGCAATAGCCCCTACACGGGAACCTATACCGTGAATAGCGATGGAACATTCTCCGGTGGGTTCGCTGGCAGCTACAGCGTGTTCACCATGACTGGCGTCATCGACAACGGGAATGCCGAGATGGAATTCACTTACAATGAGTCCGGAGTTGGTGGCATCGTAAGCTGCGTGGGCGAGTCCACGTATGGCCCTGTGGGTACGAACCCAGTAGCGGCGACGCCAACGTTCACCCCAGCCCCGGGTGCTTACGGCGCGACCCAGTCTGTAACTCTGTCAGACACGCCAGGCGCGGTCATTTTTTACACCACTAACGGAGCCACGCCGACCACGAGTTCCTCGAAGTACAGCACGCCGATCGCGGTGAGCGCGACCACGACCATCCAGGCAATCGCAGTGGCCAGCGGCTACAACAACAGCGCCATTGCCGCCGGAACCTACTTCATTACAACCGGAGTGCCGACGGCTGCGACTCCGACCTTCAGTCCCGCGCCGGGAACTTACCCCTCAGCCCAAGCGGTTACGCTGTCTGACACCACGACCGGCGCGGTCATTTATTACACTACCAACGGCACCACCCCCAGCACGACCTCGTTGGTATACAGCTCGCCGATCACGGTGAGCGCCACCACCACCATCGAGGCGATTGCCGTGGCCAGCGGCTACAACAACAGTGCTGTGGCCAGCGGAAACTACACGATCACAATCGGCGGCGGCGGGACGGTAGTGAATCTTGCCAGCTACTACAATGTCTACGGCATTGCGACGGTCGGGAGCGACCCAAAGAGTGGCGGCTTCGACAATGATAGCTATGCCTATAACTCGAGCCTCATCGGCACTTCGCTGAGTTACCAGAGCATAGCCTTTCCTTTGGCCCCGGCGAATGCCCTCGATGCCGTCGATGCTCAAACGGTGTCGGTACCGGTTGGATCTTTCCGCCAGCTCTATTTGCTCGGTGCCGCTGTTAATGGGGCGCAGACGAACCAATCTGTAGTCGTCACCTACACCGACGGGAGCACTAGCACTTTCACGCAGAGCTTCAGCGACTGGGCGCACCCGCAGACTTACACGGGAGAAACTAACGTAATCCAGACGGCCAGCCGCATCGCTCCTAATGGAGCGACTCAAACTGGAACCTTCTACGTTTATGGATATACGTTCAACCTGACCTCAGGCAAAGTCGCGACGAGCGTGAAGCTGCCCTCTAATCGCAACGTGGTCTTCCTGGGCATGGGATTGAACGGTACGATCACGCCCACGACTGCCACCCCAACCTTTAGCCCGGCTCCTGGCAGCTACACTTCGGTTCAGTCCGTGACCGTGTCCGACAGTACGTCGGGCGCAGTCATTTACTACACCACTAATGGCACCACGCCCAACACGAGCTCCTCGAAGTACAGCGCCCCGATCACGGTGAGCGCCACCACCACCATCGAGGCGATCGCCGTGGCCATCGGCTACAACAACAGCACCGTGGCCACCGGAGTCTATACGCTCACTGGTACTCCGATCGTTCCTTACATCCAGGTGAACAGCGGAACCTGGCAGCAGACCGCTACTGCAACCGTGGCTCCCGGCTCCGCGGTGAACCTTGGCCCGCAACCTCTGAGCGGTTCGTGGAGCTGGACCGGTCCCAATGGTTACACTTCCACCTCGCGTCAGATCAACAGCATTCCGCTGAGCACGGGCACTAACATCTACGTGGCTACTTACACCAATTCCAGCGGAGTCCAGAGCACGCAGACCTTTACGATCACCGTCACCGCCAAATGGACGGAGATCGGGACCAATATCGACTCCATCGCTTGCGCTTCCGACGGATCGCTGGTGGTCGCCAGTAACGGGCGACAGAACGTCTATGAGTACTTATCGGGCACATGGACCCAACTTCCCGGACAGATGCTGCATGTGGCGATCGTCAACAAGAGCTACGTTTGGGGAATCGGGCAGGATAACAATGTCTATCGCTTAAGCGGAAACAACTGGATAAGGGTTGGAAACAACGCCGCTTATATTTCAGCCGGTTCCGACGGAACGGTGCTGGTCACGAATTCGTTCAACGGCTCCATCTGGAAATACGTGTCGGACAACAACTGGGTAAGTATCCCCGGTTCTGCAACCGTTATCGCGGTGGTTAGCAACAATAACTACTTCGCCGTAAGTTCCGGAAATGTCTGGCACTACAACGGAAGCGGCTGGACGCAAGTTGGGAGCAATACCGCCTATGTCAGAGCCGCGTCTGACGGAACCGTGCTGGCAACCAACAGCGCGGGTCAAATCTGGCAGTACGTGTCGCCCAATAACTGGGTACAAGTTCCGGGCACTATGACAATTGCCGCACCAGTCAAGGTCAACAGCTACTTCGGGATGGGCACGGACAGCAACGTGTACAGCTATGGCTCGCACTGAGCCCACTAGACCAAGTTGAGGTAATGTCGACTCGATATCTGCCGGCGGGGGTACAACCCGCCGGCAGAATCGCATTAAGGACCTTAGCGATTAATGACGCGAAACAATTTCCCGGGTGAATTGTGTTCTGGGCGAATCTGCAACGCATGCAAAACTCTGCAGCACTGCAAGACTCTGCATTTCAATTCTGTTAAATCCTCTTCTTAGCCCTACATATTCTTGACATCGCCTGGCATGTGTAAGAAGCTTCTTCCTAATCTGGTCAGGTCTCTCCCCGACGAGCCGACCCCCCAATTCTCGACTCGAAAGGCTCATTGCGGACCATGAAACGTGAATCTATAACACCTATAAACAAGCTTCTGTTTGCCTTTGCACTCGCGCTAGTATTAATCGCTTCCCCACTGTCGCAAGCGCAGACCTTCAGCGTCGTTCACACCTTCGCCGGAAGCGACGGCGCAGATCCCGTCAACGGCTTCGTGATCGATGCGGCAGGAAATCTTTACGGCACCGCCAGTGCCGGCGGCGGTTCCAGCCACGGCGTGGTTTTCAAGATGAGCACCAGCGGCAAGGAGACCGTGTTGCATGTATTCAAAGGGGCCAAGGATGGTTGGAGTCCGCAGGGATTCTTGACCTGGGACACTGCAGGTAGTCTCTACGGCACCACGTCCGCGGGCGGCGCTCACGGTGCGGGAACAGTATTCAAGATTGCCGGGACGACGGAAACCGTGCTCTACAGCTTCGCTGGCCAAGCCGACGGGGCAAATCCGGTAGCGGGTTTGGCAATCGACGCGGCGCGGAATCTCTATGGCACCACCTCTGCGGGCGGATCGAGCGGCAACGGCACAGTTTTCAAACTTTCTCCCCCGAATCTGTTAGGCGGAAAGTGGACCGAAAGCGTGCTCTACACTTTCAGATCGGAAGAGCACACGTCTGAACTCCAGTCACTTAGGCATCTCG
>OBLW0100004435.1_pt1 | contig 10708 bp, 9 predicted proteins | sample 1520161 | NCBI WGS metagenome assembly OBLW01 (sample SAMEA3539309, study PRJEB22396) | soil metagenome | biome: tundra; feature: field; material: soil | place: USA | collected 2010-05 | depth 0.15 m
ATCTTTGCCGTGGTCTGCGCGGGAATGTTCCCACTGATCCACATTGGCCGCCCGTGGCTGGGGTACTGGATGCTGCCCTACCCGAGCACGATGACCGTCTGGCCGCAGTTTCGCTCTCCGCTGTTGTGGGACGTCTTCGCGGTTTCGACTTATGCCACTATCTCGGTGGTCTTCTGGTACATCGGAATGGTTCCCGACTTCGGCACCATGCGCGATCGGGCGCAATCGAAGGTCGCGCAATATGCGTATGGCATTCTTTCCATGGGCTGGCGCGGCTCGGTGCGCCACTGGATGCGCTATGAAACGGCCTCGCTGCTATTGTCCGGCCTGGCCACGCCGCTGGTGCTTTCCGTGCACACGGTCATCAGCTTCGATTTCGCCGTGGCCGTCCTCCCCGGCTGGCACACCACTATCTTCCCGCCGTACTTTGTAGCCGGCGCCATCTACTCCGGCTTCGCCATGGTGCTCACGCTGGCCATTCCACTGCGCAAGTTCTACCACCTTGAAGCGCTGGTTACCGACCGTCATATCGATAACATGGGCAAGGTAATGCTGGCTACCGGCTTCATCGTCGCCTACGGCTACGGCATGGAAGTCTTCATGGCCTGGTACTCAGCTTCGCACTGGGAATCCTTCATGATGTGGAATCGCATGTTCGGACCCATGGGCTGGTCCTATTGGGTGCTGGTGGCCTGCAACTTGGTGATCCCGCTGACGACACTGTGGTCGCGCAAGCTCCGCACTTATATTCCGTTTATGTTCTTCATCTCCATCGTGGTCAACACGGGCATGTGGTTTGAGCGCTTCGTCATTATTGTCACCAGTCTCTACCGCGACTTTCTCCCCTCGGCCTGGGGCACTTACCGCGCCACTAAGTGGGACTACATGACCTTTGTGGGCACGCTGGGGCTGTTTACGTCGCTCTTCTTGCTCTTTGTCCGCTTCCTGCCCATGATTCCCATGAACGAAATCAAGATGTTGCTGCCGGCGGCCAGGATTACTCCCAAGGCGGCAGCGAAGGCTGGTGACTGATATGCCTGCACGCGAAGGAACCTACGGCCTGCTGGCTGAATTCGATACGCCCGGCGACTTGATCCGAGCTGCGCGCCAGGCGCGCCTCGATGGCTGGCGAAGGCTGGACTGTTACACTCCTTATCCGGTAGAAGAGGCCGCCGAGGCCATCGGCTTTCACCGCAACAAGGTGCCGCTGCTAACTCTGGTGGGCGGACTGATGGGCCTTACAGCTATGTTTCTGCTAGAGGTCTGGATCTCAGTGTTGGCGTATCCCTTGAATATAGGCGGACGTCCCACTTACTCATGGCCGGCCTTTATTGTGCCCGCCTATGAGTGGACAATTTTGTTTGCCGGGCTTTCGGCGGCTTTCGGAATGTTAGCCCTGAACGGGCTGCCGGCACTCTATCATCCTCTGTTCAACGCGCCTAACTTCCGCGACGGCGCAACCACGGACAAGTTCTTCCTGTGCCTGGAAGCGCTCGATCCGAAATTCGATCTATTGGAAGCAAGGGCATATTTGGAAAGCTTCCAGCCGGTCTCGGTCGTGGAGGTGGCGTACTAATGCATGTGAACCGCCTCAGTCCGTTTGAACGAATCGCTGCCGCTGCAGGCCTTGCAGCGTTGATGCTGTTGGCCGGCTGTCGCCAGGACATGCAAGACCAGCCCAAGCTTATTTCGCAGCGCGGCTCGGAGATGTTTGCCGATCACCGCGGCGCCCGGCCGCAAGTTGTGAATACCGTGGCGCGCGGGCAATTGCGCGAAGATAGCTACTTCTATACCGGCGTGATCCAAGGCGCAAACGGCTATCGCGAAGAGCTGAACCTGATGCCGTTCCCAGTAACACTGGAAGTGCTCAAGCGCGGGCAGGAGCGGTTCAACATCTATTGCTCGCCGTGTCACTCGCGCGTGGGCAACGGCCTGGGCGCGATCATCGAGCGCGGTTACAAGCCGGCTGCCAATCTGCATGACCAGGTGCGTTTGACGCAGCCAATCTCGCATTACTTCTATGTTATGACTCACGGCTACGGAGCTATGCCGGATTACGCGGCACAACTAACTCCAGTAGACCGCTGGGCCGTGGCGGCTTACATTCGTGCGCTGCAGTTGAGCCAGGCGGCCAAGGCAGCTGATGTTCCCTCGGGCGTGACAGTAAGAGATCTGAAGGATATTGCCGGAGAATACGGTCATCCTGAATTTGCCGAGCCATGGCAACTGCCGGCAACGGCCGTCCAGGCTTATCCGCACGACACCAAACAAGGCACACCCGCGCTGGCTCCGGCCAATCCGGCGGACCCGATGATCAAGATTCCCACAACCAAACCGGCCCCGGCGGCCGCCAAGTAAGGGTCAGGAAGAACGAAATGGCTCATCAAACTCATGCCAAAACGCTCCCCGCTGAATTGGGCGCCCCGGCCTTTGTGGACGCGTGGAAGATGCGCGCGCTGACCATTGGGCTGGTCTTTTCAGTCATTGCGGCCGGGTTGGCATTGGCGGACAAATCCATCGACCATGTGTTGCGCGGCTGGCTGCTGGGCATGATGATGACCTTCGGATTTTCTGTAGGCGGATTGGCGCTGTTGATGGTGCAGTACTGTTCGGGAGGCAAGTGGGGCCTGTTGCTGCGCCGGCCTTTGGAAGCGATGACCCGCACGCTGCCGCTGGTCTTTGTCTACTGGGTAGTGGTTGCGCTCTCGCTCAAGAAGCTGTACCTGTGGGCCGCAGTCACCGACGTGAGCACGGCTTTGAAATCCGGATGGATCACCGAAGTCCAGGCTCACGCCATCGAATTCAAGCGGCCCATGCTGAATCCCCAGGCCTTCTGGCTGGCCGGTCTGTTGTGCTTCGCCATCTGGGGCTATTACACGTGGCGGTTGAACGACCTGGGACTGAAACGCGATGCGGATTCGCCGGCCAACACGCCGTTCTGGATCAAGAAATTCGAGAACATTAGCGGCCCCGGCATTGTGGTCTACGCCCTCACCATGACAGCGGCAGCAATCTATTGGGTCATGTCGCTCGATCCCACCTGGTACTCGTCGGTCTACGGACTGTTGTTCCTCGTGGGGCAGGGCTACATGGTGCTGGCGTTTTCAATCATCGTCGCCATATCGCTTTCGAAGGCCGAGCCTTTCCAAACCATCCTGCGCCAGACCGAGCAGCATGATCTGGGCAAGTTCACATTCGCATTCGTCATGCTGAATATCTACCTGGCCTTCTCGCAGTTCCTCATCATCTGGTCGGGAAATTTGCCCGAGGAAATTCCCTGGTACCTGGACCGGATCCGCGGCCACTGGGGCGTAATCATTACTCTCGACTTTTTGTTCCACTGGCTGATTCCGTTTACGCTGCTGCTCTCAAGAGATCTGAAGCGCAATAAGAAGCGGCTGGTGAGGGTGTGCCAATGGATGGTGTTCGCACGTGCATTCGATTTGTTCTGGCTCATCGAGCCGAACTTCAAGGATGCCGCGCGCGACCTCCATTTCAGTTGGGGAATCCTTGAATACGCAGCTGTGCCGGCGGCGATGGTGGCCTTCTGGGTTGCTTATTTCTGCACGCGCTTGAAGACGCGGCCGCTGGTGCAAACCAACGATCCGCACGTCGCGGAGATTCTGGAGCCTGACCATGTCCACGCATAATGACGATGAGTCTCTCGGCTCTCACCGGCCGGACCCTGAGGAGTGGGAACAGATCGATACATCCGCGGGCTTCGAGCGGTCCGATGTGCGCGTCACCGGCATCGTGGTCTTTCTCACTTCGCTGGCGATTTTCGTCGCGGTAGTGGGCGCATTGTCGTATTTCATCGGCAAGGCCATCAATACTCATATGGCCAAAGAAGACGGGCCGAAAACCAAGTGGTCCTCGCCGGTGGACGTGCGACCGTTGGGAGAAATGCCCTCGAGCCCCGCGTTGCAACACAAGCTGGCCGAGTTGACGCAACAGTTTCCCACACCGCGCCTGCAAATTGACGACGGCAACCAGGATGTTATGGACTTGCATGGGCGGGAAGACTTGCTGCTGAATAACTACAGTTGGGCCGACCGGGGCCAGGGCAAGGTCAGGGTTCCGATCGAACGGGCCATGGAACTAATCGCGAAAAGTGGATTGCCGGTGGCGCCCGCCGTGGAGCACGCGCCGCTGTTGACCGGAGACCAGGAACCAACCGTGGCTGTGCCGCTGACCAATGGATTTGCGCGCACCGGCTATGAACTTGACCAGGCCCAGGCGCAGAAGGTCGAAGCGGGACGGCGCCAATAAACGCGTAACTCAGCCCGCAGTTCCAAATAGATCGAGCAAAAGGACAGAAACAAGGCGACAGGCTAGGCGTTGGTGTAGATTCAAGGTTTCGAATGATTGCTCTTGGCAGTAGAAGGGAATTCGCAGTTATGCGGAAAGTAGAAAGAACGCAGAGAGGTTGGCGGAGGGCGACTCTAGCTGCTGCGATGGCGGCGGCTGGTTACCTGGTCGCACTAACTCCTTCTCTAATGGCACAGGTGTCGCGATACGATGAAAAGCAGATGGCGCAGGTGAGCGACAAGCCGCCGGCGATTCTGAATGGAGTGGGTATTGCGCAGAGGTTGAACGAGCAATTGCCGCTTGGTCTGACTTTTACCGACGACCAGGGCAAGCAGGTTCAACTGGCCAGCTACTTCGGCAAGCGGCCGGCGATTCTGGCACTGGTTTACTATCAGTGCCCCATGCTGTGTTCGGAGGAACTAAACGGACTTACCGGCGCTTTGCAGATGGTCAACTTCGTAGCAGGCAGAGACTTCGACGTGATTGTGGTAAGCATCGATCCCGCAGAGGGAACGGACCTGGCCGCGGCCAAGAAGCGCACATATCTCAAGCGTTATGGGCATCCGGAATCGGCGGCGGGTTGGCACTTCATGACTGGCACTCAGGAGAACATCGATTCCCTGACCAAGGCGGTGGGCTTCGGTTACGTGAAGATACCCGGACCAGACGGCAAACTAACTCAGTTCGCGCATGCCAGTTCAATTCAGATCGTGACGCCCGCTGGCAAACTCGCTCAATACTACATGGGCGTCGAGTATTCCCCCAAGGATTTGCGCCTCGGGCTCGTCGAGGCCTCAACCAACCACATCGGCTCGCCGGTGGATAACATACTCACATACTGCTACCATTACGATCCAAAGACCAACAAGCACTCCCTTATCGTGGCGCGGGTGGTACAACTGGGCGGACTGGTGACCGTCTTCACCCTGGGTGGATTCATGCTGGTCATGTTCCGGCGGGACGTTCGCCAGGATAAACAGCCAGCGAAGTCAGGAACAGACACAAAGGTGAACGGGTAACCGAATGTCACATATAAGTCCAACACTCTGGCAGTTCCTCGTCAAATGGTTGACGAATTCCGCTCTGTTTCCGCCGGAAGCATCGCGTCTTGCGCCTGAAATGGACGCACTACTTTTCTTCCTCATTCTTGTGAGCTTAATCGGGCTCACGATTGTAGTTTTGCTGATCACCAGCTTTTCGATCATCTACAGCAAAAAGCGGCATCCGGTGGCCGTGCAGGTGGAGGGCTCCACGCTGCTGGAGGCTACTTGGACCATCATCCCGCTGGGTCTGTTTCTCATTATGTTCGTGTGGGGCGCGCTGATTTACTTCCGCGTGTTTACACCGCCGGCCAACGCGATGAACATCTACGTGGTGGGCAAACAGTGGATGTGGAAGGTAGAACATCCGGGAGGCCAGCATGAGATCAACTCGCTGCATATACCGATGGGCAAGGCGGTTCAAGTAACCCTGATTTCGCAAGATGTTTTTCACAGTTTCTCCATTCCCGCCTTCCGCGTGAAGAGGGAGGCGATTCCCGGCCGCTATACCACTGTATGGTTTGAGGCTACAACGCCGGGCACCTATCACTTGTTCTGCACGCAATATTGCGGAACGAATCACTCGCAGATGGTTGGCGACATCGTGGTCCTCACGCCGGAAGACTACAGGAAGTGGCTGGCCGACTCCACCAGCGGTGCTTCGCTGGCGCAGAACGGGGAGCGGCTTTTCGCCAGTCTCAGTTGCGCTGCCTGCCACAATACCCGGCCGGATGCGCGCGGCCCCAGCCTGGCAAACGTTTACGGTTCCAAGCTGCCACTTTCAACCGGAGGCACCATCCTCGCCGACGATGCCTATCTGCGCGAATCGATTCTTAATCCCTCGCAGCATCTAACTCAGGGTTATGCGCCGATCATGCCCACTTATCAGGGGCAGGTCAGCGAAGAGGGCATCATTTCATTGGTTGAATACATCAAGAACCTTAACTCCGACTACCGCATCCAGCAGACGCTGAACACGACCGATATGCTGCCGGAGAGCGAAGGCCCGCCTGCGCCCAAGGGACAGAAGCCCGCTGCGCAGGGGTCTGCTCCACATGGGCCCGTTTCGCAAGGGAAGGTGAAGCAATGAGCGACACAATTCTCAGTCTCCCTGACCAGTCGACAGCCAGGATCCCCAAGGTCAATTACCTGAGCAAGGAGAACGGCCTACTAAGTTGGCTTTTGACTGGCGACCACAAACGGATCGCGATTCTTTACCTGATATCGATTACGTTTTTCTTCTTTATCGGCGGAGCCCTTGCAGGGCTTATTCGCCTGGAATTGCTGACGCCGCAAAGCGACCTGATGGCTACCGACACTTATAACAAGGTGTTCAGCATGCACGGCATCATCATGGTCTTCTTCTTCCTTGTTCCCTCGGTGCCGGCTACGCTGGGCAATTTTTTCATTCCGATGATGATCGGGGCCAAGGATCTGGCCCTGCCCAAGGTCAATCTGCTGAGCTGGTACTTATACATGGCTGGAGGGCTCCTGGCTCTTTACACCATGGCCACTGGAGGCGTGGATACTGGTTGGACCTTCACCACCCCATTGTCGACACACTATGTCAACACCAACGTGCTTACCACGGGCCTGGCAGTTTTTGTGGCCGGATTCAGTTCCATTTTCACCGGGTTGAATTTCATCGTAACCATCCACAAGATGCGGGCGCCGGGCATGACCTGGTTTAGGCTGCCGTTGTTCGTGTGGGCGCACTATGCAGCCAGTATTCTGATGGTGCTGGGCACACCGGTGCTGGCCATTGCCATTGTGCTGGTAGCTCTCGAGCGCACGATCGGGATCGGCGTCTTCGACCCCACCAAGGGCGGCGATCCGCTTTTGTTCCAGCACTTGTTCTGGTTCTATTCGCACCCTGCTGTGTACATCATGATTTTGCCCGGCATGGGCGTGATCAACGAAATCGTATCCACCTTCAGCCGCAAGCGGGTATTCGGCTATACGGCTGTGGCTTTCTCCTCTGTGGCAATTGCGGTCTTCGGCTTCTTCGTTTGGGCGCACCATATGTTCATCATGGGCATCTCGAACTATTCGATGCTTGTGTTTTCCCTGCTGACCATGTTGGTTGCCGTGCCATCGGCCATCAAGATATTCAACTGGACGTTCACGCTTTACAAGGGGTCAATTACCTTTGAAACTCCGATGCTCTACGCGTTCGGATTCATGGGCCTGTTCACCATTGGAGGCATGACCGGCGTATTCCTGGGCACGTCGGGCACCGACATTCATTTGACCGAAACCTATTTCATAGTTGCGCATTTTCACTTTGTGATGGTGGGCGGAATGTTGATGGCTTTCCTTGGCGGCATTCACTTTTGGTGGCCCAAAATCACCGGTCGCATGTATCCGGAAAAAATCTCGCAACTGGCCGCGCTGGTGACGTTTATCGGATTCAACCTTACGTTCTTCCCTCAGTTCATCCTTGGCACGCTGGGCATGCCGAGGCGCTATGCGGCCTACCCGGCGGAGTTCCAGGTACTCAATGTCTTCTCGACCGCGGGCGCAACTATCCTTGGCGTGGGATATTTGCTGCCTGTGCTTTATCTCACCTGGTCGCTGAGATATGGAGAGATTGCCGGGGACAATCCCTGGCAGGCCACGGGTCTTGAGTGGCAAACGCAGTCACCGCCGCTGACAGAAAACTTCACTGAGATGCCCATCATGGATCACGAAGCGTACGACTATGAGTGGCTCGAGGCTCAGAAAGAAAAAGAGGTGACGACCAGTGCCGGATAGCCACGTCATTGTCACAGGCGGCGAAGCAGCGGCTCACAAAGAGCATCCTGCCTATCTGCGCCATCACTTCGAATCCGTCGAGCAGCAAGCGGACACAACCAACTTTGCGATGTGGCTTTTTCTGCTCACCGAAGTCATGTTCTTCAGCGGGTTGTTTACCGCCTACCTGATCTATCGCAATTGGTACTACCCGGCGTTTGTCGCGGCGTCGCACCAGTTGAACGTTTATTGGGGCGGACTGAATACTCTGGTGCTGATTACTTCCAGCTTCACCATGGCCATGGGCGTGTGGTGCGCGGAGACCCGGCGAAAAAGCGGCCTGGTGCTATGCCTGGTGCTCACCTTCATTCTCGGACTGGGCTTCCTGGGTATCAAGACCATCGAGTATGCGGAGAAGATCGAAAAACACCACGTGCCGAGCTGGCACTACAGTCTACAGTCGTTTCTCGATCCGGACAGCGACAAAGAGGCGCGTGAGGCCGGGGACAAGCCACTGCCCCTGGATATGGCACGCAAAACGGAAACCTACTTCTCGCTCTATTTCGCCATGACGGGAATGCATGCGCTGCATATGATCATCGGTATTGGAATTCTGGGGTACATGATCTTCCGCGCGCGAGCCGGAGCTTACACAACAGGCCACGTGACCTTTGTCGAAAACTTCGGCCTCTACTGGCACTTTGTCGACATCATCTGGATCTTCCTGTTCCCGTTGCTTTACCTGATCAGCAGGCATCAATAAAGGACAAGCGGCATGGCTGAGCATAACGAACACGCGCATCACATCGTCAGCCCGAGGGTTTACGTGGTGATTCTGATCGCGCTCCTGGTGGGCACGGCGACCACAGTCGGGGCATCGTTTATAGATCTCGGCGTATTCAACCCCATCATCGCCCTGGCCATTGCCTGCGCCAAGGCAACGCTGGTGGTGCTGTTTTTCATGCATGTTAAGTACAGCACCAGGTTGACCATGCTTACGGTTCTGGCGGGCATCTTCATGTTCCTGGTTCTGGTTGGGATGACCCTATCGGACTACATAACCCGGGCGTGGGGACAGTGGTAGAAGCGCAGGCCGAACTAACTTCCGTCGCGAATCACGCGGCATGATTCGATATCGAAGGTCACCTGCCCGATAGTTAGCTGTGTCTGATCGCGGAAGCCGGCGACGAATTTCAGAAATCTCCACACGTCGGCAAAGTTGCTTACCAGGCCGACGGAAACGCGAATGGCGCCTGCGCTTTTGTGGCCCCGACTCTGCATCAATTGCACAAACTTGAAAAGGTTGACGTCGGGCCCCATCGCGATTGCGGCGCGCATGTCTTCCTCAGTCAAGCCCTCGGCCATCTCTCCGGAGCCGGGATTGCAGAAGCAGCCGGAGCGAAGCGAGATGCCTTCCAGACCGGCCAATTCCTCGATGCGGCGGTAATCCAGCAGGTGACCTTGCGGGTCGTACAGGTTGAGCGTAACGGTGCCGCCGCGGGCCTGCATTGTGGCAGGTCCGTAAATGCGAACCATGGCACGGCCATTGCTGTGGCGCAGTGCGAGCAACTCTTCGAGTACCCATCCCGTCAGGCAGCGCACTCGTTCCGCGATCGTGTCCATTCCGATCGACCCGAGGTGGCGCAGTCCGATTTCGACCGCCGGAATCGACAGGTAATTGAGCGTGCCGTCTTCAAAAGCCGCTTCGTCTCGCGCGAGGACGTGAGCCTGACCCTGAACAGATGCAAAGTTGACCGTCCCGCCGGCGAACCAAGGCCGTTTCAACTCGGCTTGAGCGGATTTGCGAATTAGCAATGCGCCCACACCCGTTGGATAACCGAACATCTTGTAGAAAGATACAACGACAAAATCCGGCTGCACGGCCTTGAGGTCGAGGCGATTTGTGGGCGCAAAAGCCGCGGCATCCAGCAACACGCGCCAGCCCTTGCTCTGCGCGTGCGCCACAAGTTCAAGAGGGTGCTTGACTCCGGAGACATTTGACTGTGCGGGATAAGCGAAAAGATTTTCGCGGTCCGGGTCGGCTCTATTCAGCAGTTCTTCGAGCCGTTCCAGATCGAGGCGCAAACCCGGCGAAACCAGCGGCGCATAGGCGATCTCGGCGCCTTTGGCGCGCGCAAATTCGCGAATTCCGTTCACGGAGTTGTGGTTGTCGAAAGTGAGCAGGAGGCGGCTCCCCGGCGAAAACGGAAAGGATTCGCCGACAAGCTTCAGCCCTCCAGAAGCGTTTTGCGTGAAGACCAGAATGTAGTCGTCCGCGCCGGCGTTGAAATAGCTAAGGGCAAATCGGCGGGTGCGCTCAAGGTACTCCGTCATGGCCGTCGAAGTTGGGTTGTGGGAGTGCGGATTACCGAAGACGCCGGAGCGCAGCAGCGCCAGGTGCTGCTCGATTTGGGATTCCGCATAGAGAGAGCCGCCTGTGTAATCAAGGTAGACTTGGTGCAACTGGTCCAACTGGCGGTAATCGGCGGCGCGCAACCGGTCCAGCGCAGCGGTCTTGGCGTAGTCAGCAAATCGCTCGATAAAGTTTGCATACGCGGCATCCTGCTGCGAATTCTCGCCAACTTTGCTGGTGGACATTTCTATCATCTTATCCCGTCCGCGAGGCA
>OBLW0100004438.1_pt1 | contig 10705 bp, 11 predicted proteins | sample 1520161 | NCBI WGS metagenome assembly OBLW01 (sample SAMEA3539309, study PRJEB22396) | soil metagenome | biome: tundra; feature: field; material: soil | place: USA | collected 2010-05 | depth 0.15 m
GCAGGTATTTAAAGAAGTTCTCCTGTCGCCAGCGATCAAACATTCGATAGGCCACTTGCGCGGCAGGCAAATCCCGCCGCGAAGTCAGGATGGGTGTTTGATGGCCGTTGTCCATCCGGCGCGTGACCTGCCGTAGTCGCAGTTTACCCTGGAGTAAGCGCACCTCTTGGTCGGGCAAATATGACTGCAAATAGTTGTAATAAAACGGCCTGCAACTGGCTCTGTCCATATAGAGCGTAGCTATGAGTGAGACTGCCACATCTGAGGCGGAGCGTTTCCTGGCGCTGCTCAACCCAATCGAGCACGAGCTGGAAACGTATTGCCGGCGGCTGATTTGGGAGCCTCAGGAAGCGCCGGATGCCTTGCAATATGCGGTCATGCGGGCCTTTGCCGCCTTCAACCGCTACCACCAAGACGCCAGCTTCCGGGCCTGGATGTTCAAGATCCTGACGCATGAAGCTTTCGCCGTGAACCGGAAGCACGCGCGGATTGCCCGGCATGAGTTCCAACTCGAACCCGAGGAGTTGGCGGGGTTGCCGTTCACCGGCGAGCCGGACCAGGGTGAGAGCCGGTCTCTCTCGCCTCATAATCTACCGGTGAGCTTCGGCGGACGCCCCGATCGGCGTCAGTCCTGAGCTTGATGCTTGGAACATTAGAAGGAGAAGGCAATGCAATGAAACAGAGATTAACAAGGTGGACGGTGCTGGCCACGACGGGGACTATCATGGGCTTGCTGCTCTCCGGCTGTGCCTGGTCCATTGGCAGTGACAAAGCGCATTCGGCCGTTGTGCGGCCTACGCACGGCCAGGAGTTGATAGACCTGAAGAAGGCCAAGGATCAAGGTGCCATCACAGAGGAGGAGTTCGAGGCGCAGAAGAAAAAGATCTTGGAGCAATGATCTGGGATCGACTCGCAGGGTCGGTTGACCTAGCAGGGCGCAATTCAGGCTGAAAACAAAAAGCCGTTCCGCATCACACGGAACGGCGTTTTTCAGCCTTGGCATTACCTAATGCTCGGGCCGTAAAGTACTGCCCACCACCGACGGAATGTAGCATTTGAATGGCAGCGCGACAAGTCAGCGGTCCGCCTTTTCGCGCTCCAGATTCTCCCGCGCCTTTGCGGCGCGCTTCACAAGTGGAGCGGGCAACTGCGGCCAGATGGAGTTCGTCAACCATTCGTAGAGGCGGACTTCCTGCGACCAGGCTTGCAGGGAGTCGGCCAGGTCAAAGGCCTTCACACCGGCTTCCTTCGTCCAGAACGGATCAAGCCACTCGTCATCGCCCAGGATTGTACCAAACACGACATCCAGACAGTGGTCGAGCGCCTGCTCGAGCAGGGCGGTTCGCTCCTTGCCGGTCTTCTGTTCCGCCCATTTCGAGAGTGTAACGGCCAACCCGACTTTGGCTTCGCTGCGGAGGGCCACGTCCGCTTGCGGTGAAACAAGCACGTGCTGGTAGGCATTGATCGCATTGGTGAGCGAATCATACTGCTGCCGGGCCAGAGCCCACTGCAAATAGCAGTTGGCCTTTTCTTTCCAGGCCTGGACAGCCAGCCGGTTGGTCGGATAGTCGTCACAGATTCGGCCAAGGGCAATAGTGGCCTGCTCCAAATTGGCGAGCCTGTTGGTGTCGGCTGGGTCCACCACTCGTATCAAGGCAAGAGCGTGCTGGAAGAGCGCCTGATAGCGCAGATCCAGGCTCGGGCCTTTAGGCGGGCCGTTGGTGTTGTTGTACAATTGAGTGAAGTAGTCCTTGGCGTCTTTCCAGCCCTGGTGGGCCACGGCGGCCTTTCCGGCCATTAGTTGCGCCTGATAAGTCAGCTCGTCGGGAGGCCAGTTCGTGTTGTGGATGAGCAATTCGTAATTCCGCTCCGCCGCGACAGGGTCGCCTATAGTGTAGTAATGGTCCGCCACCCACATTTGGGCGCGCGGGGCGAACTCACTGGTCGGGAAGTGAATCACGAAATTAGTGAAGAGGGTCAGCGCATTCGTGTCGCGGCCAGCCTGCCAAGTGTCCCAAGCACGAAAATACTCCGCGCGCGGCTTGGCTTCGTGGTTGGTGAAAGTGGCCAGCCACCCATCAAGCTGCGCAATGGCCTCCGTCCACTTGTTGTCCTGCTCCCAGGTCGCCACGACAGCCAACTGCCGCTCTGCTCGCAGCGGGGCGTCGGGTGCGGCCTTGTCAAAATCGAGCAATAACTTGCGGGCGGCTGCCGGATCGCCCCGGAACCCGAGCTCTTGTCCCGTCAGCAGCACGGCACGGGCGGCACTCAAGCTGCCGGGATACCAGGCCAGCAGATTCTGCAAGGCATTCGTTGTGGTGGCCAGGTCACCCGCCGCGAGCCCGGCGCGGACAATCTCGTAAAGTGCGGGCTCGAAGAGGTTCGTCCTGACTTCCGGCAGGCTGGCGTACTGATTGGTAATCGCCTGGTAGCATTTGATCGCACCAGCGAAATTGGTCTGCCGAAACTGCACGTCCGCCAGCCGGAAGTAGGCGGTCGCCTGGTCCCTGGAAGCGGGCAGGTGTTCCACCGCCGTCTGGTAGGCGACCTGGGCTTCGGGCAATCGGCCCTGCCGCCCGTAACACCACCCGAGGTCAAGCTGCGCCTTTCCGAAGAGGGGGCTTTGCGGGAACTTCTTCACCAGGGTGTCAAACGACTCCAATGCCATTTGGAGGTTGGTTCCCGCTGGGGCATTCGTGGCGGTCCGAGCGGGCTGGTTGGTGCCCGCCTCGGTCTCGTATTGGCGGAGGCGCAGCTCACCCAGCGTCAGCAACGCCAGGTCGGCCGACGCTGCGTTGGTGTATTGGGCCAGGAATTTCTCCAGCATTTGCGTGGCCTGCGGGATATTAGTTTGAGCCAGGGACAATTCGGCGATCTTCAACAGTGCCTGGCGCTGGCGCTCGGCGGGGATACCTTCAGCGAGGTTTCTCTGGTAAACCGCGAGGGCTTCGTTGGTTTGGCCCAGGCGTTCGAGCAGGTCGGCCCGGAAGGCGGCACTCTCCGCGAGCAGGTTGGTTTGTGCGGCGCCGGCGGCCACTGCGAGGAGGTTCGTCGTGCCTGCCAGCGCCGCGTTCGTGCGCCCATCGGCCAGTTGGATGCGGCACAGCAGATACTGCCATTGCCAAGCGAGCTTCGGGTTCAACGGGCGTTTGGCGAGCGGCTGCAGCGTTTCCTCGGCAGCGTGATAATCCTTCGTGGACAACTGCGCTTCGCTTAACAGCAGGTAACCCCGCGGCACGAGGTCGCTGCTGGCATTTGTGCTTGCGGTGCATTGGAAGACGCCGTTGGTCTGCTGCAGCAAGCCGATCACGCGCTGCCACTCGGCAGGTTCCGTCCGCGCCAGAGCCGCGTGAGCGGACGCTTCACCGAGGGCCGATTCCAGGCAACGCGGGGAGGCGGGGAAGTCGCTGACCAGCTTCGCAAAGGCATCGCCAGCGGCGCGGTAGTCCCCTTTGCGGTAGTTGGCCTCGGCCAACCAGAAAAGGTACTGATCGGCATTCGTGGCCGCCTTGCCCTGGTTGGCGGTAAGCAGCTCGATTGCGCCGGCGTAGTTCGTTAGTTCGAGACGCGCCTGGGCCTGGACCAGGATCGCCTCCGGCAGCCGCGGCGAGGCCGGGAACTTCTGACAGTAATCGGCGAGCTGCGCCTCTGCCCGCGCATAGAACGTATCCTGGAACGCTTTGACTGCCGCATCGAATGCGCGATCCGCCGCGCTTGCCGCCCAAAGCCGCGGCCCGTCGGCGAGCAGCAGGGTCAACAACAATGTCCAGCGGCACAGAAGGGCCATGACGCAGACTCTAAACCAGACCGTGCGGCAATGGAAGGAGGGAAATGGGGGGCAGACGTGATGCGTGATGCGTGATGCGTGATGCGTGAAACGTGAAACGTGAAGCGTGAAGCGTGAGGCGGCCTGCTATTCCTTATTTCCGATCTCCCTTACTTGTTGAAGCGGAAGTTTACCAGGTCGTAGTCCTGGACGACGTACTGCTTCAATTCCAGGCGCTGCTTGCCGGCTCGCTTGGCTTGGGTTTCGCCACCGGCTTCGATGAAATCGGCGAAGCTGGTAACCTCGGCACGAATAAAGCCCTTCTGGATGTCCGTATGGATGGTGCCCGCGGCCTCCCACGCGGTGGTGCCTTTGCGAATCGGCCAGGCGCGGTTCTCCTTGCCGCCGACGGTCAGGAACGAGATGTAGCCAGCATCGGCGAAAGCGCGCAGGAGCAGGGCGTCGGGGTTCTGCAGTTCCTCGCGTGCCGCCACGGAAATCGGCTTGTTGGTATAGAAGCTATGCGCCGCGACTGCTTGCAAGACCTCGGGGGCCATGGCCGAGTTGAAGAGAAACCGCTCGCTTTCGAGCAGGGCCTGAATCTTCTCCAGCGCCGCCCGCTCCGCAGGCTGCGGGTCACGGCCCAGGCGCGTCTCCACGAACTCGAGGTCCTTGAGGATTAAATCCGCTTTGTTTTCTTCGAGGGCCAGGATGCCGTCGGCGTCGAGCAATTGGTCCTCGCCGATTACATCGGCTTGAGCTTGCGTCTTCTTGTCGGCTTCGACCAGCTTGTCAGCCTGGTCGAGCCGCGGGTCTTTGAGGTTGTGCTTGCCGAGCTTGATCTCGGATATGCCAAACAGAGCAATCTTCATAAGGGCCTTTGATCGGTCGTCAGTAAAGGGCGGAGTCTAGAGGAATCTGCTCGGTTCGGAAACAGGTTTTCGCGCTTAGTGGTCCCGGTCACAAATCCGGTGACGTATCCTGAACCGCCGCAGCGCGAGTTCCCAAGCCCCCTATGGGATGGCTTTAAGGGAGACTTGGGTAAGCTCCCCGGGCGGCTTTGGGGGGCCCAATCTCTCGGCTATCAGCAGGCTCGAGAGCCTCAGGGTAGCCTGAGGGGAGCCTCAGGGTGGCTTCGGGGTGGCTTCGGGGTGGCTTCGGGGTGCCTACCGGTTGGCTACTAGAGAGCCTGAGGGTAGCTTCCGGGTGGCTTCAGGGTGGCCGCAAACTTCTTACCAGAAGCCGATACCCCGCGTAAAACCGCCCGTATGGCTAGGGCGAGGCACAGTCTGGCGCCTGACCTTTTGGGATGGCCCAGTAACCATTCTTTGCCCCTCGCTTTCTCCCACCTTCACTCCAGCCGGCTAATCTTGTCGTGGAGCACTTCCATTCTGAGCCCGGTGCGGTGGCTGACGCGCTCGAACAAGGCCGGCGGCATGACGCGATAAGGCACGATGTTCATCGCATTATGGGTGTTGCTGCCAACGGAGCCGTTGTATTCGTAACCCTCCATTTTCCTGAGCTGCTCTTTCAGTTTTGAGTAGTCGCCTTCTTTGCAGATCACGCCCACGAGAAAGGGGTATTCAGAATCGTCTATTTCAATCCGCTTGAGCGTGATGCCGGCATTCCGTGCGGCGGTCTGGACGGCGTTAATCAGGCCGTCTTTGGTGTAGGCAGCGTCCATGTCGGCAGGTGGTGCGACCGGGTCGCCCAGGTATTCGAGCAGAAACTGATTCGGCCCGGTCAGAGACACCGGCTGCCCCGTCGAGGCTCTCGTCGCTGTGCGATCCTTCTCCTGGGTCTTCTGGAGGGGGTTACTCCAACCCTTGTGGTGGAGCACCCACTTGCCTTGGCCAAAATAGACGCCCCCGAAGTCGCCGCCGGACGGCACCGAGTAGAAGCTGAGATGAAGGTACCCTTCCTGCCTCATGGTCTTCACCAGGCGGAACTCACGGGTGCCCTTTTCGATGCGCATGTGTTGGCGGGGATCAATCGGCGTGGGGATATCGCTCACCGTCGTCGCGAACAAGGCCAGGTCGGCCTCATCTCTCGACGCCAGAGTGTAGGTGCCTTCGACACAATAGGTTTCTCCGGTGCCGATGGTTGAACTAGTGCCTCGAACTTGCCGGATAGTGATGCTGTCGCCGGGGAGGAATTCCGCCTTTCCAAGCTCAAACGCGACTACGGCGGGGAAGTCCGCAGCGGTGTCGCTGGCGCCGCCCAAGGCGGTGAGCGCGAAGGTGAGACTCAGAAGAGCCGGCACGGTAGTGGCTATTACATGTTGGACTCGATTCATTTTCATAACGGCGGTTTCCTTTCCTTGCTATTCGAGGCGGGCCCGGCTGCCTGGGAGCCTCTCGTTTACGACAATGGTGCGATAGCTCAGTGCGTCAATCACGAATTCCCCATCCTGCCGAAACGTATAGGTCGGCACTACGTACGATAGCTGGACCGTCACCTCGCCTCCGGCAGAGCGCGGATGGGGATGGGCCGTTCCCGGACCGGGCGCCCGCGCGAGAAAGCAGAAGCCGGCCAGCAGAAGCAACCCCGAAACTGCGGCAGCCAGCGGCCAGGTCAAACGGCGCCAGAACAGGGCAACGCTTTGGTGCTCACCCGGGGCGCGGTGTTCATCGGCAAGCGCCGCGAGGATCCGGTGCCCGAACTCCGGCGGGAGTTGCAGCGAGTCCGTCGTTCTTCGGAGCTTGTCAGAAAGGGACCGCGCGGTCTGCTGCTCCTGGATCAGCGCCTGGCGGCAGGCAGCGCATCCAGACAGATGTCTCTCCACCGCAGCCTGCGCCCTCGGAGAGAGGCTCCCGTCCACGTATTCGTAGATATCGCGGTGGAAACGGCGGCAGTTCATTGCATTGCTTTCTCCTGAGTGCCGCGGGCGCTGAAAAGGTTCAAGTTGCTTGGAAGCCGCCGCTGCATCTCAGCAATCGCATAGTGCAGCCTCGATTTGACCGTGCCTTTGGAAATCCCCAGCCGGGCCGCGATTTCGTGGATCTTCATATCCTCATAGAAGCGCAAGACGATCACCTCCCGATGCGGGGCGGATAGCCGGCGCAGGGCCTTCGCCAGCGCGCCCGTGGTCATTTCGACATCCAGCCCGTTTGGGGTTTCGTCAGGCGAGGCAGGTTCTGCGCGGGCCAACTCCTCATCATAAACCAAGCGCTTTCGGTCCCGATGGTAGTGGCGCGTCAGGTTGAGCAGGATGCCATGCAGCCAGGTATAGACGCTGGAACAGCCCCCAAACCGGTGCGCCGAGCGAACGGCCTGGAGGAAGGTCTCCTGCACGAGGTCCTGGGATTCGGCTTCATTCCCACAAAGCAAGCAAGCGGACCGGAACAGGCGGTCCCCGTAGGCGACCACCAATTCCTGCACGGCTGCAGGGTCCTGGCTGCGGAGCCCCTGGACCAGTTGATCCTCGTCCATGCCCCCTTTGTGCCACCAAGCGGAAAAGGGTTCAAGGAATCCATCTCCCTTGAAATGCCCATGCTGGGTGCACGAGGGCATGGCATTCGCTGCAGCCGGCTCCGGGCGCGCACCGATTACCCGGGCATTGACAGGCGTCATTCACTATCGCTCAGCCGTCTGGAGGGACAAGGCGCGGGGAAAGCTGCCTTCGCTTTCAGATTCGTCGTTGGATGTTGGATGCTGGATGTTGGATGTTCGATGGCGTACTGCTTCACCCGCAATACTTCGCGCACCTGGTCAATCAGCTTGAGCTTGCGAATGGGAATCACCAGTTCCCAGCCTTTGGCTGGCCCCCTCCCGGCGGCCATTAGGCTTTTTACTTGCCGCCCATGCTCCCTGGGGGCTAGTCTCACAGCATGAGCGGGGCAGCGCCAATCAATTCCGCGTTTCCAGGCCAATACGCACATAGGCCGAAAGTTTTCCGTCTAAACAATAGCCAATCAACGGGTATGCATCGAATTACCGCAATCTCGATACCCATTCTCCTTGCTTGTGGTCTGCTGCGGGGGGTGGAACCGCTCCACGTTTCGCCACGGGACTACTTGCTTCAAGGTGAGTTGACCTACTCCTTTTTCAAAGGAACTAACCGCACGACTAGTGAGAAGCTTCACTGGAAGGTTTTGCGAAGCGGCGACCGTCTGCGAATTGCCACTGCTCCTTTGGGTTCAGACTTCCCCGCTTCCATCTTCGTCTGTGACGCCAGTAATGCCTGCACTTACTACCAATATCGCTCGGAAGAACCGAGTGCCGCCTTAAGCGAACCCGGCGTCTCCCAGTCTCGCGCGTGGAACAACGCCTCGGTTTGGGTCAGCAGCAGAAAGATGCCCTATTACTTCGTTGGGCACCTCACTCCGCTATGGCTGATGGCGCAGGGACAGGCCGAACTGGCCAGCACTCTCAAGACTTCCTGGCTTACGGCTTTTGGGAATGGCGGGCAGGAATTCGTAGATCAGCCCACCATTGTCCCGGATGTTTCCATCGAAAGCTTCTGGGCAGACGGATTCGCGAGTTACCATGAGACCATCGAGGTTCCGGACTATGCCAACCCAGCACGAACCCTCCTTCAAGAAGCATCGTTTAAGATCCTGGCTTGGACTAACTGTGTCGGGACGCGCTTTCCCGCCAGCTTTCTGGCATCGGTAACGAAGCGGGCCAAGACCGCAAGCCTGGGACCAGCTCTCATCTCGGAAGCGAGGTTTGCGTTCGTGACGACCAACATTTGCCTTGCGCGCGAGGCTCCCCCGGAGGTGCGCGGTCCGCGTCTTTCCACGGTGTCGGATATGCGCCCGTTTGAGCGGGGCGAATCGGCAGGAGGCGTCGATTATTGCTCGACTAACGGCTTTATCTACTCCGACCCTTTTGGGGAAAGCAGTAGCCACGGCCTGCGGCTTATACCACATCGGGTGAACCGCGCGAACGCCGATGGCCCGAAAGTTGGCACCGTGGCCCCAGACTTCAATCTCAAGACCTTGGATGGCAAAGAACTCAAGCTGGCCGATCTGCGGGGAAAATGTGTCTTGCTGGATTTCTGGGCGACTTGGTGCGGTCCGTGTGTGGGAGAAATCCCGGACCTGAAGGCGACCTACGAGGCATTTGCAAGGGACGACAGCTTCGTCATGGTCGGCCTGAGCCTCGATAAGAATCGCGACGAACTCGCTCGCTTTGTCAACGCTAAAGGTATTCGATGGACCCAGGCAGTGTTGCCTGAGGGGTTCGCACATACGGTGGCAAAGGATTACGGGGTGCACGGAATCCCATCAGTCTTCCTGATTGGCCCTGACGGCAAACTGATCGTTCGCGGGCCTCGGGGGGCTTTCATCAAAGAGGCCGTAGCATCCGCACTGGCACCCAAATAAGGAGGTGGTCGTGTATACTATGAAACCTACACAGGCTAACCACAGCATGCAGCGGATGGGAGCCAGCCGGTCAGGTCAGCGGGAATTCGGATGTCTGCGGCGGCTGGCTCCCACCGCTGATGCTGATCGTTGGACCTCATGCCCAGCCCACGCAAATATACAAAAATGGATTGCATCGGTGTCCGTTGACTGACAATTAGGACCTATGAGCATATCACCAAAGCACCACACATTGATCAGCGGCCTACTGCTGATTTGTAGCGTCGCCTCACTGCTTCTATTCTTACAGTGGAGGTACTATCCGGCCCCACCCGGTATTAACGGTCAAGCGCTGGCGGCGGCCTTTAGCGGAAGCTCGTCACTTCAGATTTACGAGCGGTTCACCGGGGGCACGTTGGTACGTAGCCATTTCTGGCAATTCAGCCGGAGTTTTGTGCCTGCGGTTCTCGTTCTGACTGTAGCTTTGGCGGTCTGGAATTTTAGGATATGCAGGCGGCAGAGCTGAAACGAATGTCCAACCAAGGTGTGGAGCGGATGGGGACCAGCCATTCAGGTCAGCCACAATTCGGACGCCAGTGGCGGCTGGCCCCCACCGCTCACACCTGTCGTTAGCGGTATCAGTACGCCCATTGAAATATGAGAATACGACTTCTGATTCCCCTCCTGGCCATGCTTGGCGCGTGTAGCACAACCGCGCCGCGCACAAACAAGCTGACCGCTGATCAAGCTGGATCACTCGCACAGCAGTTGGCCAACGAGAAGGCACAAGCGCTCTACAACTGCCAGCCGTTTCGTAAGGGTCCGCCAGCGCAGTTGGTTCAAGGACACTGGAGCTGGCATACATACAAGCCCAGGGGCATGGCGACATCGAAGGCACCGTTGAATTTGCAGCCGATGGTGCTGAGCCAAAAGTCAGGGTAGTGTGGTTGGCCAGTCTCCCCTAACTGCCATGACGCGGTTGGCCGCTAACCACAGCATGCAGCGGATGCGAGCCAGCCGTTCAGGTCACTTCCAATTTGCGGCTCAGAGGCGGCTGGCTCCCACCGCTGATGCTGGGCGTTAGTCGTGACGTATGCGCGCGCTCACACTTTCCATGGTCCCGAACGGTTGGCTCCTGCTCATGAGTTCTGCTCTGGTCGCAGCCGCCTTCAGATTTATGGATTTTGCGCAGGGTTGGTTGGTTCAGGGAGTTGCCCGTATTTGAAATAGCGGGCATCGCCTTTTGAAATGGCTGTCTCGAGGAGGCGGATATAGGCGTGCCATTCGCCTTGCACTTTGTCCACTCGGCCAATGATCTGCTCGAACGCATCCAACCCTCCGCCTCGCTGCACCAGCGCCAGGGCGTGATCGCGATACTGGGGGCTCTCGAAGATGAAATGTGTCAGAGTCCACCAATGCAGATAGTACAGGTTGAAGTGGCTGCTCATGCTGGGGCCGCCGCGGTTCGTGATGATTGAGTGCAAAGGGATCACACTTCCGTTCTTGATGTTCTCTGCGAGATCGGGGCTGGTGGCAAGCTCTTCGATCCACCACACAGGATGTCTGGGCGGGCGTGGCGGAGGAAGATCGGAAGAGCGTCGTGTAGGGAAAGAGTGTAGATCTCGGTGGT
>OBLW0100004440.1_pt1 | contig 10703 bp, 11 predicted proteins | sample 1520161 | NCBI WGS metagenome assembly OBLW01 (sample SAMEA3539309, study PRJEB22396) | soil metagenome | biome: tundra; feature: field; material: soil | place: USA | collected 2010-05 | depth 0.15 m
TGCACCGCCGCAGTTTCGAGCTAACTCACGTCGGCCTCAAGCCGACCGCCGGCGTGATCAAGGGTGCCGTGATGTTGGGCGGCTACCAGGATCTATCTTTGGACTTCGATCCTGACAATCCCGCAGCGACCCTTTTTCACTGGCATCCGCAGTTATACTGGATGTTAGATTGATGGAATTGTACCGGTATACCTGACGTCGCGACAATGTCCCCACAAATCTTTACCGGAAGGAATCGTAATGTCAATCGCTGATAAGGACCGTGATGTCTTAGACCCAAGCCGGCGAGAGTTCTTGCAACACGCCGGGACGGCTGGATTGGTGCTGGCCGTGGCAGGTGTCCCAGCATTCGCGGGATCGGTAACGAAGCCCGATTACACGTTGCGCATTGCGCCGGTGTCGGTGGAGATTGCACCGGACAGGATCATTCAAACAGTCGGCTACAACGGAACCGCGCCGGGCCCGGTGATTCGATTGCGCGAAGGTAAGCGGGTTACGATTAGCGTTGTCAACGATTCCGATGTTCCCGAACTGGTGCACTGGCACGGATTGAAAATTTCCTCGGCGGTGGATGGTGCCATGGAAGAAGGGACGCCCATGATCATGCCGGGCAACTCGGCTTCCTACAGCTTTGAACCCAAGCCCACCGGCACCCGCTGGTATCACACGCATACCATGGCCAAGGACGATCTAACGCGAAGTCTCTATGGTGGCCAATATGGCCTTTTGTATGTCGAGCCCATGCACGACGCCGGTCGCTTTGACCAGGAGGTGTTCATCGCCATGCACCATTGGGAGCCATCGTTTGTCAGCATGCAAGATCTGCACCCCGGTCCGCCTGCGAACAATGGACTGGAAGTGATCTATAAATCCGCCTCCTTCAACAGCAAAGCGCTCGGGCATGGCGAGCCGGTCAGGGTCAAGCGCGGACAGCGAGTGATGTTTAGGCTCCTCAATGCGAGCGCGACGGACGATATTGCTTTGGCGTTGCCTGGTCACCGATTTACTGTGGTGGCGCTCGACGGTAACCCGGTGCCCTCACCGCAAGCCGTGGACTCGTTAGTACTTTCCCCTGCCGAGCGCATCGACGCGATCGTGGAGATGAACAACCCCGGCGTCTGGGTATTCGGTTCGCTTGATGACAAAGAACGAGCTTCGGGCATGGGAGTGGTGGTCGAATACGCGAATGCGTCGGGCGAGCCGCAATGGCGCCTGATGAGCATTGAGGAGATGGTGATGTGGGATTATCTAAAGTTCGGTGCAAATGCACTGGCCGCATCGCCTGATCGTACGTTTGAACTCAAATCGCAAAAGATTCCGGGCGGACGTGGCGGCTTCAATCACTGGACGATCAATGGGAAGTCGTGGCCGGACACCGATCCCTTGCCGGTCGAACGCGGCAAGCGCTATCGGCTCGCCTTCAACAACGACAGCGGCGACATGCACCCGATGCACCTGCATCGGCACAGTTTCGAGCTGGTTAACTTCGCTGGCACGGCGACCTCGGGCATCATCAAGGACGTCGTGAACGTCCCGCAGCACAAGATCGTGCAAGTGGACTTTGTCGCGGATAATCCCGGTAGCACTCTACTGCACTGTCACATGCAAGAGCACATGGATTTTGGATTCATGACTCTCGTCAAGTATGTGTAGCGCAGAGGCGCCATCGCGCGCAACTGCGGCGGCGATTTGAACCTGGGTGCGCCTCGTCCCTGATGATCACTGCGAGGCCACGCGGCCCCATGGTAGAGATGGGCAACAAATAGGGCTTTCAGACTGAATTTATCGAGCGATCCGCTCTCGAGTGCCTTTTTTTGATAGGGTTCCGTTCCCAATGCGCAGGGGACGGGACAATGGACCAAACACAACGAAACTTGAGGATTATCTACCCGATATGGACTCCGCTTGCAGTCGAGTAGGCCGAGTGGAGGTCCGCGCTCGTTCAGTATTCACCGGGAGAAGGAGTGCCTTCGCGAGAGATCTCAGCCCGAGGACCGTCGTCAGTGCTTTTGCGCCACGAGGCATAAAAGTGCGATTAGGCCGTCGTTATCGCGAGGCACGGCCCACATGATGGGATTCTCCTCGGCGTCGGGCTGTCTTTCCTTGGCATAGACAGCTAACAATTCCTCGCTGTCGGCGAGCAATTCGGCGCATACGACGTCCACCAATCCGGTTTTCTCCCAGTGTTTTCGCCACCACTCCGTGCCATGCACGAAGGACCAATGTGTCGCGTAGTCCTCGCGTAGGTAGTCGGGAGCATCGGCGATGCCATCGATCTCCCGAGAAAAGCCAACATCGACGACGCCGATATAGCCGCCCGGTTTGACGAACCTGAGCAGGTAGCTCAGGTAACGTTCATCGGTTCCAAAGTACAGAAAGGAATCGATCGCGATGACCGCGTCGAAGAACCCTTCGGCGAAAGGAAGCGCATGCGCTTCGATCCGCAGTGGGAAGACGCTTCTCTCGCACCCAAAGTCGATGGCGCGTTGGCGGTTGTCGCTGGGCGACGCCCAAAGGTCGACAGCCCACACCTCGACTCCAAACTCACGTGCGAGAAATATCGAACTCGTCGCGTTCCCACATGCAAGATCGAGGATACGCGTTCCCGAGCGTATAGGCAGTCGGCGCGACAGACTCTCGACTTGGCAGAGCGCATTTTCTCCTAACGCATTGTCGCGAATCCATTTGGGGTCGTAACGCGAAGTGAGCGGATAGGCGACCGCCGAAGGCGCGATTCGGCCGGTAACCGGCTTCGGCGGCAAAGTGTTCACGGCAGCCCTTGTCTTACCTTTCATCACCGTGGTCCGTTGTGATTGCAATATCCGACCAGTATGTCGCCCATCTTGGCGTTAAAGAGGCAAACCAGACGGTCAAGATAGGCAGGGTGATCAGCTGCCGGAGCGCGTCCGGCAACTTCCAATTTGCCGTGGAAACAACTGTCTGCCTTTTTCCCAATTCGCTTGGTGATCGAGGCCTTCAACGATCACGGCCAACACCTCCATTAGGCGGTCACCTCGGCCGGCGCCGCAATAAGCTTGATCGCCGCGAAATGGGCGCGAAGGGTTGGCGGCGCGGAGATTGCAAACGCCTTGGCGTCGACATCACTGCCGGTCGCGATCTCTCTTTTAAACAGGGCTATCGCTTGTCGATGCGCTTCCATTTGGCTCTCCATATAGCTCTTGTCGCACGGTTCTCCAGATAAAACTTCGAGTTCGGCATTCTTGGCCATTTGGCCCTTGCTGGGGCTGGTCCTCAGGTTGCCATTCTTGCTGCCAGCGAGCGCCGGAAGTTTCTCGTTCGCGACACCGTTATCCTTTACTATCATGGCGCCGAAGTCTTTGACATGCTGGCTGGCAGTGTTGCCCTCCGCCAACTTCCCGACTTCTACCTCAAATAGGCCGTCCCGCGCGGCGCTATTATAGAAGGACGCATCAGGAGTCGCGTCCATACTGAATGCAGTCATGGGGACCAACAACCGCATCGAGGCGAGCAGTAACTTCATTTCGATTCCTATGCATCGCGGATTGTGGGTAACGCCTGTTGCTCAATATGCGCCAAGACGCGCCGGATCATCAGTAAGCCCTCGACGGTGGACGACGTAGGAAAAGCGCTGCAGTGCGCATGCAGAGGCGGCCCCGGAGTATTACCAGCGCGCGATCGAGCAAGAATCGCTGCGTGTCGCTCCATCGTTGATACTTTTGGCACCAACGAAGCAGCTTACTTACGGCGCAGACACTGGGGGATGTAGGAGCCGGACTTGTTCAGAAGCGCATCCCGATCGACACGGGTGTTGCTGAGCACGATGTCCGTGAAATCGGTTTCGAGGTTGAAGGCCGCATAGGTGCCGCGGTTCATGGCGGCGTTGTGCTAATGGGCGCAGATCTGTGCGTTTTCGCACAGACGCTCGGGGTGTTCCTCGCGAGGATGCCCTCGACTCTCCGCGCCAATGAGGAAAGAGACTGCAATGTCCCAGTCCGATGAATTCGACGCAGCGCTTGCGCCTGACGCCCGAGAGCCAGAACACCGCCAAGCGGTACCGTATCCACCGCAGCACAAGATGAACCTGGGTCGACGTCGGTTCTTGTTCGCGGGCGCCGCCGCCGGCATCGGTAGTGCGGCCGCGGCGGCGCTACACGATGGCGCACTTGGCGGACCCACACAAGCCTTTCGCGGCGCGGTCCCTTGGGCAGAGGGAACCGCAGATGTGCCGCCCGGCGCCTTAGGAACGGGATACGGGTATTTCTCACCGGCGGAAGTCGCCTTCATCGAAGCGGCGGTCGAACGTCTGATCCCGAGCGATCCGATCGGACCGGGTGCCGTCGCGGCCGGCGTGCCATTTTTTCTCGATCGGCAGCTTGCGGGGAAGTTCGGGCGCGGCGATCATTTCTATTTGGTCGGTCCCTGGGCCAAGGGGACACCGGAACAGGGTTATCAAGGCCGCTACAATCCGGCGCAACTGTATCGTGCTGCGATGGCGGCCATCGAGCGCTACGCTGCCGCGAATTTCGGAGGTGCAACGTTTAGTACCCTTGCGGCCGCCGACCAAGACAAGCTGCTCAAGGGTCTCGAGAGTGGAACGATTGAACTCGACGGCGGCGTCGACAGCAAGACGTTCTTCGCGATGCTGTTGCAGAACACCAAAGAAGGCTACTTCTCTGATCCGATTTACGGCGGCAACAAAGATATGGCCGCCTGGAAGATGATCGGCTTCCCCGGCGCGCACTACGATTACAAAGAATGGGTATCCCGCCACGGCGAACGCGTACCCTTCCCGCAGGTCGGATTCAAAGGCCGGCCCGGCTGGACCTAGAACCAGCGATGACCACAACCCTGAAGCCGGTCGATGCCGTGCTGGTCGGATTTGGCTGGACTGGCGCCATCATGGGCCAACAACTTTGCGATGCCGGTCTCGAGGTCATCGCCTTCGAGCGCGGTCCCTGGCGAGACACGTCGACGGATTTCGCGACTGGATTCGTGCAAGACGAATTGCGTTACATGTGGCGTCACCACCTGTTTCAGAACGTCACGTACGACACGTTGACGGTGCGCAACAACATCAACCAAGAGGCGCTGCCGATGCGCCGCCTTGGCGCCTTCCTGCTAGGCACCGGCGTCGGTAGCGGCGGCGTGCATTGGAACGGCCAGATCTGGCGCTTCTTGCCGTCCGATTTCTTGACTAAGAGCCACAACCAACAGCGTTACGGCAAGAAATCCGTCTCCGATTACGATCTCAGTATCCAAGACTGGGGCGTGACTTACGAGGAGCTCGAACCCCACTACGATCAGTTCGACAAGCTTTGCGGCACCAGCGGCAAAGCGGGCAATCTGAACGGAAAGATACGACCCGGCGGCAATCCCTTCGAGGGCGCACGGTCCAGTGAGTACCCGACACCGCCGATGATCCAGACCTATGCGCCGACGCTGTTCGGCAACGCCGCGGCCGAACTCGGCCGCCATCCCTTTCCTCACCCCACCGGCAATCTCTCCGAAACGTATGTCAATCCACTCGGTGCGCAGCTCGGCGCGTGCACGTACTGCGGGTTCTGCGAAAAATTCGGCTGCGGCAATTACTCCAAAGCGAGTCCGCAGACGACCCTGCTGCCCTATCTGATGGCGAAATCGAATTTCATGCTCAAGACCGAATGCGAGGTCTTGCGAGTTGAGCTGTCACCCGACCGCAAGCGCGCAACCGGCGTAACCTATGTGAACGATGCGGGAGAGGAATTCTTCCAGCCGGCCGAGATGGTGATCCTGTCCGCCTACGTGCTTCAAAACGTGCGCCTGATGCTGCTGTCCGGCATCGGCAAACCCTACGACCCCAAGACCGGGGAAGGGGTCGTCGGCAAGAATTACGCATATCAGACCATGTCATCGGTGAACGTATTCTTCGACGACAAGATTCTGAATCCCTTCATCGGCGCCGGTGCACTCGCGACTGTCATCGATGATTTCAATGGCGATAATTTTGACCATTCAGGGCTCGGCTTCATCGGCGGTGCCTACATCGCGGGCATGGTCACGGGCGGACGTCCCATCGAGATGATCTATACGCCGCAGGGCACGCCGGACTGGGGACTCGAGTGGAAGCGTGCGGCTGCCAAGAACTACCTTAAATCCTTCTCGATCAGCGTGCATGGCTCTTGCATGAGCCACCGCGGCAATTACCTGGACCTCGATCCCACCTATCGCGACGTCCACGGCCGAGCGATGCTGCGCATGACCTTCGATTTCACGGCCAACGAACACAAGATGTCGGACTATGTGACCGACCGCGCGGCCGAGGTTGCCCGAGCCATGAACCCGCGTGAGATCAAAGTGAACCGACGCGTGGGCTCGTTCAGCGTTACGCCCTACCAGACCACACACAACACGGGGGGCGCCATGATGGGCGAGAACCCTCGTGACAGCGTCGTCAACAAGTTCCTCCAGTCTTGGGATGTGCCGAACGTGTTCTCGATGGGCTCAGGCGCGTTTCCTCAGAATGCGGGCTACAACCCAACCGGCACGGTGGCGGCATTGACTTACCACGCAGCGCGCGAGATCACGACGCGCTACCTGAAGAATCCCGGACCGCTCGTGCAAGCCTAAGCGATGCGCACGCCCCTGTCCCTGCGGAACGCAATACTCGGCATCGGTGCCGCCCTCACCGTGTTCGGCGTGGCACGCCTAGCGGCGTGCCAAATGTCTGGTTCGCCGTCACCGAACATCGCGTCCGCTCTCACGCCCGGGCACAGCGATGCGCCCGCCTTTGGGCACGATACTTGGCCGCTCACCGCAGCGGCGCTGCTCTCGCAACCGATCGCCGAGTCGGTTGCCAACGCCGCCGAACTGCGCCGCGGCCAATATCTGGTCGCGGCGGGTGATTGCATGTCATGCCACCTACGCAAGAACGGCGAGCCGTTTGCCGGAGGTCTGGGACTCGACACTCCTTTCGGCCGTATCTACACCGCGAACATCACATCCGACCGCGAGACCGGGATCGGCGCATGGACGAATCAGCAATTCTACCGTGCGATGCACGACGGCATCGGTGTGCACGGGGAGAACCTGTACCCCGTGTTCCCCTATCCCTGGTTCAGGCGCGCGAGCCGCGAGGACGACGACGCCATTTTCGCCTACTTAAAGAGCAGCCCGGCGGTCCGTTACACGCCGCCCAAGAACGACCTGCACTTTCCGCTGAATTTTCGCACCATGGTCAAGGCCTGGAATCTGCTCTTCCTCGACTCGCATGAGTTCAACAACAACGCGGGCGAATCGGCCGACTGGAATCGCGGCGCGTATCTCGTCAACGGCTTGGGTCACTGCGGGGGCTGTCACACCCCCAAAAATTTACTCGGTGCCGACAAATCAAAGCAAGAGTTCCAAGGCGGCGTGCTCGACAACTGGGTCGCGCCGGATCTTACAAGCAACGAGCGCTCCGGTCTCGGCGGCTGGAGCACCGACGACATCGCCGAATATCTGGCGAATGGCCGCAACGCCCGTGCGGGCGCCGGTGGGGAGATGGGCGAGGTGATCACCTACTCGACCGCGCTAATGAACGATGCGGACCGTCACGCGATGGCGGTCTATCTCAAGAGTCAAGCGCCAACGCCGAGTAGAAGCATCGCCGCAGCCGATACAGAGGCCATGCGCCGCGGCGCCGCGATCTACTCGGACGCCTGCACCTCCTGCCACCTCGAGGCCGGAGTCGGTCAACCGCGATTCTTTCCGCCACTGGGTCACAATGCGATGCTGCAGCAGGCAGATCCCACCGGGCTCGAGCACGTGATCCTCGCCGGCAGCCGCGTCGGGACGAGTCCGTCACGCCCGTCGCCGCTCACGATGCCGAGTTTCGCCTGGAAGCTCTCGGATCAGGAAATCGCGGACGTGGCGACCTTCATACGCAACAGTTGGGGCAACCACGCCGCGGCGCTGACAGCCGGCGACGTCCATCAAATGCGTGAGCGCCTGAACTTAACGACCGTGCATTTGACGGCGAATTCCGGCGATCAAAACTGAGGTCACGATGAAAGCAGTGCGCATCCATTCGTTCGGCGGCCCCGAGGTTCTCCAGCTCGATGAAATCGCGATTCCAAAGTCGTCGACGGCAACGTCTTGGTGAAAGTCGCCGCCGCCAGCATCAACCCCGTCGATTACAAGATACGCCAAGGGAGCTATCCCAAAGTCACTGCGTCGAACCTCCCCATCACCTTGGGCCGCGACGTCTGCGGCGTCGTCGAACAAGCCGCGGCAGGCGCCGCCTATGCACGCGGCGTGAAAATCTACGCGGCGCTTGGCTGGGATGTGGGCGGTTATGCCGAGTATGCCTTGATCGCAGCGGCGTTCTGTGCGTTGCAGCCTGCATCGCTGAGCGCCGTCGAGAGCGCCGCCGTGCCGCTCGCGGGACTGACGGCGTGGCAAGGCCTGTTCGATCATGGCGGTCTCACGAAGGGTCAACGCGTGCTCGTGCATGCGGGCGCTGGCGGAGTCGGCCACTTCGCAATTCAATTCGCCAAGGCTCGTGGCGCCGAGGTCATGTCCACCGCGAGCGCTCTTGGCAGGTCCTAAAGCGGGGCGGTATCTTGGTCTCTACCCTAGGTCAGCCGGACGAAGCCAAGGCCGCCGCGCATGGCGTTCGCGCCAAGGGCTACATGGCGCAGCCAAGCGGCGCTCAGCTGCTCGAGATCCAGGGTCTCATTGACGCCGGAAAGATACGCCCGACCGTGACCAAGACCTTCGCCCTCAAGGCCGCCGGCGCGGCACAACGCTTTCTCGAACACGAGCACCCGCGCGGCAAGGTCGTTTTGACGATCGGGCCCTGACCAAAAAGGCGGCCGCGAACCCAAGCACTGTCCCGATTACCACCTGGAATTCCATACCAAAACAGATCCTCAAGACCACCGCTCCGGAAAACCCAGGAGCCGAAAACGAGAACTGCGAGACCGCCGGGCCGCATGGCCCCGTGCTTATGAGGACCGTCAGCGCATGGAAGAGATGGCGCACTTCAACCCCGAACGCGTGCCGGGGCGGCTCGTGAACGCCAAGGGCGCGCGCGCCCATGGCACGCTGACCATCATTCACCAATTATCGAAATGCGCACGCGCGAAATTATTTTAAAAAGCCGGCAACACCTGCCCAATGTTCGCGCGGTTCTCTACCGTTGCCAGCGAGTCCGGCACGGCCGACATTGCGCGCGACCCGCGCAACTTCCCGCTGAGGCTCTGTGCCGAGGAAGGCAAACGAGACATGGTCTGCAAAAGCACGCCCGTGTTTTTCGAGCGAGACACGCTCAAGTTCCCAGATTTCATCCATTCGCAACAACGCGATTCACCAACCGGCCTGCGCTACAATATTCTAGTCGACGCGCCGATCTGCGATGCTTCTTGACACTTGGCCGCAATCACCTAGGCTGAAGGCGCGGCAAACCATAACTGCGATAAAAAGTACGCTACTAAGTGCGTTGCCAAACGAACTAAAAGACCGCAATGCCTTAGCATCACGACATCATTTCACCAATGTCCTTGCGTATGGATCCAGGAGAGTCTCATGGGAAAGTATTTACTAGCTTGGGTTGTCGGTGTGCCAGCCGGGGTTCTCATCATCGTTTTTCTATTATTTCACCATTAGCCGTACAGGCCGACGCTCAAGGTCAGACCCACGGCACCTAACAGAACTAGTTTTGACTTCATGCTGATTCCTTCAATCATTGGCACTTGCGGCAGAATCAGCGATCGGCGTGTTTAGGTAGGGGAACGCAGCGTGGTAATTGGCTGGGTTCGGTTCGGTACCGTCCGTATAACCTAATTGGCGAGAAGCACCTGACGCGGGGTCCGGGTCTGTCGCTCGCAGAGTGCGTGTGTGCGCGAGCGTACTGACCGAGATCCAGTCTCCGCATTACATTGGGGCATATTGCCACGCGGCCGGATGGCCAGTTCAATAGCGCACGCAAAGGCAGCGTAAGTCCCTATTGATTAGCGGCGATTGCCGGTAAGAGGGACAGTTATGAAAAAACCCAAAATAAAATGGCTCGCCAAACCGCAGAAGCGCGACTATCCAGCCGCACAGTCGTACTTGAGCCTGGTCCTGCAACCGACGGTCGCCAGAACCTGGGTCGAGAAATTGAAGCACGCCCGGGTCACGGACTTTGCCGCCAAAGACATATTCAGGGCCTCGACACTGCCACTGCTTGGTAAAAGCGATAGTCATGTCGAAAAATACCGTCAACTCATTATTTTGAGGACTCCGCTCTCACCGCTATTGCTTTGCAGAGACAAGGTGCATGGGAATTTAATAGTCGCAGACGGGTATCATCGCCTTTGTGCCGTCTACGGCTTCGATGAAGACGCCGTGATTCCTTGTCAGATTATCTGATCAAGCACAAGAGGCAGAGAAGCGAATCGTTACTACTGCAGCAGCATGCCGATTTCCGCGTGCGCGCCGCTATGCACATTGACGTTAAGACCGCCCGGGATACACTTATGAACCCGTAGTGCCACAGGCGGCCGAGTCGAATGCATACCGCAGGAAGAGGTGATTGGCGCTCCGTCGTACGTTAGTCAGCCGGCCCCATCGTCCGTTGCCGGGAGCGAACATTTGGTCCATGACCAGACTCAATCGATTGTCACGCCCTCTGCGCCCGACTACCTGAGGGGAGAGCGTGAGAAATTGGTGGTGAGATGGACTCTTTCCGGGGTAGGCGCTGATCCTCTCGAAGCGGATCCCGG
>OBLW0100004441.1_pt1 | contig 10701 bp, 13 predicted proteins | sample 1520161 | NCBI WGS metagenome assembly OBLW01 (sample SAMEA3539309, study PRJEB22396) | soil metagenome | biome: tundra; feature: field; material: soil | place: USA | collected 2010-05 | depth 0.15 m
CAGCAACGCTCAGTCACCAAGACCCAGTCAGGAACTTGTGAGGGGCTGCACTAGGCCTAGCCGCTACCTTCGCTCCCGGCGCCGTCGAGCACCGAGAGCATTCTGCGGGCCAGGTGGCCCCGCCAGCCGCCGCCGAGGATCTTCATGGCCGCCTGCTGCGCGGGGTCGGTGTCGTCGAACCCGTCATGGGTGATCAGGAACCGGGTACCGCCGCCCTCGGGGACCAGGCGCCAGGTAACTGTCGTGTCGAGCGTTCCGCCGCGCCAGCCGATCCGGAGCAGCTGAGGTGGCTCGAGGGCCAGCACCTGGCAGTGCACGATGCCGTCGAAGCCGTGCTGCGGGACCGGCTCGGTGCGGAAGGTGAACTGGTGCCCGACGACCGGCTTGAAGTCATTCGGCATCAGCCAGCGGGCCAGCAGGTCCGGGTCGGTGAGCGCCTGCCAGACCTGGTGCACCGGACGGCCCACGAACTGGTCGACTTCGATGGCGGCCATCACTCGCTCCCCTCCAGCAACTCGCCGAGCAGGCGGGCGTGGTGCTGCCAGAATCTCTCGTAGTGGCCGGCCCAGTCCACGACCGAGCGCAGTGGCCGGGCATCGAGGCGGTAATGGCGTTCCCGGCCCACGCGCTCCTCCGTGACGAGCCCGGCCTGCCGCAGCACCTTGAGATGCTGCGAGACCGCGGGCCGGGTCATCGCGAAGGACGCCGCCACATCGTGCACTGGACGCGCGCCGCCGCGGAGCAGGTCGAGGATCGCGCGGCGGACGGGGCTCGCGATGGCGTCGAAGACGTCAGCGTCAGGCACTGGGCGTGGCGATCAGGGAGGCGGTCGCTTGCAGCACGATGCCGTTCCCGTCCGGGTCGTCAAAGGTGACGAACCGCCCCCATGGAGCCTCCTGGATGCCGCCGGCGATATCGACGCCCCGGGAGCGGATCGCGGCGACGTCGGCGTCGAGGTCGTCGCTTTCCACGACGGTGCCCTTGGCTGAGCCCGGCGGCATGGTGCCGAACCAGGTCACCAGCGTGATCGAGGTGTCGCCGCCGGCCGGCCTGACCTGCACCCAGCGCTGATCGGGCCCCATCGCGGTGTCCGCGACGAGTTCGAAGCCAAGCGTGTCCACGTAGAAGGCCTTGGCCCGGTCCTGGTCGGTGACCGGCAGTGAGAAGAGCTGGATTCGCGTGATTGCCATGGCAGCGATAATAGGTAAGAAATTGCTTACCGGTCAACCCGCCCGGCGCCTCCCCGGCCCCCCCCGGCCCCGCCCATCCCCGGTGCCGTCCTGCCGGGAGAAGGAGAGCAGCCAGGCGGGTCAGCCGGGCGGGGCGAGGTCGTTCCTGGCCGTGACGAGCAGCCAGGTGATCGCCCCGACTACCAGCGCGGGAGTGGCGGGCTGGTCTCCGGCGACCGCGGCCGCACCGGCGCTCACCGCGGCGGCGATCGCCACCCGTAGCGCCAGCCGCACCATGCGCCCCCGCCGGAGCCGGGACAGCAGCCTGCTGGCGGCCAGGCCTCGCTGGCCGTTCAGCGGGACGGCGCCTGACCGACCGGCGGCCGGGCCGGTCCGGCCGCCTCCGCCGGCCGGGTCACCTCCGCCGGCCGGGTCACCTCCGCCGGTCCGGCCACCCCTGCCGGCCGGGTCACCTCCGCGAGCCCCCCGTTCCCGGGTGGCCCGGCCCAGGCGGCCCCAGCGGGCCCCGCTAGCGAGATCAGCGAGAGCCTCGCCGCGGCCGGACCGGGTCCGCAGCACGGTATAGGCGGCGGCAGCCAGGGCGAACCGGTCAGGATCGCCGCCGTCGGCCCGGTCCGGGTGGGTCGCGGTGGCGATCCGGCGCCAGGCAGCGCGGACATCGTCGTCGGTCAAGCCTGGCTGGGTGGCGAGCCCCAATGCAGCGAAGGGATTACCGTCCCGGTCCGTGCTCACGGGGTCTCCTGGCCAAACGCCTCGTCGAGCAGCGAACCGGCGTCGGGTAGCGGGCGCCGTCGCCGGGTGGCAGCCCCGTGTCCCGCGTCGTTCCCGTCCGGCCCGCCTGGCCCGTCTGACCCGTCCAGCTCGGGCCGCGCCGGGCTGCCGGGCACCCCGGCAGCCGCCGGACGCGACGCCTCTCCGGCGGCCGGCCGGACCGGCATGGGCAGCTCGGCAGGGGCTGCTATCAGCCGTTTCACCTGCACAAAGGTCACGCCGCCGCGGTAGATGTACGCGGCTTGCCCCACCGCGAGCCGGCGGATGAGGTCGGCGTCGACGACCGGCGTCCGGTGCTGCCTGGACTGCCCTTCGTGGCTCCACAGTGCTGGCCCGAACAGTGCTGGTCCAAACGGGGCTGATCCGAACGACGCTGGTCCGGACGGGGCGGGGCTGAACAGCGCGGCGCCGAGCAGCCGCCGGGTCGTGTCCACCACGGGCCGGCTGCCCGCCAGCGCGGTGGCAGGCTCGGGCTGCGGGGTGCGCAGCAGCCAGATGCCGCCGTCGGCGGTCGCTGCCACCCGGTAGCGCTCGTCTTCGTGCGCGGCCAGGCCCGCCCACGACTGGGCGGACACCTGGACGGCCAGGCCCAGTGAGCGGGCCCGCTCATACAGATGCCAGATCGGCAGCCGCCGTGACACGGCGCTGAACTCGTCCACCGCGAGCAGGATCTCCGCCGCGGCCCCGCTGCCCGATACCGCGTAGCTGGCCAGCATGTCCACCAGCGCACGGGCCTGCGCCTCCGCGACCGCGATCTCCGAGGTCCCTTCGAGGATGCAGTACCAGACGTCCGCGTCGGCGAATGTCCCCGGCCCGTCCAGCCCGCTGCCCAGGCGGCGGAACAGGGTGCGGAACCGCAGCGCGATGTCGCCGACATGCCGCCCCGCGGAGCGCAGCAGGACCGCCTCGTCGGCCCGCTCGGCGGACGCGTAGGCCATGGTGAGCCAGCTGGCGTCGAGCCGGCCCAGGAAGTCGGCCGCGCTGGCGGGCGGCCCGGCCGGCGCCAGCACGGCCAGCGTCACGACCGCCTCCATCACGTCGGCGTAGTAGGCGGCGCCGCCGGTCCCGTGCTCGATCATGTCGATCAGCGTGGTGGTGAGCTGCTCCGGCGGCAGCGCCCACAGCGACAGGCTCGCCTCGTCCGGCCAGATCGCCGTGGCCCGCGCGCCCACGCCGCGCAGGACCCGGCGGGTCCGCTCGGCGATCCGCCGCGAGTCCGCGCCGCCTTTGCAGTCGAGGACCACCAGCAACGGACGCCGCCCGGCCCCGGCCGCGTGCCGTTGCAGGCCCATGGCCATGAACCCGGCCCACAGGCGCAGCAGCAGGGTCGTTTTCCCGGTCCCTGAGGTGCCGATCACGACCTGGTGGGAGCGCAGCCTGGAGTACGGGATATGGGCCAGCGGCACCTGGGGATGGTGGATGGCCCTGATGACCGCGCCGGCCAGGATTGTCCCGTGTCGTGACACGAGGGGGACTGACCCTGGGGCGGAGATCCTGGCCCGGGCGGTCCGCACCTGGTGGCGCCATTGCCGCAGGTCAAAGGCCGCGGGCGCACTGGGAGTGAGCCCGCCGGTGCCAGCCTCCATCGAGTAGATCCGGTAGCGCCATCCGATCCCGCCCGCGACCAGGCCGAGCGGGACCGCGGCTGGCGCGATGGTGACCGCGGCCAGCGCGTATGAGCCGGCCGCGGCGTCGTGCCACATGGCGAGCCAAGCCGCCGGTACGGCGGTGGCGATCCGGGCCCACGACCGGGTGGCCACGGCGGTGGCGGCCAGCCACGCGGCCAGCATGGGCACGCAGCACAGGGCCGCGCGGTAGAGGCGCCGCGGTGGCCAGCCCAGTAACCAGGCCAGGGTCGCGGAGTAAGCCGCGACCACCGAGACAGGTGCTGCCGCCAGAATCAGCCCAACGATCACCACTGCCCTGATCACCCTGGCCAGCAGGCGGACCATGGCGCGCAGCACCAGGAATACGAGGTAGCGCCTGATCATGTGGCGGCTCCGCGGGGCAGGTCGCGGATCTCCACCCGGGCCGCGAGCCCGGTGAGCGAGTCCCGGGCCCGGCATACGGTTCGCCGGGCGGCGGGAGAGCACACATAGAGGACGCGGGCGTGGCGTGGTTCCCGGCCCGGCACCCGCGCATCGGCGGCCAGGCAGCCGTAATCGCCAGTCCGGGTGAGGATCTCGGTCATGATGGCGGCGGTCCGGGCGACGGTCTTGCGGGTGAGCTCGGCCTCGACCGCCCAGCACTCCCCGGCCCAGGCGACGTCGGCGCTGTCCGGCCAGTGGATTTCCGCGTCCGGGAAGTGCTCGCGTAATCCCACCCGGCCGCCGGCCCGGGCGCGCAGCCGCCGCTCGCCGCGCCAGTACGGGTCGGCCTCGGCGTAGCCGGCCGTGGCCTGCATGGCGAGCCTGACGGCGGTGACCGCGCGGATATGCGCGAGCCTGGACAGCGCGGGGGCTGTCGCGGTGTACGGCAGGCCGCACACGCCAAGCCCGGCGCGGGTCAGCCAGATCCACGGGTGGCCCGGGCCACGCCTGGCCGACTCCGCGTACCGCAGCCGCCGCCAGCGCAGCGCGAATCCGCCCGCCCGCTGCTCGGTCATCCCGAGCACTGTGGCGAGCTGGTCGAGCTGGACGCCGTACATCTCGCCGACGAACACCAGCCCGGCGATGTCGCGCTCGCCCAACTGGCCAGGGGTGGCTGGCGGGGCGGGTGCCCCGCGTCGGGGAATCACCTGCCCACTACATCATGCCGGGCAAGATGCCCGGAATACTGGTGCCGCCGGGCGCGGTGAGGCAGAATACGACGCAGGAAACGCGGATCGCATCGCCGGGGAAACCAGATTTCTTCGCTGCGGGGTACCGAGGTCGTTGGGGAAGACGCACCTCGGTCGCTCGCAAGGAGGTCTGGTGTCCGTACGTGGCGTGCTGCAGATCCATTCCGCGCCCCCGGCGATGTGCCCGCATGTTGAGTGGGCGGCAGCCGGGGTTCTTGGCGTGGCCGTGAGCCTGTCCTGGGTCAATCAGCCGGCGGCGCCGGGATCGATGCGCGCCGAGCTGAGCTGGCAGGGGCGCGCGGGCACGGCGGCGGGCATCGTGTCCGCGCTGTCCGGCTGGAACAGGCTGCGCTTCGAGGTGACCGAGGAGGCGAGCCCGGGCTGCGACGCCGTGCGCTACAGCTACACGCCCGGGCTGGGCACCTTCTCGGCGATAACGAGCGCGAACGGCGACATCGTGATCCCCGAGAGCAGGCTGCGCGCCGCGATCACGCTGGCCGCCGCGGCGTCCGGCGGCTCGCTGGAGAATGAGCTTGGCCGGCTGCTCGGCGGCCCGTGGGACGACGAGCTTGAGCCGTTCCGGTGCGCCGCCGAGGGCGCTCCGGTCCGCTGGCTGCATGCCACCGGCTGAGCCGTCGGCTGAGCCGGCGGCTGGCCGGTACTGACGACCGCCGGCGGGCGCCGCCGGGCCTACCATGAAAGTGACAGATCTCTCCCTGCGAGCCGCGCGGTTTCTGAAGCCGCGGACATAGGCCGCGAAAACAGGAGAGGGCCTAAAGGAGGCGTCATGACGGTTGAGGTCACTCTCCCCGATGCGTGGTCACCGGCGCTGGCCCTGGCGACCGCGCAACTTCTGCAGCACGCTTTGCGGGACGGCTTTCCTGTTGTCACGGCCATCCGGGCGGATGCCACGCCCGATCAGCTCCGCGACATTTGCGCTCGCGTTCAGATGCTGATTGAGGAGTCGGGCCTGGCCGCGTGACCGCTTCCGCACCGGACCGCGCCGCGCCTCGGAAGATCATCCTCGACTGTGACCCGGGCATCGACGATGCCCTCGCGATCGCCTTCGCGTGCGGTCATCCCGGGCTGGAACTGCTGGGCCTGACCACCGTCGGCGGGAACGTGGACCTGGCCAAGACCACGGCCAACGCGCTCGCCGTGCGGGACTTCGCCGGCTGCCCGGAGGTGCCGGTGGTGGCCGGCAGCCCGGTGCCGTTGCTCCGCTCCGTCTTGGATGCCCGCCACGTGCACGGCGAGTCCGGGCTTGGCGCGGCGAGCCTCCCGGCGGCCCGGTCCGGTGCGCGCGACGGGCATGCCGTGGACTACCTGGTGCGCGCCATCGGCGCGGCAGCAGGTGAGATCACCCTGGTCGCGACCGGCCCGCTGACGAACATCGCGCTGGCCGTCCGACGCGAGCCGCGGCTCGTCACCCAGGTCAGGGACTTCGTCATCATGGGCGGCTCGGCCGGGCGCGGGAACGTCACGCCGGCCGCGGAATTCAATATCGCCGCCGATCCTGAGGCCGCCGCGATCGTTTTTGGCGCCGGGTGGACGGTCACCATGGTGGGGCTGGACGTGACGTACCTCGCCCGGGCCACGGCCGCGGTCCAGGAGCGGATGCGGGGCCTGGGCCGGCTCGGCGTCAGCCTGCTGCTGCCCGCGCTGTCCGGGTACCGGCACGAGACGGCCGCGGCCCTGGGCCGGGCGCCGGGCGCGGCTGACGGGCCAGCGGTCCACGACGTGTGCGCGCTGGCCCTGGTCGCCGCGCCGGGCCTGTTCGGATGCCTGCCTGCCCGGGTGGAGGTGGAGACGGCCGGCCGGTGGACGACCGGGATGACGGTAACCGACTTCACGGCTCCCGAAGACGAGCGCAACGCGCTGGTCGCCATGTCCATGGACGTACCCGGCTTCTGGGACCTGGTCCTGGACGCCTACGCCCGGACCGCGGCCGCCCGCTCACCCGCCCGCTCACCCGCCTGACGCGGGACTGTCCGGCGTCGCAGCATCATCTAGCACACCGTGCCACCGTGCCACCGTGTGCCTCTGATGGTGAGCATGACCGCGCAGCCTGAGATCGCGGGCTGGTCAGCCGGCCTCTAGGGTGACGTCGATGTTGCCGCGGGTGGCGTTGGAGTACGGGCAGACCTGGTGCGCGGCCTCGGTCAGCGAGCGGACCTGCTCCGGGTCTGCCCCGGGAATGGTGACCCGCAGCTTGACCGCCAGCCCGTATGCGCCGCCCTGTACCGGGCCGATGCTGACGTCTGCTTCGACGAGTGAGTCGCTGGTGTCCACGCCCTGGCGGCGGCCGACCACGCCCAGCGCGCTCTGGAAGCAGGCAGCGTAACCCGCGGCGAAAAGCTGCTCGGGGTTGGTGGCGCCGCCGGGGCCGCCCATCTCCTTGGGCGGCTGCAGGTTCACGTCGAGGATGCCGTCATCGGAAACGGCATGCCCGGCCCGGCCGCCGGTCGCGGTGGCCCGGGCGGTGTAGAGGGATTTGGTGAGCGGAGTGGTCACGGGTGCTCCCGATGGTCGTGGGGCGCACCATGGGCATTCGAGCACGCCTAGTCGCGTGCAACTGCCGTCAGCCTGCTGGCATTCCTGCGGCATCAGGGCTTGCGGCCGATCCCGCAATAGGCCGGGACGTCGGGGCCGGCATCAGGAGTGCCGCCCTCGGGGCGCCACCGGTTAAGCGGCACCAGACCGGGGTCCAGCAGGTCCAGGCCGTCGAAGAAGCGCAAGATCTCGGCCCGGCTGCGGTGGGTCTGCGAGGTGGCGACTGTCTCGTTGTACCGCCGCACAGCCTGGGCCCCGGCCAAGGCGTCGATGTCGCTGGCTGGCTGCGAGAGCACCAGGTAGCTGCCCGGCGCGGCCGCCGAAAGCAAGCGGCTGACCAAGGCGTACGGGTCGTCGGAGTCCGGGATGAACTGCATGATGAGCAAGAGGATGATCGCGACCGGCTGCCCGAAGTCGAGGGTGTTCTTCGCGGTCTCGAGGATAGCGTCAGTGTCCCTGAGATCGGCGTCGATGTACGCGGTGGAGCCGCTGGTGCTGGTGAGCAGCGCCCTGGCGTGGGCGAGCACGATCGGGTCGTTGTCCGCATAGACCACCCGGCACTCCGGCGCGATGGCCTGGGCGACCTCATGGGTATTGCTGGCGGTCGGGATCCCGGTGCCGATGTCGAGGAACTGCCTGATCCCGGCGTCCGCGGTGAGGAACCGGACGCTGCGGCCGAGGAACGCACGGTTGGCCCGGACGCCCGCGCGGATGCCCGGCTGAACGGCGATCACCTCGTCCGCTGCCTTTCGGTCAGCAGCGAAATTGGTCTTCCCGTCCAGCCAGTAGTCGTAGACCCGCGCCGGGTGCGCGACGCTGGTGTCGATCTCGGCTGGCTTGCTGTGGCTCGGGGTGATGGGGCGGAAAAAGCTCCCTGACACCAATTCTCCTCGCTGAGCGCTAACAATGGCGAAGTCCCCATTATCCCTGAGCCGCGCCGTGGCCTGGCACAGGATCCGCACGCTTACGGCCACGGGTGGCTGGGCCCCGCGCGCGAGACCAGCCACCCCGGGCCATGGAGAGCCCCTTCGCAGGCCGCGCCATCGGCGGACTTGTCAGCTGTACTTCTGCGCAGCCGGCGCCCCGGTTCACACGCCAGCGTTCCCGGCGCGGTCAGGGGGTCGCGAAGGCTCCGTCGAGCCAGGCCGAGAACAGTGTCGCGGCGTTGGCCGCGGCTGCCTCCCTGGCGTTGTCACCGTCGCGCAGGAGCCGCTCAGCCTGGGCCGGGTCCAGCGGCGGGTCAGCGGCCGCGATCCACGCGGCCACGATCCGCCGGGTCACCTCGGGATGGAACTGCAGGCCCACATGCGGGCCCACGCTGAACGCCTGCAGCGACGCCACGCCCGTGGCCAGCTCACGGGAGCCCGCGGGCAGCTCGAAGCCGTCGCCGTGCCACGCCAGCCACGGTCCCTCAGCCAGCTCGTCCTGCTTGCTCGTCACCGACACCCAGCCGATCTCGGGAACGGCCAGCCGGTACACGCGCGCACCGAGGACCCGCGCGAGCACCTGGCCCCCGAAGCAAATCCCCAGCACCGGGATGGAATCATCCAGCGCGGTCCGCACGAACGCCAGCTCGTCGGCGAGCCAGGGATTCGAATCGTCGAAGGCGGTCTCCTCGGAGCCGAGCACGACGACGGCGTCGCCGGGCGAGAAGGACCGTGGCAGCGGCTGGCCGGCCGTGGGGCGCAGGGTGGTCACGGCCAGCCCGCGGCCGGCCGCCCAGCTGGCCACCAGGCCGGCCGGCGCGTCAGGCTGGTGCTCGATCACCAGCAGGCGCATCGGGGTCGCTCCCGTGTCTTTTAAAGTTCGCGTTATTCAACGTACCCTCAGTGGTCACCGTAGGCCTGACCTGCGCCGGCCGCTCACCCGGACCCTACGGGCCCGGGTTCGACAGCCGGTTTTGAATAACGCTCCTGGTCAGAGCGGGATGTTGCCGTGCCTGCCGCGCACCTGGGGTGCCTCGGCAATGGCGCGGGCGAGCGCCGCCCGGGTCGTGGCAGGCTCGATGATCTCGTCGATGACGCCGAGCGCCCGTGCCCGCTCCAGGCCGCCCGCCTCCTGCTCATGCTCTTCGGCCAGCCTGGTCTCGGCCTCGTGCAGTTGGTCGGCGGGCACGTCGGCGAGGGTACGCCGGTGCAGGATCCGGATGGCCGCCACCGCGCCCATGACCGCGACCTCCGCGCCGGGCCAGGCGAACACCCTGGTCGCGCCCAGCGAGCGGGAGTTCATCGCGATGTAGGCGCCGCCGTAGGCCTTGCGGGTGACCAGCGTCACCCGGGGCACGACGGCCTCGGCGAACGCGTGCAGCAGCTTGGCCCCGCGGCGCACCACGCCGTCCCACTCCTGGCCGACACCGGGCAGGTAGCCAGGTGTGTCCACGACGACCACGAGCGGCAGGCCGAAGGCGTCGCACATCCGCACGAAGCGGGCCGCCTTCTCGGCCGAGATCGCGTCCAGGCAGCCGCCGAGCCGCAGCGGGTTGTTGGCGATCACGCCGACCGAGCGCCCGGCCAGCCGGCCGAGCATGGTGACCACATTCGGGGCCCACCGGGGATGCAGTTCGATGCCCGGCTCATCGAGCAGCCCGGCCAGCAGGGGGTGCACGTCGTAGGCGCGGCGCCGCGACTCGGGCAGCAGCCCGCCGAGGTCTGGGCGGGCCTGCCCGCCCAGCGGGCCGCCGGGGGCCAGGTCCTCCGTGGTCAGGTCTATGGCGCGCTGGTCGCCGAGGAGCAGCGCGATCCGCCGGGCCTGGGTCAGCGCCTCGGCGTCATTCGCGGCCACCACATGCACCACGCCGGAGCGGCGGCTGTGCGGCTCGGGGCCGCCGAGCCGGGCCATGTCCACGTCCTCGCCGGTGACACTGCGGACCACGTCGGGCCCGGTGACGAAGATCCGGCCATGATCGGACATGATCACCACGTCGGTGAGGGCGGGGCCGTAGGCGGCGCCGCCGGCGGCGGCGCCCAGCACCACGGAGATCTGCGGCACGATGCCGGAGGCCCGGGTCATCGCGGCGAACACGGTGCCCACCGCGTGCAGGCTTTCCACGCCCTCGCGGAGCCGGGCGCCCCCCGAGTGCCACAGGCCGATCACCGGAGCCTCCATGGCCATCGCCTCGTCGTAGGCGGCGACGATCGCCGCGCAGCCGGCGCTGCCCGTGGCACCGCCCTGAACCCGCGGATCGCTGGCGAACGCGACCGCGGGCATCCCGTCAATGCGCCCGGTGGCGGCCAGGGCCCCGCTCGCGTCGTGCGGGGTGAGCAGGTGCAGCGTCCCGGCGTCGAACAGGGCCGCCAGCCTGACCTCTGGGTCGCGCGCGATGGCTGCGGCGGCGGGATCCGCGGCCTGCGCCGGGGCGGCCTGGGTTCTGCTGTCGAGTGCGGTCACGGGATGTCTCCTTGCGGTAGC
>OBLW0100004442.1_pt1 | contig 10701 bp, 4 predicted proteins | sample 1520161 | NCBI WGS metagenome assembly OBLW01 (sample SAMEA3539309, study PRJEB22396) | soil metagenome | biome: tundra; feature: field; material: soil | place: USA | collected 2010-05 | depth 0.15 m
CGCTCGACGCGCTGGGTCTCCTCCTGAGCCGGCACTGGTGGGGGCCGGCCTGGGCACTCGTGAGCGCTCCATTCCAGGCGGTGTTCGGGCCATCGCTTTCCGCCGCGAGCCTGCCGAGCCTCTTCGCTTTCGCTCTCGCGCCAGCCGCGGCGTTCCTCCTCGCACGCCGGCTCGTTCCCGGCGGACTCCTCGCTCAGGCCGCGACCTTTCTCTTCGTCGCGACTCTCTTCCTGCGATCTCCGATGCTCCTCGAGACCTCCGCGTGGCCCATGCTCGAGAGCCTCGGCGGCTTCGTCGCGCTCCTCGCGTGGCTCTTTTTTGCGCGGCATCCCCGGCGTCGGCCGCAGCGGGTCGCGTTTCTCGTCGGAGCGGCGCTCTTTTTCCTGAAGTATCACTTCGGATTCTTCGTCCTCGCGACGTTTCTCGCGGTCGTCCTCGTCGAGGAGACCCCGGAGGCGCGACGGCGCCTCGGGGCGGCGGCACGCGCGCTCCTGCTGAGCGGCGCGGGCGCGGGAATCCTCATTCTTTCGGCGGCTCTCGCGGTGCTCCGGGTGTTTCTCGAGGCGCGCGGGAGAGACGCTCTCGCCTCTCACGCACCGAGCGTGCCGAACGCCGCGTGGGGGGCGCTCGTCCTCTTCATTTTCCTCGGCGCCGCTCGCCGGCAGACTCTCTCGGAAGCGTGGATCGGCGCGTCCGCAACTTTCCGCGATCTCGTCCTCTTCGGGTTCATGCCTGTCACCGGGTGGTGTCTCGATCCCGCGAACGTGCGAGGCTGGTACCGACAGATTTTTCAACCCACGGAGGTGCCCGAGCGAAACCCGCTCGCGAAGCTGGCGGCGTTCTGGAGTTTTCTGCGCGACGACTGGACGCTCGGCACATGGCCCACCTCGTTCGTGCTACTGGGCCTCTTCCTCGCGCTCGTTCTTCCAGGCGGTCTGACGCGCCGGGCGTTCGCGATCTTCGCGTTCTGGCCGGTGCTTCTGATGTCGCTCGACGCGTATCCCGTGGAGGCCCGCTTCCTCGCGTGTCTCGTGCCGGCGCTCCTCGCGGCGGCGGTCGCGGGCCTGGCGGCTTTCGCGGCGACTCTTCCCGAAAGGGCCCGGGAGCCCGCCCTCGCGGCGGCCGCCGTCCTGCTCCTCTTCACGCTGGACGACGGGCGCTGGCATGCCGAGCGCGACGCGCGCGGCCCCTACCGTTACGCGTATGGTCCCGTGGAGATCGCCGCCGTGAACGCGGCCGTGGCGGCCGCGCCGCCGAGCGGGCCCGTCCACCTGCGGCTGGCCGCGGAACCTCCCGTGTGGCCCACGGTCCGCCTTACTCTGCGCCTCTCACGCCGCGACCTCGCGCCGGCTGACGTGGACGTCTCCCAGGCGCCGTGAGAGGTCGCGGCGGCGGATAGACTCGCGCCAATGGCGACGCTCGCGCTCCTCGACGCCTCGAACTATCTCTATCGCGCGTTCTACGCGATCCGAGGGTTGACCGGTCCCGGAGGCAGGCCGACGAACGCGGTCTACGGCTTCCTGAACATGTGGCGGAAATACCGCGAGGTGCGCAAGCCCGACGCGGTCGCGGTGGCCTTCGACCGGTACGAGAAGACGTTCCGCGAGGAGATGGACGCGACCTACAAGGCCCAGCGGCAGGCGATGCCCGACGACCTCGTGCCGCAGATCGAGGACGCAAAGAGACTCTGCCGCCTGCTCGGCCTCGCCGTCGTCGAAGAGGCGGGCTACGAAGCGGACGATCTCATCGGCTCGATCGCCGTCGCGGCCGCCTCTTCCGGGATGCGCGCCGAGATCTGCTCGGCCGACAAGGATCTCTTCCAGCTCGTGAAGGACCCCGACGTCGTCGTGTGGCATCCCTCGAAGGAAGTGCTCCTCGACGAGAAGGGCGTCCTGGAGTTCTTCGGTGTGACTCCCTCCCAGGTCGTCGACGTCCTCGCGCTCATGGGCGACTCGTCGGACAACATCCCGGGCGTCAAGGGCGTCGGCGAGAAGACCGCCAAGGAGCTCATCGGGGCGTTCGGCTCCCTCGACGCGATCTACGCGCGTCTCGAGGAAGTCAAGGGCAAGCGGAAGGAGCTCCTCGCCGCGGGGCGCGAGGAGGCGTACCGCTCGCGGACGCTTGCGACGGTCCGCTGCGACCGGCCGCTCCCGGCGCCCGCCGCGGAGCTCCTCGAGCATTTCCGCATCCGCCCGCTCGGCGACGAAGCCGTGAAGGACCTCGCGGCGTTCTACGAGGAGCTGGGTTTCGCGAAGCTGAGGAAGGAGCTGCTCGAATCCCGGCCGCTCGCTCCCGCGAAGGCGACGGCCGAGGCGACGCTCTCGCTGTTCGACGATGCGTCCCTGCCCCGGGAAGCCAGCGAGACCCCTCGGTGGGAGTCGTCTGCCCCGGGCCTCGCTTCGCTCGTCGCCGCGGCCAGGAAAGCGGGTCGCGCCGCGGTTCACGTGGAGTGCGCTCCGGGCAGCCCCTGGCCGGCGCCCCCGCTCGCGGCGGTCGTGGCCGTGCCGGGCGGCGAGACCGCCGCCTTCGCCCTCGACGAAGCGGGGGCGCGGGCGCTCGGCGAGCTCTTCGCGCGCGTTGGTGTCGTGGCCCACGACGCCAAACGCCTTTTTCTCGCGGCCGACGCGCTCGGGATCGCGCCTCCCGCGCGGGTCTCCGATTCCATGCTCGCGAGCTACGTGGTATCGCCGGGCCTCCACGCGCACGACCTCGGCGGCGACGCGCGCGGCATCCTGAACCTCCCGCCGGAGGCCGTGCCGCCCCTGAAGGAGCTCGCCGGAGGGGAGCCTGCGACCCTCGACGTTCTCGCCTCGGAGGCCGGCCGGCGGTGGCTCGCTCCCCGCGCGCGCCTCCCGCTCGCGCTCATGGACGCGCTCCTTCCGCGCCTCGTTGAGGGCTCGCCTCTTGCGCGCGTCCTCGAGGACATCGAGCTGCCGCTCGTCCCGGTCCTCGCGCGCATGGAGATCGCGGGCGTCGCGGTGGACCGGGGAGTCCTGGCCGTGATGTCGAAGGAGTTCGACGCGCGCCTCGCCGCCCTCGAACGGAAGATCCACGAGGCCGCGGGAGAGCCTTTCAACATCGGGTCGCCGCCTCAGCTCGGCCGGATCCTGTTCGAGAAGCTCGGTTACCCGGCGGTGAAGAAGACGGCCAAGACGAAATCGTGGGCGACTGGCTCCGACGTGCTCGAAGAGCTGGCCGCGCTTTCTTCCGGGCCGGTGCCTCTCCTCGTCCTCGAATGGCGCGAGATCTCGAAGCTCAAGGGCACGTACGTCGACGCGCTTCCCTTCGCGATCGCGAAAGACGGGCGCATCCACACGCGCTACGACCAGGCGGTCGCCGCGACGGGGCGCCTCTCGTCGAACGCGCCGAACCTCCAGAACATCCCGGTCCGCACGGAGGCGGGGCTCGCGATCCGCCGCGCCTTCGTCGCGGCCCCGGGCTGCGTCCTCGTGGCCGCCGACTACTCCCAGATCGAGCTGCGCCTGCTCGCGCACCTCTCGGGCGACGAGGCGCTGCTCGAGACGTTCCGGCGCGGGGAGGACGTCCACCGCGCGACGGCGGCGAAGATCTTCTCCCTCGCCCCGGAGGCCGTCACCGCGAGCCAGAGGCGCGGCGCCAAGACGATCAACTTCGGCGTGCTCTACGGCATGGGACCGTTCGCGCTGGCCGCGCAGCTCGGAGTGCCGCGCGCCGAGGCGAAGGCGTTCATCACCGCCTATTTCGACCGGTTTCCGAGGATTCGCGCGTGCCTCGACGCGATCCTCGAGAAGGCGCGCGCGACCGGCGGCACCGAGACGATCTTCGGCCGCGTGAGGCCCATTCCCGGCCTCCACGACCGCAACCACAACGTGCGCGCGAACGCGGAGCGGATGGCGATGAACGCGCCGTTCCAGGGCTCGGCGGCCGATCTCATCAAGAAGGCGATGATCAATCTCGGCTCCGCGCTCGAGCGCGAGATTCCCGGCGCGCGCCTTCTCCTGCAGGTGCACGACGAGCTCGTCCTGGAGTGCCCGGAGGCGCTCGCCGGGGAGACGGCGGCGCTCGCAAAGAAGACGATGGAAGGCGCGGCGGCGCTCGCCGTACCTCTCACGGTAGCCGTCGGAACGGGCCGGAACTGGGCGGAAGCGAAGTGACGGGCTGCCCAACCTTGCCAGCCGCTAGAATCCTGCCGATGCGGCCCATTTTCCTCGTCGCCGCCGCGATGCTTACGGGTGCGGTCCTCGCGCACGCGCAGACGCTCGCGCCCCGGCCCGTCGAGGCGCTGCCCGATGCGGTGCGCCTCACGCCCGCCGAGGTCGCGTACGTTCACCCGCTCTTCCGGGCGGTCGACGAGGCGCCGAGGCTCGCCGAGCGGACGAATCCGCCGGATCTCGACACGCGCCAACCGCTCGTCCTCGCGGTCCATCTCCTCGAGACGGGGCGCGCCGTCGAGGCCGTTCCGATCGAGCCGCCGCTCAAGGGCCTCGCCGCGCCGCTCGCGGCCCTCGTCCCCCGCTGGCGGTTTGCGCCCGCGAAGAAGGGCGGACAGCCCGTTCCGACCTGGGCGACCTACTCCATCGACCTCGCGATCTCGCTCGAGAAGGCGATCTTCGCCGCCTTCACGCTCGAGGCACTGCGCAAGGACGATCCGCTCGTTCCCACGGTTCGCGACACCTCCGGCGACGCGTGGATGACGCGATACGCACACGACATAGAACCGAAGGACTCTGCGGCCGTCTCGATCGAGGACATGGACGTGCTTCCGTCGCCCGAGAAGACACCGTGGAGCTTCGAGAAGGCGCGCGTGAGAGCCCGTACGACGGCGCTCGTCGAGGTTTCGGAGCAGGGCGCGGTCACCCGGTTCCTGCCCACCGGCGAAACGGAACCGCTCCTCGGGATCTGGCTGAGGCAGTTCGCCTCGAAGTGGCGCTTCACGCCGGCGCTCTCAGGCGGCCGCCCGGTGTCCTGCTGGATGGCGCTCGACGCCACGCTCGACTACACGATCGATTCGGCGAAGAAGAAGAGTGAACGCGTCGTGAAGAAGAACCTGCGCGGGAACTGATTACTCGACCTTCCTGACGTCGCCCGATCGCCGCGTGAGCTTTTTCGAGTCGAAGTACTCGAGCAGCGGGATGAGCGTCTTGCGCGTGAGCCCGAGGAGATCCCTGAAGCCGGCCACGCCCAGCGTCTGCCCGCGCACCGACTCGAGCTTCTTCTCCGCCGCGGCCGCGACGTCGCGGTGGACGACCAGGTCGGGCGAGAGGCGCACGAGGATTCCGGACTTCACGAGGTGCGACACGAGGCCGTCCACGACGGCCGGCTTCGTGCCGACCTTGGCCGCGAGATCGGAGAGCCTCGGAGGCTCGAAACCCGCCGCGCGATAGCCTTCGGAGATCTTCGCGGCGAAGGACGCGGCGTCACCGATGAGATCGGCCGCCTTCGCGCCGGGTGGGACGACGCGATCGCCGTCGAGCGCGAGCTTCTTCGACGCGGCGAGGACCGCGATCCAGCCGTCCACGGCGGCGGGAGACAGCCCCTTGGCCAGGCGTTCTGAGAACTCGCTCTTGCCGAACGAGACGGACGCGATGCCGCTCTTTTTCCGCTCGGCGAAAGCGGCCGCCGCCCTCTCGGCGAGGGAAGCGGCGGCGCCTGCGTGCGCATAGAGCGCGGGAGCGATGCGAAGGGCCTTTCCCGAGGAAACGAGCGTGTCGAGCAGGCTCGCGGCGGAGGAGGCGAAAACGCCGAGGCGGGGAGCGAGGTGCGCAGCCGTGAGGCCGGCCGGGCCCGCCTCGAGAAGAAAGAGCTCCGCGAGGTCCCTTTCGTCACCCCTCTCGAGCACGGCGAGCGCGCGGTCCACGTCTGCACCGCTCCTTCGCCTCAGGCGCGGGCGCCCGGCGTCGAGCACGCGCCCGCCGCCGACCGTCTCGGCGGGAGAAGGCCGGCGGAGGACGAAGCGGTCGCCGGGGCGCGCGGGCAACGGCAGGTCCAGCGTGATCTGCGCGAAGCCGGTCGAGCCGGGAGAAAAGGCGCGAGAGAACTTACGGCCTGAAGGCGCTTCGAGGTCCGCCCCGAGGCGGTGAACGCGACCCGCGATGTCGGCCGTTCCAAGATGGACGCGCAAACGCGCCTCGTTTTCGAGGGCGGCCGCGACGGACGGCAGCCACGTGACTTCGACCGTGAGGACGGAGGAAGGCTCGAGCCCCCCGCGCGCGACGAGAGCCTGGCCGCGGCGCAGCGTCGCGCGCTCGACGCCGGCGAGATTCAGGCTTACGCGCTCGCCCGCCTGTGCGTGAGCGCGCTCCTCGCCGTGGACTTCGAGTCGCCTCACCCGCACGTCGAGACCCCCGGGAAAGAGCGTGAGCGGGTCCTCGGGCGCGAGGCGCCCGCCGTCGAGCGTGCCCGTCACGACGGGGCCGAAGCCCTTCATCGTGAAGGCGCGGTCGAGGAAGACGCGAGCGGTGCGGCGGCTCCGGTCCTCGCGCGCAATGCGCGTAGCGGCCGCGGTGAGCTGACGGCGAAGGGCGGGGAGCCCCTCGCCGGTCACCGCGGAGACGGGCACGATCGGGGCGTTCGCGAGAAAGGAGCCCACCACGAGGGCGCGGATCTCCTCCTCGACGAGCGCGCCGGTCTTCCCGTCGACGAGATCGCTCTTCGTTCGGGCAATGACCCCGGACGTCAGGCCGAGGAGCTTCAGGATGTCGAGATGCTCGCGCGTCTGCGGCATGACGGAGTCGTCGGAGGCGACCGCGAAGAGGACGAGGTCGACGCCCTGCGCGCCGGCGACCATCGTGCGGACGAACTTCTCGTGTCCGGGCACGTCCACGAACGAGAACGTCGTGTCGTCCCACGTCGCGTGCGCGAAACCGAGGTCGATCGTGATGCCGCGGGCCTTCTCCTCGGGCAGGCGGTCGGGATCCGTCCCCGTGAGCGCGTTAACGAGCGCGCTCTTGCCGTGGTCGATGTGGCCGGCGGTGCCGACGAGGACGCGGCGCATCGGAAAGATCTTTACACGGCGTAACCCGGTCGGGTGTTCACCGTGCACGCACCTATCAGTCCTTGAGCCTCGGAACGTACTATCTCAGCGGCGACTGGATCGACTATTTGGCGGAGTTCGGATGAGCAGGGCATCGAAGGCGGTATGAAAGACCTGGACACCGGATGATCGGGCCTTCCGCCTCTCTCAGAACTGCGCATTGGCCGCTCGCGCTAGTGAGTTCGGTGCTCGTGGGCATGGCTGCGTTGCCGTTCGTAACCGCAGTTTCGCCAGACTGGCCGCGAGCCGGCACCCGGCTGCCGCTGATTCTGGCGGGGCTCCTCCTACTCTTTGTGTTAGGCCGCCTGTGGCTCGGAAGGCCCGTAACTTCTCAGACTCTTCAGGTCTTGGTCTGCTTTGCTCTCTATTCACTCTACACAGGTAACGGTGTGGTCCTCACGTCGGGCGACACGGCTGCGATCCGAGCGCTCCCGGCGAACATCTTGGTTCGGCATACTCTTGATTTCTCGCAGACACAGCTTGACAGGTCGAATCCGCCGTATGCCGTTTTGAGATCGGGCGGCCGGCTTGTCAGTCTTTTTCCGTCCGGCACGGCCTTCATCGCGCTCCCACATGCCGCATTTGCCCTTCTTGGGAGCGGCGGACTCGTAACGCCGGAGCTCGTGTCAAGGTGGGAGAAACACGCGGCCGCGCTCATCAGCGTCGGGGCCGCCGCTTTTCTCTGGGCGGCCGCGCGGCGCTGGGGAGACGGGGCAGCACTTGGGGCGACACTGGTGTTTGGGCTCGCGACGCCGGTGACAACGAATGCGGCCCAGGCGCTTTGGAGCTTCACCGGGGAGACTTTCTGCCTGGCCGTTGCGCTCTTCCTAGTGTTGAGACCCCGACCTTTCTACGCGTGCGCCGGTTTCGTTGCGGGCACCGCGTTCGCGTGTCGACCGACCGCTCTGGTTGCGGCTGTCGCGATCGGCCTCGCACTCCTCGTAACGAACCGCAGGAGTGCAGCTCGCTTTTCAACAGGCCTGGCCATCACCCTCGTTGCGGTGTGCGCCGCGCAATTCGCAGTTTACGGTCATCCCTTGGGGGCCTACGGCGCAGTGAATATGGCCCGCGGCGCCTTCAATGCCGAGTTCGTTCGCGGCCTGGCGGGTGTCCTCGCGAGTCCGAGTCGCGGTCTCCTCGTGTTCTGCCCGTGGGTCGCGTTGCTCCCGATTGGCCTCATCCTAACAAAGAGGCGCGGAGACGGGCTTTTCACCTGGGTGCTGATGTCGCTGGTCGCGGGGGTTGGATCGGTCGTTCTCGCGGCGGCACACTTGTGCTGGTGGGGGGGGTGGAGCCTTGGCCCGCGGCTCCTGACGGAAGCAGCGCCATTCCTTGCCCTCGCGTGCATCCCGCTTCTTAGCGCCTCGAGCCGTTCTCTTCGGGGCATATTCCTTCTCCTATTCACGTTCGCGTCCATTACGCAGTTTCTCCTTGCGTATATGCCGCGAGCGTGGGACTGGGATTGCCTGGTCCTCGACCGCGTTGGCCAGCGTGCCCTTTGGGAGTGGGAGCATGGACAGCTCGCTGCCGCGTGGGGGGCTTCAGTTCCCCCAGGCTCAATCGCGCCCGTGACGACGCCCGGGGGGGAGGACATTTTGGGTTCCATCGATGAACCAGCGGAGGGAGCAAGAATCACGGGAAGGCTTAATGTTCGTGGCTGGGCAAGGATCCCCGAAGCGGATGTGCTGGTCACTGTGTATCTGGACGGCGCGGCCCGAACGCCGGTTTCAGCCGTGCGAACCGCACGTCCAGAACTCTGCAAGGTCATACCCTCGTTGAGAGATTGTGCGTCGGCTGGCTACGACATAGCTTTTGACTTCGGCCCGCAAGACTCGGGCCAGCACGAAATCGTCGCCGTCTTCCGCGCCCCGGACGGGCGCGTGCGGCGTTATCCCGTGCGCTCATTCGTTTGGAAGAGCGAGTGAGGGCACAGCGAAGAGGCCACTCACTGCCGACGAATTCAGGCTCTTCGCACCTGTAGTTGCCGTGATCAGGACCCTAAGAGCATGCGGTGTTCCTCTGCTCTTAAGGACGGTTTTAGACTTTGTGTTTGGCCCCCTGATTGGTAGATCAACCGCATCAGTACTCCGGCCCCGTGTACGTCGTGGACTTCTCCGGCGGGAGCGGCTCGCCCGCGAGCTTGGCGCGCGCATGCGCGGCGACGCGCAGGCCGTCGAGCGCGGCCGAGACGATCCCACCCGCGAATCCCGCGCCCTCGCCCGCGGGGAAGAGGCCGGGGACGGTTGGCGACTCGCACCAGCCGTTTCGCTCGATGCGCACGGGCGAGGACGTGCGTGACTCCGGGGCGAGAAGGACGGCCTCGTCGGAGATGAAGCCCGGCATTTTCCGGTCGAAGGCGCGCAGACCCTCGGCGAGAGCCTCGAGATAGGGTTCGGGCAGGATGCCGTCGAAGAGGCACGGGACGGCCGCGGGGCCGTACGTCGTCGCGGGAATCTCTCGCGGCGAGATGCGCGCCGTGCGGCCCTTCAGGAAATCCGTGACGCGAAGCGCGGGGGCGGCGTACGTTCCGCCGGCCGCGCGGAACGCCGCCTCCTCGACGCGGCGCTGGAGGTCGCGGCCCCGGAGAAGCGGCTCACCGCCCAGCGCATCGAAGTCCTCGTCGCGCGTCTGGACTACGATGCCCGCATTCGCGTAGCCCGACGAGCGCTTGTACCGCGACATGCCGTTCGTCACGACCCCCGAGGGTTCCGACGAGCACGCGATGACCTCGCCGCCCGGGCACATGCAGAACGTATAGATGCCGCGCCCGTTCGACGCGACGTGCGCCTGCTTGTAGTCGGCGGGCATCACGCCGCACGACGACGAGAGCTGCGCATACTGGATGAGGTCCACGGCGTCCTGGGGGTGCTCGATGCGCAGGCCCATCGCGAAATGCTTGCGTGTCATCGCGACGCCGCGGCGGAGGAGCATCTCCATCGTGTCGCGCGCGGAATGGCCGAGCGCGAGGATCGCGAGCTCCGCTTCAATCTCCTCTCCCGAGGCCAGTGTCAGGGCCACGAGCCGGTTGTCGGGACCCACCGTGGCGAAATCCGTGACCTTCGCGCGGTAGCGCAGCGTCGCGCCGTGCTCGAGGAGGTGCTTGCGGATGTTGCGCAGCACGACGACGAGCCGGTCCGTGCCGATGTGCGGCTTGGCGTCGACGAGGATCGACGCCGGCGCCCCGAAGCGGTGCAGCGTCTCGAGGATGACCGCGATCTTGTCGTGCCTTTTCCCGCAGGTCAGCTTTCCGTCGCTGAACGTACCGGCACCGCCCTCACCGAACTGGACGTTCGACTCGGGATCGAAGACGCCGGACGTCCAGAACTTCATCACCGTGCGATACCGGTCCTCGGCCGGGTCTCCGCGCTCGAGAACCGTGACGGGAATGCCGGCATCCACGAGCGCGAGGGCCGCGAACAGGCCGGCAGGCCCGGTGCCGACGACGGCCACCCGGGCCGTGCGCGGGGCGGGAGGGAGAAGAAGCTCCGGGCCGCGGGTGGCCGGTGCCTTGGACAGGCGCAGGGGAGCGGTGAGGCGCGGGGTGAGCGGCGCCTCCGACGTGAACTCCACCGTGAGGTCCCAGAAGAGCGCGGGCTTCTGCCGGGCGTCGAGCGAGCGCCGCACGAGGACGAGGTCGGAAAGGCCTTCGGGAAGGACGCCGAGGACGCGCGCGACGAGGGGGATGTCCA
>OBLW0100004443.1_pt1 | contig 10700 bp, 12 predicted proteins | sample 1520161 | NCBI WGS metagenome assembly OBLW01 (sample SAMEA3539309, study PRJEB22396) | soil metagenome | biome: tundra; feature: field; material: soil | place: USA | collected 2010-05 | depth 0.15 m
TGGTCAAGCCGCACGCCAACCTGGCCCGGGCCCGGCGCGGGCTGGTCCAGCCGGGGATCAAGGTACGGGGCCGCGAGTACTTGCGGATCATCTACGGGCCCGACTACACCGACCCGGGGAACCTCAGCCGGCTCCGGCAGCGGAACCTGGGCCACAAGCGCTCGCTGGCGCAGCGCGAGTACGCCCTCGGACTCGAGGCGCTGGAAAGGGCGATGCGGAAGGATCCGTTGTGGCGTGTGCATGAAGCGGTTTTCGCCGTCCTGGCCCTCGAATCGGAGCCGGTCGACCCGCGGCTGTGATCGTTCGGGCACCGGGCTGGGACGTTGTGCTGGGCGACGCGTCAGTTCCGGGCCGGTGCTGGGCGGGTGGCCCGGCGCGGGCGGGCGAAGCCGTCGCCGACCTCGGCCGCGAGCGCCAGGTAGGCGTCGGCTGTCGCCCGGTTCAGCTGGAGCAGATCGACCTCGGCGCCCTCCTCCAGGTGCGGATCGTAGGGGATCCGCACCACGGCCCGGGACCGGGCGGCGAAGTGCTGCTCCAGCCGGTCCATGTCCACCGTGCTCTTGCTGCGCGGCCTGATGACGGACAGCACGACCACGGCCTGGCGGACGAGGTCGCCGTAACCATGTGCCTGGAGCCAGTCGAGCGTCGCGCTCGCGCTCCGGGCGCCATCCACCGAGGGCGAGCTGATCAGCACGATCTGATCGGCCAAGCGCAGAACTCCCGCCATGGCGGAATGCAGTAGGCCAGTCCCGCAGTCGGCGAGGCAGATCGAGTAGTAATGCTCAAGAACCTGGGCGACGTCGTAGTAATCCTCCTCGCTGAACGCGACCGACACAGTGGGGTCACGATCGGAGGCGAGGATCTCGAGCCTGCTCGCCGCCTGGGTGGTGAACCCGCGCACGTCGGCGTAGCGCTGGATCTGATCCCGCTCGTTCAGCAGGTCCCGGACGGTGGCGGCCGTCTCCAGCCGCAGCTTGTCGGACAGCGTGCCGCGATCGGGGTTGGCGTCGACCGCTATGATCCGGTCGCCTCGCACCGAGGCCAGCGTGGCTCCTAGGGCAACCGTGGTCGTGGTCTTGCCGACGCCGCCTTTCAGGCTCAAGACGGCTACCCGGTGGTGCCCGCTGCTGACCCGGGTGCGGGCCCGGCCGGTCAGCTCACGCCGCCGCAGTTCTGCCGCTGACTGCGGGGCCCGGATGAGGCCGCCGGTACCCCGGTAGACCGCCCGGCGCCAGCCACCCGAGGGCGCCTTGTGCCTGCCGCGCAACAGGACATCCGCGGTGAGGCTGTCAGCTGTCACGCTGGTCCGCGTCCCGCCGGGCGGCCGGTCCGCCGGCTCCTGTACCGCGGGCTCGTGGAAAGCGGACTCGTGGGGCGCGGGCTCCTGGAAAACGGGCTCGTGGGGCGCGGGCTCGTGGAAAACGGGCTCGTGGAAAACGGGCTCGTGGGGCGCGGGCTCCTGCGCGGCGGGTTCCTGAACGGCGGGTTCCTGAACGGCGGGTTCCTGAACTGGGAGCGCCTCGGGGAAACGAGACGGTTCGGGCTCGGCGGGCGCCTGCGGCTGGAGTTCAGCCAGGGACTCGGAGTGGGGCTCAGCCCAGAACTCTGTCCCGGCCCCGGACTCCGCCCCGGCTCCGGCCCCGGACTCCGCTCCGGCAGCGGGCCCGGTCCGCTGCTCGGCCGGGGTCTCTACCAGCAGCTCAGGCCCGGGTTCAGCCGGGGATCCCGGGATGCCCGGCGCTCGCGGGTGGTCGTCCGGCTCGGCGGGAACGGCGGGTGTGGCCTGCTGCTGCGCCGGAGGCTCAGCGGCAGCGTACGGTTCCGCCCACGGCTCAGCCGGGGGACCGGCCTCGGGGTAAGGCGCCGCCAACTGCTCCTGCTGATCAGCCCGGGCGTAGGACATCTGCTGCGGCCATGACCGCGCATCCGGCGCCACCGGAGCGTACGGGGTCACCTGGGGGCCCGCGGAGCCGAACACTTCGGCCGGCCCGTAATCATCCGCCGTGTCGTAGTACTCCGCCGTGTCATACCCGCCGGGCGGCCCGTAGGCGTCGGCCGTGTCATATCCGCCCGGCGCCCCGTACGCCGCCGCCGGGCCGTAACCGGCTGGCTGCTGCGGATACTCGGGCTCAGGGCTTGGTGCGCGGGTGCCGAACGGCGGCTGCAGGCCGAAGGGGGCCGGTAAGCCCGAGGCCGGCCAGCCGAACGGACCTACCCCAGCGCTCCCGTCATCCCCGCGCAGGGCGTCCTCGGCTCCAGGCCCCGACGTCCCGGGATCGGGTCGGCCTGGCTCACCTGCGGCCGTCTGGTCCTGGTCGTGATCGGCCAAGGTCGTCCCCTCAGCTCTCATCAGTAGGAGAATGGCGTGCCTGAGAGCCCGGATGAGTGCCTCAAGCCGAAGCCTAGGCCACCCGGATACCGGCAGCACACCCCCGGAAACGAATTGCTACCAGGAGCTTGCATGCGTGCCATCGTCATCGCCACTTCCGGCGGCCCTGACGACCTTCGCCTGGAGGAGGTCCCCGATCCCGTGCCAGGGCCGGGTGAGGCGCTGGTGAAGGTGACCGCCGCCGGGATCAACCGCGCTGATGCTATGCAGCGCGAGGGTGGCTACCCGCCTCCTCCCGGCGCCCCGGACGCGCGCCGGCAGCTCGATGACAGCACCCACGTGGGCAAGATCCTGCTAGTCAATTGATTGCGGCGGCATCGTGGCGGCCCCGCGGCGCGGGCACTCAGCGGAAGGAGCAAGACTAGGACCATGGATGACCCGAGAAACGCCGAAGAGGACCCGGCCGGCCGGGTGGTCGTCGTCGATCCCGACGGGATCGCCACCGACGGCGGCCCCGCCGAGTCGGGTGGCGAACGGCCCGTGATCGAGATGGTGGAGCAGCCGGCCAAGGTGATGCGGATCGGCAGCATGATCCGCCAGCTGCTCGACGAGGTCAGGGCCGCGCCGCTGGACGAGAAGAGCAGGGCGAGGCTCAAGGAGATACACCAGAGTTCGATCAAGGAACTCGAAGACGGGCTGGCTACCGAACTGGTCGACGAGCTCGAGCGGCTGTCACTGCCCTTCGCCGAGGACGAAGTGCCCAGTGAGGCCGAACTGAGGGTGGCTCAGGCGCAGCTTGTCGGCTGGCTGGAGGGCCTGTTCCACGGCATCCAGACCACGCTGTTCGCGCAGCAGATGGCGGCCAGGGCGCAGCTTGAGCAGATGCGGCGGGCGCTACCCCCCGGAATGATGCCCGGGGCTGTGGAGGATGGCCCGGCACCGCAGCAGCAGCGTTCGTCGGGCCCCTACCTGTAAGCCGTCCCGCCTGTGCCTCAGGCTGCCCTATACGCGGCCGTAACGTAGCCGGGCCAGCCAGGCGGCCGCCTGCGCGAACTCGGCGTCCGATGTGCCCTGGCGCACCTGGGTCCGGCCGCCGTCGTGGCGCGGGTAGCTGCCCAGGAACCTGACCTGGGCACAGACCCTGCGCAGGCCCATCATCGCCTCGCCGACCCTGGCGTCGTCGACGTGGCCCTCGCAGTCGATGGAGAAGCAGTACTTGCCGAGGCCGTCTCCGGTCGGCCGGGACTCTATGCGGGTCAGGTTGATGCCGCGCACCGCGAACTCGGTGAGAATCTCCATCAGCGCACCTGGGTGATCTTCAGCCAGGAATGCCACCAGCGAGGTCCGGTCGGCGCCAGTGACCGCGGGCGGGGCTCCCGGCCGGCTCACCACGACAAAGCGGGTCACCGCGTCCGCCCGGTCCTGCACGTCACGGGCGACCACGGCCAGGCCGTAGGTGTCCGCCGCGAACGCCCCGGCCAGGGCGGCGTCGATCTCGCCATCGGCAGCCTGTCGCGCCGCCTCCGCGTTGGACGAGGCCTGCCGCCACACGGCCTCCGGCAGATGCTCGGCGAGCCACCGCCGGCATTGCGGCTGGGCCTGCGGGTGGCCGCCCACCGTCTTGATGTCCGCGATCTCGATCCCGGGCCGCGCCAGCAGCGCGAAGGCCACCGGCAGCTGGATCTCCGCGCGGATGACCAGGTCCGTTCCCGTGGCGAGTTCATCGAGGGTGGCGGTGACAGCGCCCTCCACCGAGTTCTCCATGGGCACGACGCCACGCTCGGCCGCAGCGGTGCGTACGGCCTCAAGCGTGGCCTGGATGGTCACGCACGGGATGGCTTCCACGTCCAGCCCGCTGGCGAATGCGCGCAGCGCAGCCTCCGTGAACGTGCCCTCAGGGCCCAGGTAGGCATAGCGGTCTGGCACGGCATTTGTCTCCACAGCGGTCCACGATAGTCCTTATTCGTCGGAGAACCCCCGCAGGTCAGGGGCGGCCCGCCGCTCCTGTGAACTGCTGTGGATTCCGCTGGACCGCTGTGGAGTCTGGCGGCCCTTTGGCTCCCGGATTGGCTCCCCAGAAAGGTGCCAGCCATGACCGGCGACCGGGCTCACTTCCGGCTGGACTTAGTTATTGATATCGTGATATCACGATAGCTGGAGGCTGACCTGTGCGAACCAAGAACATGGTGCTGCGGCTCGACCCGGCACTGGCGGAGCAGCTAGAAGCGGTCGCTGAGGTCGAGCGCCGGTCGGTGTCCGATGTGGTGCGCGAGGCGATCACCGCGCTCGTCGAGGCGCGGCGGGGCGACGAGCGGTTCATCCGGCTGCTCGAAGACAATCTGGCCAGGCACCGGCGCATCCTCGACATGATGCGGGACGAGCAGCTATGAGGCCGCTCGACCTGGCTGACCTGGTGCTCATCGCGGCAAAGACCCTGGGCCTGGACACCGGGGCGACCCTGGACCTGCTGGACACGGACGCCGCCGAGGCCGCCCTCGCCGAGGCGCGGCCGGGCCACGGCGGCACTAAACCAGCTGACACCGGTCCAGCTGACACCGGCCCAGCCGGCACCGGCCCGGCCAGGCCCGCTGCCGAGTTGCTCCACGCCCTGATCCGGCACCGCCCGTTCTGTCACGGCAACGACCAGGTCGCGATCATGGCCATGGTGCAATGCCTGGCCATCAACGGCTGGCGGGCCGAACTGAGCCCGCCCAAGGCGGTCCGGACCGTCATCACCGAGATAGCGGCGGGCCGCCTTCCGGTCACCGACCTGGCCGCGTGGCTGTCGCCCCGGCTTTTCCCTGACCGCGAACCAGTTGCCAAGGAGGCACCAATGCACGGATGGCGACCCGGCCGAGGACGGCCCCGCCAGGCCACCGGGATGCTCGATCGATTCACGGCCCGGGCACGAGAAGTGATCATCGCGGCACAGGACGAAGCGCGGGCGCTCCACCACAACTACATCGGCACCGAGCACATCCTGCTCGGCCTGGTCAAGGACGGCGATGGGATGGGGAGCAGGGCTCTCGACGCCCTGGGGATCAGCCTGGATGCCGTCCGCCAGCAGGTCCTTGAGATCATCGGCGAGGGCAAGCAGGCTCCGGCCGCGCACATACCCTTCACTCCGCGCAGCAAGAAAGCGCTTGACCTGGCACTCCGCGAAGCCATGCGACTCGGCCACCTCTACGTCGGCACCGAGCACATCCTGTTGGGCCTGCTCAGAGAAGGCGACGGGGTCGCATGCCAGGTCCTGACCCGGCTTGGCGCCAACCACGCCCGGGTCCGGGATCAGGTCCTGGGATTGCTGGCTGACCACGCACAGCCGCGCAACGAAACCGCCCCGCCCGGAATCCGCGACTACGACCTGCGGATCGCCCAGGCCAGGCAGGAAAAGGACGCGGCCATCGACGGGCAGGAATTCGACCGGGCGGCCGCCCTGCGCGCCAGCGAGAAGCAGTTGCTGACCGACCGGGAACGGCTGATCGCGGAGTGGTCGGCAGATACCGATGTCGTGGGCCTGGGCCGGGAACTCGACCGGCTCCGCCATGAGGTCCGCCGCCTGCAAGGCATGCTGCTGCGGCACGGCATCGAGCCCGGAGACGTCGACCAGCAAAGCGCCTGACCGGAGATGCGGCTCATGCGGGGGCCCTCATGCCGCGCGGCCGCAGGACCATCACCAGCGCCACCGTGACGGCTAGCAGGATCACCGGGGTCACCCCCGTCCTGACCACGGACTGCAGCCAGTGCAGGTCGGCCGGCATGGTGATGCCCCTGGCCGGCAGGTATCCGAAGGCGAGCGCCGCGGTGCGCGTCAGCAGCAGCCAGTCCAAAGCCGGCCCGACCAGAGACGGGTTGGGCCGGGACGGGATAGGCCGGGACGGGATGGGCAGCAGTGCGAGCGCGGCCCAGCCCAGGCCGTCGTACCAGGGCAGCACATAGGGCCACGCGACCAGCCAGGCGAACGCGAACGCGAACACGCCGCAGGCGGCCAGCAGACCCACATCCACGTCCTGGCCCGCATGCCAGGCTCCGCTCAGGCCCGTGCCCTCGCCTCCCGCGCCCAGCACCAGCGCGCGGAGCAGGACCACGACTAGCAGCCCGGCCAGCACAATCGCACCCACCTTGACCAGGTCATTGGCGACTCTCTCGCTGACCAGGACGTGCAGCGCCAAACGCACGAGGCGCCACGGTGAGCCGATGGACACGAAGCTCCCGGCGTGCAAGGCCGGCCGCAGCGTTGTGAACCCCCAGGGAACCAGCGATGCGGTCACGATCACGGCGAACCCGGTCGCCAGGCCACCGCCCGCGACCGCCAGCCAGCGCCACCGCCGCCACCAGGCAGCGACAACAGCCACCGCGAGGCCCGCGACGACCAGAACCATCGTCAGCTTGACCGCGGTCCCCAGGCCGGCCAGGCCACCAGCCAGCGCGGCGACCAGGAACCCGCGGGCGGCAGACGCCTGGCTGGGATCGTTGGGCATGCGAAGGGAGAAGAGGGCGATCGCGGCCACCCCGAAAAAGATCGCCTGGCTGTCCACGTGCTCGCCGGCCACCAGGACCTGAAGGAGCAGCGGGTTGAACGTCCACAGCAGGGCCGCGCGGAGCTGGCGCGGCCTGCTGCCGCGGGTCAGCCGGTGCAGCAGCAGCCCGGTGGCCACGAACGCCGCCACGTTGAGCAGCGACAGCACGAACACGGTGAGCCGCGGCGAGGTCCCGCCGACCAGGGAGGCTAGCGCCTGCAAGCCGCTGGCCAGGCTGCCATACACCGAAGGGCTGAGCCGCCAGTCCTGCACCGCCCGGGCCACGGGGTCGCCGAGCCGGGCGAGCATGGCCGGGGTCGTCGTGTAGGGATCGTGACCGGTGACGACCATCCGTCCGTAGGCGGCATAGCTCAAATGATCTGACGAGCCGAACGGAGGCAGGAAGGCCAGCACCGCCGCCGCGATGATTCCTGCGCACAGGATCGCCCGGGGGGACACCTGCCAGCCCCGGTGCGCGGCGTGCAGGCAGAGCCCGAGCCCGAGCGTGCCCGCAGCGAGCGCGGCGGCGGTCAGGGCGACCGCGACGGCAGGCGGCAGGTGCGCGGCGAACGCCCACGGCGGCTGGCCCGGCCTGCCTGGCACCGCCGGCTCCATCACCGATGGGCCGAGGACTGCCACGGCGAACGTCGCCGCCACGCTCAGCGACGTGGCGAAGAGCCCGGCCCGGCCCATCAGCCCCGGGCAGGCCGCGGCGTCCGGGCCATCGGCTGCCTGGCCGCCAGGGCGCGTGCGACGTCGGCGAACTGCCGCGCGCGGTGCACCTGGGCCCGCCAGTCGCCGCCGGTCGCCCGGTGCGCCAGCGGAACCTCCACCTCGGTGATCCGCATCCCGATCCGGTGCAGGTCAATTGTCAGCGCCGTCTCGACACCGAACCCCGGGGCGAGCGGGCGGGCCGCCTCGAATGCGGCACGGGTGAGGCAGCGCTGCCCGTTGAGCGGCTGGGCGGGGCACCACCCGGTGGCCCGGCGGATCCCCGAGCCGGACAGGGCAACCACGAATCCGTGCCCGCCCTGCTTGACCCGGCTGCTGAAAACCGCGATGGTCATGTCCGCGTGGCCGGACCGGACCGGTTCCGCGAGCGGGGCGGCGTGCGAAGCCGACTCGGCCAGATCCGCGTCGAGGAACAGCAGGTGGCGGGGGCTGTCCCGATTCTCGCTGGCTTCCAGGAGGCGGACCGCCTCCGCGCCGGTCTCCATCGCCGCGCTCTTGCCCTGGCATCGCGCGTGCCGGACGACAGTCGCTCCCGCGCGCGCGGCGGTGGCGGCTGTGCCGTCATGGGATCCGTCGTCCACCACGACGAGCACGTCCACGCCGGGCAGTCCCGCGGCCGCGGTCACGGTCGCGTGGATCCGGTCGGATTCGTTTCTGGCGGGGATGACGACAGCTACGTCACCGCTCGGCGGCATGGGCCGATCCTAGGGCATGACCAGCCGGGCTGGGGGCGCGCCGCGAGCCGCGGTGCGGCCGGCCTGTTACTGGCCCGGGACCGCTGCCGGGTCCTCGAGCACGGTAAAAACCGTCTCAAGCCCAGTTACCTGCAGGATCTTCCGCACGGCCGGCCGGGGGCCGGCCAGTTCCAGGGAGCCACCCTGCTCGCTGGCCCGCCGGTGCGCCGCGAGTAGCACGTTCATGCCGGTCGAGTCACAGAATTCCACGGCCGACATGTCCACCACGAGCCTGGCCGGATCCCCGCTGGCCAGCGCCGCCGCAAGCTCGCTCTGCAGCCTCGGCGCGGTGTACAAGTCGATCTCGCCAGCGAGCGCCACGATGGCGCGGTCGCCCTGAAACCGAGTCGAGACCTTGAGCTCCACGAGCCGCACCTTACCGGTCCGCGGCTTCGAGGACCAGATGCTCACGGAGAGCACACGGTCGAATCACACCCGGCCGGGGGCTCCGGTAGGCGAAGCTGTGAGGGAGCACCTCCACCCGACAGCAGGCACGAGCGAGCAGGAGCGCCCTGGATGTACCCCTCGCCCGAGAACCCGTACCCCTCGCCCGAGGACGTGTATCCCTCGCCCGAGAACCCGTACCCCTCGCCCGAGAACCCGTACCCCTCGCCCGGGCACCCGGATGAAACGGACCTGCGGTATGGGGGACTGCGCCCGCCACCTGGCGGGCCCGCGCCGATGAGCGCACCACTGTCAGCACCCCTGGCGGCGGATGTGCTGCCCGCTGCCACGAGCACGCGCCAGCCGCCGTCGATGCCGCCGCCCTCGATGCCGCCCCCTCCGCCTGCGTCGGTTTCCGCAGAGACATCACCGACGGATGAGCAGCGGGCCAGGATCCGTGACGATGTCGAGGGACTGCGGCTCCGGGCCAGCGTCGCGGCCTCCTGGCTCGAGACGAGCAGCCACTACGCCCAGTTGATCAACCATGCGGGAGTTGTGCCGGTGACGGCCCGGTTCAGCCGTGAGGACCTCATGTTCCTCGGCGAGGCGCGCGGGCAGATGCTGCGGTTCGCCGACCTTGCCCTCCGCCTCATCGAGCTGCACCAGCCTGGCGACGCGGGCGGGCTGAGCACTCACCCGTCCAGCCCCATCCTGCGGTGCAGGAGCTGCATGTGGCGCTGGCCATGCCCGACGTTCAGCATCGTCAGCGAAATCCTGGACCGTCCAAGTTCGGCGTGACCTGCCCGGTCGCTGCCGCCTGCCGGTCGCTGCCGCCTACGGGGACTGGACCATCCGCACCGGACGGCTATCGTGGGTTCATGGGCAGAATTTTCCTGATCCTCATCGCAGCGCTGGTTGTGGTCATGGTGGTGTCGGCGATCATCGCGACCCTTCACCTGCTCTTCGTGATCGCGCTGATTGCCGTGCTTGTCATCGGGACGCTGCGCCTTAGCCGCGGCGTGAGGCGGAGGGCCCGCCGCTAACAGCGGCCACCTCAGCGGACTCGCAGTCGTCCCCCGCGAGATATAAGCGCGCCCGGACAGTCCCGGTGGCACCGGCTGCGGGAAGCACCGCCCAGACCGTGGTCCCGAGATGGTCGTTGCGGACACCCCAGCTCGAGCACAGGTGCTCGACGATGGCCAGCCCGCGGCCGCCGATCGAGGAGAGGGAGGGGTGGAACGCCCGCGGCAGGGTGTCACTGCCCCCGTCACCCACCGCGAGTTCTATCCAGGCCGGGCCCAGCGCCCAGGACACCCGCAGCCAGGCTCCAGGCAGCGGCCGGGCATGCAGGATAGCGTTACTGAGCAGTTCGCTCACGACGAGCGCTGCGTCCCCGATGGTGCCCGGGAAGATGCCGCAAGCACCGAGTTCCGTACGAAGTTGCCCACGGGCTGCGCCAACGCTGGATGGCACGCACGGGAGCAGCACGACGCTCGCCTGACTCACCTCCATGCGCGTCCCGCCACGTGGGCGCGACCGTGCCAACCTGGTACCAGCGAAAATGCCCCGCAGGTTGGTCCCGGAAACCGCCTTCAGCCTCATGAGCATCTGCAGTCAATCAAGAGACACCTCGTCCCACAGCGGTCCGTGTTGCAGGCGTCACGAATCGCCGGCCAGTGCGCGCTTCATCGCCATTGGCGCGGCCGCCTCCGTTAACATTGGGTAGCAGAATCGTCACTGAAGGCACAGGGGTGTAGGGGTGCAGGGACGGGCCCCGCCCTGCAGCGCCTCCAGTGGCCCGGCCAACGGGGTGCCCTGGCCGGGGAGTTCCTGGACGGGGTGAGTTGATGGACCGGGCGGGCCACCGTCAGTCGCCTGACCTGCTGACGGGCGGCACCGCCAGCACGTCCGCAGGTCCAGGGTCGGCCGCGCACCGCGGCAGCGGGCCTGGCCTGGCCGAACGGGGGCAAGACGGCGGGACGCCGCCGTGGGCGCCGACCG
>OBLW0100004445.1_pt1 | contig 10698 bp, 11 predicted proteins | sample 1520161 | NCBI WGS metagenome assembly OBLW01 (sample SAMEA3539309, study PRJEB22396) | soil metagenome | biome: tundra; feature: field; material: soil | place: USA | collected 2010-05 | depth 0.15 m
GGCAGCGCTCAGATAGACTAAAAGTAGTACTTCTTCCCTCCGGGTGAGGGCCCTCTCCATGAGCGGTAATGGCGTTTTCCACATCGGCGATAAGGTCGTATACCCCAACCATGGAGTAGGGATCATCGAACAGATCAGCAGCCGGACCATGGGCGCGACGGTCGAGAAGTTCTACCTGCTCAAAATCGCCTCCAGCAGTCTGAAGGTCATGATCCCATTTGCGAATGTGAACAGCGTTGGGATGCGTCCCGTGGTGCGAAATGGTGAGATCGAGAAGATCGTCGATTATCTTTCTTCGGGCGAATGCATTAACGCGGCCGACTGGAAAGACCGGTTCAAGGAGAACTCCGACCGCATGCGCACCGGTTCTCTGACCGATGTGGCGGCCGTTCTGAAGAGCCTGCTGATTCTCGGCCAGTCGAAATCGCTTTCCTTCCGCGAAAAGAAGATGCTGGAGCGCGCCCGCTATCTGCTGGTCAGCGAGATCGCTATTTCGCGGAACTGCGAGGAGAGCCTGATCGAAGTTGCGCTGACCAAGGCGCTGACCAAGTGCAACCTGCGCTTCCCGGAAATTACTGAACTCGCCTCGTAATCGTTTGAAGTCGGTCGTTTGTCGTTGGTCGATAGTCGTTAGCAACCCCCCCGTCACCAGTTGGATGGGTTTAGCTATCGACCATCGACTAACGACTGCCGGCTACCGATTATCGTGTGGTATAAGGGGCTCCGCCCTGTCCATTGCGCACAACTCGCGGTTACCGAACTTGCCGGGATTCCATCCAGGATTGAAGAATCAAGATCGCGGCCATGCGGTCGACGGCTTGGCCTCGTTTCTTGATCGAAAGATCGGTTTCGCGCAACAGACGGTTGGCTTCGGTGGAGGTCCAGCGTTCATCCCAGAGATGGACGGTGATTCCGAAATGAGCACGCAGATCGTCGGCAAAGCGGCGCATCTTTTCCGATTGGGTGCCTTCGGCGCCACTTAAGCGTAGCGGCAATCCAACTACAATCTCGCGGACCTCATATTTCGACAGTACCGCTCCCAACGCCTCCATATCCCGGCGCTTGTTCTGGCGCTGGATTGTGTCCAACCCCTGCGCTGTGATCCCGAGTGGATCGGTTATGGCGACGCCGATCCTTTTCGAGCCTACATCCAGGGCCAAGATGCGACTTATGCCGGGCGTTCCAATTGCTTGCATCGATCAATTCTAGTTGCCAATGGCACTTAAGGCCATACTGATGGCTGAGCAGGCTAGCTTCGTGAACCTCGGCGCACCCTTGTGATATCGGCATTTTTTAACCGCGGGGTACACGGGGTTACACGGGGGAAAGCTGCATGATCCGCAATTGGCTGGTGCAATTCGCACCGAGGTAGGGCAGAATTGTTTGCTGCCGTCACAACACGATATGGAGAACGCAGAAACTCAACCCATGCATCACTGGTCGCTGACGCTGCTGGGGATGTCCCTGGTGGTCATGATCGCGTATTACGGGGAGTCGGTGCTGGCGGTCTTGTTTTTTGCGATTCTGCTCAGTTTCATGCTTTCTCCGGTGGTGCACGCGCTCGAATATTTGCATCTTCCGCGAGCCATGGCGGCACTGGTCAGCGTGGTCGTTCTGCTGGGTGTGCTTTATGGCATTACCGTCGCCTCTTACAACCAAGCCATTATTTTTGCGGATAACCTTCCGAAATACTCGCAGAAGATCCGGTCCATCGTGCAGCCCTTCCAGCGAGACGCGGAAAAGTTGGAGAAAACGGGCGACGTGGTCGGCGAACCGGAGTCGACCAACGTGGTGCGGGTGCATCAGGTGCAAAGCTGGTCCGAGGCCTTAACTCACGGAGCTGGGACGGTGTCGGACATTGTGCTGGCCGCCTCGTTCGTTCCTTTTCTGGCCTACTTTTTGCTGACCTGGCATAACCATGCGCGTTCCGCGACGGTGATGCTGTTTCCCTTGCATCACCGGAACACGGCATTCGTGACCCTGGGGTTGATTGGGAAGATGTTGCAGAGTTTCATCGTGGGCAACCTGCTGATTGGACTGTTGATTTCAGGCGTCAGCGTGGCAATTTTCGGTTTGCTGCATGTGCCGTTCTTCTACTTTGTCGGCTTTCTTAGTGGATTCCTGAGCCTGGTTCCTTACCTGGGAGTGGTGCTGGCGATGGTTCCTCCCATCCTGGTCGGGATCGGGCAACTGGAGCCTACCGGCCTGCTGGTTGTGGCGCTGTGTGTCGTCGGAATGCATCTGCTCGCGCTCAACGTGCTTTATCCGAAGTTGCTCGGGAGCCGCTTAAGGCTCAATCCGCTGGCCGTGACCATTGCGTTGCTGTTCTGGGGAACGGTCTGGGGAGCAGTCGGACTGGTGCTCGCCATTCCGATTACGGGCGCGATCAAGATTGTCTTTGACCACGTCGAGACGATGAAGCCCTGGGCGGATTGGCTGGGCGAATGAGAACTTTTTCACCGCCGAGACGCCGAGAAAACCTTTTTTGGTCGTTATTGTGGAGTGCCGGCGCTTGATCCGGCTTTCCCGAGGGCCTTGTACTCTGGCGATTTTGTGGCGTTGGAAAAGGTCCTTTACACTGGAACCTTGCGCGCTCTGATCAAGCTGTTCTTCGTCGCAATTCTCGGCTTCGGTGGCTTGGCTGGATGGTCGACTTACGCCCCGGCAACGCCACCGGCAAATACTTCCCTGCTTCTGCACTCGGGATATTCGACGCGACGGATTGCGGCGGAATTGAAGAAGGCGGGCGTGATTCGCAGCGAGACCGCTTTTCTTTTCTGGCATGTCCTTCATCCCAAGCCCACTTTGAAGGCTGGCGAATACCGTTTTGAGCATAAAGCGACGCTCCCCCAGGTTTACGAGCGGATCGCGCGCGGCGATATTTACTTTCACGTCGTGACGATCCCCGAAGGCTACACGATGTTCGACATTGCCAAGGCCATGGATGACGCTGGGCTTGGGCCGGCGAGCGATTTCCTGCACATCGCCGAGACTCAGACCCAAATGATCTCGGATCTTGCGCCGGGCGCCACATCTCTCGAAGGCTATCTTTTCCCGAATACCTACCAGTTCACGCGCACTCAGACGCTGGAGGAGATGGCGGCGACGATGGTGCGCCAATTCCGGCAGGTGGCACAGGAGATTGGGCTGGTCTCGGATGTGGGGCGGGTCGTCACCATGGCCTCGATTGTGGAAAAAGAAACGGCCGTGCCCGAGGAGCGGCCGCTGGTGGCCAGCGTGTATTACAACCGGCTGGCGTCGAGGATGGCGCTTGATGCCGATCCCAGCGTCATCTACGCGGAGTTGCTGTCTGGCACCTACCAGGGAGCCCTGCATCATGCCGACATGGCGGTAAACTCGCCCTACAACACGTATCGTTTCCCGGGCTTGCCGCCGGGGCCGATCGGCAATCCGGGAAAAAGCGCCCTGCAGGCGGCCTTGCACCCGGAGACGACGAACTTCCTTTATTTCGTAAGCGATGGCAACGGGCACCATCGCTTTGCGCGAAGCCTCGAAGAACACAACCGGAATGTGGCGGCTTTTCGGCGAGCCGTGGCGCGCCGTTAGGACTTTGTCCCCCAAGTCTTGGCGGTGCTGGACTGGGGCTTAACTTGCGCGGATAAGCGCTGAACCCTTCGCGGCCTTATACTAATCCAATATTGATGCGGCGAGAGTTTGTCCAGGTATTGGCATAGGAATGTATCGCACTCATTTGCGGCTGTTTTGGCTGTTGTCCGTATGCGCGGCCACATTTTCGATGACCGGATGCCTTTTCCGGACACGCACGGTGGAGCGGCAACTCTCTTCCAATCCCCTGAAGACTGCCACCCAGGAGCGACTCATCGAATACGTGAATGCGCAGGCGGCTAAGATTCAGTCGATCCAGGCGACGGTCGATATCGATGCTTCGGCTGGAAACCCCTCCAATAGCAAGGTTACCGATTATAAAGAGATTCGTGGCTACGTCCTGGCGCGCAAGCCGGAGATGCTACGAATGAAGGGGCTGCTTCCGGTGGTACGGAATACGGCCTTCGACATGGTCAGCGACGGGCGCAGCTTCAAGGTTTCCATTCCTCCCCAGAACAAATTTGTCATTGGTTCGAATAACGCGGAATACCAGGCCGATAAACGGCTGGAGAACATGCGGCCGCAGTACATTTATGACGCCCTCCTGCTGCCAGAGATTGGCGCGGACGAGATTGCATTTCTGGAAAACGGGTATGAAACGGTCCTCGACTCCAAGAGGCATCGAGTCGAGCAGCCAAACTACGGCCTGTTGGTGGTCCGCAAAGGTTCGAATGGCTGGTATCTCTCGCGGCGCATTGAGTTCAGCCGAACCGACTTGCTGCCCCACCGTCAAAGGATTTATGACCAGCAGGGAAACGTCGCGACCGATGCGCACTATCTGGATTACAAAGATTCTGACGGGACCAGCTTCCCCAATACGATCGAGATTGAGCGGCCGCGGGAGGGTTACGATATCACCTTGCGCATCGTTAAACTGGAAATCAATAAACCGCTGACCGATGACCAGTTCGCGCTGGAAGCGCCCCCCGGCGCTGAGGTGGTCCACCTTGGTCAGGCCACTGCCAGTTCGCCCAAGCTGGGGAATGGGCAAAACAGGTAACGGATCACTCCATGATGAATCGCATGATCGTCGGGAATCTCGTGCACCGGCCGGTGCGTTCGTTAATCAGCATCGTGGCCGTAGCCCTGGAAGTGACCATGATCCTGCTGATCGTCGGACTTTCCCTGGGGATGCTGCAAGACAGCCGGACGCGCACCGCCGGAATTGGAGCCGACGTACTGGTCATGCCGCCAGGATCGTCGTTCATCTCGGGCCTGACGGGCGCGCCCATGCCGATCAAGATCGGAGAGGTATTGGCGAAGCTGCCCTACGTGGAGCGATGGGCCCCGGTGGTCACGCAGGTCACTTCGGCCGGATCGCTGGAGATCATTGCCGGCATCGACTTGCCCAGTTATGAAAGCATGTCCAACGGTTTTCATTACCTTTCCGGCGGACGATTTGAGGGCCCGAACGACGCGCTGGTGGACGATCTTTTTGCCCAGTCCAAGCACGTCAAAGTGGGCGATACGGTCGAGATCCTGAACAATAAGTTCCGTGTCAGCGGGATCGTGGAACGGGGCAAGGGCGGGAGAAAGTTCATTCCGCTGAAAACCATGCAGGATCTGATCGGCGCCCGGGACAAAGCCACCATCATCTATCTCAAACTCGACGACCCGGCAAACGCGGATGAAGTGGTGGACGAGATTAAACGCGTGCCGGGAATGGATCATTATTTTGTGAATACCATGGCCTCGTACCTGGCCATGATGACAACCAGCAATTATCCGGGGCTTTCGACCTTCATCGATGTCGTGGTGGGCATTTCCGTGGTCATCGGATTCATCGTAATTTTCCAGGCGATGTACACGGCGGTGATGGAGAGAACCCGGGAAATCGGCATTCTGAAGTCGATGGGGGCGTCCAAGCTCTACATCGTAAATGTGGTCGTGCGGGAAACGGCGCTCTTGGCGCTTGGAGGCATTATTCTTGGCGTCCTGGTCAGCCTGGGGGCTCGAGTCGCGCTGGCCCATCGATTCCCGCTCTTACAGGTCGTCGTGGACCGCGGGTGGATCGTACGCGCAACTATAATTGCGATTGCCGGAGCCATTGCCGGAGCCCTTTATCCCGCTTTTAAAGCTGCCCAGAAGGACCCCATCGACGCCCTGGCGTACGAATAAGGGCTCGCAGCGAGCGAGTCTGTAATTCCACCACGGAGTCACGGAGAATAACGTGGACCGCGGTGTTCCTCGCAGGATTGGCAGTTTTCCCTGAGACTAATACTCCGCAGTGTATCAACAATCCCGGTTTATTTCGCCTTTGTTTCGCCAGTCCGGAAGGGCATTTAGAGGGGCTGCATCTGGCCCGCACAATTTCCTCGCAAATCGAGAGCGGATGCACGATACTGCCGGGTGAAACTGTCCGTGCTATAATCACGCCCCGTTACCAAGAAGCAGTGCAGTTTCGCGGCAGGCTGTCCTAATTTCAATACCTCAGGAGGAGATATGCGATTCAGTGATCCGACTCTGTACGGTCGGGACGATGAGACAGATGAGTACAGTGACAGCGGTAGCTACGGCGAATCGCTGGAAGAGGATCTGGAAGAAGAGGAAGAAGAAGAGGAAGAACCAGTTCTGGTAGAGGAAGAAGATGACGAAACGCACACCCCGGCACCTGCGCGCGAGCCTGCGCCGGTGAGTCCTTCCGGTGGTGGCGGCGGGGAGAAGCCGAAGCCTCCGAAGAAGAAGGCTCCAGCTCCAGCTCCAGTTCCAAAGAAAGCTCCGGCCAAGAAGGCGGCCAAAAAGCCGGCTCCGAAACCAGCCAAGAAAGCGGCGAAAAAGCCAGCCGCCAAGAAAAAGGCAAAACCGGCGGCCAAGAAAAAAGCCACAAAGCCGGCGAAGAAGGCGGCCAAGAAGAAAACTGCGGGCAAAAAACGCCGCCGCTAGCGGTCACGCTGGCAAATTGCAGAATCGATAATGAGGGCGGAAGTCCGGTTTGTCGTTCCGGCTTCCGCTATTTTTCTTGCGGTCCGCCTCCCACAATCGCATCGGCTTCGATTTCCACCAGCATCTGGGGCGAAACCAAAGCGGTGATGGCCAGCATGGTGCTCGCGGGACGGATGTCGCGAAAAAACTTCCCGTGCGCTCTTCCAACTTTTTCCCAATCCGCGATATTGGTTAGAAAAACACGCGTCCGCACAACATTTTGGAGCGACGTTCCGGCCTGCTGCAGGGCGCGTTCAATATTCTTGAGGGTCTGTACCGCCTGGGCATAAGCATCTCCCGCGCCGACAATTTTGCCGTCCGCTCCGGTTGCGGTCGTACCCGCTACGTGAACGTAATTACTGACGCGAACCGCACGGGAGTAACCGACAACCGGTTCCCACGGTGTTCCGCTTGAAATATTGATTCGCTCCACTTCGCCTCCTTCTTGACTGTAACTGGTCTTCTAACTGGTGTTGAAAATCGCGTAGATTGGCTCATTAAATCACGTAATTAGATGCATAAGATCGTATTTTTAAATGCTGCTCGGATGCATTAGCAGTCCCACTCACTGGCTGCCAGAAAAGGGCGCAAAACCAGCGCCCAGAGCGAACTTCTAACTAGGGGTAAGTGGCTCGAACGGGTACTTGCGTTCAATTTGAATTCGAGGTTTAATCCGGCACAAGGTTTGTTCCGATAGGAACTAAAGAGCAGAGTAATGGGGGAGGACATGGGGCCATGGACAAAGATAAAGACAGGGAGATGATTCCAGAGACGCATCCGCTGCAGCAGTTGTTTCTCGAACTTGTCGGGCGCCATTACGCCGAGGAGATAGGAATTCGCGATCCGCAAATTGTCGGGTATGTCGCGCATCTATTGGCGGAGTTCTGCGACACTGAGCAATTGCTGAAAATCCGCAACGCGTCGGGCAGGCCGTTGAACGATGTGGGGGAGATGCTGATCGAGTCGGATCCGATCTATGGGCCAGCTCCGTCTTTCGATCGCGAACGCCAGGTGCGTAAACATATTGGCGACTACACACTGTTTTATGCGGGCATGTTTCCGGAGAGCATCAACCATTATCGGCTGCGCCGGCAGCGGGTGGAGGGATTCGTCGATTGGATGAAGGCGGGCAAAGAGAGTTATTACATTGTGTCGAAGTTCGAATACTTCGAGTATGCCAAGGTTGCCCCGCTCTTTGCGCAACTCTCGAATCAGTTTGAGCAGTGCGTGTATGGGCTCAATCTGGTAAAGAACGAGCTCGAAGTCATGCAGCATCCGATCGCGCGGCGAACGAACGAATTGATTATGTAGGATTGCAGATTGAAATTGCAGAGGTGAGAGGTCAGATTGCAGAGGTAAAACACGAAGAGTACGCACCTTCGGCTTTCACTTCTGCAATCTGACTTCTGACCTCTGCAATGGCACCAATCTCCGGCCTGCGATTTTGAAGTTTCCTTCCAGGACAATCCTGATCGCTTCGCTGTAGGCGAGATGTTCTTGCTGGAGAATGCGCGCCGCAAGGGTGTGTTCGTCGTCTGAGTCGAGAACGGGGACTGTCTTCTGGACGATGATAGCGCCGTGATCGAGTTCCTTATCCACGAGATGGACCGTACAACCGGACACTTTCACGCCATAAGCGAAGGCCTGCTGTTGCGCTTCCAGCCCTGGAAATGCGGGTAATAAAGAAGGATGGATGTTTAGGATTTTTGCCGGAAACTGCTGCACAAACCAGGGAGACAACAGCCGCATGTAACCGGCGAGGCAGACGAGGTCCACGTTGTGTTCGCGAAGGGAAGCTACGACTTCGCCCTCGTGTTCTTCGCGTGGCCTACCCTTGGACGAGATGAGAAGCGCGGGCAGTCCTCTGCTGCGAGCGGTTTCAAGTCCGGGAGCATCGGCGCGATTCGAGATGACAACCGCAATGCGGGCGTTGGGTATTCGGCCCGCCGCAATGCTATCGGCGATGGCGACAAAGTTGGATCCGCGACCCGAGAGCAAGATGCCAAGATTTTTCATGGATGCATTGGCGAAGAGAACGCCGTCATCATCGCAGCAATAGGGGTCCTTCGACTCCGCCGAGCCAATCGCTACGCTCTTGGTTCGGCTCCGCTCAGGATGACAATTGTAATTTAACTGAAGACCACTTTGCGGTCGCCTTTGACGATGCGGCCGACGCTGTAGAATTTTTCTCCGGCGCGCTCAAGCAAGGTCTGCGCCTTCTTGAACTTCTTGGCCGGGACCACGATCAGCATTCCGAGACCCATGTTGAAGGTGCGGAGCATCTCTTCCTCGGCGACATTACCCAGTCTTTGCAGATGTTCGAAGATGGGAAGAACGGGCCAGGTGCCAAGTTCGATCACGGCCGATGTGCCCTTGGGGAGAACCCGGGGCAAGTTCTCGGTGATGCCGCCCCCGGTGATGTGCGCCAGCGCCGCTACGCATTCGCCCGCGATCATCTTGCGAATAATCGACCAGTAACTGCGATGAGTGCGCATCAATTCGTTGCCGACCTTGTTCTTGATCTCGCTGACGAATGTCTCCGGGGAATAGCCCGCGATTTCAAAAAGAAGTTTGCGAGCCAGCGAATATCCGTTCGTATGCAGGCCGTTCGAGGGCAAGCCGAGAACGCAATCGCCGATCTGCACGTCTTTGCCGCTGATGATTTTTTCGCGCTCGACCACACCCACGATAAATCCGGCGAGATCATACTCGCCTTCAGGGTAAAATCCAGGCATCTCCGCCGTTTCGCCCCCGATCAGGGCACAGCCATTATGTTTGCAGGCTTCGGCGAGGCCGCCCACAATTTTTTCCGCGACCTCCGGATCGAGCTTGCCGGTGGCGAGATAATCCATAAAAAACAAGGGCGCCGCGCCCTGCACCGCGATGTCATTGATGCAATGATTCACCAGGTCGGAGCCAATGGTGTGGTGAACATTCATTTCAAAGGCAATTTTTAGCTTCGTACCGACTCCGTCCACGCTCGAAACCAGCACCGGATCCAGATATTTTTTATCGACCGCGAAGAGTCCGCCGAATCCGCCGATCTCGCTCAGCACGCCCTTGGTAAAAGTCTTGTGGGCCAGGTATTTAATACGCTGCTTGGTACGGTTGCCGCGATCGATGTTGACTCCGGCGTCGGCGTAGGTGATGGAGCCAGCTTGGGGATTGGAGTTTTGGTCCATTTTACTGTTCCATCATCGCGAGGGTAAGAGAGTGCGCCACGGGGAAGCGTTTCAGACGCAACAGATTCTAGCACGTCTCGAGTACTCTCCGGTGCTTCTGGCGGCGTTCCCGGAGTTCGATAACGAGGAGCTATAATGCTCGTCCAATGCCTTTTGCACTGGAGACACGCATGAGATTGTTAACTGCTATTTGTTTCGTCCTTTCCTGCCTTCCACTCTCGACGGCGCAACAAAGTGACGCGCCGGACAAGACCGCCGAGAGCGCGAAGCCGGCGGCGGCGCGGAAGGATAAGAAGCAACCAGCTACGCCGCCGGCCACGACTCCCGAGCGGGCGGCCGAAAGCGCCAAGCCGGCCGAGCCGGCCAAAGCCGAGGCATCCGAATCTGCCGATAAAGACAAAGAAGAACATTACGACGTGGCCGAAATTCCGCCGGTGATCACGCATCACCAGATCGCCGTGGGCGGAAAGACATTGAACTACACGGCCACGACCGGCCGGCTTCCGCTCAAGCGCGGCGATGGCAAGATCGAGGCTGAAATGTTCTACGTCGCGTACACGCTGGATGGACAGGACGCGGAAAAGCGGCCCTTGACCTTCTCATTCAATGGCGGGCCGGGTTCGGCTTCAGTATGGCTGCACATGGGCGCGCTTGGACCGAAGCGGGTTGTGCTCCAGCCCAACGGATTCATGCCGGCGGCGCCTTATCGTCTGGAGGACAATCCCGATACTCTGCTCGATCGCAGTGACATTGTCATGGTCGATGCCATGGCCACCGGCTACTCGCGCGCCGCAAACCCCGAACTCACCAAGAAATTTCTGGGCGTTAAGGGCGACATACAAGCCTTCGGAGAATTCATCCGTCTTTATCTCTCGCGCTACGAACGTTGGAGTTCGCCGCTTTTCTTGCTGGGCGAAAGCTACGGCACCACGCGGGCCGCTGGCATTGCCGGTTATTTGGACGATCA
>OBLW0100004448.1_pt1 | contig 10695 bp, 11 predicted proteins | sample 1520161 | NCBI WGS metagenome assembly OBLW01 (sample SAMEA3539309, study PRJEB22396) | soil metagenome | biome: tundra; feature: field; material: soil | place: USA | collected 2010-05 | depth 0.15 m
ATTCATCCGGAGTCCCATAGGGACGGCGCTCATGCTTGTAACGTTTTTGCGAGAAGAATGGAAAAACACAAACCGGGAGCGACTCCCGTAAATGTCAAACTGCTACTGCCACCCCGGCAAAGCCGGGGGTTCTCCCAATCGAATAGCCTGCGGCCCCACCTCCAAAGGCACAACCTATCTCCGCGGACAGGGTTAATGAGAGTGTGAGCGAAACGGGCCTTTGGCAGCGATGAACCGAGCCTTCGTCGCGGCTCACTCATGATTGAAGAGATACGCCCACGGGCCCAGTTGTACCTCGCGGGGATATACTTGTGCGGAACCGGGAACGCAAGCCCAGAATCCTGGTTAAAAGGAGCTAACCTGTGAAATCACCTCTGAGTCATGTTGCAATCCTTTTTCTTGCAGCATCCATCGTCACCCCGGCATTTGCGCAAAGCGGCGGAGCAGATATTTACAAGGCGAAGTGTGCCATGTGCCACGGCGCGGCCGGCCTCGGCGATTCTCCAGCCGGCAAGGCCCTGAAGGCTGCATCGTTCAAGGATCCGGCCATCGTCAAGGCCCCTGACGCTCAACTGATCGCTTCCGTCACAAACGGCAAAAACAAGATGCCCCCCAACAAAGGCAAGCTGACTGACGCTCAGATCAAGGCAGTTATCGCCTACGTCCGCACCTTGCAGAAATAGGCTTTCCGCACGAGCAGAGGCCGCAGGAATGTCCTGCTTTGCGGCAAGCCTCCCCCCTTCCTCGGCGGATGCGCCACGCGGGCGTCCGCCCACATTTCCTTCGCCTTCCGGGTTTTGGGTCGGCCAGCGGTGTTTTACCTCACTAAAGATGGATTTTCCGCTCCCTTCATTCCTCGTTTTGTGATTTACGTCACAGACCGGTATACTGGGCGACCGATATGGTTTTCTCACGGCATACAAGCGGAGTGTTTCTTCCAGGAAGCGCTCCAGATGCACTTGAACGTGGAAGTCTCGTTGGAGGTCTTAGCTCTTGGTTTCTAAAGTTTTAACCCGTTCAAAGTCTTTTGGTGAGCAGTTGCAACCCGGGGGTGCGGTAAATGTGCGCTGAACAACCTCCCCCACCCGATACCTCGCGGCGCCGCGCCATTGGGTTCTTTCTCGGTGGCGGCGTGCTTGCCACTCTAGCTTCCTTCCTGTATCCCGTAATGCGCTATTTCGTTCCTCCGGCAGTGGTCGATCTGGGAGGAGACGAAGTGGTCGCGGCCAAACACGGCGACCTTAAGCCGAACAGCGGTAAGATCTTCCGCTTCGGAGCCCGTCCCGGCCTGTTGATTCTGAATAGCGACGGCACCTATAAAGCCCTCTCTGCCACCTGCACCCACCTCGGCTGTACGGTGCAGTACCGCAGCGATCTGCGCGAGATATGGTGCGCCTGTCACAACGGCACCTACGATCTGAACGGCCGCAACGTCTCCGGCCCTCCCCCAAGACCGCTTACCGTCTTTGAGGTCCACGAGCGCGGCGACGAGATTGTCGTCAGCCGGAAGCGGGAGGCGTAACTGTGATTGCCGCCATGGTTCGCTGGCTCGACGAGCGCCTTGATCTCGAAGGCATCATCGCACCGTTTAAACACAAGACCGTTCCGACGCATCGCCTCTCGTACTGGTACTTCTTCGGCGGCATCACTCTCTTCCTGTTCATCATCCAGGTGCTCACCGGCATCCTCCTGCTGCTTTACTACCGCCCCGGCGCCAACGAAGCCTTCGAGAGTGTGCAGTACATCATGACCCGGGTGCAGTTCGGCTGGCTGATTCGTTCCATTCATTCCTGGTCCGCCAACCTGATGATCTTCACCGCCTTCGTGCACATGTTCAGCGTCACGTTTCTCAAGGCCTATCGCAAGCCGCGCGAGCTCACCTGGGTTACCGGCATGCTGCTGCTTTTTCTGGTCATGGGATTCGGTTTCAGCGGCTACCTGCTGCCCTGGAACACGCTGGCCTTCTTCGCCACCAAGGTTGGCACCGAGATCGCCGGACAGGTTCCCATCATCGGCCACCCCATGATGATCTTCCTGCGCGGCGGCGAAGAAGTTACCGGCGCCACGCTAACCCGCTTCTTCGGATTCCATGTCGCCGTTCTGCCTGGCATCGTTACCGTTCTGATCGCCATTCACCTGTTCTTTGTGCAGCGCCAGGGCATGAGCGTTCCGCCGAAAGTTGAGGCCGAATGGACTGCCAACCCCTCAGCGCGCCGCGAGATGAAGTTCTTTCCCAACTTCATGCTGCGCGAAATGATGGCCTGGTACGTGGCCATCGGCGCACTTGGCGCCCTGGCTGCTCTCTTTCCATGGGAACTCGGCGTCAAGGCCGATCCCTTTATCTCCGCTCCCGCCGGCATCAAGCCCGAGTGGTACTTCCTGTTCATGTTCCAGACCCTCAAGCTCATCCCTTCAAAAGTCTGGATCATCGACGGCGAGGTCCTGGGCGTTCTCGGCTGCTCCCTGGCCGGAATGTTCTGGCTTCTGCTGCCTTTCTTTGAGAGTGACAAACCTGCGCGCACCAGGGCGTGGATCACCGGCCTTTCCATCTTTGCGCTTGTTTACGTGGTAGGTATGACTGTCTATGGCTTCGTTGCAAAATAATCTCCGGTCCTCTCACGCAGCTCGCTCCGCCTGGCTGGCTGGATTTCTCGTGCTCGCCGCGTGCCTCGGTTACGGCCAGGCTGTCAACTCCTGCCTGGACTGCCATTCCGCTCAGGCCGGCCGTCTTGAAGTCACTCCGGAAAAATTCAGCCAGGACATTCACGCGCAAAAAGGCCTTACCTGCACCAGTTGCCATGGCGGCGACTCATCCAGCTACGATCCCACTGTAGCCATGAGCCGCAAGGCGGGATGGAAGGGCAAGATCGATCGCAAGCAGATTCCGCAATTGTGCGGTTCCTGCCACTCCAATCCGGCCCTGATGCGCACCTACAATCCGAGCCTGCGCACCGATCAACTGGACCAGTACCACACCAGCATCCATGGCAAGCGCCTCGCTACTGGTGACGACAAGGTCGCCGTCTGCGTCGACTGCCACAGCGTCCACGACATCCGTCCGCCGAACGATCCGCGTTCCACCGTCAACCCCGTCAACGTGGCCAAGACCTGCTCGCGCTGCCACTCCGATGCCGCTTACATGAAGTCCTACGGCATTCCCACCGATCAGTTCGCCAACTACAACACCAGCGTTCACCACGAGGCGCTCACGGTTGGCGGCGACCTCAGCGCGCCCACCTGCACCACTTGCCACGGAAACCACGGCGCTGTTCCGCCCGGCGTAGACAAGGTTCAAAACGTCTGCGCAAACTGCCACGTCTTCCAGGCCCAGATGTACCAGAAGAGCACCCACAGCAAGGCCTTTGCGGATAAGGGTCTTCCCGGCTGCGTCGTCTGCCACAGCAACCACGGTATTCACAAGCCTTCCGATGCCATGCTTGGTACCGGCCCCACTGGCGTGTGCATGCGCTGCCACGCGCCCGACGATCATTGCGATCGCGCCCGTACCCACATCCTCAACAACCTCACCCAGCTCGATAAGGCGGTCGACGGCGCTGACCAGTCTCTCCGTCGCGCCGAGGCTGCCGGCATGGAAGTCAGTGAGGCCCGCCTCAATCAGGATCAGGCACGCGACGCACTCACCAAGGCCCGCGTAACAATCCACAGCTTCCAGGCTGACCTCGTCGATAAGGACGTTCAGGTCGGCATGAAGATCGCCGCGGCGAACCGTAAAGCCGGCGACGACGCAATGGTCGAGCGCGATCACCGCCGCATCGGTCTCGGCATCTGCCTCATCGCCATCGCCTTCTTCCTCGTCGGCCTCTGGCTTTATATAAAACAACTGGAAAGCTAGAGCATTTTCGATTCGAGCATTAACAGAAATTCGGGTGCCCCATCCTTTCCGCGCTCTTTGCGGAAAGGGTGGGAGACCACAGAAGCCCATCTCGACCGTAAACATTCAGGTCGAAGACGCGCTAGATCGCTGCTGAAAAAGTCTGAGTTTTGAAAGGGCGCGGCCAATGCCGCGCCCTTCTCTTATGCCGCGGTCGAAAATGCCGACCTGAAAGCACGAGTGATTGTCCGCACGATCCAGCGCATCACGACGAGAATCAAAATAAGAAATGCGACCACAATCCCCGCGGCCGCAATCGGGTGCTGAGTCGCAAGCCAGGTGAGAAACACCGCAAGAGTGTCTTCTCCGGCGCTCAGCGCAAAATTCGAAACCGGCTCGGGAGATGGAGTCACGGCGACCCGCGCCGCGGTTTTCCCACCGTGCGCCGCGAGGGCGATTGCGCCACCCGCCAGCGTCGCCAGCAGTTGCATTTGCGGCGAAAGCTGCGACGTCGCGCCGTATGCAATCAAGGCGGCCACGGGAATTCGCACAAATGTATGCAGAGCATTCCAGAACAGATCGAAGGCCGGAATCTTGTCGGCAAAAAACTCAATCGCAAAGAGTATGAGCGCAGCCGCAATCACCCACCAACTTGCAAGCAGATGTAGTTGGGGCGGCAGATTCAGCAGGTTGGCGTGGGCCAGCAGGCCGAGGGTGGCTACGGTGGCGTAGACATTCAGCCCGGCGGCAAAGCTTACCGCCACAATCAATCCTGCGAGTTCAGGGCCGGCGAATCCGAATCTGCCAAACATCATGCCTGACAGAATATTCGCACCAGGCCTCTTCTCCCAATCTCTATTTCGTCAAACGAGTTTCCAAACCCGAACCGGGCTACTCGGCAACCTTGATTACCAGCTTTCCAAAGTTTTCTCCCCGGAACAGCTTGAGCAGAGTTTCTGGAAAAGTCTCCAGCCCATCCACCACATCTTCGCGCGCCTTGAGCTTGCCTTCGATCGTCCAGCCGGCCAGGGCCTTCATGCCTTCCGGGTAGCGGTCGGCGTAATCGAATACGACGAAGCCTTCCATCAGTGCATGATTCACCAGCAGAGACATGTAGTTCCTGGGACCCACCATCCCGGTCGTGCTGTTGTACTGCGAGATGGCGCCGCAAATAATAATGCGTGCCCTGCGAGCCAACATCGATAGGGCTGTTTCGAGAATTTCGCCGCCGACGTTATCGAAGTAAATGTCGATGCCTTTGGGACAGTGCCGCGCCAGCGCCTTGCGAACGTCCTCGTTCTTGTAATCGACGGCCGCATCGAAGCCCAGCTCGTCGACTATATAGCTGCACTTGGCGGCGCCTCCGGCAATGCCGATCACGCGGCAGCCTTTGATCTTTGCTATCTGTCCAACTACGGCGCCCACTGCTCCGGCCGCAGCCGACACCACTACTGTCTCGCCCTCCTTCGGCTGGCCAATATCGAGCAAGCCGAAATAAGCGGTAAGGCCCGTCATGCCGAGAGCTCCCAGATAGCGCGGCGGCGGAGCCACCTGCGGATCAATTTTTCTCAGGCCCGCGGCTTTGCTCACAACGTAATCCTGGATGCCGGTGATGCCAACCACCAGGTCTCCAGCCGCGAGAGTCGGATCGTTTGATGTGACGACGCGGCCGACGCCGCCTGCACGCATCACGTCGCCCAAACCGACGGGAGCAACGTACGACTTGCCCGCATTCATCCAGCCGCGCATGGCGGGATCCAGCGAAAGGTAGAGCACACGAACCAGCACTTCTCCTGCACCGGGCTCGCCCGCCGGCACCGTAATGAACTCAAAATCACTGCGTTTCACCATCCCCACAGGACGCGAGATCAACCGGAATTGACGATTCTCAAGTGCGCTCATTCTCAATCTCTTTCTTCAATACAGGTGCCCACGAATTGTACCGCGCGCAGACCCGGATCGAAATACTCGACCTTCATCCCGCAAGCGGGATCGCCCTCTTCAGGCCGCTGTCGCGTGCCCTGGATTTCGATGTCGATTTCGATTCTGAGGCCTGGGAGATTGTGTACCGTGGCGCCATCGCGAAAGTTTGCCAAAGCCGCATTCGCTTTCTTGCATCAATGAATCGGAATTTCCTGGGACACGCGTTTCGGAATGCAGCTTTGCTGGATGAGTGCATCAGGCTGTTATCGCGAGATGAGGAATAATTGCGCGGATTCGGCTGGGTCGGGCTTGAGTCTTGAGCACTCTGACTCGCCGCCGCGAGTTACGTCCCGGGATGAAGCGGCGCCGGTTCTCCCCCAAAGCTCCCGTGCCCCATCCTTTCGCCTGCCCGGGGTCCCCACGGATAGGTCTTCATCCGTGGGGTGGTTACTGGCGAAAGGGTGGGATACCACGTCACTCAATTAGGCCGTTCATCAGGAGCGTTCGATGACGTTGCCCGCGAGAGTATCGCTAAAAGTTTTCTTCCTTGCTTTCCGACAGGAGGCTCTGCTCGTCGGCGGGGACAAGGCGGACGAGGTGATCAACGGTGTAGGACGAAGGGTGCTGGCTGGTGTAGTAGTGGCGCACCTGGAGCTCGCCCAGAAGACCGATGGCGAGCATCTGGATGCCCGATACGAACAGCACCGAACCGATGACAAACATGGCGCCATGGTGATGCATCAGGTCCAGGCTCGGGTCGAGTATCTTCATCCCCAGCAGCAGGGCTCCCATGAAGCAGCCTCCCATCATGCCCAACAGGCCAAATCCGCCGAAGAAGTGAAGCGGGCTGCTCATGTACTTGAGCAGGAAGCGGATGGTCAGAAGGTCAAAGAAGACGCGGAAAGTGCGGCCGATGCCATAGTGGCTCTTGCCCCATTCGCGATTGACGTTGCGGATTGGAACCTCGCAGATGGAAGCGCCATACCAACTTGCAAGGGCGGGAATGAAGCGATGCATCTCGCCGTAGAGCGGAATGTTGTGAATGACCTCGCGGCGATAGGCCTTGAATGTTGTGCCGAAATCATGGATATCGACCCCGGAGAGTTTGGCCATCAGCCAGTTTGCGCAGCGCGAGGGAATGCGGCGCAAGATGAAATTGTCGATACGGTCCTTGCGCCACCCGGAGACGACGTCGTATCCCTCATCGAGCTTTTCGATGAACGCGGGAATGTCGTTGGGGTCGTGCTGCAGGTCGCCGTCCATGGCCAGGATAAACTCGCCGGAGGCATGGTCGAAGCCAGCGGACAGAGCCGAGGTCTGGCCAAAGTTGCGGCGCAGCTTCACCACCAGGACGCGGCTGTCGACTGCGGCAATTTCTTCGAGGAGCTTGTAGGTGCGGTCCTTGGAACCGTCGTCAACAAGCACCATCTCAAAGCTGTCGCCCACCTGTTCCATTACCTGCTTCAGACGGGCATATAAGACGGTGACGTTCTCCTCTTCATTGTGTAGGGGCACAACAATGGAGTATTTCGCCATAGTATTCAGGTAGACGGAAAACTGGCGATGTAAGACTACGTTGTTTCATAAGGTTTTTATAAAGATATCGGCCGCACGGCGCCTCACTTGAACCCGAGCTTGTCGTGTTAGGTACCCGCGCCAGCGACACACACCCCGAAAGGGTGAACTACTATATTTTGTAGTCGTGTGAGTCAAGCAGATATGCGTCTGTTCGTTGGCATCCCGCTTTCGCCTGCGGTCCTCTCCGAACTCACGACCGTCGTGGCGCGCCTCAGGTCAAACAGCGATGGCCTGCGCTGGATGGCGCCGGAGTCATGGCACATCACTCTCCAGTTTCTGGGCAACACCGAGCCGGGAAAGTTGAGCTGCCTTGTTGTACGCCTCGGTGAAGTGCGTTCCCCGGCCGTCCCGGTTCATCTCACACAGTTGGGTTGCTTCGATCGCGCCGGCGTCTTCTATGCCGATATCAAACTCACTCCTGAGCTAGTCGCCCTCGCCGAGCGCATCACGGTAGCCACCGCCGTCTGCGGTTTCGTCCCCGAGGTCCGTCCATTCCATCCCCACATCACGCTCGCCCGCGCCACAGGTCATGGCCGAGGCCAGCCTCTACGTACCCTTGAACGGCGAGTCCTAAGCCAACCCTCTTTCACTCGCTTCGTGGCGCCGGAGTTTCTTCTTTACGAAAGCCACCTTTCTCCCGCCGGCGCAACCTACGAAGTCCGCCACCGCTTCCCGCTCACCTGACGAATGCTCTGCCCCAGAGCCGCTACGCCCACCGCCCACTTGCCTACACAACCAAGAACCCTGAGGAGAATGAATCTACAGAAAAGTTGGGACTTGACTCATTCGCGAGCAAAGGGGTGTTCAGAATTACACGAATAAGAGCCTAATTGAGGCTAAATGCGCCCAATTAGGCCTTATTTGCGGCCTATTTGCGGCAAATGGCTGCTTGGATGGTGCCGATTCGGGGGTGATTATTCGGGTTGGTCGCACCTGTGGGGGTGGGCGGCGGATTCTGACCTGGATGGAGGCGTCAGGGTGCGATTGCGCGATTGACTGCCGGCTACCCACCCTTCGCCAGAGAAAAGGCGAAGGATGGGGCACCCTCAGTGCTGAGGCAAGCTTAAGAGTGGGCCACCCGTTCATTTTGGGATGGTCAGATGTGGGCCAACCGTCGCATCGTATCTACGTAAGCAACTTCTCAGTTGACGATTCCAACAGAGTAGACACCAGCGCCAGGGGCAGGCCCACCACGTTGAAGTAGCAGCCCTCAATGCGCGGAATCCAGCGCGCCGCGCGGCCCTGGATGGCGTAGGCGCCGGCCTTGTCCATCGGCTCGCCGGTTGCAACGTAGGCGGCGATCTCTTCGTCGGACAAGGCGAGGAAGCGGACGGCGGTGGCTTCGGCTGCAACTTCAGCGCCCTCCGCGGTGACCAGGGCAACGCCGGTAATCACGCGATGCGTGCGCCCTGAGAGCAGCCGCAACATGCGCGCGGCGTCGGCAGCGTCCTCAGGCTTGCCCAGAATGTGATTGTCGAGCGTTACCGTAGTATCGGCGCCCAGCACCGCAAGAGAGGACTTGCTGTCCGAGCGTCCTTTTCCCGTGGGGCCGTTTTCTGACGTCAGTTCGCGAAAGACGACCTGTGCTTTTTCACGAGCCAGCCGCGTTACGTAAGCAATGGGGTCTTCGCCCTCCAGTGGCTCCTCGGGAATGTGCGCAGGGTGCACCTGAAATGAAAAGCCGGCCTGCGTAAGCAGTTCACGGCGACGGGGCGAGGCTGAGGCCAAAACCAGCATATTGGAATTATGGCAGGGCGCCGCGGGTGTGGCCCGAGCCGGTTAGACTGAAAAAGAGGGGCTTGCACACCAACAGAGGCGAGCCCGGACAAGGTTCAAATGCACTTCAATTTTGGTTTTACGACCGTTCAGGTGCTCTGGACGCTCACGTTTGCGGCGCTGCTGGTTGTGCTGGTGGTTTTGCTGGGGCGAGACCGCTCGCGCCGCTTTCCCTGGTTCACCTTCAGCATGGCTCTCACAGCGTTGCGGCTGCTGGCCAGCAGGATGCTCTTTGAGCGCATGGCGCCCATGGCCACGAGCAGCATCTTTCTTACACTCGCCATTTTGGAGGCGCTGGTCTCCCTGGTTGTATTGGTGGAGCTGGCGCGGCGCGCGTTCTCGGGCGCTACACGGAACGCATGGATCATCGGCACGCTGGCGATGCTTGCCGGGGGCGCGGCGGTTCTGGCCACATGGGGCCCATGGCCGCCGTGGAAGACCCTCACAGCGGAGTCGACCCTCGCAGTGCTAAGGCTGATGCAACTTGTGGCGCAGAAGACCGATCTACTGGCAGACGTGCTCACAATCGAGCTGGGCCTGGTGGTGATGCTGTTCGGGCGGCGCTTCAAGGCCGGCTGGCGCAGCCACACACAGCAGATTGTCATCGGCCTCTCCACCGCGGCGATCGGGCAAATGGCGGTGCGCGGCATCTGGCAGATAATCGCACTCCACGCCGCGCCCCACTCCCAGGCGGAATACGAGCGTGTTATCGGCCTGCAGGAGAAGCTCTACAACTCGAACAGCGTGGTGTTTCTGGCGGTGCTGGTGTGGTTCATCGTATGCCTCTGGATCGACGAACCGGGAACGGGGACGGCGGCGGCAGGAGCGGAAGCTCTACCGGCAGAGGCTGATGGAGTGGGAGCGGCTGAGGAGAAATAATCCGCCCTGAAATGAACTGCGCTTTTCAGGAGGACTGACCCCTGATCCCTGAGCCCTGACCCCTAAATATGGCAGCTTGCTTGGCCGCGCTTTTCGAGATACCGCTGGTGGTATTCCTCGGCGCGCCAGAAAGTCTGCGCCGGCTCGACCTTGGTCACAATGCGCTTCGGCATGAAGCGTCCCTCTGCGGCAAGCTGCTCAATCTTGGCGAGCGCCTGCGCCTGCTGCTCGGGCGAGTGGAAGAAGATGGCCGAGCGGTATTGCGTGCCCCAGTCGGGCCCCTGACGGTTCAGGGTGGTTGGGTCGTGGAGCGCAAAGAACGCGTCCAGCAACTGCTCGTAGCTCACCAGTTGGGGATCGAAGTCGAGTTCGACTACTTCGGCGTGCCCGGTCTGGTCCGTGCAAACGTCCTTGTAACTGGGCCGCTCCGACTGGCCGCCCTCATAGCCCACCGCTGTTGCTGTCACGCCGGGGATGGCCGCAAACGCCGCCTCGACTCCCCAGAAACAACCCGCCCCGAATGTCGCTTTTTCTGTGCTCATAGCTCCTTTGATGCTCGGGGGCAGGCCTGGGTAACAGTTTTTGCGTCAGGTCGAAACAAGCAAAACTTGGCTATACGTCGATGAATTGCTTGAATCTCAAAATCTGCATGGACGCCGAGCCGGACACATTTCATGATTGACTCTTATCTAACTTGTAATTTCCGG
>OBLW0100004449.1_pt1 | contig 10695 bp, 11 predicted proteins | sample 1520161 | NCBI WGS metagenome assembly OBLW01 (sample SAMEA3539309, study PRJEB22396) | soil metagenome | biome: tundra; feature: field; material: soil | place: USA | collected 2010-05 | depth 0.15 m
GGAGTTCAGACGTGTGCTCTTCCGATCGGTGCGGTTACAGGTCGCCAACACGATGACTTCCTCGATGCCTTCTGCGCTCGACAACTGCACCAGGGCTTGGTAACGCCGGTCCTCGCTGATCCAGAAGCGCTCCCGCACGCCTACCGGGCTGTGCGGTAGTTCAGGCCAACGACCATCAGAGTGGGTTCCAAGGTGTTCTTCTCCCGCCTACTGCCCTATCCAAAAGCATCCGCCGTGCCAAAAGGGGCAGCTGCGGGAACAACGATCCTATTTAGTTTCAGTTAGTTAGGATGAATCCTATGACGGGAATGGGGATTTGTGAGGCTGGATTGCGGGATATCACGCTGAGATCGTGTCTTTTGGCCCGGTGGAAGGCCGTTTGAACCCCGAAAAATGGGACTGCGTAGGAACAGCTCGGTTCAAGCGAATCTCCTGAACGCCGGAAACTGCTACTTAAAGTCCTGCTGACCGTTCCACGCAAACGAAAAAGAGGGCCTTGACGTCAGTTTACGGCGAGAACCACCAGGGTGGCGTCGTCTTGGAATTGCGCGCTACAAAAATCCGAGACCTGCGCGAGCAGCTGCCCGTTCAGTTCAGCAGCGGAGCTGACTGCGTTCTCCTTAGCGAATGCTGCGACCCTCTCCACTCCAAACTCTTCGCCTTGCGCGTCCTCGGCCTCGGTGATGCCGTCTGTAAAGAGAGGCAGCCTGTCTCCGGATTTCAGATCGACGCTGGAATCCTGATAATTCCACGAGGGAAAAACGCCGAGCAGCGCGCCGCCGTGATCTAGAGTGAGCGCCGTGCCTGCAGAAACCAGAATAGGATAGGGATGGCCGGCATTGCAGTAGCGAAACGTGCGCGACTTGGCGTCGAGTACGCCGCAAAAAAAGGTGACGAACTTGTTTTCAGCGATACTTCCGCACAGCATGCCGTTCACGATCGCGCAAACGCGCGCAGGACTGTCCAGTTCGCGCACGGAGGCGGAGGCTGGCCTGGACATTAGCCATGAGCAAGACCGCGGGAACGCCCTTGCCGGAGACATCCGCAATGCAGATAGCCAGCCGGTTGCCTTAAAGCCGGAGCACATCGAAGTAGTCTCCGCCGACCGCGCGCGCGGGGCGCCATGCGTTGGCTACAGTGATTCCCGGAAGCTGTGGAATCTCCTTGGGCAAAAGAGACTGCTGGATTTCGCGGGCGCGCTGCAATTCCTCTTCGTGGATTTCCAGGCGGGCTGCGCCCGACCGGACCATGCTCTGCAGTTCGACATTGCGGCGCTCGAGCCGAGCCTTTGTCTTGCTGTAGAGAAAATTCATTACGCCGTAGACGAAGGTGATCAGGAATGGCATCTTCCAGCCAGTGGTGAGCAAGTGCCCGAGCGATTGCGGACTAGGCGGGGCCAACCACCAGACAATGAGGCTGCTCAGCGCGTAAACGGGAAACATCAAGACGCACAGCACAGTCAGAAAGATCAGCCAGTCATAGGGAGAGGGTTTTTCGTACAGGGCGTGCAGCCATTGCGCCGGAGGCGAAACGAAATTGCCGATGCACAGCGAGTACAAGATGACGGTGAAAAGATTTATAGGCTGGCCAATTGCCCAGAAAGTTGCGCCGACTACGAAAGCAATGAACAGGTAAATGCCCTGGTTACGGAAGAAAACGGTCAACCATTTCGAGTCGACGGTCAGGATCTTTGTCCCTGCGCCTGGGAGGTGAAAGGACCTCTCGACGGTAGAGGGCACAGCCTTCAACGTAAAACCTCCGCCGGCATAATGCCTTTCTCCTGCGAACCTTTCGCGCGGGGTTGGTAGACACAGAAAGGCTCTTCATCCAGATAGTTTCCGGTCGCGGCAAATGCGCGCGCGCGGCATCCCATGCAGACATTGCGGAACTCGCAGCAGCCGCACTTCCCATTCAGATTATTTACGTCGCGCAGCTGATGGAACACAAATGAGTTTTCCCAGATATCCGAGAACGATTGCTTCTTCAAATCCCCCGCCAGCGCCGGCAAATATCCGCAGGGATAGACTTCGCCCTGGTGGGAAATGAAGCACACCGCGGTCCCGGCGAGGCATCCCTTGGTCATGGCATTCATGTCGGAAGGATGTGTTCCGGGATGTCCCACTGCTTTCCCGATGCCATTAGGCTTCAACTCGATGCCGGTTGAACCTGGCATGGTCATTTCTGTCGCGCCGATGCCAAGCGGACCCCTGCTTGGCGAACTAGAGGCCGCCGGAATCGTGGGCTGTGCAGCCTGCGCGGCTGCCATTGCGGAACGGTGCTCCGCCGAGCGCCGTTGGCGAACCACGCGGAAGTAATGCGGTGCACAAGTCGCCTTCAACTCGATGCCGCCTTCCAAAGACTGATCGTAAAACCAGTTCAGCATCTTTTCGTATTCTTCCGGTGGAACCATCTGCTCGGCAGCAATGTCTACACCGCAGCCTACCGGAACTAACAGGAAAGTATGCAGCGCATCCGCTCCAATCGACTTCGCCAGCTCGAGGACCTGCGGAAGCTGATAAGCGTTGTGACGCGCGATCGTGGTATTGATCTGCACCGACATGCCGAGATCTTTCAGATTACGGAAGCCGGTAATGGCGGCGTCGAATGCACCTGGAATGCCGCGAAAAGTATCATGCGTCAGCGCATCAGCTCCGTCCAGGCTGATGGCAACGCGCTTGACGCCGTTGTCAACGATTTTGCGCGCCACTTGCTTAGTAACCAATGTGCCATTTGTGGCCAGCGCGACGCGCAGACCCTTGTCTGTTCCACAACGCGCCAGCTGGAAAATATCCGAGCGGAAAAGCGGCTCACCGCCGCTAAGCACGAGGATGGGGGAGGAGACCTCGGCGATCTGGTCGATGATATCGCGCGCTGCCTGAGTAGATAGATCCGAAGGAGAGCTCAGCTCGGTAGCGCTGGCGCGGCAGTGGATGCAGCGAAGATTGCACCCTTTCGTCAACTCCCAGAAAATCAGCCGTGGCTTATTTTGGCTTCCACGACTCGCATGCCCGTCGCCGCCTACCGCAGTCATGTTTTTGCCTCCCACCTGAATTAAGCGCGCTACATCCCACTCCTGCCGCAAAGATAAAAGAGAACCAATCATGTGGCGGTGACCATCATCACTAGAAATTGTGATCCTGATCACGCGGGCTTAAGTCCTATCGAATAGGAAGGAGTCGGTGCGCCGGAAGACTTCCTCCGGGATGTTTCGATCGCTTGCTTCGAGCCTACGCAATCTGCCGGGCGGCCACGTCAGTTATGTTCCGCAATATTCCGCAGCGCTGAAGGGTCCAGAATCAGAAGAGTTGAGCCCTTCGACTGTAAAATCTGACGCTTCTTCAGCTCCGCGAACAGTCGAGTTACCGTCTCTCGGGTGGTTCCGATCATCTGCGCAATCTCCTCGTGCGTGAGTCTGAGCTTCAACCGCGGCTCTGGCTTGGCGGATTCTCCGTTCTTCAAGCTCCATTCCAGAAGCAAGGTAGCCAGTTTCTCGGCCGCGGAGTGGGATAGTCCAAGGGACCGAACCTCCTTGCAGGCATTGTGATATTTTTCGCCTAACTGTTCCGCTACCTTGAAGCAAACGTCAACGTCGTCCTTCAGAAACAGAAGAAAGTCATCGCGCTTCACAAAATTAATCTGGCAGGGGTCGATCGTCTCCGCCGTGACTTCATAGGGTTTGCCGGAGATAGTGGCGCTCAGTCCCAGTACTTCCCCTGGCTCGGCCAGCTTCACAATCATTGTCCGGCCGCTGGGAGAATTTATGGAGAGCTTCACACTCCCTTTGCAGATCACAAAAATGCCGCGTGGCAACTGGCCTTCCACGAACAGCACTGCGCCCTGTGGATACGGCGCGGCAAACTTGATCTTTTCAAATGCCTGCAGGCTGGAATCCGGCAGATTGCAGAAGATGCGATCAGTCCGCAACTTGCACGCAAGGCAGCTTTCTACTATTTCCATTCCGTAGGGCGAGAGCATGATCGACCTCCTATAACAGCCTCGTAGGGCAACTTCGGGCCGGATCGCTTGCATGGCCGCATCTTGCGCGGTGCACAAGCCAGTTGAGCCGGTTTCGTCTCACTCCAGTCTCCGTCTGTACGAATCGCTTGGCTGTGCTGCCAGGCACATGCCATTGTGACCTCCCGTACACTCAATTTCTGTGATGCAAATCACATGCATCTGTGACTCGGCGCTCGAAATTCCCGCCTGGGATTCAAAGATCTGCATTCAGTGCGGCAAATGCGCCATGGTTTGTCCGCATTCGGTCATCCGCATCAAGGTGTACGACTCGAAAGAACTGGAAGGTGCTCCGGCAACATTCAAGTCCACCGAGACCCGGGACCGGGAATGGCAAGGTCTCAAATATACGATTCAGGTTTCGCCGGAAGACTGCACTGGTTGCGGCATCTGCGTTGAAGTTTGTCCGGTCAAGAACAAGGCCGAAACACGTCTCAAAGCAATCAACATGGTGCCACAACCGCCGTTGCGCGTACCCGAGCGCGAAAACTGGGATTTCTTCCTCAAGATCCCGGAGCTTGACCGCCGCAACATTAAAGTCACTAACATCCGCCAGCAGCAAATTCAGGAGCCGCTGTTCGAGTTCTCGGGCGCCTGCGCCGGTTGCGGCGAAACGCCATATCTCAAGCTGATGTCGCAATTGTTTGGGGACCGCGCCATCATCGCCAACGCTACTGGATGCTCGTCGATTTACGGCGGCAATCTGCCCACTACGCCCTGGACGAAAAACGCAGCAGGCCGCGGGCCGGCCTGGTCCAACTCTCTTTTCGAAGACAACGCCGAGTTCGGTCTGGGCTTCCGGCTCTCCATCGATAAGCAGACCGAGTTTGCGCAAGAGTTAGTGCGTCGCGTGGCGGGGACGATCGGCGAAGAACTCGCTGCCTCGCTCCTTGCTTCCCCACAGAAAGACGAAGGGGACATCTACGAACAGCGTCAGCGCGTCGACCTGCTGAAAGAAAAACTGAGCGGCGTTGACTCCACGGACGCTAAGCAACTACTTGCCGTCGCCGACCTGCTGGTCAAGAAAAGCATTTGGATCGTAGGCGGAGACGGTTGGGCCTATGACATCGGCTACGGTGGCCTCGATCACGTATTGGCCAGCGGTCGCAACGTCAACGTACTCGTGCTGGACACTGAGGTCTACTCCAACACCGGAGGTCAGGCCTCCAAATCCACACCGCGCGCCGCAGTGGCCAAGTTTGCTGCCGGCGGCAAGCCCGGCCCCAAGAAAGACCTGAGGCTCATCGCTATGAGCTACGGCAACATCTATGTCGCGAGTGTCGCCATGGGCGCGAAAGACGAGCACACGCTGAAGGCCTTCCTGGAAGCTGAGGCTTATAATGGTCCTAGTCTCATCATCGCGTATTCGCACTGCATCGCTCACGGCATCAACATGACCACTGCGATGTCGAATCAGAAGCGGCAGTCGATTCTGGACAGTGGCTGCTCTATCGCTACAACCCGGAACGGGCTTCCAAGGACGAAAATCCGCTGACCCTTGATTCTCGGACGCCGACGCGTAGAGTCCAAGATTACATGTTGATGGAAACGCGCTTCAAGATGCTCACCAAGAGTAGGCCGGAAGACGCCAAGCAACTCTGGAATGAGGCGCAGCACGACGCCGAGACTCGCTTTCGCCTTTATGAATATCTGGCGCAGCGGAAATCTGAAAGAGAACCCGCCAAAAGCTGAGTGAGAAGTAGGCAGCAGGCGGAGAAGCAGGAGAAATCATGATCGACCTCAGCACCACTTATCTGGGTTTGCAGCTTCGTACACCTCTGGTAGCTTCTGCATCGCCACTATCGCAGGAGATTGACGGCATTCACCGTCTTGAGGATGCTGGTGCGTCCGCCGTGGTACTGTACTCGCTGTTCGAAGAGCAGTTGCGGCAGGAAAGCGTCGAGCTTGAACATCACCTTGCTGAAGGGACAAACAGTTTTGCAGAGGCAGCAAGTTTCTTCCCCCAGCCCGATGAATTCCGGTTGGGACCTGAGGGATATCTGAATCACATCCATCGGGCCAAGCGAGCGGTATCGGTGCCGATTATCGCCAGCCTCAACGGTGCGACCCTTGGCGGGTGGGCCAAGTATGCCAAACAGATCGAGCAAGCCGGAGCCGACGCCATCGAGTGTAATATCTACTTCATTCCGACAAACCTGGACATCGCAGGTTCCGACGTCGAGAAGACCTATATTGACATTCTTCGAGAAGTAAAGATTTCAGTCCACATTCCCGTCGCGGTAAAAGTCAGCCCTTTCTTCAGCAATATGGCCAATATGGCGAAGCGGTTCGACGAAGCAGGCGCGAATGGCCTGGTGCTGTTCAATCGCTTCTATCAACCTGACGTCAACCTGGATGAGTTGGAAATCCAACCGAATGTATTGCTCAGCACTCCACAAGCGCTGCGGCTTCCGCTTACATGGATCGGTATCCTTTACGGTCGCATTCACGCCAGCCTCGCTGCGACCAGCGGCGTGCATGGCTCCGAGGACGTCGTAAAGCTGCTCATGGTCGGCGCAGACGTCACTATGCTCTGCTCCGCGCTGTTGCGGAACGGTATCGGTCATCTTCAGCACATCGAAGAAGGCTTGCTCGAGTGGATGGAGAACCACGAATACGAATCTGTTCAGCAGATGAAGGGCAGCATGAGTCAGATCCGCTGTCCCAATCCCTCGGCCTTCGAGCGTGCGCAGTACATGAAGGCGGTCAAGAGTGTGCAGCATGTAATGCTCGCCGACCGCGAAGCCTGGTACCGCCCGTTTTGAAGAGCGGATGGTGAGAGTTACTGGACAGCAGATAAGCATTGGGGCACAGGCTAACGCCTGTGCCCCAATGCTGTGCCGGTTCAAAGGTGCTCGGCTGACTGCCCTGACTGCCTACTTCGCTTGCAGAGTCTCGATGCAGTGGGTAAGATTCGCCACGCGTTGCTGCACCTCAACCTCGTGTCCACCGCTCATACTCCGAAACAACGGTCCCCACACCGGCATCTCTTTGGATCCGTGGGCGGGAAGGTCGGATGTGCCACGGAGGATGGACGTGACTTTCAGAGCGGGAAACTCCCCTCCGTTGTTCTTGCTCAACATGGTAAGGTCGGCGGGAGGAATTTTCAGCGCGCTGGCCGCCGGGCCTCCGCCTTTGCCGTCCGTTCCATGGCAGACGGCGCAGTATGACGTGTACATTTCCTTGCCGGATGCAGGCGACGTGGGCTTAATGGTGACATGCTGAATGGTTTTCTTTGTTTGGTCCTGAGTTTGCTCCTGCGCGGCAACCGTGCAGGCCAAGATGATCAAGGCAGGAAACACTAAAATCAATTTCTTGATCGACATCGCATTTCTCCTTTCAAACCCGATGTTTCTTCATCTGAAATCTAAGAACGCTCGGAACATAGAAGCCGGATGCGCCGCTGCCAGCGGCGACAAGAACGATGAGCATTCTTCTATTTCAACTCATTATCAGTCCGGGCCCTCCGCCTTGGCTGTGACCAGGAACACAACCGATTGTGCCCTCAGCACGAAATCTGCTTGCTCCGGGTGTGGGCGCTGAACCGTGCGCCGCTCACATACATCCGTGATATTCGTCACATCCAACTCCGCCCCCCGCCGAGCATAATCACCAACAGTTTTGTGGAGAGTTCTAACCACTTCAAGTGGGGAGTTCCCATGGCAAAAGGTCGCGTTTCCATCGTCGTCGAGCACTGCAAATCCTGTGGCTTCTGTGTGGAGTTTTGTCCTTCCCACGTGCTCGCGCTCTCCTCCGCTTTCAATTCCAAGGGCTACCATCCGCCGCATGTCCTACATCCGGAAAAGTGCAGCGGTTGCGATTTGTGCGGGATGTACTGCCCTGACTTCGCTATTTATGCCACTAAGGTGGCTCCCGATAAGGGAGGTAACAAATGAAGGCCGATCCTCGCGGAGTACTTAGCGGCACACACTTCATGGATGGCGACCACGCCTGCTGTGAAGGCGCGCTAGCCGCCGGCGCCCGCTTCGCCGCCGGATATCCCATTACTCCTTCCACCGAAGTGGTCGAGCGCTTTGCCTCACGCGTGCCCACAGTAGGCGGAACGTTTATCCAGATGGAAGATGAACTTGCGGCCTCGATCACGCTGCAAGGCGCAGTCTGGGGCGGGGCCAAAGCGTTCACTGTAACCTCCGGCCCCGGCTTCTCTTTGATGATGGAGCACATCGGCTACGCGGCGATGACCGAGACCCCGTGCGTGTTCGTCGACGTGCAGCGCGGCGGCCCGTCCACCGGGCTGCCCACGCTCCCCCCGCAAGCGGATATGATGCAGGCACGCTGGGGCTCGCATGGCGACTACGAAATCATCGCTCTCTGTCCCAATTCTCCACAGGAATGTTTCGACCTCACCATTACTGCATTCAACCTGGCGGAAGAATTTCGCGTGCCGGTCATGTTCATGATGGACGAAGTCGTCGGTCATATCTAGTCGTGACCAACCAGAACCCGTGGCAGAGGGGCGAAGTGAGCGTGCTGCTGGGCAAGGGTGACGGCACTTTCCAATCCCCTGTCAGCTACAGCTCGGGTGGGTATTGGACCTTTTTGGCCGCGATCGCAGACGTTAACGGGGATGGCTTTCCAGATATGATCGTAACCAATAACTGCGCCAGCGTGAACGCCAACGGCACCTGCAATTCGACCACCGAATTGAGCGTGCTGTTAGGCAACGGCGACGGCACCTTCCAAGCCCCCACCGGTTACTATCTGGGTGGATATGGGCCTCCAGCATTCGCGGTCGGGGACCTGAACGCGGACGGCAAACTCGACATCGCGGTGGGGAACGTGTGCGTCACTGCCGGTTGTCCAAGCCAAGCTGTAGGCGTGTTGTTGGGGAATGGCGATGGGACCTTCCAATTGCCCACCAGTTATCAATCCGGCGGGTACATTGCCCTTTCGGCCGCAGTCGCAGACGTGAACAGCGACGGCAAACCCGACCTCATCGTAACCGATGAATGCAGAGGCTTTTCTTGCAACGGGTCGGGCGCCGTTGTCGTTTTGTTGAATAAGTTCACGGCTAACACGACCACTAAAGTCACGTCGTCACTCAGCCCATCGTTAGTCGATCAGTCGGTGACGTTTACGGCCATGATTAGTTCGACTCTGCCCATCCCCGACGGCGGGACGGTAACGTTCTACGATGGCGACGCGCAGCTTGGATCGGGCTCGACCACAAATGGGGTCGCGAGCTTGACCACATCTTTTTCCAACGCTGGCAGGCACACCATCAAGGCCAGCTATTCCGGTGATCTTTTTCACAAAGCGAGCTCGGGATGGGTGACCCAGATGGTGCTGAACCTCCATCCAACCAGCACCACACTCACTTCCAGCCTTAACCCCTCCACCTACGGGCAGAAAGTGACTTGGACAGCGACGGTTACCCCGTCCGGCTCAATCATGCCGACCGGAACAGTCAAGTTCACCTGGAGTATCTACACGATTGGTTCGGCCACTCTCAACAGCAGCGGCGTGGCAACATTCAGCAGATCAAATCTCAACGCCGATTCTTATCCGCTGACGGCAGTCTATGTAGGCGACGCGGCCAATCTAGGCAGCACGTCCGCAGTGGTGAATCAGGTGGTACTGGAGACAACGAGCACGGCTGCCCTCACTTCGTCGCCGAACCCGTCCACGCAAGGTCAGGCGGTGACGTTCACTGCGAAGATTTCGTCGCCGACGGTGACGCCGACAGGACCGGTCACCTTCACCGCAGGAAAGACACTATTGGGGACGGCGCAACTCAGCGGCGGCAAGGCCACACTGACGACCTCGTCACTGCCCGCGGGCTCGACCAAGGTCACGGTGACGTACAACGGAGACTCCAACATCGCGAAAAGTTCGGCTTCGGTCACCCAGACGGTGCGGTAAAGACGAGGTCACGGAAGAACGCAGACAGTACCTGTCAGGTCCGGAGGAATCTTTGGGTTCATCGTCGCACTGAACAGTGTGGACCCGACGATAGCTGTCGTAACCAGGCGATAGCGCTCAAAACCCTTCCCAAAGATCAGCGAGTGTAACCGCGATATTACAACAAGTGATGGTCACGGCCCCGGCTGGATTGTGGTGCCGACCGCCTGCCCGGCGCATTCTATAACTGCGCTCACACCGCGATGTGCTTGATGTCACAGACACGTTGGTCTGTCCGAAGCTATGATTTGGTGGTCTTCGATCGGAGACAGTGCCACTCCCTTGTCTATTCTCCATCGGCATGGGAAATGGCGGCGGGGGATGAGCCTCCTGGGGGAGGAGGTCGCCCCCGTCGCTTTCGTTTCAAACCGGAGACCGGGCTATCGCGAAATGACTTGCGCCGCCGCCTAGGAGAGAGAAAATGACCAACCCAATGACAGACCTAGACGCTTGCACAGACGAGGAGCTGGAGCAGGAGCTGGCTCGCGTGCTCGCGCATGCTCGTGGAGAAGTGCTGAACGACGCTGAAGTGCAGAAATTCTGGCAGCTCAACGAAGAGATTCTGCGGCGCGTGCGGCATCAGGAAACGCCGCGTAGCGGGGCGAATTGTTAACTGATGTAATCGCATTATAAAAGGGCCCCCCTCTTGGAGTAGGTTGTGATTGTTGGCATCATCACCTACGAAAAGGAGCACCCTTATGAACAGTGAAAAGTATATTGGGCTCGACGTTCATCAAGCAACCATCGTGGTCGCGGTGA
>OBLW0100004452.1_pt1 | contig 10692 bp, 8 predicted proteins | sample 1520161 | NCBI WGS metagenome assembly OBLW01 (sample SAMEA3539309, study PRJEB22396) | soil metagenome | biome: tundra; feature: field; material: soil | place: USA | collected 2010-05 | depth 0.15 m
CGGAATCCGCAGTTGCTCGACAAGGAGATGGAATACTTGGCCCGAGCCACGCCTGGGGCTGCCGAAGTGCCATCGTAAGCGGTTGCCTCCCCGAGCGCGACATTGCAAGAAATGGCGATTCTGATGCCCGGACGCAGAGTCCGTAAACCACTGATTTTACAATCACTTCGGTAAATTCGACGACTTCAAGACAGACGCTGCGTAAGGGGCGATTTTCTGTTGCGATGTTACAGGCGGGCCATCAGGCGATTCATCCCAAAATACCCGATGGCTCAATGCCCAAGCGGCCGCGTCGCCCTGAGTGAGGAAGCCGCGGAGGAGGGGAGACTAGCGCGCTCCGTGCAGGTTCACGACACCTTGGAACGCCACATTGCAGAGTCCGGAATTGCTATGATTACATGTTCGAGTCTGTTCAACCACAGCGCCAGCGCCACGGCGTTGCTGCCGAAGAAATTCGTTTACCGCACAAGGGGTGGCATCTTGCGATAACAGAGAGGTTTGAAAAATGCGAGCCAAGCATACATCCAAGAGGAACACCGCATGTGAGAGCTGCGCTTCGGAACCGAACACCGCGCGATGTTGTTTCCGGTCGCTCCCCCGCCCCAGGCGCGCGACAGCAAGGTCTCGAGCCCGAGGGGTAGACCATGCTTGACCGAGAACACTTGTACACACCAAGCCTTGCAAACGCAGTTGCGAAGGTATTTCGAAAGCTAGCTATCATACCTGACTCACTTGGTCTTCCCGATCCGGTTGAAGTTCTCTACGGGGAATCTGAGGAAGCGGCGACCTGCTACTACTCTCTTGGAGAATCGGAGCTTCCAGTTCGCATGCTTGCAGTTAAGATCGCCGCGGCTGGAAAGATAGCTAAGTTATGGAACTCAATTGATCGGTTTAGAGCGACAGGTGTGCACGCGGCTCTTTTGCCCATAAACAGCAGTACGCGCGACGATAACATCGTTATCTACGATGACGGCGCCTGGATATCGAAAGTGCTTCTCAAAAGACAGCTACTTTCCCCGAAGGATACACTTTCCGATCCCCCTTTGGTGCTATCAGGACGGGCCGGACTTTCACGTGTGTATTGGTATCACATCTCATCAGCAGGTGATGATCGAGCGAGCCGGAGTCTCCTGTTCAAGTTCGATAGACCCGATCGATTTGAAAACGAGTGGAGCGCGATAGAAACCTTAAGAGAATATGCAGAAGCGCGGCAGATCGTTTTACCAATACATGCGAATGATCGTGCCGATGGAGCTATTGTCTACAATTCGTTTGGACGCTCAGCAATTGAGGTTCTCCCACTCGACCATTTCTTAGTTCGGCAATTTGACCAGTCGGTGCACATCGCGCGAATACTCGAGCAGCTACAGGCTTTCACGTCTGAACTATACAGCAGACCCAATTATGAGGTTTTTGAAGAATCCTGGGAAAAGCGGTTTCCAGATTTAGCCAACGCAATTGCTTCTATTCAAGATCAAGAACATCTTGCAGATTTATCAGGTATTGAGGCTCAGCTTCGAAGATTAAGCAGTAATCGCTCAACTATTTCACTACCGAATCCCGTCGCGGCACTACCCCAGCGTCTGCGAGAAAGAATCGGTCCGCTTTCAACCGCCGCCGTTCACGGCGATCTTCAATCAACGAACATTCTCCTGGCCTTGGGGGCGCACAGCAAGCCCGAGATGCTGGCCGTAATCGACATAGAGAAATTCGACAGGAATCAGCCGATAGCGGAGGATCTGGCTCTTCTTGAAGTGGACTTTATAAGGTCGATCTATCCGGAAGTAGCGAAGCTCGTTCTGGGCAAGCACGTACTGGCAATTGAAGAGGAAGCCTTAGCTGTGCAGTTCTTAGTCCTGGTATTGACCAGCCTCGTTGGTAAGGAAGCACCACCGGCGGTTCTCACTGAGCGCAACGCGACATTGGCCAACTTTCTAGGCGCCTTCATTCTGGCGGTGCGCAACCTCTTCCGTGAGTCAGTCCTGTGGAAAGGCCCTTCATACGATCCCCGACAATACTTTCGCTTCCTCTATTTTCATAGCCTTCGTGCTCTTTCTTATCCGATGGTGACCAGTAATGCCTTGAAGAGGCGCTTGTTGCTGGCTGCATCATCGCTTGCTGAGCAGACGCTGAGTGACCTGGAATCCGGAGTCTATGATGAAGGCCGATCGTCGCCAAAACTTATCGAGAAGTGGCCGCAGGTCAGTACTGCCGAAACGGACCCGTTTTCGGAGATCTTCGCACAGAGAAAGGCGATTCGCGAGGCCGTAGAGGAAGACTGCGGCGAGGTTGCCTTTTTGACGGGCGACAAGCTGGGCATGAAGCCTGCATTTTGTCCGCCTGTTGTTCGCGGCCGGCCTCAAGCGAAGTCTGATGCGGAATCGCTTATCCAGAGTGAAGTGGAGAAGCAGCTAGAAGAAGCAGCCATTCCGCGACCAACCCCGATTTTGAGGGTTACGCCTGAGGAACAGATCGACCCCCTCGGTACCGATTGGCCTACTGTGTCACTGGATGATCGTTTGCGCGATCATTGCGGGAGTAGTCGGACTGATCGCAGAGCTCTGCTGCTGATTGATGAGCCCGGTGGCGGCAAGACCACTACCCTCCAGAACATCGCCTGGCGTGTCGCAACCGGGGTAAAGCCCTTCAAGGCAGAGTACCGAAAGCCTGTTTTCGTCCGGCTGGGAGAATGGGCCAAGCGTCAGGGCCCTAATGATCTCTTGCCACTGTCCACCTACTTGGCGTCGACCCGGTCGTCAGAGAATTGGCCGGGTGAAGACCAATGGCTAGACGACCTGCAGAATGGCGGACTATTTCTTGCCCTTGACGGGCTGGATGAGCTCGGACCGCGCTCACCGCTTGCCAGATACCTTCGTCGAGAAATACCAAGGTGGATTCACTCGGCAAATTGTGTCGTGATCACGTGCCGAGCGCGAAGTGTCGACGCGTATGGTCAGTTACAACAACACTGTGAGTGCCTTAGAATTGACGGTTTTGATGAACCGTCTCAGAGGCAGTTTATTAATAACTATCCCAAGCCGATAAACAAGGGAATCTTATTAAAGCAACTTCGAGAGAGCGACGTGTTGAGTGCCCTGGCGCGCAATCCGTTCCTATTGGATGTTCTCTGCTATCTTGCATATCGCGAGAAAGGTGCTTTGCCCAGCACCCGCAACGAAATCATCGGTAGCGCCATATCCAAGGTACTGGGCGACGGTATTGAGACGGACTCGGAGCGTCGGCAAAAGGACCATAGTGACTTCGATGTGCCTACTCTTGAGAACCTGCTCGCTCGCACAGCGCTGGAACTTCGCTTGCGGGATGACCCGCTTCGGCGAGTAGCTAATCGTTTCTCATATACGGAGTTCCTGGAAGCTATACGAGCGGTATTGTCGGAAAGAGATGTCAACACCGCCCAGTCCTACGCGGAATTCTTCTCATCTACCAGACTTCTTCGACTGCCAACGGATGTTTCCCGATCGGATCAGCCGATCGGCAGTTTCGTTCATGGACTATTCTTCGAATGGTTAGCGGCCCTGGGCCTCAAGCTTCATGCCTCGGGTCAGGGGGGATGGGATCGGCCCTTTCCCGCTGACCAGAAAAAGACCCCTCGGAAACTTCTAGATATAGGAGTGTTTCATCCAGGGTGGACGGAACTCCTGACCTTTTTGCCGTCTCGGCTCGATGATCCGATGTCGTTCTTTCGGATTCTTCTGAACTTTGATGATGACATCGGGGGTAATCGCTTGAGTCTGGCGCTACGGGCTTTTGTCGAGTTGCCCGTTTCCCAACGAGAACTTCCCGAGATTCGCGAATTGGGCATTGCTATCGGACAGAAGTCCTGGGAACTGGTCAACGATCATTTAAAATGTGGCACGCTACCTATACTCGCACCCGCGCTGACCGCTGGAGCTTCGAACATGCTGTTGGTTTGTCCACAGATTATGGAGCGGCTTGAAACTGACCTGAGTTCTTCGAAGCTAACCACTCGTATAGATGCTCTTCAGTGGCTCGCTCGTATTGGAATATCAGCGGCTGAAATCGCGCCCGAACTCATTGGAGAATACGGTCTGCGCGCGCATGATGGAAACGTCCGTAAATTGACTGCTGCGGCTCTCTTGAAAATGGGTTCTATCGGCCTGGGTTTCTTTGCGGACGCATTGGCTGATACTGACTGGACCGTTCAAATGAGCGCATGCGAAGCGGTCGCGGAGTTTGGCGCTCCGTCCGCTATCGCCGAACATGCAGAGCTCTTTCAAGCTTTTCTCCGACTCATCAGTCACCGTCTTCCTCCCCTTCAGGCCGCCGCATGCCGTGCGCTCGGGCGTATTGGAAGCGCCACGCAGGACCGCAGAACAATTGTCGAGAAATTACTGGCTACGCTCAGCGATCCGCAACAGCCTCTGATTGTCCGGGCCAGCGCGATCCAATCGCTCGGACGGCTTGAGCACCTCGGGGGTGAGTCAGGTCCTGCGCTGGACGCGCTACTGACTTGCGTCGGCGAATCAGAGGAACTTGTTTATGCTCCCGCTATCGAGGCCCTCCGAACCGTCCAAGGAGAGTTGCAGAGTCAGAGATCTCAGGTCGTTACCGTCCTCGCTCGGCTCCTGCAATCTGAATCGGGCCCGCGTGTGTGGGGAGACGCGTGCGAAGTCCTCGCCTTGCTAACTCCCGACGCGGTAGGCTCGGCCGAAATGGCCGCGCTTTTAACGCACACGAAGACGCTTCTCCATCACCCGGACGCAACGCTGCGAATCAAGGCCAGCGAAGCTTTATTGCGTCTCGGCGTTCGTAGCGGGGATCTTGATCCTCTCACCGTGCTGATTGAGTCCCTCCGTGACAACGATTGGAACGTTCGGACTCGCGCGGTCGCTACTTTCAAGACGTTGGGAACGGTCATTACTAGCGACTTGGCGGCTCTAAATGCGGTCATTTCTCTATTGGATGAACCACCATGGTTTGTCCGCGCCAGTACTTGCGAAGCGCTCGGATCACTTGAATACAAGCCGAACACACCTCAGCTGGTGATTGATTCGATCGGCGCCTGCCTTTCACCTTCTCAACCACCGATGGTTCGCGCGAGGGCGGTCGAGGCGCTCGGTCGACTTCGCCCGAACCAGGGGTTGACACGAGTGCAAATAACCGACCTCATCGGTTGCTTGAAAGCGGAAGATGAGTGGTTCCTCAACGCTCTAACCTGTGAAGCACTCGCGGGCAAGCTTAACGTTCCAGATATGTACGTTGCCGAAGTCGTCGCTGCTGTACTCGACTGCCTCACAATTAGGGATTGGTGTGTTCGCGCAAGCGCGTGCGACGGTCTCGGCCAGTTATCCAGTAAGCGGCCAAGCGAGGGCGCGGTCGAAGCACTGATCGCGTCCCTTTGTGACTCTCAGGAACCAGTACGGAAGCAATCGAGCAGTGCTTTATCGCATTTGGTGAAACACGGCGTACGTATCTTTGCCGTTCCCGAGAAAGAAGAGTTCCTAGTGACAACAGGGAGTAAGCGTTTCTATGTCGCTTTCGATGAGCAATTGCCCCATCACCTTCGTTTTCAATTTAGAGCCTCCAAACATGCTCCGGCTCCGGCATCCGCGGTACCGTAAGCCGCATCTTGGCGGGATATCCCCATGACAGAGGCTTCGATTGTTCTTTCCGCGGTTTCATTAAGCAAGAGCTTCGGTAGTACGCTCGCAGTGTCTGGTATTACTGTCACTATTTCGAGTAACGAAGTCGTTGCCCTCGCTGGAGGCAATGGTTCGGGAAAAACGACTCTACTGAAGATGATTGCTGGCACCCTGATTCCGGACAGTGGATATCTCGCACTAGATGGCCGGCGGCTCACGCCAGGCAACCCTCACAGCAGGCGCCTGGAAGGTATCGAGATGGTCTATCAAGACTGCGCCTTATGCCCCGACTGTAGTGTACTCGAAAATTTGTTCCTGGGGCGGGAGATCATCACTAAACTGGGGTTCTTGAATCTCACTGACATGCGTCATCAAGCGCGGGCAATGATTGCCCACTACGGTTTTGCTATTCCAAATCTTCGAATAGCGACCAAGTACTTGTCTGGAGGCCAGCAGAAAGCCGTCGCCATCGGTCGCTCGCTCCTGTCCGGACCACGTGTGTTGCTCCTCGACGAACCTACGGCATCTTTGGGTGTCAAGGAGCAAGATACGATTCTCGGCACTCTCGGCGAACTGCGGTCATCGGGCGTCGGAGTAGTATTCTGCACACACTCACCTCGGGACATTTTAGCCGTCGCTGATCGGGTCCTCGTGTTGCGGGTTGGAGAGTTAGTGCATGACCGTTCCCTGCAAGGCGTTTCTGAAACTGAACTCGCCATCATGATGAGTAGTTAGGCGTTCCCAATGGATGATGCTAATTTACTCTCGGAGAATCAGTCGTTGCCAGTAACGTCACGCATCAGTGGCCGTGTGTTATGGCCACTGTTGACGCTTGCTCTCTATCTCTCTCTCATCTATGCCTTTCAACCGGCCTTTTTTTCGAGTACGAATTTGAGGTCAATGCTCTACTACACCTGTCTTGTCGTACCTGCTGTTATGGGTGTACATCTGCTCATTCTTCTCGGCATGTTTGATCTCTCAGTCGGGGCCGTAGCTGCTGCCGCGGGTGTAGTCATGGCTAAAGCGGTCTCGGTCGGGTTTTCGCTCCCAGCAGCAGTCGCGCTGGGCCTTTGTGTCGGGTTGTTGTTTGGGTTCCTCAACTGGCTGGTTGTGTCGAAGCTAAACATCTCTGCACTTATAGGCACCTTGATAACGATGGGTGCCGCACGGGCCGTTTCTGTCGGTACAACCGAGGGCGTTACGTTAACGGGACTCCCTCCCACATTTGCACACCTGGCCCAGGGATTGACCGCGGGTATTCGCAATGCCGTTCTCATTGGTGCAGCGCTAGTAGTGATGGTCGAATTCCTGTCGCACAAACATATTGTGTTCCGGCGCTTTTACCAAATTGGGAGCAACCGAACGGCTGCGGTTCAAAGCGGCATAAATGTCTCTTTACTGGATTTCACGGCGTTTGCCCTGTCAGGAATGGGCGCAGCGTTTGCAGGCCTCTTCCAGGCCTCACGAACACTATCGGCGTCGCCGCATGAGTTCCCAGATCTCGCTCTCGACTGCATCGCGGCATGCGTGATCGGCGGAGACAACTTATCTGGTGGGAGCGGGCAGGCCATCGGGGCGTTCATGGGCATGCTGATGGTAGTCGTGTCTCGGAATCTGGTGATTCTGGCAGGCATCAACGTTTATTGGCAGGATCTGGCGATAGCGGTGGTTCTTTTTGGAGCTGTACTTTTGAATCGGTTTTTGAGAGCAAATGAAATATGAAATATCGAGCGACCTGGTTCGATGATGAATCGCAAAAGGCATGGTGCTCTACTCGTTATAGCGAGTGCCTCTCCGCAGAGGAGCGTGAGTCCGGAAAAGGAGACCAACACGATGCCTGACCGCAGATATGCGATCAACGTTGCCCGCCGCGAGCAGCGGTTTTTTGAGGAGGTGACTGAGACAGGGCGCAAGATCAGCGACACATTGCCGGATGTTGAAATTGTTTTAGGTGGACCGATGGATGCGGACGCGAATAGGCAGATAGAGGAGTTGGAGGCTCTCATTGCGCGGAAAGTAAGCGGCATTATCCTGTTTCCCGCTAATTCGGAGAATCTTGCTCCGACGGTGAACAGGGCTGCAGCGCGAGGAATTCCAGTGATTACCCTTTTCAGCGACGTCAAAGATTGCCGCCGCCTGACGTTAATCGGGGGGCCAGAGCGAGAAAGTGCCCGGGAAATTGCGCGGCGGACATTCCAGGAACACCGCGAGTTTGAAGTGGGGCCGACGAAAGTCCTCGTTTCGTCTAATCGTCCAGGAGAGAGCGTTACCGACGAGCGATTGGACGGCATTGATGACGTTCTCAAGGAATACAAGAACGTGCAAATATTGCCCTTTGTTAATGACGAGGGGGATTCAAAGAAAGGCGCAGCGGCTATTGGGTCCGTACTTCAAGACAATCCGGACATCAGGGTAATTTTTGGCCTGAATGCGAGATCTGCCATCGGGGCGGTAGCGGCACTGATGGAAGGAAGAGACCACAACGGGAAGGCGTACCATGCTGGAGATGTCGTCGTGACCGGCTGGGACAATGATGACGATGTGCTTGATGCGATTGAGGGCGGGTGGATCGAGTCTACCTCGGTCCTTCATTCCAGTCTATGCACTCAGATAGCTTTTGGCCTTCTTGACGCTAGCAGCCTGGGCTACCTATACCCTGATAACCTGCAACTTCGAGAATTTGCGTTTCCGGCTGTACCCGACAAGATTTTGATCCCGGAGACTCTGGTTGATAGAAAGAGCGTCAACGGCTACCGAAGAAAGAAGAATGTGTTCTCAGTGGCACGCAAGATTGGTTCAGTGAAACCCGGACGCCGCTCGGCAGCGGCGGAAGACTCTCAGTCAACTATAGCAAAGGAGAAAAGACCATGAAACGAGTCACGATTGTAATTGTTGGTGCGGTCGCCCTGATCCTCGGAGTCGTTCTCGGAGCGGTCCTTCGAGGGCGTAACGCCAGTCAAACAGCAGGCTCCTCGACCACTCGGATATACGGTATCAATGTGGCGTATAGCACTCAGCCGTTTTTCCAGGAGGTCACGGGGACGGGCAAGAAAATTAGCAGTGTGGTGCCCGGCGTAGAATTCGTTATCGGGGGCCCATCAGACGCGGACTCGGGTAAGCAGATCGAGGATATGGAGGCGATGGTCTCCCGCCACGTCAAGGGCATAATCCTATTTCCCGCTGATCCCAGTGCTCTTGCCCCTGAAATAGACAAGACGGTAAGTAGTGGAATTCCGGTGATCACCCTTTTCAGTGATGTCCCCCATAGCAAGCGTCTGACTCTCGTGGGCGCTCCGGAACAAGATAGCGGAACGCTGTTGGCTCAGAGAGTGCTAGATGGGAACCCGGAGTTTGCGATTCACAAGACGGAGATTCTCGTCTCATACAACAAACCTGGGGAAACGGTGACAGACGAGAGGTTGGCAGGAATGAAAACGGTGTTTAACAGCCCGAAATATCGCAATACGGTGGAACTCGTCCAGGTAGTTAACGACTACGGCAGTGACGCCAAGGCGGCTGCGGCAATTTCACCAGTTCTCGAGAAGCATAAGAATATCAGAGTGATCTTTGGTTTGAATGCTCGGTCGGCAATCGGGGCAATTACGGCTTTGAGAGAAGGCCGCAAGGCCAACGGTGAGCCATACAAGCCGGGAGACGTCGTCGTAACGGGATGGGACAGTGATGCTGATGTGCTTGATGGCATTGAAAATGGATGGATAAGGGCAACCTCGGTTTTGAATTCGAGTTTGTGCACGCAGATCGCCTTCAGTATTTTGGACGCTAAGAATCTTGGATATTTATACCCTGAGAGCCTTCAACTTCGCGACCTTTCGTTTCCCGCGGTTCCAAACGAAATTCTCATCCCAGAGACCTTTGTTGATAAGCAGAACGTTGCAGGCTACCGTCCGAAGAAGTGAGAAGGGGCCACTAAGGTAATCGTTATGATCTCATTGATCGCAGAGAAAATTGCGGAAGTTCTAGGGCTGGTGTTTCTTCATTCGGCCACAGAGCATGTTGTGACCGACCGAAAGGCTTTCAAAGTGGCGCTGTCCCATTCACTCGTATTCCGCGGGCGACATTTGAGGGTATCTATGGCTCAGATACTCTCTATCCAGGTGGACGATAGATTTGTTTTGATTTCGAACGTCCGAAGGCCTGAACGTGTCACCCCTATTGGAGGGGCTGTGCGCTACTTCCCGTCCGAGGTTTCGAGCTTAGAAGGCAAAGTTGGATTTAGGCATGAGTTGAAGAAGGGCGGTGAACGGTATGATGTGCGGGGTTATCTATTAGGCAAGCAGTTCGTGCCTTTCTTGCGGTGGTATGCTACTGGGATCGGGCGCGAACAGTGTACGCTGGCACGAGAGATAGAAGAGGAGTTTGTTGAGATCGGTGCTCCTCAGATCAGTAACTATGTGAAGCGGCCCGAGTTCGTCAAAGAGCGCGTTGTTCACGAAGGTCCATCTCCGGTCAAAAATCGAGAGTATTGGCAGTATCGGTATTTCGAAGTCTGTAGCTTACGAGAGGAGTCCGATGTAAGTAAGCAGTTAGCGGACTTCATACGCACGGAGGCTGGGAGGAATTCGGGTTTGGTTCTCGTTAGTACAGATGAGATCCGGCAAGGTCGGTTGGCTGATGGTAGAATTATTGGCGATTCAGCTGGATACTTGTTTTCCGATTTGGCACAGGGTATCGAGGCTCCGCCATTGATTTGAGACCGGCGCTGTTCCAAGAGACCCCGAGTCTTTCCACTGGATGTCGGGCGTGGTGTTGTTGCACGACAGCCGCCGATCCAGAATGTTACAGTTGACGAATCGCCCGCAGACGCCGATAGGCGGCATCCCGCTGTTTGATGCCGTTATGTAGTCCTTGTGATTAATAGATAAACGAGCGATCATCGGTCGTGGGAAGCGGCACCGGCCATCCGAACAGGCACACGTGGTCGTAAGCCCAAAGCTTGATAACCGGGAGCCCGAGACGGCTGGCGTTCACGAACTCGCGCATCCACGGCCACGTGGCGTAGTAAAGGCCCATCAGGTAGCGGCAATGGGGCTGGTCCCAGGCCAGTTCC
>OBLW0100004453.1_pt1 | contig 10692 bp, 7 predicted proteins | sample 1520161 | NCBI WGS metagenome assembly OBLW01 (sample SAMEA3539309, study PRJEB22396) | soil metagenome | biome: tundra; feature: field; material: soil | place: USA | collected 2010-05 | depth 0.15 m
TTCGTCCTCATAAAAGTCTGCAATCTTCTGCAACATGGAATCCATGGCGCCCGTGGCCTCGCCGACGCCGATCATCTGCGTCACCATGTTGGGGAAAACGCCGCATTCGCGTAATGGATCGACGATGGTGCGGCCTTCTTCGATCGCCTTACGCACTTTCATCAGCGCTTCTTCCAGCACAGCATTGCCCGACGTGCGCGCGGTAATGGCCAGACCTTCGAGAATTGGAACGCCCGAGGTGATGAGCGTGCCCAGCGTTCGGGTGAAACGGGCAACCGCGATCTTCCTCAGCAATATTCCAATGATGGGCATCTTGAGCAGCATGGCGTCAAAGTAATAACGCCCGCGTGGATGTTTGCGGATCTGCTTGACTCCAAAAACTGAGCCGATACCGCCCACGATGAAGAACCACCAGAAAGTGCCCACGAAGGCGCTGAGACCGATAACAATTCTGGTCGGCAGCGGAAGCGCCACTCCCAAGCCTACAAAAAGGTTGGCGAAAATTGGCACAACCCACTTGAGCAGGGCGGCCACAATCAACACTGCCAAGCCGACAACGGCTACCGGGTAGATCAAGGCAGACTTAATTGCTGAACGCAACTTGACCGCTTTCTCCACGTAGATCGCAAGTCGCTGGAGAATAATGTCGAGAATGCCGCCCGTTTCGCCGGCCTCGATCATGTTGGTTGTCAAATCGTCGAAGATGACGGGATACTGGCGCATAGCATTGGCCAGCGTGGCGCCGCCCTCGACCGTGGTTCGGACCCCGAGCAAGGTTTTCTGAAAGGTCGGGTTCTCTTGATTGGCGCCCAGAATCTCCAGGCACTGCACGAGCGGCAGACCAGCGTCAATCATGACGGAAAACTGGCGGAAGAATATCGCCACGTCTTTGACCTTGACCTTGCCCCGGCCGAGAGTGGGCATCGCAAATTCCTTGCCCTTCTCGCGGATGGAGCCGGGAGTGATGCGCTCTTTTCTCAACTGGGAAGCTAAGCCGTCTTTATTGGCGGCGACACGCTCCCCTTGAATCTTCTCGCCCGAAGCGTTTTTTCCCGAAAATGTGAAAACCGGCATGATGCTTCTCCTTAATCGTGTCGCGTCGGCGTGCGCGCTTTCTACATGTCGCCCACGCCTTATCTCTTCCTAAATCGTCGTTCGCCAGCCCGATGACGTTCTGACGTGTCTTTTGACGGAATTGCTCACTATCGCTTAACCGGAGTTGCTGGTTTCGCTCCCGGTGTAGGAACGCCCCGGTTTAGGCCAGCGCCGCGCGCAATCATTTCCTGCAATTCGTCTTGATTGCTGGAGCGTGTCAGCGCGACTTCTAACGTGATCTGCTTCTGGAAATATGCCGAGGCAAGAGACTGGTTAAACGTCTGCATCCCGTATTTCTCTTGTCCTGATTGCATCGAAGAGTAAATCTGGTGAATTTTGTCCTCGCGAATCAGATTGCGGACGGCAGCGTTCGGTACCAGAATTTCCATGCACATCGCGCGTCCTTTGTTGTCGGAACGCGGCAGTAGGCTTTGACACATGATGCCTTCAAGAACCAGCGAAAGTTGAGCGCGAATCTGGGATTGCTGGTGCGCCGGGAACACGTCGATGATGCGGTTAATCGTCGACGACGCCGAATTCGTGTGCAGCGTGCCGAACGTAAGGTGGCCGGTTTCCGCGATACGCAACGCGGATTCGATCGTCTCCAGATCGCGCATTTCGCCGATCAGCACCACGTCCGGATCTTCACGAAGCGCGGCGCGAAGGGCGTCAGTAAAGCTCCTGGTATCCGAATGCACTTCGCGCTGGTTGACCAAGCAGTTCTTGTTCATGTGCACAAACTCGATCGGGTCTTCGATGGTGAGGATGTGTTCGTGGCGCTCGGTGTTGATCTTGTCGATCATGGCGGCCAGCGTGGTGGACTTGCCCGAACCGGTCGGACCCGTCACCAGCACCAGTCCACGCGGTTTATCGCACATCTTGCTTACAACCGGAGGAAGTCCTAATTGGTGAAAAGATTTGATCTCAAACGGAATCAGACGGAAGACGCAAGCGGAAGCGCCGCGCTGGTTGAAAACGTTGGCGCGGAAGCGGGCAAGGCCTTTCAGACCGAATGAGAAATCGAGCTCGAGCGTTTCTTCGAAGCGGTGCTTCTGCGAATCGGTCATCACGCTGTACGCCAGCTGTTTGGTTTCGGCCGGAGTCAACTGTGGCAGATCGAGCGGCACGAGGTGCCCGTGCACGCGGATTTGTGGCGGAGAGTTGGTGGTGATGTGGAGGTCACTTCCATTCATCTCCAGCATGCGGCGGAGCAGATCGCTCAGTGAAAGTCCCATAGAGTTTCTTCCTTCCTAATTCCCGTTCTAGTGAATTGTTTCGCGTGCCACTTCTTCGAGCGTCGTCCAGCCCTGAGCAACCTTGGTCAAGCCGCTGCGGCGCAGAGTGATCATGCCGCGTTCAATCGCTTTCTTCTTGAGTTCGACTGCGGAGGCGCCGACCAGAACCAGTTCCCTGATTTCGTCATCCACTTCCATTACTTCATACAAACCGGTGCGGCCTTTGTAGCCAGTCTTGTTGCAGGTCGCGCACCCTTTGCCCTTCATGATCTGCACCGTCTTTGCTTCTTCGGGTGTGTATCCTTCGTCGATCAGTGCTTGCGGCGGCACGTCAACCGGTTCGGCGCAATCTTTGCAAATTCGGCGCACCAGACGCTGGGCGCAGATCAAGTGAACTGAGGTAGCTACCAGGAAGGGCTCGATGCCCATGTTCATAAGACGGGTGATGGTTTCTGGCGCGCCATTGGTATGGAGCGTGGACAACACAAGATGGCCCGTGAGCGCGGCCTTGATCGCAATTTCGGCAGTTTCAAAGTCTCGGATTTCGCCGACCAGAATGATGTTGGGATCTTGCCGCAGAAAAGCGCGCAGGGCGGTCGCAAAGTTCAGGCCGATCTGCTCTTTCATCTGCACCTGGTTGACGCCCCCCAGTTGGAACTCAACCGGGTCTTCCGCAGTCATAATGTTTGTATCTGGCTGGTTGAGGCGCGAGATGGCGGAATAAAGAGTGTTCGTTTTGCCCGATCCCGTAGGTCCCGTCACCAGCACCATTCCGTATGGCTTCAGAATCGCCTTCTCAAATTTCACCAGCGACTCTGACTCGAAGCCGAGCTTGGTCATATCGAGACGGAGGTTTTCTTTGTCCAGCAACCGGAGCACGATCTTCTCGCCCCAAAGCGTAGGCAACGTGGAAACGCGGAAGTCGAGTTGTTTTTTCTTGCCGCCGATGTGCATCTTCAGCATGATGCGACCGTCCTGCGGCAGCCGCTTCTCGCTGATGTCGAGCTTGGCCATGATCTTGAGTCGAGATGTGATTGCGTCCTTGAGTTTCAACGGCGGGTTCATGATCAGCTGCAGAATTCCGTCAATACGGAAGCGCACGCGGAATTCTTTTTCGTAGGGCTCCATGTGGATGTCGCTGGCACCCCGTTTCACAGCATCGGTGAGCACCAGGTTCACGAGTTTGACAATGGGAGCTTCGTCGGCAGCTTTCTCCAGCTCCCGGAGTTCGAGTTCCTGCTCTTCGTTCTGAACCTCAATGTCGGTGCTTTCCCCGGCATCGTTCATCGACTGCATGACCTGCTCGAGCTCTTCCTCTTTGGAAGTGCCGTAGGCCTTGTCGATGCCTTCGACGATCGAGCTCTCCGAGGCGACGACCGGTTCAATGTTGAAGCCGGTCATGAACTTGATATCGTCCATCGCAAAGACGTTCGTCGGGTCCACCATGGCGATGGTGAGCGAGGCGCCTACTCGGCTGAGTGGCAATATCTGGTAGCGCTTCGCGGTCTCGTATGGAATCAACTTGACGACGGCGGGATCAATTTCAAAATACGAAAGATTGATGGCTGGCACGCCGTATTGGCGCGAGAGAAAGTTGGTGACGTCCTCATCCGAGAGAAAACCCAACTTGACTAGCGCCGAGGCCAGCCGGGAGTGCGACTCCTTTTGGAGTTTGGTCGCCTGTTCCAACTGCTCCGCAGTAATGACCTTTTCTTTTACCAGCAGGTCACCGAGCCGCTGAGACATATCTCTCCTGTAAGCCCATGGAATCGGGGTCCGTGCGAAGCCGCTGATTTCAGGGGATCAGCGAGCTAGCTTTCGCACTGACACAAATTGTCAACCCAATGGGAATTCCGCAAAAGTAACTTCGGTACCTGTACTTCGCGAGAAGTACGGTTTCCGCCGAATATAGTTGGGTTTCTTCTGGAAAATTGGGGTGTGACGAGAATCACACGTTGCAACAGGACATGTTCTTTGGTGTTGCGTTGACCTTCAACCAAAGGGACCCAGAGCTTGTTATCCGGGACGCGGCGATTTGCTGTACTGGAAATCAAGAGCAAAAATGCTGGAGCCGTAGTTAGTCTTTCGCACAACTGTCTAAAATTGAAATAACAATGGTGGACCCCATAGTGAAACGTCGTCACAAAGCAATCCGCGCCTACTACCACCTCCTGTTTTCCGTGTGGGGACACCAGCATTGGTGGCCCGCTCAATCGCGATTCGAGATGATCGTCGGAGCTTACCTGGTACAGAACACGGCCTGGACAAATGTCGCTCAAGCGCTAGTCAATCTCCGGAGGGCGCGGCTACTAACTTTGAGCGGAATTCGGAAAACACCGCAGTCCGAACTGGAAACGCTGATCCGCCCGGCGGGCTATTTTCGGCAAAAGGCGCAGCGCCTAAAAATATTCGTCAGTTTTCTGGACGAACGGTATGAAGGGTCGCTCACGAAGATGTTTTCGCGCCCTACATCCGAATTGCGCGAAGAGCTGCTCACTCTTAACGGCGTAGGCCCAGAGACCGCGGATTCGATCTTGCTATATGCCGGCAATCATCCTGTTTTTGTCGTGGACGCTTACACGAGACGAATCTTCGAGCGGCACCAGATCATTTCGAGCGCGGCTAGCTATGAAGAAATCCGCGAGCTATTTCAACAAGCATTGTCCAACAACGATGGGATATTGACGGCGACAGCCTCAACATCGACAAGCGCGGCACCAGCAGTTCTGGGACCGCGAGGTTCTTGTCATCGCCCTTCGCGCATGAGCACAGCCGAGCGCACGGCGCTGGTCCAGATTTTCAATGAAATGCACGGACTCATCGTGGGCGTTGGCAAAACTTACTGTCTAAAGTCACAACCGAGATGTGAGCTATGTCCTTTGCAGGAGTTCCTTCCTGCTGGCAAGGTGAACATCGGTGACGAATGAAACAGCGAATACGGGTACTGGTTTTCTCATTTGCAGTTCTTAGCGTGGGATTTGGCGCTCTTCTTCACGAACAATCATTGCGCGAGGCCGCCCAAGGTTCGGGAATGCTCATCGGCACGGCGGTTCGGCCAGCGCAACTTTCGGAACTGGCATATTCGTCTACCCTCGCTCGGGAATTCAACATGGTTGAGCCGGAAGACGCCCTCAAATGGGAGGTCGTGCATCCCGACCCAGAACGCTACGATTTCTCTCAGGCCGATCGGGTCGTAGATTTCGCCAACCGGAACGACATGAAGGTTCGCGGCCACACGCTGGTTTGGCATCGCCAGAATCCGAAATGGCTGACCGATGGGAAATTTACTGCGGACGAACTCGCCGCAATTCTTGAAAAACATATAAAGACAGTAGTCGGACATTATCGCGGCCGCATCTTCGCGTGGGACGTTGTCAACGAGGCCTTCGACGAGATTCATCCAGGCGCGCTCCGTAGCACGATCTGGCGCGATCAGCCCGGCATCGGATTGGCAAAAAACGGCAGCGCTTATATAGAACGCTGTTTCCGGTGGGCACGTGAGGCCGATCCACAAGCTTTGCTTTTCTACAACGAGGCTGAGGCTGAGGTCGTCAACGCTAAGTCGGATGCGATCTACGCCATGATCCGAGATTTCCGGCAACGAGGGGTTCCGATTGATGGCATTGGATTTCAAATGCACATCGCGAATCTGCGCGCGGATGTACCTTCTATCTCTGCCAATATCGAACGCTTCACCGCGCTAGGAATTCAGGTCCACATCACCGAAATGGACGTTGCCCTTCCCGTAGACGCCGAAGGCAGCGCCAGCCCCGATGACCTGCAACGTCAAGCAGATATTTATCGCCGAATCGCCAGCGCTTGCCTGGAACATCCCGGATGCACGGCTATCCAAACATGGGGATTCACAGATAAATATTCCTGGATCGGCTCCCACTCGAAGAAGACCCAGGGAGCGGCATTGCCGTTCGATCACAATTACCAAAAGAAGCCGGCACACGAGGCATTGCTCGAAGTCATGACGTCGAAAAAGCAATCGCCGGCAGGCCATCGGTAGGCCATCGGCAGTCTTTGATCTGTATCACCTGCTGTCGCTTACCATGTATCATTACGGCGCGTCTTGGCATTAAGTTCATCGCCATTTTTCTAACTACAATCCGCATCTGCCGTGAGCAGTTACACCTGCACAACCTCTGGATCGGCACACACTGAAAGTAATAGTTACCGCAACATCCACACCATAGTCGTCCAAATCGCCTGCCTGCAGAGGCTTTCAGCGTTCGGCGGTGTGAGAAGGTAACTGCGCCGAACGATAGTTACTCTTACGAACAGGCCACGCATCCCCGCGAGACGTGCCATGTACGGCGGATTCTCACAGACTTACTCTCATCTTACCGATCCTATAACTATCAATCGGAGACCAGATGAGATACCTCCTCTCAATCGTTTTGCTAAGCGCCGCAATGCACGCGCAGAATTTCGCGGTGAATAAATTTGCTCTGCCAGAAGCACCAAACCAGCATCCTTTTTGGACGGTCGAAAACAAAGTGAGCGTCGGCCTCTTAGCCGGATTGGTCACAGCGGATGGCATTACAACTCAACGCGGCCTGAACGAAGGACTGCGCGAAATGAATCCCGTTATGCGGCCGTTTGTGAGTCGCGGGGCAGCAGGATCAGCCGCAGGATTCTCTCTCGGTTTTGCATCTGGCATCGGAGTCGCATATGCCCTGCATCGCAGCCATCACTACAAGGCGGAGCGCATTGCAATGCGCATGATGATCGCGGGTGAAGCCGGGTTCGTCGCCAACAATATCGTCCAAATCCGTTAGCCTCGCGCGGCAAGCACAAATTTCGCCGCAGAGCGCCAGACCAGCCATGCTGCAGCCGACTTCCACGCTATAATTTCAGCCTGGAAGAATTTTCTTCGATTCGGAGTTCTAGTCGAGGAGAAACGCACAGCCGCTTCCGCGAATCTATACACCGTAAGGAGTCTGCATGGCAATTCAGAAGACGGACAAAATCTGGCACAACGGCAAGTTCATCGCATGGGATGACGCGACGCTGCACGTGATGTCGCACGTCGTGCATTACGGCTCTTCGGTTTTTGAAGGGATTCGCTGCTACTCGCTGCCAAGCGGCCCCGCGATTTTTCGTGCTGCCGAACACATGCAGCGCCTCGTCGACTCAGCCAAGATTTACCGTATCGAGGTGCCATTTACGCGCGACGAGATATTGCAGGCCATGATCGATTTGATCGGCCGCAATGGCGTGTGGCCCTGTTACATCCGACCAATCGTTCTGCGAGGTTATGGCGAAGCTGGAGTAAACCCATTTAACTCGCCGACTGAAGTCTATATTTGCAATTATCCGTGGGGAAAATATCTCGGAACCGATGCGAGCGAAGGCGTCGACGTTTGTATCTCCTCATGGACGCGTATTGCTCCGAACACCTTGCCGGCCATGGCGAAAGCCGGCGCGAATTACATGAACTCGCAACTCATCAAGATGGAAGCGATCATCAACGGCTACGTCGAAGGCATCGCGCTTGACGTGAATGGCTACGTCAGCGAAGGCTCAGGCGAAAACCTATTCGTTGTCCGCAATGGAATTTTGCAGACGGCGCCTCTGGGCAATTCGGTGCTTCCCGGTATCACGCGAGATTCGGTGTTGCAGATCGCAAACGACCTCGGCATCAAGATCGTCGAGCAGCAAATTCCGCGCGAATCGCTCTATGTAGCCGATGAAGTCTTCTTAACCGGAACCGCCGCCGAAATCACTCCCATACGTTCGGTCGATAAGATCAACGTGGGCGAGGGAAAAACGGGGCGGGTTACCAAATCCCTGCAGGCGGAATTCTACGGAATCGTACGCGGCGAGAAGAAGGACCGCCATTCCTGGCTAACGCCCGTCCCAGTGAAAGCAAAGCAACCAGTCGCGGTTTAGCTTTAGTTGGCGCTTCGTTTCAGGGGATCGCTTCCGCGGTGCCCACCACATTTCCAAACAAGAGCCGGCGCTTCAGGGCTGCGGAAAGCTGAGGACGAAAAAGCGCACTTCAGGCGCTAACGCATTGTGAACGCTCGCGACACCATTAAAAACCGTGCCCTTCTCGAGAACCTGAGTGAGCCATAAGACACGGGCGCCGATTAGTGTTGTCCTTGCCGGTAGGCTTCGATTTCTTCCCGCACAACTCTTAAGTCGTTCCCCCACAGATTGGCGGGCTCGATGTCGTCAGTGGTATTAGCGTCGAAGCCTTCATCGGGCGGGACGAATTCGTTGAATTGATGAATCAGCAGAAAGATGGGATCAAGTTGTTTCGCGTAAGTCATAAACGCGGCGAAGGTCGAGTAACTCCCATCTTCTCCGAAGCGAAGTGCGTCGTCGGGACAGTAAGGTGGAGAATTCGGATTAGGACACCCCCACCCGCCTTGCCCGGCGGTGGCGATGGAAGCAGTGAAATTCTCAACCCTGTTACCAGCCTTGTTGTAAGAAGGATAGTAAGGACATAGGGGTCCTGTGCAAGTAGCGTTAAGCCGGTCGACCCAACTCCAGAAGCCGTAGGCAGGACTAATCTCTACCGGCCCATCGGGCGTGCCTTGCGTCTCCCATAAGTCGGGCTGGCTGTCGAGATATCCGGCCATTAGCTTTAAGGTGTACTTACTGCTGATCTCGGGATGGCGCTGCAAGAACTGCTCAATGCGATACCAGAGAGGATGATCGCCGGGATCTGGATCTTGCGCCGCACCCAGGAAAATTAGCATCAGTGGCTTGCCCTCATAAATCACGGCAAGATTCGGATAGCGCTGAAGGCGCACGCCGAAGTAATCAATCTCTTTTTCGAGGGCGGTCTTTCCGTCTTCATCTTTGTACAAGACATTGCCATTGATGCCGCCGAGAAGTGGAATGAGTTTGAGGCGGGTGCCGAGCGCCGACCATGCGGAGTAAAGATTGCCGGTATTATCACGGATCCGCTGGTTGTAGGTACGGAAGGATGGGGTGCAATTCTTGACATACTTCCGGACAAACCATTCGCTGTTAAAGATACAGCTCACATTGTTGGTCAAGTCACTAATCGCCGCGTCGACCGCCAAGTATTCCAGCCAGTTGACGTGTTGTTTGATGGTGGCCGGATCGGCGCTGTCATAGCCTCCGCCGACGGCTTGCATGTCGGGCGACTGTAACAGCGGCATGGCTGAGCTACTTTGAAACGTGACAGCTTTCGGGCCAAACCAGGCCTCGTACTCCATAACTACGATGTGACTGCTACGATCGACAACGAGCGGCCCCGCAGGCGTGGAAGATGCGGCGGCGGCTATCGAGCTTGCCAGCAGAACGGCAATGCTCGGGACCGTGATGGCCAAACGGGCGATACTTAGAACAGCGGTCCTAAGCAAACGCGCAATTGAAGTTGGTAGGACACGGCTCATAAGCATCGGCGTAACCTGAAAGAATCATAACCCGAATATCAAAAATAAGTTACGGCAGGAATGCCGGGGGAATCATGTCCCGCCTTGACCGGTGCCACCGCTCTGCTACGACCGTCTACTGGCAAGGCAGGTCAGAATTATTTGCATGATGAGCCGCATATCAGCGCGGCTCTTTTCTTAGCTGTCGTAAGCAACCTGTCGCGGTCTAACATCGCCGCGAATAATAAGAAGACGGCTTCGAGCCTTCACTCGAAGCCGCCGTCCTAAACCGCAATACCATGACTCGCAACACTATGACTACTGAATTACCTGCCCTCGCGTTAGCGTTCCCGTAGCAGAGTAGCCCGGCCACGAAACCGCAAACGTTCCTGTGCCTGCTCCTCCCGCGGTTGCAGTTGCGGTGAAGCTCACCGACGATCCATCCTGCAACGTTCCCGTACCGGAAATCTGGATGGTATGGCCAGAGATTTTTACCTTGGAGAATCCAGCCGTGTCTGAAAGTAAAATATTCGCCGAGCTATCCAAATAAGTCAGCCAGCCCTCGCGAAGGTGGGTTCCGCGATCAGTCTGACTCTGCACCAGCAAGCCAAAGTTTCCGGTTGACGCGCCGATCACAAAGGATCCCGCTCCGCTCCCAACGTTCGGTTCCAGACTCGGTCCCGCAGTCTGCTTGTTGTACCAGGCAAATGCAGTGCCCGTCGTTTGGTTGTCTTCTGAGATGGTCAGATTCGCCATCCCAAACGGATCATGCGTCAACTCGGCATACTCGGCTAGTTCGCGATTGCCCGCTGGCACTGCGATATCGCAATTCGTACCTTGCGTGCAGATGGAACCGTAATGCACAACGCCCGCCATCTGATCCGCGGTGCCCGTGGATGTCCCGCTCGCAATCACGTATTGCACCGCAGCCTTTCCAGCCGTCGTCACATACGCGTAATACATGTACCACTTGGCATTGGCAAAAATAGTTTGATTGTTGG